>Ga0187777_10000473_pt1 | contig 27660 bp, 20 predicted proteins | sample 1015_Q2_SP5_10_M_FD_132416 | JGI IMG/M metagenome (GOLD analysis project Ga0187777, IMG submission 132416) | Tropical peat soil microbial communities from peatlands in Department of Meta, Colombia - 1015_Q2_SP5_10_MG | ecosystem: Environmental > Terrestrial > Soil > Wetlands > Peat | place... | reverse complement strand
CTCAGCGCCACGCTTTACCGACTCCACGGCAGTTTCGATCGTACCGAACCCGGTCATGATGATGACCGCCGGGTCAGGATTGCTCTGGCGCATCTGCTCCATAAGTTTCATGCCGTCGCTGAGCGGCATGAGCAGGTCGACCAGCGCGAGCACCAGTTCGGGTGACGTTGCCTGGATCTCCAGCGCTTCGGCCGGGGATAGCGCGACTTCCACGCAATAACCTTCTTGTTCCAGGAAATGCCGCAGTGTGTGCGCCAGGCTGGCATCATCATCCACCACCAGGATCTTGCAGTGTTGCCGGACCCACGGTTTCACGGCTTCCCTCCGGCCGCAGTCTCCTGCCATAGCGGCAGCTCCACGATCGCGGTAGTGCCGCGCTGCGGCGCGCTATCGAAGCGCACCGAACCGCCGTGGTTCTGGAGAATGTTACTGGCAATCGCGAGTCCCAGGCCAGTGCCGGTGCCGGGCGGTTTGGTGGTGAAGAACGGCTCGAAGATATGAGGCAGAACCTCGCTGTCGATGCCGCAGCCATCATCCACAATCCTCACTTTTATGTGCTGCCGATCCGACTGCTCGCAGCGAACGCGGATACTGCCATCGGGGCGGACCGCATCCGCGGCATTGCTCAGCAGAATGAGAAAGAGCGCTTCGAGCTGGTTGCGATCGCCGAGAACGCGGGCGCCATTCACCCCATCCAGATCCAAGCTCAGCCGGATGCGCTTGGCCATGAGCTGGGGGGACAGGAACCCGGCGACTGCCTGCAGCGTGGCGGCAACCGTCTCCGGCTGCTTCTGCCACTGGCTGGCGCGGCTGAACCGCAGAAGCTGTTGGACGAAGTGCTGACAGAACACCATGCTGTTCTCCAGCCGTTCCAAGTCAGCCTGGAGTGAGCCTTCAAATTTTCCTTCACGCATCATCTGGACGCGAAGAAGCATCGAGGCCAGCGGCGTATTCAGGTGGTGAGCCGTGCCGGCGGCCATCTGCCCCATGGTGGTCAGCTTCTCGATCTGCAACAGCGTCTGCTGGAGCCTGACCCGCTCGCGAATGTCATTGGTGATTTCAAGGAAGTATTCCTGCTGCCCTGGGTCGCGAAATGGCAGCAGCGTGAGCTGCACGTCGAAGCACTTGCCGTCTTTCGTACGCCGCTGGGTTTCTACCTCCACGGACGGCGTGCCAGAGCGTACCTGGGACATCAATTCTTCTAGCTCGGTGGCGCGCTCTGGCGGGACCGTCGGCATGGCGGTCCCGAGCAGTTCCCCGGGGGCGTAGCCGTAAAGCCGTTCCGCCGCGGCATTGCATTCGGAGATGCACAACGAGTGATCGAAAAGCAAAATTGCGCTGGGCGAGGAATCTAGGATCGCGCGGTAACGCTGGCTTGAAAGCCGTAGCTGCTGCTCTTTCTGCTTACGCTCCCGCAGGACAAACCACGCCGCCCAGAACGCCAGCAGCATGGAAACGGCTATCCCGCGAGTGATGTACAGGTAATGCAAGGTGACATAGTCGAGGTGGCGGAAAAAACGGTTCTCAATTAGTTCCCACAGCGCCAGCACTAGCGCGACCACGCTGATGCTGGAGAGCGTCAGCGTCGCCCAGAACCAATTCCGCTGTTGCCTTTGACGGCTCATGCTGCCATCCGGCCGAGTCCCACGGTGGAGGGCCACAGGATTGCATCAGGTCTCACACTCGTCAGTGACCTCGGTCACAGGGGTGTGTTCAGTACTCACGCCACTCTCGAATTGGTCTGAATTTCGGACATGGGCGGCAATATCGGACACTTGGTGGGCACGTGGCGGTTTGCGCAATTCCTGGAGCCCAGGCCTACCACATCTTCAGGTACCGGGTGGCCTCGGAAGGAGTCCTGGTGTGCCCGCTCGCATGTGCGCGTGCATCGTTTACCAAGCGCTGGAAGTCCTCATGCGGGATGAGCAGGCCTCCGACTGTCCCATCAACATTGCTGATGACGGGCAACTCGCCGGACAGGATTGCCCGCACAATGGATACCTTCACTTCGACGGAACAACCCCGCCCGCGCGCAACTCTTGCGAAGGTGACGCATTTGGGCGGAAGCTCTTCTGGAGTGCTCGCGGCAGGCGCCAACGCCTTCAGTTTTCGAACGAAGGCGTCAACGTCCAGTTCGTGAAAGCCAGCCTTCATTCTGGGTTGATGACTGACTTCGAAATCGCCGCTCGCTCTTAAAGCGTTTCAACAAGTCGACCGATATTCCGATCATTGCTGCTGCCCGCCTCACCCGATAGATCCTCCCCGGGTGCTTGAATGACAGTTTGACTGCTGCAAGGTCGACCAGTTGACGTTCGGCGTTGCCCAGCGGAACCTCTTGGACGGCACTCCTTCTCCCTCCAGAAAACGAATCGCGGTCCTGCTGTCTATGCCGTAGCGCCTAGCGAATGCAGCTCGGGATACGAACCGGTCAGACTTGTCTGCCCTCACTCGTTTCAACAGCTTGCTGTCTACAAAAGTGGCCCCACACCGATTTAGCATGAATTCCAGAGTTGAGAGAGAGCGTAGTCCCGTAGGGACGGGCCAATTCAGCGATGCCCGCGCGAGGCCCGTCCCTCTGGGACTGGATTCACCCACACCCTTATACCCAGCGCTGGAAGCCACCCGCCCGGCTGCCTGACTATTCAGATTCTTGACGGTCAGAGCCCGGCCCATGCCCCTCGGTGTGGCTTTCGTCCAGACGTTTGTTTTCTCGGGAAGAGGGGCAAACGCGGGCATCAGACCGGCCACTGCGGGAACGAACAGCTTCGGCGATCGATTCAACGTGCGACCAAAACTCACGATTTTCCGCGGTCGACTTGTGTAACCCATTGTTTAGTTATAGTTACAGGAAATTTGAAGCAACTCTTGGGGGTGGGCGGAGGTGGATCAGCTCAGTTCAGGCCATTTGGGGTTCGGAGGAGTGGGGTGATCTTTCCATTTTCCCAGCGCTTGATTGAGTTTCGATTCAGGATTCCAATTGGGCACGTGCGCTCCGAGATTCCTCGCTCTGCGGATGGTTGCGGATGATGGTTTGCATCAGTTTGCCCAACTGGGAACTGGTGTCCGCGTGGTAGGCGATTCGAAAATCATTCGTACTCTGGCGCGGTCGTATTGGCTGCATTCGCCAGAGAGGAACTCGGGCGCTCGAGGATATTGCTCGATCTGCACACCGGAGTAGTAGAACGGGCCGCGAAGGTGACTGTTGAAGAAATCGAACAAAAATGCCGGGACCATGTCACGAAGCAGGAATAGGCGCAGCTTGCCCGAGCGGAACAAGAACCGCTTGTTAGCGGTCGCTCCCGGTAGACCTTGTAAAAATACCGGCCGAGGTCACACCGGAATCCTAGCCTGATCCCCTACGCAAAGGCCGCCGTTCGTCCGTTATTTGTTCTCCAGAGCGCAGTTGCTTCCGTCGACGAGCTCAATGCCCGCACCGGCGGCTCCACCTCCGGCCGTCCAAGATTGTTTTACTGTGAACCGGCACCAACAGGTTCCCGTTGGCCCCTCGACAAAACTGATGAATTCGTCCTCCTGCGTGCGTGAATTTCTGCCCACAGGACCGCCCGGTTCATCATTCCAGAAGATTTGGGCCCCCGCCTTGCGCTTGAAGGTACCCGGTTTAGTGTAATCATCACCCGCATAATCGGGCCCTGCGAAGGGGGGATATTTGTCTGGGGGATTAAGCCCCTTTGGCGTAAAGCCTGATCCTCCAGCAGATCCATCAGGAAGGGGATGGGGGCCTTTTGGCGGTTCAGAATCTGCAACTGGATTCTGTATGGTCGTGCCATCCTTCACTCTGGTGCCCCTTGCATACTGCCCCTCATGGCACTTGCTTTGGTCATTCGTATTGGGATTCAGATCTACTAAGACTTCAAAAGTGTGGCCAAGGCGAGGCTGAGCTGGCGGATTGGGATTGACGGGGCCGAGCGGGCAACTATACGCAATTTCACCTGCTGCACATGTGCCAGCTGGCGCAGCAGTTTCCTCTTTGCAACCAGTACCAGTGCCCGCTAGCTGTGTTGAACAGTAAATTCCAGTTGAAGTTCCGGGTTTCGCCCGGATGGTCATCTTTTTGCACCCGCAATCTGTTGTCTTTTCGAAAATCTCCTCGGTACCCGGCACCTGTTCATCAGGAAGTTTTGCTGGGATCCTGAGGTCTCTGGCAATGAGCGTCGAGCCTCCCAGAACGTCGTGGACTTCTAGCCATACGACAAACGTTTGCCCCGTCGCTCGATAGGTGTGAGTGAACGTCGGGGAATCCGTCCTAACAGGACGGCTGCCGTCACCCGGTGTCCACACGTACTCCTTAATTGCCGCACCAACTGGAGATGTCACTTTGGCTGTGAATACTGCAGTTGCCCCGGCCCCAGCCTTCTTCACAGATTTCAGAGCCATGGAAACTGCGGGGGGTGGATGCACTACAACTTTGACGGAGGCGCTACCCACAATTTCGCCCCATTTGACTTGTACACGAATCAAATATGGTCCGGGCTTAACGTCGGAAAGCAACCAAATTGCTCTAATCCGATCGGTCGCCGCAAACGACCGTAGATCACCTTCGGCAATTCGAATTGTGCGCGTTTCGGAAGTCGCCACGACCGAGGCGCTTACGGGCTGCGTGAAATCTATGGGAGGTTCAAATTGGGCTTCGATATTAGCTTGTTTCGAACTGTCCAGTCGTTGGCCGTCGGCCGGCGATAGTATTCGCAGCTGCTGTGCCTTCGCGCTCAACGCCAGCCCCAACATCGCACTCAAAATCAGCAAGACTGGCCTCACAGGTCACCTCGCACGAGACGAGCTTTAACTACTTCAAATGACAGGCCGAGTCGGACCTTGCGCTTCGGTTCATTAACCGGCGGATTCCCTTTTGGATCCGAAAACGGCGGCATTGTACACCTGTTTTGCTGACACCGGCATACGGCGTGAACGTCCGCTCCGGGCTCGCGCAGGGACTGAGGGGGGGTCTCCCGAAGTGCCGCCCTACCCGTTAGCTGCACCCGCTCGTTGAGCCGCAATTCATGCAGCGGTAGCAGCTCCCGTTGCGGGTCATGATCGAGCCGCAGCTTGAGCAGGTGGGGGCGTCGCCGAGGTCCACCAAGTCCTTCAGGCGGTCAGCAGCGTGAACCTTTCCGGTCGTTAGTCGTTGGTCGGTGGTCGTTGGCAAGCCGGTCGTCGGCAAAACCTTTTCTTCCGGTGGGGCGGGCGGTTTCGGGCGCAGGCTCTCGAACAACAACTGCTGCTGGCCGGTGAGGAAGCGCGCCTCCAGCCAGTGGAAGATGTAGTCCATGATGGACGTGGTGAAGCCGATGTCCGGGTTTGTGGACCAGCCGCTGGGCTCGAAGCGGGTGTGCTTGAACTTGTCGCACAGGAGCTTCAGCGGGACGCCGTGCTGCAGCGCGATGGAGACGGCCAGGGCAAAGCTGTCCATCAGGCCGGAGACGGTCGAGCCTTCCTTGGCGATGGTGATGAAGATCTCGCCCGGCTGTCCGTTGGGATAGACGCCCACGGTGATGTAGCCCTCGTGTCCGGCGATGTTGAATTTGTGGGTGACGGAGAAGCGCTCGTCGGGCAGCTTGTGGCGCGTGGCGCGCGGCGGAGCGTCGAGATCTTCTACTTCCTTCGCTACCGATGCCGGCGAGACGCCGGCGCTACCTCCGGCGCTACCTGAGCTTGCCGTCGCCGTTCCCGCGGCGCTTAGCGGCTGCGCCTTCTTGCAGCCGTCGCGGTAGATGGCCACCGCCTTGAGGCCGAGCTTCCAGGCCTGGATGTAGGCGTCGGCGATCTCCTCGATAGTCGCGTTCTCGGGCATGTTGATGGTCTTCGAGATGGCGCCCGAGATGAACGGCTGCGTGGCCGACATCATGCGCAGGTGGCCCATGTAGTGGATGGAGCGGTTGCCCTTGGCCGGCTTGAAGGAGCAATCGAAGACCGGCAGGTGCTCATCTTTCACATGCGGGGCGCCCTCGATGGTGCCGGTAGCGTCGATGTAGCTGACGATGGCGTTGGCCTGCTCGCTGGAGTAGCCGAGCTTGAACAGCGCCGTCGGGACGGTCTGGTTGACGATCTTGATCATGCCGCCGCCCACCAGCTTCTTGTACTTCACCAGCGCCAGGTCGGGCTCGATGCCGGTGGTGTCGCAATCCATCATGAAGCCGATGGTGCCGGTGGGCGCGAGCACCGTGACCTGAGAGTTGCGGTAGCCGAACTTCTCGCCGTGGGAGAGAGCTTCGTCCCAGCATTCCTTGGAGGCGTCGATCAGCGACTGCAGCATCGAACGGAAGCCGGCCGGGGCGGCGCCGGTCGAGCCGAACGAGCTGCCGACGTTGTTCACCGAAGCGCGGTGCATGCGGATGACGTCGAGGAACGGCTCGCGGTTGACGTAGAAGCCGGGGCAGGCGCCGCCGCGCTGGTCGTCGGCCGGGAAGCGCGAGTCGTTCTTCACAAAGTCGGTCGCCGGCGCGAGCTGCTGCCCCAGTTCGGCGATGCGCGAGGACTGCAGATAGGCTTCGCCGCACATGATCGCGGTCACGCAGGCGGCGTAGTCGCGCCCGGCTTCGGAGTCGTAGGGGAGCCCCGCGGCCATGAGCAGCGCGCCCAGGTTGGCGTAGCCCAGGCCGAGCGGGCGATAGTCGTGCGAGTTGCGAGTGATCGACTCGGTCGGGTAGCCGGAGTTATCCACCAGGATCTCCTGCGCGGTGATCATGATGTCCACGGCGTAGCGGTAGGCGTCGACGTCGAAGACGCCGTTGGGCGCGAACTTCATCAGGTTGAGCGAGGCCAGGTTGCAGGCGGAGTCGTCGAGGAACATGTACTCGGAGCAGGGATTCGAGGCGTTGATGCGCGCCGTATTCTTCGACGTGTGCCAGCGGTTGACCGTGGTGTCGAACTGCATGCCGGGATCGCCGCACTGCCAGGTGGCCTTGGCGATCTTCTCCAGCAGGTCGCGCGCCTTGTAGGTTTTGACCACGCTGCCGCCGAGGATGGCCTTGGTGCTGAAGTCGCCGTCGCGCTCGACCGCCAGCATGAACTCATCGGTCACGCGCACCGAGTTGTTGGCGTTCTGAAAGAAGATGGACGAATAGGCTTCGGAGTCGGGCGAGGAGCCGTCGTAGCCGGCCTGCACCAGGCTCCACGCCTTGGCCTCCTCCTTGGCCTTGCACTCGATGAAGTCGACAATGTCGGGATGGTCGATGTTGAGGATCACCATCTTGGCGGCGCGGCGGGTCTTGCCGCCCGACTTGATGACGCCGGCGAAGGCGTCAAACCCTTTCATGAAGCTCAGCGGGCCGGACGCGATGCCGCCGCCGGAGAGACCTTCGGTCGAGCTGCGCAGCGGCGAGAGGTTCGTGCCCGTGCCCGATCCCCACTTGAACAGCATGCCCTCGGTCTTGGCCAGGGTGAGGATGGAATCGAGCGAATCCTTGACGGAATTGATGAAGCAGGCCGAGCACTGCGGATTGCGGTAGCCGGTGGTCGAAAACTCAACGCGGCCGAGCTCGGGGTTCCAGTGCCAGTTCTGGGCGTCCGAGTTGGGCTCGATGCGGTCGCAGCCGACGTTGAACCAGACGGGCGAATTGAAGGCGGCCATCTGGTGCAGCAGGATGTGCGCGAGTTCGTCGTGGAAGATGGCGGCGTCTTCGGCGGAGCGGAAGTACCCCCCGGCCAGGCCCCAGTCCTGGATGGTTTCGGCGACACGGCTGACCAGAGCGCGCACCCCGGTCTCGCGCTCGGGCGTGTCCAGCTTGCCGTGCAGGTACTTGCTGGCCACGATGTTGGTGGCGGTCATCGACCAGTCTTTGGGGATTTCGACCTCTTTCTGCTCGAAGATGACGTTACCGGCGGCATCGGTGATCTGCGCCACGCGCTTTTCCCAATCGACCTCGTCGTAGGGCGAGACCCCGGGCTTGGTAAAGAATCGGCGGAAGCTCAGGCCGGGGGCTTTACGTGCCGGACGGGAACTCGAAGCGGAAGTGGTCAAACCAGCGATCTTGTCGGTAACGTCAGCCATGTTGAATCTCTCCTGGATGTCTATTGCCAATTCGATTGGTGACGGCCCAGACCCTGTTTATATGAAGCCGGCGCCTGCATGATTCCAAGCGGAACGGGCAGGCGGCGTCACCGCATTACCGCTTCCGGTATCACCTTTGCGCCGGGAGCGAACCGCACAATATACCTGCTAATGGTACTTGTCAATAGGCAACCACAACATATTGTACACCTGTTTATTATCGAATGGGGGCCGGCGGGAGGCCTTGCTGGCGGTCCTGCGCTGGTAATGGATAGGCTCGAGCTCTACGTAGACGTCCTCGAAAACCGCGGCGGGGGTGATGCGTTGCGAACCGTCGGCGGCCTCGACCAGGTAATCGCCAGGTTTGCCTTCCTGCCGACGGCCGCTGCCGTCGATGATGGCGCAGGGCTGGGTGAGACGCCTGGCCTTGGCCAGAAAGCGGGTGCGGTAGAGCTTCCAGTCATCCACGGCTGACTTCTCCCTGGGGGCCGTAGCCGGGCTGGGCGGCGGTTTAATCCAAAAATTGGGCTGGACGGAACCGTGCAATACGCGCAATGTAGCACGCGCCTGAGGGAGCTTTAGCTTGTGTAAATCTTGCGAAGTGTGGAAAAGGGGGGTGGGCGCGGACTGATGGAGCCCGATGCAACCATAAATATGGTAAACTATCCCCATGCGAACGACGGTCGATATACCCGACTCTCTTTATCGGCAACTGAAGAGCCGCGCCGCCAGTGAGGGCAGTTCGGTCAAGGAACTGATCCTGCGCGGCAGCCAGCACGTGCTGAAAGAGAAGCCGCGCAAGCGCAGGAGCAGAGTGAAGTTTCCGATCATACCTTCCAAGGAACCGGGGACGCTCGACCTCGACAATGAGAGAATCTTCAAGATTATTTCTTTTTCCTGACGTTAACGTCTGGGTAGCGCTCACGTACGAGCGACACATTCACTACAAGACCGCGCGCAACTGGTTTGAGGGTCTGGCGCCCACGGCGCGGGTATTCTTCTGCCGTTTGACACAACTCGGGCTACTTCGCCTCTTGACGGCTCCTGCCGTGATGGGTGTGGACCAGGCGAAGAGCCAGCGGGATGTCTGGAAAGCTTACGACCGCTGGCTTGAGGACGACCGTGTCGAGTTCCTGGAAGAGCCGGGCGAACTCGATAAGCAATTCCGGGCACTGACACAGTCACCGCAGGCCTCTCCCAAAGATTGGGCCGATTCTTACCTTGCGGCCTTCGCGTATGCCTCCCGGCTAACAGTCGTGACCTTCGACCATGCGTTCCAAAGCAAAGCCAAAGACCTTCTCCTGCTCGGGACCTAGCGCGGGTGCAATCTGATAGACTCGCGGGCCGAAAACACGTTTCGAGTTTCTAGTTGCGAGGCGGCCATGAAGAAGACTGCGATTTTGGTTTTGGTTGTGATGTCGGTGGCCGCGTTGGGACAAACGCCGCCGGGGGCACAGGGGCGGAAGATTGGGAACTTCGCGAATGTGCCGGAACCGCCGGCCAGTACCGTCATCCGTTGCGGCACGTTGATCGACGGCAAGGGTGAACACGTGCGCACGAACGTCGTAATTGCCCTTGCTCGTGATCGTGTGGACAAGGTGTGGGAAGGCGAGGTGACGATGGCGGGGAGTATGGCCTTCATCGATCTCAGCGACCACACCTGCCTGCCCGGCCTGATCGACACTCACACACACGTGCTGCTGCAAGGTGACATCACCGCCGAAGACTACGACCGGCAACTGCTGAAGTGGTCGCCGGAATATCGCACCATTCTGGCGACACAATCGGCGCGCAAGGCGCTGGAGTACGGGTTCACGACCATCCGCGATCTTGAGACCGAGGGCGCGGGATACGCCGATGTGGACATCAAGAAAGCCATTAACGAGGGAATAATCCCCGGTCCGCGTATGCAGGTGGCGACACGCGCTTTAGATGTAACGGGAGCGTATCCGCTGCTGGGCTATGCGCCTAATGTGCCGGTACCGCACGGCGTACAGGTGTGCGATGGGGCGGACGAGTGCCGCAAGGCGGTGCGCGAGCAGATCATGTACGGCGCCGACTGGATCAAGGTGTACTCGGACCGCAGCTACTACATCGATCCCAACCCGCCGGCGGGGGTCGCGCCGGCATCCGTGCTGAATGACATTCCAACCTTCACAATGGACGAACTGCGGGCCATGGTGGACGAGGCCCACCGGCAGCGACACAAAGTGGCCTCGCACGCCACGGCATATAACGGCGTGCACAACTCGGTCGAGGCGGGTATCGACACTATCGAGCACGGCGACTACATCTCTGACGCCGACCTCAAGCTCATGGTCCAAAAAGGTACGTACTACGTGCCGACGCTCTACGTTGGCGAATACGTGGCCGAAGGACGCGCCAAGACAGGCGCGCCGGTGTGGCTGGAGATGATCAAGATCAGCGCTAATACCTTTCGTCGTGCCGTCAAAGCCGGAGTGAAGATCGCCTTCGGAACCGATGCCGGCGGCTTCGACTGGAACATCAATCCCGCGGTCGAATTCGAGCTGCGTGTGAAGTACGGCCAGACGCCGGCCGAGGCGCTGCGCTCGGCCACGGCGACCGCCTCCGAACTGCTGGGGATGCAAAACGACATTGGCAGCATCGAGCCCGGCAAGCTGGCGGACATCGTAGCGGTGAAGGGCGATCCGCTGGCCGACATCACCCTGCTCGAACATGTGGACTTCGTGATGAAGGGCGGGGTGGTGTTCAAGGGCGGTCGTTAGTCGTTGCTCGTGAGCCGTGGCCTTTGCCTGGGCAGACGCCGGCACTACACCGGCACAGCAGCGGCGAGGAGGAAACGACCGTCGTCGCTCTTTTCGGAAAACTCAATGCCAAAGCCGCCGTGCTCGATGCGTTCCAGGAAAGCCGGCTCATCGTATTTGAGCGAACTGCTCATGCGCAAAGATGCGCCCGAACGCAAACAGAGCTCACGGCCGGCCACCTTCAACTCCAGATCTCGTGCCGGAACAAAGCTCTTCACCACCTCGTGCAAGCCGTTCGTTCCAGGACGCAGTTCGAAGCGCAGCTCGCCATCGGATTCGGTCAGCCCGAGCGAAGCCAGCGGCGCGAAGGCGAAGCGGCGGTTGGTGGGATGATCGTAGCCGCGCAGGGTTTCTTCTCCCGCAAAGATTTCACCATCGAACAGGACGCGATCTTCCGGGCGCATCAAGCGCCGCAGGCGCGCTGGGAAACGGTCGGGATCGAACGCGCCCAAGGTGTTGCCGAGCACACTGTAGACCGCTGAGCGGCCGGACTGGCTGACAGCAGCCGCCAATGCTTCAAGGTGCTGGTCCGAGCCAATATCCAGCTTGAACCCCTGAACCGCGCGGGCTACGGGGGCGGCGCCGGCAAGCGCCAACTCCAGCAGCGCCTGGCTGAAATCAGCGCCTACATATAAAGGATGCCGCAGAGCGCCGAGCAGCACGCGATCCTTCGATCCCTCACCGCAGCCGAGGCCGCAGAGCACGTCCGCCTCAGACCAGAGCGCTGCTATTCGCGGAGCGGCCCGCGAGAGCAACTTGAGCGCGCGATCGGCGTTGCGATATTCCGGCGACCGGCACAATGCAAGCCAAGCCTCCACCGAGAGCGGCAGCCAGTAGAAGAAGTGCTCGCCCAGATAACCGTTGGCCAGAGCTTCGGCAAACTGGACCGCAATCGCATGCTCGGGGAGCAGAACAGTGATGGAGAGCGGGCTGGGTGCGGCATCCATGCAGGCGGGTAATGGATGCGCGGGGCAGGCGAATCGATATCGAAAAAAAAGAATGCCTAAATTTGCCACCCGTGGCTGTGGTGTGCATCTACTACCGGGTTGGCAGTCACACAAGGAGGCTTGCGCAGATGAAGATCGTTGAAACCACTGAGATCGCTCCCACCTGTCATGCCGGCTGCAAGCTGGTAGAGACAGCGGAAGTCGCACCCACCTGTCACAACTTCAGCCTGGTAGAGACGACGGAAGTAGCGCCGACTTGCCACTGAGCTGGCAGCCGTGTTTGCTCCCGCAGCAAGGAGCGGGATGATCCCCTGCCCTTGGCCGCTTTTGCCAAGGGTGGGGATTTTTCTCAGCTATGCCGCCATTCATCGCAGAACGGCTTTCGATCGGAACTTTTTATAACCCGCATCTGGCGGAGGCGCTGCTGTCGGAGGGCGATCTGGTCGATCACCTCTCGATGGCCGATCCGCCGGCGGCGGACGACGCGCTTTTCCCTCGCATTCGCGAGAAGTTTCCCCTGCTGCTGCACGATTATCTGGGACAACTTGCCGATCCGCTGAGCGACCATGCGCTCAAGCGGGCGCGGCGCCTTCAGGAGCTCTATCGCGGACCGTGGATCGCGGAACACTTTCAGTGCCTGCACACTGAAGACGGAAAATACACGCTGGATTACGTCTTCCCTCCTCTGTATACGGAGGATTTCTTACGAAGATTCGTGGCCAACGCGCGCCGGCTTGCCGATTTTGTCGGCGCTCCTCTGGTGATGGAGAACATCCCCGGCTTCTTCTCCGTCGAACATGCGCAGATGAGCGAGGCGGAGTTCCTGCGGCGCTTCTTTGAAGAGACAGGCTGCGGCTTCCTCATCGACGTGCCGCATCTGTGGCTGGCCGCGCACTACCAGGGGCAGAACGCGCGCGAGTATATCGGGGCTTTCCCGCTGGACAAAGTAGTCGAGATCCACGTGGGCGGCGTTGACGACGACCGCGATCTGGGCGGACCGTGGGTGGCGCCCACACGGCCGACGCGCGAGATCCTCGAGCTGGGAATGTGGATCGCCGAGCGCGCGCCGCGACTGCGGGCAGTCACCGTGGACCAGTTCTCCCCCGCGCTTACGGCAGATGTAATGTTCGAATCGGTGGAGATGACCAGAAAGGCGTTCGGGGTGCTCAGCACGCAGCGAAAAACCGCGTAGCCGGACGTTCGCCGGCGCTACACATGAGCGATCGAATGGTGCAGGACGAGGTCATTCGCTATCTTGCGGATGCCAAGGTGCGCGCGCAGAAGCCGCATTGGCCGATCTGTGCTGGTGAGGCACCGAAGGCGTCTCGGTTCGCGCACTTTCTCGCGCGACGCTACTATCGCGACCGTCTGGCCCGATCTTTTCGCTACTCGTATCGCCTTCGCGGCCAGACCGGCCGAATCGCAGAGGAGATGGTCGACACGGAACAGTTCGACCTGTTCCTGAACCAGTGCGAATTGGGGTCGCTGGAGTCGGCGCGGTGGGTCGGAGGAATTGCGTGCTCTCATCTCAGCGCGGCACCGGAACCGGGCCCCTGGTGGCATGACCTGCTGGGTTATGAATACGCCTACTTCCTCCAGGCCGCGACCGCGGAACGCGCAGCGAACACTGACCACCCATCGCCAGGCGTCAGCGCGGTGTGCCGGCAATTTGCGTGGGCGCTGCCGGAAATGCTCCCGCGCTTGCGCTCGAGGGAGGCCATCGGAGATGGCCTGCGTCGCGAAGTCAGGCTGCTGTTCTCTCGCACGCACACGGGCAGAATCTACGTAGTCGAGATAGACACAATGATGGACAGAATCTTCCGTGCCGCGGACGGTGCCCACTCGGTGGAAGAGATCGCGGTGTGCGCGGGAGCGAGCGTCCAATCGACGCAGCAAGCGCTGGAAACCTTGGCCGGCATCGGCGCGATCCAGCTCCCCGCCTGAATCTGCAATCCAGAATCTCCGAAGAGCGCCGACAAGGCGCAAATCTCGCCTCCCAGGCCAGGGGACCAGAAGCAGCTCTCGGGTTCATAGGTTTTCGTAATGGCTACACTCCTCACCTAAACAGGTTGTGCTTCAGGATACACCACAGCGTGCGCACGCCATCCTTCCAGCCGATCTTCTTGCCCTCTTCGTAGGTTCGCCCTGAATACGAAATGCCCACCTCAAACACTCGGCACTTGAGCGCAGCGATGCGCGCCGTCACCTCCGGTTCGAAACCGAAGCGGTCTTCCGTCAATTTCACCGATTGAAGGATCTCCCGCCGGAACGCCTTGTAGCACGTTTCCATATCGGTAAGGTTGAGGTCGGTAAACATGTTGGAGAGCAGGGTGAGAAATCTGTTACCGACCGAGTGCCAGAAGTACAGAACGCGGTGCGACTCCCCACCGGCGAAGCGTGAGCCATAGACCACGTCGGCTTTATCCTCGAGGATCGGCGCTATGAGCTTGGGGTACTCGGCGGGGTCATACTCCAAATCGGCATCCTGGATGATGACTACATCCCCGCTGGCAGCCGCGAAGCCGGTGCGCAGCGCCGCGCCCTTGCCCCGGTTCTTGTCATGGAAGAAGACGCGGATCGGGCCGCCGGCATTCTCGCGCGCAATCTCCTCCAGGCGGGCGCGCGTGCCGTCGGTGGAATAGTCATCCACGATGATAAGTTCTTTTTCGACTGGTGAGGCCAGGGTTCGCCGGATGATCTCGTCGATGTAGTTCTTCTCGTTGTAGACGGGCATTACGACCGAAGCCTTCATACATCGTACCTGACGGTCGGATTAGGCCAGCAATTTTCGAAGGTCACTGCCAGGGCCGTTCAATTTGAAAACAAGCCGTCTACGAATCAAGACCAAGACACAAAGAATAGAGCTCGGCCAAAACCGCCCTCGATAACTCATGGCCATTAAGCGACCCACCCACGTAAGGGGCCGATCCGTAACGTGCCCTATTTAACACCTAACCGTCAAGAAACACATAGCAACCAGGCGGAAACAAGGAGACATCGGTAAACGCAAGGAGCCGTTTCTGCCTGCAACATTGATGGTCTGTGGAAGTGACGCAGTTGCCGCGGGTACGTCCTGGTCCAGCGCCCCGGCTCCGGCACCAGCAGCGTTGCTGTCAACCCTGACTGAGCAATCGCGGGCCGGGACTTCGAGTTAAGGGCCGTCGGAGTTTGTTGGTACAACTCAGAAAGGTACCGAAACGGGGGCTAGGTTGGAATTGACGCTTTCCGCTCCGTTCGAGTCGACTGCTGTCACGAAATAGTAGAGGAACTGGTTACCCTGGACAGTATCGGTGAAGCTCGTGCCCGGGATGGACACAGAATTTAGTCGTTCGACTAATCCTCCCGGCGAAAGGCCGATCCGATATACGAGGTATCCCACCACAGCAGAAGTGCTCGCCGTCCAACTCAGGTTCACTTGGTGATTGGCTACCCCAGCACCAGTAAGCGTGATGCTACTCGAGTTGATACTCAGTGAGCCGGGGCGTATTCCCAAGGCCGTCGGGGTGAAGGTCACTGCGATGGTACAACTGGATCCAGGGGCCAGTGAGGAGCCACAGTCGTTGCTCTGCGCGTAGTCGCCGCTGGTCGCAATGCTGATGGCCATCGACGTAATGCCGCTGTTTGTCAAGACGAAGCCTTTGGCGCTGCTGGTCGTGCCCACCAATTGATTGCCAAGAGCCAAGACAGAACCCAGTACGTTGATCTCAGCCGCCGACGTCCAGGGATTGCCATTGATCTCCGAGAGCGCCCGCAGTCGGATGAACTGTCCCGTCACCGGGGTGAAGTTCACTTGGATCGCCGCCGGGACATCTCCGCCAGGACAGGCGATGCTGAGCCCAGCGTAGCTGAAGGTTCCCGTGGCTACGGCCATCCCCCAGTTCACTCCATCGGTGCTGACGTAGAACTCGTATTGCTTGATCCAGCCGTTGGCACAGCCATCCTGGCGCGGCAGATACTGGAAGCCACTCAGCAAATACGATCTCCCCAGGTTGATCTGGATCTCGTGCGGCAGCGGCGCGCTCGCGGGACAGAACTGGGTATGCCACATAGTATTGGCGTTGCCGTCGATGGCATTTACTGCCGCCCCGTTGTAGCAACGGGTCTCCTGGCTGTCCACGTATGCCACCGACCAGCCCTGTTGCGAGATGGCGGTCGGCGGCAGCGGCCCGCTTAGCACATCGATTTCCGCCGCAGAGATCCAGGGATTGCCATTGATCTCCGAGAGCGCCTGCAACTGGATGTACTGACCGGTCGTGGCAGGGAAAGCAATGGTGATGGGCCCGGGTACGCCCGCTCCCGGGCAGGTGGTGCTGAGATTGCCGTAATTGAGGGTGCCGGTCGCCACCGCCGTGCCCCAGTTCACGCCGTCACTGCTTACATAGATCGCGTAGCCTTTGATCCAGCCGTGGCTACAGCCATCCTGCCGTGGCAGGTATTGCAAACCCGTCAGGCTGTACGATGCCCCCAGGTTGATCTGGATCCAGTGCGGTGTCGATGGGCTCGCACCACAGAACTGAGTGTGCCACATAGTGCTGGGGTTGCCGTCGATGGCGTTTTTCGCCGCCCCGTTGTAACAGCTGGTCTCCTGGCTGTCCGCGCTCACCTGCCGACCTGTCTGCGGAATCAGGCTGCCGGAGTTCACAGTGAGCGTCGCCGCTTGGTTGCTGCCGTTGTAGGAAGCGGAGATGTTGGCTGTGGCCACTGCGCCGGCCAAGGACGTATTCACTATAAAGGTAGCGCTGGTCTGACCCGCAGGAACCATTACGCTGCCGCTGGCCGGTGTCGCTGCGGCAGTGTTGTCACTCGCAAGCGTCACCAGTGCACCGCCCGCAGGCGCTATCGCGGTCAAGTTCACCGTGCCCTGCACACTGCCGGTCCCGCCAACAACAATCGGGGGACTCAGGGTTACCGTCGACACCGTCGCCTGCGCCGGCGCAACAGGCGTGCCTATCACATCGATTTCCGCCGCGGAGGACCAGGGATTGCCATTGATCTCCGAGAGCGCCTGCAACTGGATGTACTGGCCGGTCATGGCAGGGAAAGCAATGGTAATGGGCCCGGGTACCCCTGCTCCCGGGCAACTGGTGCTGAGATTGCCATAATTGAGGGTACCGGTGGCCACCGCCGTGCCCCAGTTCACTCCATCGCTGCTCACATAGATCGCATAACCCTTGATCCAGCCGTGGCTGCAGCCGTCCTGTCGCGCCAGGTATTGCAAGCCCGTCAGGCTGTACGACGCCCCCAGGTTGATCGTTATTTGGTGGGGCAGGGGCGCGGAGGTCGGACAGTATTGGGTGTGCCAAAAAGTACTTGGATTGCCGTCAATGACATTGGTCGCTGGGAACGCTAAGCTGCAACCACGGCTTATACTTTGCTGGCTGTCCGCGCTCGCCAGCCACCCCATCTGCGAAATCAAGCCGGGGTCCACCGCCATTGTCATTGCTTTGTGGCCTGTGTGCCCAACCAGCTCGGGAGAACCGGCCAGCGGGGACGTTTGCGTGACCGCAGCACCGGTCGCCATGGCCGAGTCAAAGCTGGAGCTTGCAATAAAGGCCACATCGACCCAATAATTGCTCGCGAGAATACTGTTCGCGGGAAAGGCGCTAGCGGCGCTGTATGCGAAAACGCCATTTCCCCCGCTAAGGGCGTCAGCCAAGGCATGCAGCGGAGAGTTGTCCACGCCGCTCCCTGCAAAATAAGAGCGGTCCCGGCTGTAATGCCCGCTGGTGGTGTGATAGGAAGCCACATAGATCGTGTGCGGGGTAATTGGCACCGGGGCTGCAAAGTTAATCTGCTGCCACCCCGAGAAGGTTTCTCCCACAAACGTGGCCTGCGCCAACAGCGTGCCTGTGGCGTTCCAAAGACTGCCGATATGAGGCCCAGCGTTGCCGGCGCTTTTGTAGAACCGTATGCCGGTGACGTATCCGCTCGTGTCGGCTGTGAACCTTACTCCTACTTCAATCGGTGCATCCGGTCCAGAATCGCTGAGGACGGGGGCCGCTGAGCTACTCCAAATGTTGAACTGGCCGTCCGCAATGGCGGTAACATTGATCCCAGCCGAAGGCATCTCGAGATTACCGCTGTCATCAACTGCCCTGCTCTTGATGCTTTCCGATTGGCTTATCGCGGGCGTCCAGCTCAAGCTCCAGTTCTCTCGTCCCAGAGCGGGATGCCATGTTGCTCCGCCGTCCAGTGAAAGTTCGACGCCGGCAACCATTCCCCCGACATCAGTAGCTGTCCCGGTGATCGCCAACGTTGTTCCCAGTGGAATGATTGCCCCATCCGCCGGCGACCTGATCGTCGAAGCAGGGGCAATAGCGTCCGTAGAGGCATTAGCCGGGATCAAACCAGCCTGCAACGTGGCGGGCTGGACTCCCATGTCGGCAAAAAGGTTGACGGTAGCCTGTTGCATGTTGATATCCACAGGGGTGCCGGCGTTGTCATGTTCAGCATCGAGACCCCACGACCACTGGGCGGTGCCCGATCCGAACACGATGGCACCGCTAGGGTGGCGATACAGGCTAAGGTGGTGTGTGGCGACTCCCGCACCATAGATGGTCCCAAAATCCAGCAAGTACTGGTTGGACACGCCAATGGTGGTGGTCGAAAGCGGGAATAGGCCAGCAGGGCGAAATCCGTTATCAGCATCCACGTCCCATGCGAATCCAAGCGTTCCCGCCGGTGTGGTGTACAACTGGCCGGGCGCCATGCTGGCCAGTGGTGTGTTGCGCCAGAAACGCATTCTGCCGTCCGCCTGGGGCACCGTGATCGAATCGTCACGGATTCCGTTCACCATGAATAGGGTGCCGGTCAACTCGTTCTCCGGACGGCCACCATCCGCCGGAGGGCTGAAGCGCGGATCGCGCCAGGCGCCCGTCCAGATCGGAGGATCAGCAGGCTGGGGTACCGCGTTTGCCTGCGTCTCCTTGTAACTCACCAGTGTCCTGTAGGGCGTATTTGTGCCGTCGCTACTGTTCTCCCAACGCGTCTTCCAGAAAATTTCATTGCCGCTGAAGAATGCAAGATGCACGCCCGCTGCCCGTGCTGCCTCTACACTGGCTCGCTGATTTCCAGACCAATACTCATCACGGCCTACTGACAGGAAAATCTTGTGTTCCAGCAGCAGGGCCCCCCGGCGGTCGGTATCTACTGCGCTGGTATAGCTGACATCGTAGCCGTTGGCTTCCAGCCAGCGGATCATTGGGTATTCCGCGTTGAAAAGCCAGGAAAAAGAATTAAAAGCGCGGGTTTGTAATGGTCGGTTGTAACTAACCTCAAAAGCGCGACAACTTACGTCGAAATTGGAGTTGCACCCGCAAAGGCTCCATCCCCCATAATCGTTGTAGGCCTGCCAGGTAGTGTCTGACGTCTGGAAGAGCAGGGCAGAACGGCTGCTATCACTGCGCACAACGAAATACACGTGACTGGCTCCCAGCGTATCCCGTCGCACGAGCCGAGCAAAATATATTCCCGACGTGGCATTACTGGGCACGACCCACGAAGCCGAGACCGCCCAGTTGCCGCAGTCAACCAGCCCGCTGGTGGCATCAGTCAGGCACGCAGGCTGTGTCTGCGGGAGCGCCGCCGAGGGAAGCACGGTGGCGACCAGGCGCGCCCCGTTCCCCTGGTAGTACCCCAGGCGATAAATGTCGAGCTGATAAGCAGTAGCATCCGTCTTAACTTTGAAGTAAACAGCCTCGCCTTGGTTGACGCTCATCGCTGTTGCAAAGCCTTGGATAGTCGGATCTCCCGCCCCAGCAATGTCCCATTGGCTTGCGGGAGCACCGGGCAAGCAGTTCTCGGCCTCGATCTGATTCTGAGGCGCAACGCAAGTTGCAGACAGGCAAGGAACCAGACCAAGAATTGCAAGAACAGCGGGAAGCACAACAATAATAGGGACTAGGCGAAATCGAGGACTCTCGGTTTGCTTCTGCACACTCCGGCACCGCCGTGGGGATCGGTTGGCGAGCGTCGCTGGCGCGCGCTCTGCCCCACTTGAAGCTGGCCAATCGCTTGCTTCATGGCCGAACACCATAAACCGAGCGTCTGAACGCAGAAGAGAGAATGGGAGCCCAGTACTTCCTTGCGACCGTGGGAGTGTTGATAGAGTGTAGGCAATTGGTATTCCAGACCTTACTTACTGTAACTGCAAGTTTCTGAATGTGTTATACCGGGTTGCGGAGCGCAATCCCGCTCGATGGGTGCAATCGATTGCACAAAAAAACCGGTTTCGGACGCTAGGAAATCGTACTGCAGGGGAAAGCGCAGCGGCAGCCAACGAACACTTCGGGCGCTCCCTGGGAGTGAATCCCGCAGCGGTCACGGTGTCCGCTAAGAGTTCTTTCGGTTGGAATGGCACTGGCCCTGGGTGCCCTGCATCTTCCCGCACGACAGCGCCATGGTTTCGAACACACGCTCATGACGGAACGCAGGCTTCTCGTAGGGCTTTCTCGTGGCACTTCCGGTACTGGTAGTTTTCTCCGCAGTCTCTTCCATCATATTGAGATCCTGGGTGTCCGTCGCCACCTCATCTTGCAGATTCGTTACAAACTGTTGATGTCCAGGGGTGCCTAAGCACCCCATTGTGTTTATTGCAATCCCGAGTCGGTGAGCTTGACCGCGGTGTTGTCGCTTAGTGTAGCGAAGTAGAAACTACTCGCGTTTGGCTGATTGCTGTTGTTGTCCACGACGATACCGCTGGTCCCGCCGTTCTCAGCCGCGAAGGTAACAGACGTGCTACTCGTAAACGTGTTGGAGGAACTGGTGCCTACCTGGAACATGTCAACCGTGCCCGAGTTGATGCCGAAGAAGATGCGATCAAAACCGTCGCCACCGAGGAACTCGGTAATCGGGGAGCACTGCGCACCACCGCTGCTGAAGATGCCAATGTTGCTATTTCCGGTCACAGGCGTGGTGATAATTCTGCCGGCGGTGAAAGGAACAGAAAACAGCTCCGGAGGATGACTGCCTGCCGTTGCGAATCCACAGACAAAAACTGCCCATGTTGACGCAGTGGCCGAATCGAAGTATGGATCGTTGAAGGTTCCCGCGTGAACCGCCGCCACGCCGGGCTGGCCAAACGCCACGACGGTTGGAAGGCCGAAGATAACCGTCGGGCTCTGGGCCAGAATCGCACCCGTACCGTTGCTGGGATTGGTCCAGTACACGAATCCGTTCGAGCTATCCACCAAAGGCGGATCGCTGATAGCACCGGTGCCGGCACTACGCTGTGTCACCGCCCCACCGGTAACGATTTTGTACATTTTCCCGTTGCTACATCCCATGAAGACGTCGCCAGTGCCAATGCTGGTCGTGGTGCCGAAGTCAACGACAGGACTGGTTGTGACACCGCAAGAAGTAGTACTAATGTAAGAGTCCCCAGCCCCGTCATAGCTGGTATCGACGCCAGGAGCAGCATTACTACAGCCGTTCGGGCAGAAGACATTCTTGATTCTCCAGACGTTCCCGCAGTCATCGCCGACATACGCCACGTCATTCGCATAATCAACGTAGGGTGAAGAATTCGAGTTGCCGTTGCCCGCGCTGCACGGGGAGGGGAGGACGTCGAGGCCTGTATTTGTATAATCCAAATCGGTTGCCTCGCCGGCAGTTGGCGTCGTGCTTACGAAACTCGTAATCTGCACCGGCGTCTCAACATCGATAGGCTGGAGGAGGTTCACACCATCGCCCGGGTTGAAGGCGAGCACGTGGAAATGTGGCGTTTTCCCGGCTGCCGATTCCACGAAAGCCACCTTCGATCCGTCTAGAGAGATCACCGGCGAGGTCAGAACCGCGCCTCCGCCCGCGATAGCGTTCACGTTATAGGAGAAGTAGACGGCGGCAGAATAGTCGGCCAAGCTGCCGACGTTTGGCGCGGCTGATGCCCCTGGTGAAGCCGGTGTTAAAGAGTTGCACAGTCCGGCGCCCACCGTTGTTCCGCCGCTATACAGGTAATTCAACCCGACGATGTTCGGCTGCGCACTTGACCCCGCGACATTCACCGGGTACACGATGAAATCGTGAACGCAATCCGGGAACAAAGTCACGTCAGTCGTGTACTTGGCGGGGAATTGGTTCAAGTTGACGGTGCCTGCTCCAAGAGGAATCGACCAGTCGATCTTTGCCTTATCCTTCGCGGGTCTTGATCTTCTGCCTGGAGGGTCATGCGGAAGGAGCGCTATCCGCCGGCGAGCGTTGCTGTTGATGACGTGGGCCAGGAAGCGAGGGTCATTCTGCAGGCGCTTCGCAATTTCGGGATGGGCAACAATGTCGGGGGCTGCGGTGTTGGTGAAGACGACGTAGTGATGGCTCCAATCCTGAGGAAGTCCGACTCTTGTGGACTTATTGTGCTGTGCGAATGCCGGGATCACCAGCACCGTTGCAGCCGCCATAAAAAGGACCACATCCGCGAACATAGCCTTGAGAAATCTCACAGCATCACCTCGAAATGACAACCGAGTTGGAGGATTCTCCGTCACGATCGTAGCGGGCATTTCCGGCAACGACTTTCGTATAAGGAAGCCACAATCGATTTCGGTAGTCAATTGATTGAATCGGAGTGGCATCAAGTAGTAAACATCATTACTCATTCCTCTCCTTGAATTTTGGGCTTCACAGCCTGATCCCAGAGTGGGAGACCGAGGCCTCGACAGGAAAGCTCTTCCCCCGTAGGCCAATCCCTTTGGAGTTGTTCCTAGGCTAGGCGACCGCCGCGCTAGCGGGCACCTCGGTGGAGGTTCGCTGCATTCACTAATGGAAAGCGCCCGACGCCACTTGCAACCGATGGGCTGTCTTGTTTTTTCACCGCCCAGGCCAGAACCTCAAGTCTGTGAACCGGTCCAAACCGAGGGGCTTGCAGATGCTCGGAGACCACGCGGGTGGGGCCCTCGTAGTACTCCCCTACATCGTGCAATGCCACCACGCCGCCCGGACGCACAAACCGCGACCACTGCATGAAATCCTCGAGCACCGCCTCGTACTCGTGATTGCCGTCAATGAACAGCAGGTCGATGGGCTGCGTCCACTGTGCAGCGTGCTCGCTCGATAATCCCCTGAGGGGGATGGCGATGTGATCCAGGCCGCAGATGCTGATGTTGCTCCTGAACACCTGTTCCAAATCGCCGGGGCTCTCCGTGAGAAGGGAGCCATAGGTTTTCCGATACTCGGGGTCGTCACTGGGGCCAAAGGGATCAATGCAAAACAGCCGCGGGTTTTCCTTCCCGACCAAACCGCCCGCCAGCAGGATCGAACTTTTCCCCTTCCAGGAGCCTATCTCCACGACAACGGGATTGTTGTCCGGCGTATAGTCCCGTGCCATCTTGAATAGTTGGTCCCCCTCGGAGAGCGCCAGGAAACCGTGGACCCGACTGGAAAGCAGAAGCCAGCGCCATGAGTCGGGGAAATCCTTCCGCAGCCCGGACGCGATCCTCCAATGATTCAAAGCACCCCGCAGCGAGGGCACCCGGAACTTGCCATCCGCCTGCCGCCGGAACCTATAGACCGATTTCAGCAGTGACATCTTTCCTCGTCGGCTGCCGGATGGCGTTTCATAACCACCACGAACCACCCGGAGTCATGACTCGGTCGCACTTCGACTGTCGCGCGGTCCGCCAGCCGCCGCGTAACGTTGACCGCGAGCCGGCCGGGACGGCCGACGTGAAACGCGCCGTCGCGCGGATAGAAGTTCCACTGGTGCGGGCCGGTGTACCGTTGCTTTTCCCCTTCGCAGATCGAATGGTGCAAGAAAACCCACCCGCCGGGCTTGGCGCAGGTGATCATCTGTTCAATCGCGAGAACGGCGTCGCGGGAGTGGTCAACGGCATTTCTGCTATGCACCAGGTCGAACGACGAATGCGGCACAATGGTCGTCAGTAGTTCGGCGTACCCGAACCGGGTACGCACGGGCGGCCTGACGCCGTGCTTAGTGAGTAGACGGTCGTAAGCCTCGGCATTGGGATCGACCGCAGTGATCTGCACCTCTCGCCCAGGCCACTTCTTGCCGACTATGGTGAGGGGCCCGGCTCCGACGTCCAAGATCCGCACCGTCGCACCAGGGGGCGCAGCAACCAGCGAGCACAGATAATCCTGTAACGGCCATTCTGGGTCGTAACGCATAGGATAGACATCCCCCCACTTGCCTCCACCAGTGGCCAGGATGTCGTCCCAGAATTGGAGCTCTTCGCCCTGCGCACGGCTCCAGAGGCGTTTTGGTCCGAGTAGTGCTATCGCCCCGAACCGGGTCGCCCTGCTATAGCGAATTGAGTTCCAGTAGGGGCGTAGCGCATCCCGAACCGGCTGCGGCAGAAGCATTCTTGCTGACGTCATAGATCCAGGGTCTCCGATTATGGGTACTCCCGACTAGCTGACACGGGCGACTTCGATTTCCCCGAGTGAGCGCCGTGTGTCTGCCTCTCCAGCAAAGACAGTGGGGTGGGAACTGGTGTCAAACTTGACATCTTTCCTCGCTGGCCGCCCCGATCGCGCAGACTGGCTCCCAAGCAATATCGGCCTGGGGCGTCAACAGATCCAAGGCCAGAGAGTGAAACGGCAAGCCCTCCGGCTTCACAAACAAGTAGGCCGCGTACAGCAGCAGGGCCTCGTAAGCCATTCCCGAAGTGCGGAGGCCCACGTCCATGTACATTTCAGGGACGCATAGGCCCGGATTCTTGATAAGGAAAGTGATTTTGTGAATGCCCACATCGCATTTGCGTTTGGTTGCCCATGAGTCGCTGCGAAAACCAAACAAACGCTGCTGGCCCATGCTGTAGAAAGTGATATCGACCGCGACGTTTGCCTGAGGGCGTTTCACTTCAATCTCTACTTCCACGGTGAGCGGCTTGCCGTACTTCCAGAGCTCGGTGGGCCTTCCCTGCTCGTCGAATGTCCGCAAGCTGCGGATGGACAGGCCGCCATCTGAGGAGGTCACGATGTCCGCCTGGGTATCGTCTTCCAGAATCTCGCGATACCGGCGGATGCAATCAGAGGTCGAACCACGCAGCGCCAGGCTGCCCGCATCCAGGAGTATTCCGGTGTTGCACAGCCTCTGGAGCATTACCAGGTTGTGGCTGACGAAGAGAACGGTCCGTCCCTCCTTCGCAACCTGGCCCATCTTCCCCAGACACTTCTTCTGAAACCGCGCGTCTCCCACAGCCAACACTTCGTCGACCAGCAGAATTTCCGGGTCGAGGTAAGCGGCGACCGCAAATGCCAATCGCGTGTACATGCCGCTGGAGTATCGTTTGACCGGCGTGTCGATGAACTCTTCCAATTCGGCGAAGGCCACGATCTCGTCGAATTTGCGATCCATTTCGGCCTTCTTCATGCCCAAAATGGCGCCGTTGAGGTACACGTTCTCACGGCCTGTGAGTTCAGGATGGAAGCCGGTGCCGACTTCGAGAAGCGAGCCCACCCTGCCGTAGATCTCGGCGGAGCCGCGCGTGGGTTTGGTGATGCGCGAAAGAATCTTCAGTAGCGTGCTCTTCCCTGCCCCATTACGCCCAATGATGCCGACTACCTCACCGGTCCGGACCTCGAAAGAAACATCCTGGAGAGCCCAAATCGTGCGAACGCTATTGTCCCGGTGGCCATTGCCGCCGTGGAGTGCGGCACCCATGCGCCGGATCGGCGTGGTGATGGCGTCGGTCAAGGCATCACGCAGGGAGCGATAGCTTTCCCGCGCCCCGATGCGGTACTGCTTGGCGATGCCCTCACAACGAATTGCAAGGTCGCTCACGTCAGATCACATCCGCAAAACTGTTTTCCATGCGACGGAAGTAGAACAGTCCGCCGACCAGTAAGAGCAGGACTACCGCGACCGAAACCGCCAGCATCGCCCCCGGGGCCGGAGTCTTGCCCACCAGCGCCCAGCGGAAACCCTCGACCACGCCCGCCATGGGGTTCAGGCCGTAGATCGGGCGCCAGCGCGCCGGCACCAGCGAGCTGGGATAGGCCACGGGCGAGAGAAACAGCCAGAGCTGGGTCAGGAATCCGACCGTGTAGCGCACGTCGCGGTACTGCACATTGAGCGCGGAAAGCCACAGGCCCACGGCCAGCGCGGTCAGGATGGCCAGCAGCACGAACAGCGGCAGCGCGGCGATCGTCCAGGTGGGAACGATGCCGTAGTACAGCATAAGAAAGATCAGCACCACGAAAGCGATGGCAAAATCCACCAGCCCGGCCAGCACGCCGGCAATGGGAATCACCAAACGAGGAAAATAGACCTTGGAGACCAGGCGTTCGTTGGCCACCACGCTGTTGCTGGATTCCGCGAGGGCATAGGCGAACAATTGCCAGGGCAGCAGGGCACAGTACGAGAACACAGGATAAGGAATTCCGTCCGAGGGCACCTTGGCCAGCCTGCCGAAGAAGAGGCTGAAGACCACCATGGTGAAAACGGGCTGCAGCACGGCCCAGGTGGCGCCCAGCGCGGTCTGCTTGTAGCGCACCTTGATGTCGCGCCAGATGAGGAAGAACAGCAGCTCGTGATATTGCCACAGCTCGCCGAGATCCAGGGCGACCCAGCCGCGCGCCGGGCGGATGGCAACATGCGGCACCGCAGGCGTGGCGGCAGAGGCTGCTTGCGGGTCCACGCACAAGGCTTCTCTTGAAAACGTCGCCATCAGGCGCAACCCTTGGCGGCGTCGGCAACGGTCACGGCCAGACGCCAAAGGATGTCCAGGGGAATTCGCGAGAGAGTGAGTATGTGCTTTTGCGGCTCGTTCACCGGGGTCAGAAAAATTCTTCGAATCTGTGCCGCATCTTAGGGTCGATAAATTCGATTGTCAAAATGTTTCCGGCCAGTGGAGTTGGCTTCCGATGTGCCTGCGATTGTGGAAAACCCCGCCCTCAAGAGGCTGGATTTCAGCCGGGCCGGCGCGCCGGGCGGACCAAAGCGGTTAAGAAAAGATCCTTGAAACTGTTTTGTGGGTCTTACTGCCCAAAGACGCTAATTTCAGCCGCGGAAGTCCAGGGATTGCCATTGATCTCCGAGAGCGCCTGCAACTGGACGTACTGGCCGGTCGTGGCAAGGAAAGCGATGGTAATGGGCCCGGGTACGCCTGCTCCCGGGCAACTGGTGCTGACATTGCCATAACTGAGGGTACCAGTGGCCACCGGCGCACCCCAGTTCACGCCGTCGCTGCTTACAGAGATCGCATAGCCCTTGATCCAGCCGTGGCTACAGCCGTCCTGGCGTGCCTGGTATTCCAAGCCCGTCAGGGTGTACGACTTCCCCAGATTGATCTGGATCTGGTGCGGGGTCGGCGCATTGCTGGGACAGAACTGCGTATGCCACATGGTACTGGAGTTGCCGTCGACGGCGTTGCTCGCCGCGCCGTTATAGCAACGGGTCTCCTGGCTGTCCGCGCTTACCTGCCAACCCGTCTGCGAGATCGCGGTGCCGGGATTGACGGTCAGTGCTGCCTGGACATCCGGGCTGTTGTAAGAACCGGAGATGTGCACCGTAGTCACAGTGCCGACCGGCGACGTGTTCACCATGAAGTTGGCGCTGGTCTGGCCTACAGGAACCGTCACGCTGCCGCTGGCCGGTGTCGCTGCCGCAGTGTTGTCACTCTGTAGCGTCACCAGCCCACCGCCAGCAGGCGCCGGTTTCGTCAGGGTGACCGTGCCCTGCAGACTGCCGCTGCCACCCACAGCGATCGGGGCACTCAGGGTTACCGTGGAGAGCGTCGCTTGCACCGGGGGAGCAACGACCGTGCCTATCACATCGATCTCCGCCGCAGAGATCCAGGGATTGCCGTTGATCTCCGAGAGCGCCTGCAACTGGATGTACTGTCCAGTCGTGGCGGGGAAAGCAATGGTGATGGGCCCGGGTACGCCGGCTCCCGGGCAGGTGGTGCTGAGATTGCCGTAACTGAGGGTACCGGTGGCCACCGGCGCGCCCCAGTTCACTCCATCGCTG
>Ga0187777_10000472_pt1 | contig 27700 bp, 22 predicted proteins | sample 1015_Q2_SP5_10_M_FD_132416 | JGI IMG/M metagenome (GOLD analysis project Ga0187777, IMG submission 132416) | Tropical peat soil microbial communities from peatlands in Department of Meta, Colombia - 1015_Q2_SP5_10_MG | ecosystem: Environmental > Terrestrial > Soil > Wetlands > Peat | place... | reverse complement strand
GATGCCGAGATCGCCCCAGAGAGCGACATTCATTTCCCGGGTAAAGGCTGTCTGCTGCGAAAGGCCCAAGGAAGGCAGGTAATAGGCTCCGAAATAGATCAGGAAGAAAAGAAGGCCGACCTGGACAAAATCGAGGGCTTCCTCTGTTTCCACCTGGGAGCCGACTTTTTCCTGATTCAGGAAAATAGCCATGACAAAGAACATTCCGTGCGTGTCAAAGAGGAAGCGGATGAGGGAGCCCGCAGGGGGCTCGCTATGCAGGAGGACTTCGTAGTAGGTCCAGCCGATGTCGGCCACACCCCAAAGGCCTACGCCGAACCCAATCAGGGTCCAAAATGATTGGCTGAATCCCGGAGACTTGCGAGCGGCACGGAAGCACATCGTTGCCGCAATGAAACTGGAGAGAATCTGGAGGGAATTGCCAACCAACGAGCCAAGCAGAGACGTGCCGAAGAACACGATAGAGCACGCGTGGCAGGCCACGATGAGAAGGGCCACGACGGCCAGGGAGCGAGGAAAGGGCTTAAGGGTCAAGAATGGTCCTAGTACGCCGCTTTCCTTAGTGTAAGAGCCTTTTAATGAGGGGAAGGCCTTCTGTCGAGGTCTGTGTCGGCCCCGTTATCGCCTCGGTGGGTACACGACGGCTGGCAGGGAGACAATTCCCCCTGCATTTTTGCGTCGAAGCCCAAGACTGAAATGGCCTGGAGTCGCACAAATGCACCGCTCCCCTGACAAGTGTCAGGCGCTTAACGGCCCTCGAAGGGGTAGCGGTCCTGTGCCTGAACGGCAGCGGCGACACGGCGGCGACCGGCGATGGTGTCGATGGTCGGGCGCTTGCCAAATCGCTTTAGTACAGCCATTTGTGTCGTCAGCATGTCGCCTTCATGGACGGCGGCGACAGCGCGCTTGGCTTCGTGGTCGACCCGTTCTGCGGCATCCGAAATGAACACTCGGGCAGCATCGATCATGACCGAAGCGGCGGCTTCGCCCTTGGAAGCGGCAGCCTTTTGCGCACGAAGCAGACAGGATTCCATTGCGTAGATTTCCATGACGATATTGGCCATGGCCGCGATCAATTCCTGCTCTTCGGCCAGCTTTTCGCGATACTTCTGCAGGGCTCCGCCAGCGGCCTGGAGGAACATCTTCTTGGAGTTTCCAATGATGCGCGCTTCCTCCGCCAAAATGCCTTCGGGAGTCTCTTCAAAAGTGGGACCCGCGAGGATTTCGTCGGCCAGCTTCATGGCGGCAGGGATGAGAGGCAGTTGGCCACCCATGGCGCGCTTCATGAGCATCTGGATGATGAGCATCCGGTTGATTTCGTTGGTGCCTTCGAAGATACGGTTGATCCGGGAATCGCGATAGGCGCGGCAGACCGGATAGTCTTCGTGGAAACCGTACCCGCCTAAGATCTGGACGGCCTCGTCCACTACGAAATCCAGCATTTCGCTGCCGTAGACCTTGGCGATGGAGCTTTCGATCGCGTATTCCTCGAGCACCTTCATGGTGTTCTGGGCCTTGTTGCCGGAGCCGGCGGCTGCGGTCATGGCGGCTTCCATGTAGCCCGCGCTGCGGTAAATCATGGACTCGACGGCGAACATCCGAATGGCCATCTCCGCGAGTTTTTCTTTGATCAAGCCGAAATCGCCGATTTGCTTGCCGAAGGCCTTGCGCTCCTTGGAGTATTTGGAGGCGGTCATCAGAACATGCTTGGAGCCTCCGACGCAGGAAACGCCGAGAGTGAAGCGGCCGGCGTTGAGTACGTTGAACGCGACAATGTGGCCGCGGCCGATTTCATGCAGGACGTTTTCCTTGGGTACCTTGCAGTTTTCGAGGAAGATCGGCGTGGTGGAACTGCCGTGGATGCCCATCTTGTGCTCTTCGTTGCCGGGCTTGCAGCCGGGGAAGGTGCGCTCGACGATGAAGGCGGTGAGCTTCTCGCCGTCGACCTTTGCGAAGACGATGTACAGATCCGCGAATCCGCCATTTGTGATCCACATCTTCTGGCCGTTCAGGATGTAGTGCGTTCCTTCCTTGTTGAGTTCGGCGCGGGTGAGGAGATTTTGGGCGTCACTACCGGCTTGCGGTTCCGAGAGGCAGTAAGCCCCGATGAATTCGCCGCTGGCGAGCTTCGGCAGATACTTTTTCTTTTGCTCTTCGGTACCGAAATAAACGATGGGAAGGGTGCCGATTCCAGCGTGCGCGCCGTGCGTTGTGGCGAATCCGCCATAGATGGAGATCTTTTCTGTCAGGACTGTTGCTGCGACTTTGTCGAGTCCCGCGCCGCCGTACTCCTCGGGAGTGCCGCCACTCATCAGGCCAAGGCCAGCGGCCTTGCGAGTCAGCTCCGCCATGAGGCCGGGCTTCTTCGCTTCCAGGTCCTTTACGACGGGCAGAACTTCTTTCGTGACAAATTCTTCTGCCGTCTGGCCAATCAGCTTCTGGTCATCGGTAAGATCTGCAGGAGTGAAAATATCCTGGGGGGCAGGGGATTCGAGCAGAAAACTGCCGCCCTTCGCCGCGGGTTTGGTGAGAACGGAAGTAGCCATAGGTCATGCTCCTTGCCGGCCGGAGGCCGCCGCAAAATTCAAACGATCGTTTGAAAATTCCAACCTCGGGATTCTACCTTCCAGAGCGCGAGTCCGCAATAGGTCTTCTAAAGTCCAGTTCACCTCAACAAGAGAACCGATGCGTGAATAGGCGCCGGGTGCAAATTCACCGATGGTGTGGCAGACTCCTTGGCCTGACCTGATAGGCAACTGCATGAACGGAGGAGGGATAGCAAATGGGTAGACCGGTGGTTCACTTCGAGATTGGGTGTCGCGACTCTGCGAAAACCCAGGAGTTTTACACCAGGATGTTTGATTGGAAGATCCAACCCTTTGGCCCTGCAGCGATGATTGCGCCGGAAGATGGCGGTGTTGGCGGACACATCACTGCGCTAGGCCATGAGCCTCATCATTACACGATTTTCTATGTGGATGTGGAAGACGTGGCCGCGGCTTTGAAGAAGGCCGAAGCGCTAGGAGGGAAGACGCTTGTACCGCCGGTGGACATTCCGACGGGGACGTTTGCGTGGATGGCAGATCCAGAGGGAAATACCGTGGGATTGTGGAAGGCGAAGTAAGGGGCTTGATTTCGTCTTACCACCCCAAGAACCCACATGCAAAGGCGGCATCTGGGGCACCAGATTCGCAAGAGACAAATTAGCTCAGGATAGTTTTGCCGGGGCGTGGAGAGGCGGAAGGGTTAAGGTCCGAGAGGCGTTGGGTGCCGGAGCGGTGAAGCGCGAAGAGGACAGCCCACAGAAGAGCTCCGCAGACGCCGAGGCCGGCTAAGGTGATAAGCAAAGTTGAAATGACCGAGTAGTGCAGCGGTTGAATCGGGCCCATGGGGAGACTCGCATGCGGGGCCGAAGCGGAGATGGCCTTTGCTTTATCGATCGCTACGACGACGGCCGCCAAAATGACGGTCATCAACGCCACGGTGGCTTTGGGAAAACGGAATTCGGAACGCATGGACAGCCTCCTTTGTGGGATAAACGAAAAATCCTGAGGAAATAAGATGCCGCGAGCGTGTTCCTGCAACGCGCCATGGACAAGTCCCGCCGCTTCGCGGGTGAAGGATAAAGTCTGGGCCAGAGGGCCCATCTTTTTCGCGTGCGTTTGGACTTCTTCGAGAACGATCCACATTTCTTCGCCATATTCGGCGCGGTAGGCAGCGGGATAAAGGTAAAGAAGCGAACGAAGGAGAGCTCGCATGTTTTACGTCTCCCTCGGAGCGACACGCAGGTTGGCGACTTGCGTGAGGTGCTTCAGGCGGCTCACTTCCGTTTGCAGGTTGCGGCGTCCAAGCGCCGTCAGGCGGTAGGCCTGCTTGCCGCGAGAGTTGTCCTGTTTCTGGAAACGCTCAATCCAACGGTCGCGCAACAGTCGGCGGAGGGCGCCGTAAAGTGTGCCAGTGCTGAGGCGGACACGTCCGCCGCTCATGTGCAGGGTGTCCCGGAGGATGGCGTAGCCGTGGCGAGGCTGGTCAGCGAGGCTGAGGAGGATGAGGAGGACGGGTTCGGTCATGGGCAAGGATTCCATATGGCCACCTGCGACATGTCGTCTGACGACATATTGCACTTGTGGGAGGAGGGAGTCAAGAGGAAAGTGGCCGCGGAGGAGTGCGGAGAGTTGGGAGGCAAGACGCGAGAGTTGAGATTCTTCGTCGCGTCCGCCTTCGCCTTGCGGCGAAGAGGGAAGAGTTTGCCGCTGAGGGCACAGGGGGATGCAAGACGCAAGGTCGAGATCCCTTCGGAGCTCAGGGACAAGCAAGCCGCCACACTTCAAGAAGCCCCACATGCAAACCGGCATGTGAGGCACCCAAGGAAAGCAGAGGAATTAGAGGCGCTCGAAGATGCCGGCAGCGCCCATGCCTCCGCCGATGCACATGGTGACCATGCCGTAGCGGGCCTTGCGACGCTGGAGTTCGCGGATGATCGAGGCAGTGAGTTTTGCGCCTGTGCAGCCGAGCGGGTGGCCGAGGGCGATCGCGCCTCCGTTCGGATTGACGCGCGCGGCATCGAGATTCGCCTGTTGAATGACGACAAGCGATTGTGCGGCGAAGGCTTCGTTCAATTCGACCACGGCGATGTCATTCAGGGAGAGTTTGGCGAGGTCCAAGGCCTTCGGAATGGCATAGACCGGCCCAATGCCAAATTCTTCCGGCGGGCAGCCGGCGGTCGCATAGGAGACGAAGCGCGCTTGCGGCTTCAGTCCAAGCTGAGCTGCTTTGGCTTCACTCATGACCACAACGGCTGCGGCGCCGTCGCTTATGGGGGAGCTGTTGCCCGCAGTCACGGTTCCCTTGACGTGGAAGGCCGGCTTCAACCCGCTCAGGATTTCCATGGAAGTGTCTTGCCGCGGCATTTCATCCTTGTCGAAGACGAAGGACTGCGTGGCGGGCTTGGGTGCAGGCTTGCCTTTTGCGCCGTTACCGTTCGGCAGAGAAGTGATCTTCACTTCGACGGGAACGGTTTCGTCTTTAAATTTGTCGGCGGCGAGGGCAGCGACAGCTTTCTTGTGAGAGTCGACGGCAAATTGATCGGCATGCTCCCGGGTGATGCCGAATTTGCGAGCGAGATTTTCCGTGCCGAGGCCCATGTTGATGTAGGCATCGGGATAGTGGTCGACGAGCCAGGGATTCGGCGAAATTTTGTTTCCGCCCATCGGCACCAGAGACATGGACTCCGTGCCGCCGGCGACGATGACTTGCGCCGAGCCGCCGCGAATGCGCTCCGCGGCAAGCGCGATGGCTTGGAGCCCGCTGGCGCAGAAACGGTTGACGGTCATGGCCGAAGTTTCGACAGGCAGGCCTGCGCGAAGGGCCGCAATGCGGGCAACGTTCATCCCCTGTTCGCCTTCGGGCATAGCGCAGCCGAGGATGACATCGTCAATCTCTTTCGGGTCCAGGCCGGGAACGCGGGCGAGCGCCTCCTTGATGACAAGCGCGGCCAGATCATCCGGTCGGCTGGTGCGCAGGGAACCTTTGTATCCCCGTCCGACGGGGGTTCTAAGGGAGGAGACGATTACGGCTTCGGACATGACGGACCTCATTTCGGAGCGATTCACCCGATTTTCGGTCGCGGCGTGTAAAAAAGCAAATCGACACGGCCGATCTGAAGTTCGGTCGCCTCACGCACTTAAGTTGGAAGAAACGCAAAGCGGGAGCTGAACTCCGCACTCCAAGTTAGAACTGGAAGCGAATGCCGAATTGCATGACGCGGGGGCCACCGCCGCCGAGGCCGGGATTGCCTTGCGCCACGTCCGGGGTTTGCGTGATTAGGCCCGCCGTGCTCGCGTTCGGGTTGGGCGTCATGTGATCGGACAAAAATCCGGGACTGATCACGTTAGAAGGCAAGGCAAAGTTCGGGTGGTTGAATATGTTGAAGAATTCCGCGCGAAATTGAAGCTGAAACCGCTCGCGGATTTGGAAATTCTTGGTGGCGGAGAGGTCATAGTTCCAAAAGCCCGGGCCGTAGATTTCGTCGCGGCCAAGGTCACCGAAATATCCATTGGGATCGGCCGCGGTGACGGCTGGATAGGCGAAGGCGGCGGGATTCAGATAGCCGGTGGCCGGAGTCCAGTTTGGAAGAATCGGATTGACTCCTGGAAGGATGTCCGGGCGTTGAACGTAGATCGAATTCACACCGGGGGCGTCCGTGATGATGTTGATGGGCCGGCCGGACTGCACGGTGATGACGGAGTTCAATTGCCATCCCCCGCCGAGTACATGAGGAACGTGGGGGAGATCGGGCACGACGTAATTGAAGAGGGTTGTCCAGCGATGGCGCGTGTCGAAAGTCGAGGGTCCTTTTTCCGCGGCGAGATTTGTCGAGTCCTGCGGGAAGGCGGCGTTGGCGAAGTTGAAGTTGATGCCGTCGGAAGCGCCATCCAGCGATTTGGAAAAGGTGTAGGTGGAAAAGCCGGAGAAGCCGTGAAATTGCTGGAAGCGCACGGTCGCTTGCAGACCGTTATAGGTGGAGTTCGCGCTGTCGGAGAAAACGTCGACGGCGGCATATTGCGGGTAGGCGGGGTTGCCAATATTGGAATCACGGCCCTGGTTGGCGTCGTAGAGACGCGTGAGGCGAGTGCCTTTGGTGCCGACATAGCCGATTTCGAAGGCCAGCGCACGGGTTACTTCCTGTTGGATGTTCAGGTTCCAGCTTTGCACGTAAGGCGTGCGCAAGCCCAGATTCGTAACAAAAATAGACTGCGGATAGACCGTCGGAGTGAAGACAGCGCCGCCTGAAGTGCCGTTCCAGGGACCCGAATTAAAATCCAGACCACCGACGAAATAAGGAGAATTGGCCAGAGAGGGAACTGGATTGGTGGCTACACCGGCGGAATTGGTGTAGTTGGCAATTATATTGTTTTGCGGAGTGTAGTCGTAATAGATGCCGTAAGCAGCGCGCACCACGGTTTTGTTGCGAGGACTCCAGGAAATGCCGAGCCTGGGTCCGAAGTTATTCATGTCGCGATGATAGAGAATCGGCAAGGTGGACGAACCGACCTGAACCAGGTTTCCGCTGGCATCGAAGTTAGAGAGCAGATTGTTCTTTTCGGAAAGCGGAGAGATATATTCCCAGCGCAGTCCGGCGGTGATGGTCAGGTTCGGGCGGGCGCGGATTTCATCCTGGACAAAGAAGCCGAGATTGTTATTGAAGGTGAAGCGCTGGGTGTTGCCAGCGTTGCCGATGGCGTAGATGTTCCCGATATAGAAGTTGGCCAGTTCGTTGACGATAGGATCAGCGGAGAGTTGCGGGCAACTGCCGTCGGGGAGAGAGACACAGGTGTTCACGTCCAGAAGGCCGCGCTCCAGATTGTCGTTGAAGCTCTGAACGTCGTAGCGATGGTACTCGCCGCCGAATTTCCAGGTGCTGCGTCCGCGGATGAGTGTGAAATTGTCCAGAACTTGAAAGGTTTCGCTGAGGCGCCCGCGCGGGACGCTGTAGGCTGTTGCGCCGAGATTCTCCAAGTCGCCATTGAAATCGATCTCCGGCAGCCCAACGTGATTGGTGCCCATGTCGAGGCCGAGAGCGGCGGGATCGATATAGTTGGGATTGCCGGGAGTGGCATCGGCCGAGTTGAAGCTGGTGCGAAAGCGCGAGTAGCCGAAACGGACTTCGTTGATTTCCGATGGGGAGAATGTGGTGAGCCAATTCACGGAGACGACCTGGACACGCGTAGGCGAGATTTGTTCAAAGTTGGCCAGCCGCGAGCCACTGCCGTATCCGCCCAGGGAGCCGAGAGGAAATGCCTGGTTGCTCTGACCGAAGGCATAACGCGCGCTGAGGGAATTGTTTTCGTTGATGCGGTAGTCAACCTTGCCGATGAGGTTGTCGTTATTGTTCGTATCCTGCACCGAATAAGCGAGCGAATTGGAGTCGCTGGTGGGGAAGAGATTGATGATTTTAATGAGAGCGGGATTCACCGCGGGCACGTTGGAGTACGGATTGTTGACGGCAATCTGCTGGGCGAGGGCGATCTGGGCTTGCGAAGGAACGACCAGAGCGAAATCCGAGCCGACGTTTTCACGCTGGCCTTCGTAGGCGAGGAAATAAAAGAGCTTGTCCTTGAGAATGGGGCCGCCGAGAGACCCGCCAAAATTGTTGTTGTTGAAAGGGGATTGCGGGTTGAACGTGCCGTCGGACTGGTATTTGGTATTGAAGTAGTTTCTGGCGTCGAACTCGGAGTTACGGTTGAACTCGTAGAGCGATCCATGAAGCTGGTTGGTGCCGGAGCGGGTGATAATGTTGACGACGGAACCGGTGTTGCGGCCATATTCCGCGCCAAATTGCGACTGAAGATTGAACTCCTGGATGGCGTCGAGAGGGAGAAGCGTGGCGGGCGCCCCGGTGATGCCGACCTGGTTCAGGGCGGAATTGTTGAAGAAGGGATCGTTGTTGTCCGTGCCGTCCAGATTGTAGTTGTTGGAGCGATCGCGGTTGCCGTCAATGTTGAACTGGCCAAAGCCTTTTTCCGTACCGGCGACACCGGAGCCTTCCACGGTAACACCGGGCGTGAGGGCGACGAGCTTGCCGAAATCGCGGCCGTTCAACGGCAGTTCTTGAACAAGTTGGCGGTCGACGACTTGAGAGAGTGTGGTGCTGGAAGTCTCCACCAAGGGAATGCTTTCGACGACCTCAACTTGCTCCTGCTGGCCTTTGACCTTGGAGAGCGCCAGGTTTACGACCGATTCCTCTCCGACCTGTACGCGGACTTTGGGCGCGCGAACTTCTTCAAATCCCGTGGCCAAGGCGGAGAGTTCGTAATCGCCGGCGGGGAGTTCCAGGAAGCGGTAGACGCCTTGCTCATCGGCGGTTACTTCCCGCGTTTCGCTGGTGTCCAGATTGCGGGCAACGACTTTTGCGCCTGCAACAGCCAAGCTGTGTGCATCGGTCACCTCTCCGCGGATAGAGCCGCGAAAGGATTGGGCGAAGAGAGTCGTGCAGGTACCGCCGAGAATCAGAGCAAGCAGAAACACGAATAGCGACTGAATACCGAATGAAACTACCTTTCTTGAGATCATGACCTGTGTCCTTTTATGAATGGGAACCACTGTTCGTGGTCCCTGCGCGCCAGCTCTGCGCCAGTGCGGCTATGGAGTCCCCGTAAAAATCAAAAGTTTGCTAAAGATTTCAGCCATTGCCACACACCCAGCGGCAACATCGCCGCGGCCTGCTACATCGCTGACACCTGCTTCCCGGAATTGCAAACTCTTTGGGCATCTACTTTCCCTTGATCGGCGCTCCCTTTTGCGGAATGAAGACGGACACCGGCGGCGTAATCTTGTGGACTTGGGAGAAATTCTGTTCGTTCAGGGCCAGGCCCATCCGGCCACGAGAATCCTGGTACAGCAGTGGCTCGCCAACAGGGACGTCCATGAACGTTTTCACGTAGGGAAGTGTAAAAGGCTTCTTGTCTAATTGCAGGGTCACTTTGTCGCCGAGTTGGTAGCCCAGTTTCTTGAAGTCTTCGCCTTGAATATCGGTGATGAGAGATCCGAAAGGATCATCCAGGGCAATCACCTGTCCATCGATTCCTTTGTCGGTCACTGTAGCGACCTTGGGAACCAAGCGCACGAGCTGTTGAACTTCCGGACCGGCGAGAGTGTAATCCCAACCTTCTGCCAAGTGCGCGCCGGCGGGAGAGAAAATGTCGCGGCCATGGAACGTGGAGGAGACAGCGTCGCCAATCATCCAGCCTGTGTTAGTGATTTCTCGGGCGGATTCCAGGCCGTCGCGATCGATGACGGGAGAGATCAAGCCGTTGTCCGGCAAAACGAAATATTGTCCCTTTCTGGATTTGACGATCACGGCTTTCCGCGAGGTGCCAACTCCGGGATCTACAACCACGACAAAGACAGTACCGGCAGGATAATAGGGCGTAACACCATACAAGAAGCGCGCGCCCTCTTCGATCGAATAGGGAGTGACCTGATGGGTGATGTCCATGATGTGGGCATCCGGTGCAATTCCCACCATGACGGCCCTGCAGATGGCTACGGCGTCATTGGTGGTGCCGAAGTCGGTCATAAAGACGATGGTGGGCCGCGAGGAGATTCTTGTGGTCTGCGTTTCCGACTGCGGCTTGGAGCACCCCATGAGGAAAAGACAAGTAACAAAGAATATTTGAAAAACACGAATCCGGCTGATCAGCTTCAATGTAACCCCCAGATTACTTATTCTGCTGGCTCCCCGGTGGAGTTCAGGAACACAGCGAGCGGGAACCCTTTTCTGGCTCGATGAGGTTTCCCAATAAAACAAAACCTAGTTCATTGGGTGGGCCTGCGCGCAGCCCGGATGTTCACCCCTGACGTATCTTCAATTATAGGCGCTGCTCAGCGGGAAAGGTCAACCGAGGTTGTCCGAATCTCTGCGATTGCGATGAGTGGGCAGATTCACTAGAATAGCGGCGCTTGCTGTACATATTAAGTTTAGAGGTTTAGGGGTCGCTTCTCGTTCGCCCGCGCGAAGTCCAGCCTTGTCCTAGCTAGATGGAAAATCGTAAGGAGGACGCAGATGCGTCAGAGTGCCCTGTGTGTGTTGTTTATTGCGGTGTGCGCTTCGGCAACGTTGGCCGATCAAGTTACGCTAAAAAATGGGGACCGTTTGAGTGGGGACATTGTCTCCGGAGACGGAAAGACTTTGCTCTTGAAGACCGAATTTGTAGGAGATGTGACCATTAAATGGGATGCGATCGTGGGAATCGAGTCCACGCAAAATCTCAACCTGACGTTGAAGGATGGATCGAAGATCTCCGGGAAGATTACAACAACGGACGGCAAGTTCGTTGTGGCTGGCGCGGCGCCAACCGCGGCGGCTCCTGCAGCGAAGGAAACAGTCGTGGCGGTGCGCAACGATGCGGAACAGAAAACTTACGACGTTGCCACCGAAAAGATGGAGCACCCGAAATTCTGGTATTTCTGGAGCGGCGTGTTCGATACGGGGCTGGCTTTGACCCGGGGCAATTCTTCGACTGCCAGTTACACGCTGGATACGAGGGATGTGCGGGAAACACCGCGAGATAAGCTGACGGTCTACGCGAACTATATTTTTGCGGACACGCAGATACCTGCTCCGCCGACAACGACAGCGAACCTATTCCAGGCCGGAATCCGAGGTGACTTGAACGTCAGCCCGCGGGCGTTTGTCTTTGCGTTTGCGGGCTTTGCCACCAACGAGCTACAGCACCTGGACCTGCGGCAGACGTACGGCGGCGGGGTTGGATACCACGTCATCAAAACCGATCGCACAGTATTCGACGTCTATGGCGGCTTCGACTATGACCGCGACGAATTTGGCAGCTATACGATTATCAATCCAACGCCGCCGCCCCCTCTCACCACCGTTGCGGCATTTGACCAGAACAGCGCGGAGGCGGTGGTCGGCGAGGAGTTTGATTCGCACCTGTCGAAGCGCACGATGGTGACTGAGCGCTTCTCTTTCTTCCCCAATCTTTCGCACACTGGTGACTACCGTATGCAGTTTGATTCTACGCTTGCCATGCAGTTGAAAGCTTGGCTAAGCTGGCAGGTATCGTTCACCGACCGGTATATCAGCTACCCGCCCCCTGGTCTGAAAGGCAATGACCTTGTGCTTTCCACCGGTCTGCGCGTGATTTGGGGCAAGCCTAAACTTTAGAACTTTCAAATGATCTTGACTCCATGGTCGGAGTCCAGGAGGCAATGCATATGAACTTTCTCACTTGGATCGTGGTGGGCCTAATCGCGGGTTGGTTGGCGGGTCAGGTGATGAAGGGTGGCGGCTACGGAGTGCTCGTGGACATCATCCTTGGCATCCTCGGAGGGTTCGTGGGCGGCTGGATTTTCGGCATGCTTCACCTTTGGCCCGGCGGAGGGATCATCGGGTCCATCATCGTAGCGTTCGTGGGGGCGGTGATACTCGTCTGGATCACCCGGCTCATCAAGAAGGCCTGAAGTTCGAAGTTCGCTAACCTGATAATGAGGACCGCGCCTGGGGCCTGAGGAGGGCCCTTGGCGCGGTTCCATTTTGGGTGAGGACGGACCTGTACCCTGTACCAACGGACAGGTTTTCCACAGGGCAGTGAACACGCCAATTCGGGGTTTTTCCACAGACCTTCCACAGGCCACAAAATGTGTCGTATACCATTGTAAAATAAACATTTAGAGATAAAGGCGTCGGATCTGTCAGGTACTAGGAGAATCGTTTAAAGCGCATTTTGGTGCTCCTGTACCATAGGTTTTCCTCCCTACCCCCTGTCTAATAGGTCAGGTCGAGCAGCTAACCCCTTTGGTCAGGGGGAGGTTCAAGGTCTTAAACACCTGTTAAGGCTCTCGCGCTGAATAAGACGTCGGTCCTTGGGAAAGAGGGAGTTGAGTCAGAGATGAAGAAAGATAAACTCCGGAAGTGGATGTGGCTGTTCCTAGTAGTCATCGCCGCCCTCCAACTCTATGCGGTTCGCGAACTCCTTGCGGCCTTTGCCATCTTCGTGCTCGGCTTTGGAGCCATCGCCGTATGCGTCGGCTCGCTCTATTTTCTCCACAAGACGTGGGAAGCGGGGGTTAGTTGGGCTGTGGCCAGCCGGCACCCGATCTTCCTTGCGGCGCGACGTAGCGTGGCCGCGATCGAAGATTTTGCCAGGCGTCCGATCCGCCGTCCGGATTCGGAGCCAGCGCGATAGTTTTCTTCTGCTGAACCGGTGCTAGCCAGAGAGTGACGGTTGGGGTCCTGGCGTCTGGGGATCCTGGCTGAGTAGAGTAGATGAGAGGGAAGGCCAGCCGAACTGAGAGAGCGGCTGGCCTCTTTCTTTTGGGAGAGAAGGCGGGATGGCACGGAAGAAGCTCACAGCGCACAGCGTTCAAGGGCTAGAAGAAAGCGACGCCGCCGTCGACGTTGATGGATTGCCCTACCATGGCGGACGACATATCGGAGCAGAGAAATAAGGCGGCCTGCGCGATTTCCATGGCTGTCTGTCCTCGTCCTTGCAAAAGGGAACTGAGGAAACCTTTCAATTGTTCTTCGGGAGTGACACCCAGTTTTTCCGCCAGGGTCTTGCCGAGTTCCTTGCTCATCTCGGTTTCCGTGACGGGGCCGGGACAAATGGCGTTCACGCGAACGCCCTGGCGTGCCGCTTCGGCGGCCATGACGCGCGTCAGTCCCAGCAGACCGGCCTTTGCTGCTGCGTAGGCAGATCCCCAACCGAAGGCTGCTTTGGCGGACAGGCTGGAGATATTGAGAATGATGCCGGACTGGCGGGCGTACATTTCGGGCAGGACAAGTTTGCTCAATACAAAGGCCGCCCGGAGATGGACGGCAATAACCTTGTCGAATTCCTGCAGCGGATATTGTTCCACCGACACGACCGGACCGTAGTGACCGGCATTATTCACGAGAATATCGACGTGGCCAAATTTCTCTCGGGCCGCTTCATAAACGCGAGCGCAATCCGCTTCGCGAGAGAAGTCTGCGACGACGTAGACGGCCTTTCCACCCGCGGAGTTGATCTCTTTCGCCACGGCCGCCAATTGCGCCTCGGTGCGCGCCGACAGAAAAACGCTGGCACCTTCCCGTGAAAAAAGCCTGGCGATCGCGCGCCCAATGCCGCGCCCGGATCCAGTGATCAAAGCCACTTTGTTGTTCAGAAGCATGGTGTTGAGACGATACAGGCTTTCGGCCTCCTGTGCCAGCTTACGGCACCGATCAAGGAATCTCCATTTGCGCGTCCCATATAACGATGTGACAATGAAAAAATGGACAAAACAACTTATCGAGTTCTGACACTAAGCCTGGCGGGAACGCTCCTCTGCGGGATCAGCCTCGCGCAGCAGACATCCGCGCCAACTGCAAATCCACCGGCAGCGTCGACAACTCCCGCCAAGCCGAAATCCCAAACAACCACTTCCGGCACGACTGCCGCTAAAAAGACGGCCACGCCACTGGTCCTGAAAACGCAAAAAGAGAAGGCCAGCTATGCCATCGGAATGAACCTTGGCAACGGGCTAAAGGAAAACATGAAGAAGAGTGACGTGGACATCAATACGGACATTCTTCTGCGGGGCTTCAAAGACGCGTTGAACGGCAGCAAGCCGCTGCTAACCGATGCAGAAGCACAAAGTGTTATGTCTGTTTTTCAGACCGATCTAAACAAGCACGTGAAAGAGATGCACGACGCGGCTGCGGCAAAGAACTCCAGCGAGGGAGCGGCGTTTCTTGCGGCGAACAAAGCAAAGCCCGGCGTGGTGACGCTGCCAAGCGGACTGCAGTACAAGATCATCACAGAGGGTGCCGGGCCGAAGCCGACGGCGAGTGACACGATCGTCTGCAATTACAAAGGAAGTTTGATCGACGGAACGGAGTTTGACAGTTCATTCAAGCGCGGGCAACCCGCGACAATTCCGGTAGGCCGGGTGATTAAAGGCTGGACAGAAGCAATGCAATTGATGCCGGTCGGCTCCAAGTGGCAACTGTTCATTCCACCCTCGTTGGCCTATGGCGAAGCGGGAACGAACGGCGGGCCGATTGGTCCGAACGCAACGCTGATCTTTGAGGTCGAGCTACTATCCATTCAGCCGAAACCCGAACCTAAACCGGCGCCAGGAGCGGCACCGGCGGCCGGAACCGCAGCCCCGGATGCGCAGCAAAAACCGAAGCCTGAGGCGGGCGCACCGGCTGCCGCGACCACACCACCACCAGCCTCGACACCGGCACCAACCAAGCCGCAGTAAGAGTAATGTGCCCGTCGTAGAAAGGGCGGGAAATAACAAAGCCGGGATGGAGGAACTTCTCCATCCCGGCTTTGTATTTGTGCACAACCTCGGTTATTGACGCTTGTAGCAGCCGGGGTATACGTGAGAGTGGCGGCAAGCCGCTGCTCTCCACCCCAGAAAGAAACTCAAGACCCACGCTCTGGACTACGAGCGTGAGGCACCCGAAAAAAAAGCAAGAGAGAAGCCCGAGGACCCGCCACTATGCTCTACTTTCGGTGTTACTTGGCGACCTTGAAGCCTTTCAGAAGATGATTCACAGCTTCTTCGGCCTGGTAGGAAGTAATCGTCGGCTTATTCTTTAACTCTTTCTGGCTGATGGCGCGGTACGCCAGTTTTTTTGGATTACGCAAAGCGATATCCAGCACAAACGTGCCTTCATGCCACCGCACGGTGCGGTATTCGACTTCCGGCGGGCCCCAGCCCCAGCCAGACCAGCAACCGTAGGGGCCGCAGACGAGTCCCGGATATCCCGGGTAGACGCTTCCCACGGTGGCCTTTTGGGTTTTCACTGCCACGTGATAGTCGACCAGAAAATCGGCGGCGTTCGGGTCCACAACCTGAATCAGGCCCTTGGACTTCAGGGCTCGTTCAATGGCGCTCTTCAACTGATCGCGATTGGCTTCAGTATTCCAATCTCGATTGCTTTCCAGATGCTCCGGCGGCGGGGTCGATGTAATCACGTCGCGTGAGACGACTGGACGATTGTCCGAATCGTGCTGTGCTTGCGGCGCGGGAGCGTTCTCCGGCCGCCAAGCCCACGTCATGCCCTTGGCAACCCGAACATCCGGATCTCGAAGAATTTCGACGTTGTCGTCACAACCGGCTAAGACCATGCTCCCCATGAGCACGGCCGTCATTAGTCCTGCACCAGCCCTTCTAGTTCCCAAATACACGTCACATACCTCCACACTATTGGAAACACAGGAAGCGCCAAAAAGTTGGCTCCTATTTCGTGCTCTCTAATTTACTCCGGAAGCGCCCCAGTCGGCAGGAGGAAAGACGACCGGCCAAAAATTCGGAGCGGGCCGGTCAAATTCGAAAGCGATCTTGTAAAAATCCATCCCGTCTTCTTCCAAACGCACAACGCGGCAACTCATTTCCGAGTTGCTTCGGGGATTATTCAGGAGGAATGACTGTCCCACATGCAGGTGCTGCCGCATTCGGAGAAGTCCGCCATGGGCATTGACGACCTGGGTTTCCGCTTTCTCCTGGATCTGTTTGCGTTCCTCATCTTCGGCCAGAATGAGGACGGTGATGCGCAGAACCACGCGCTCGCTTCTCCGTCGATTCTCTTGCGGGGCCATCGATGACATAGATAAAGGAACCCTTAGTCTGTCATTTTACCCTTTTCGAGGCGCGCCGGACTGTCCCGCAAGACAGGGTACCGGGCCCGCTTTCGGCGTGATTCGGGGGAAACCGAGCGCCATATGTGCGACTTTGGTATGATAGAATTTTGCAAATTCAGCATCTTAGGGAACAGATGGCTACACAAACTGAGACAAAGACCCTGCTTCGCGTCCGGCCACGTGGATTTTGCGCAGGCGTAGTGCGGGCGGTCGACATTGTGGAACTGGCCTTGGAGGCTTACGGGGCTCCTGTCTACGTGCATCACGAAATCGTTCACAACACGTACGTTGTGGAACAACTCCGGCGGCGAGGCGCCATTTTCGTAGAGACGATTACTGAAGTACCCTCCGGATCCGTCCTGGTATTCAGCGCCCATGGAGTGCCCCCCACGGTTCGCCAGGAGGCGAAGGAGCGATCGCTGCGCGTCATTGATGCGACCTGCCCGCTGGTGACAAAGGTACATCTGGAAGCGCTGAAGTTCGCCCGGGAGAAGCGCACGATTATTTTAATTGGGCACAAGGATCACCAGGAGATTGTCGGGACGTCCGGTGAAGCCCCCGACCGCACTTTGGTGGTGGATTCCATCGCGGCGGTCGATGCTCTCGAGGTGGAAGATCCGGAGAAGCTGGCGTTTCTGACGCAGACGACGCTCAGCCTCTACGACACGCAAGAAATTGTGGCCCGGCTTCGCCAGCGATTTCCGAAGATTCTCGGGCCTGCGAGTGACGACATTTGCTATGCCACGCAGAATCGCCAGGAAGCTGTCGAGCATGTGGCAAAGGATGTGGATCTGATCTTGGTTGTGGGTTCGCAGAATAGTTCAAACAGCAACCGGCTGGTGGAGCTTGCCGAGCGCTTGAATGTGAAGGCCCGGCTGATTGACTCCGCAGGGGACATCGATCCGGTGTGGCTCGAGGGTGTGAAGCGGATTGGCCTGACGGCCGGGGCTTCCGCACCCGAGGTGCTGGTGGAGCAGGTGAGCGAGCGACTGGCGCAATTCGGATTTACGGACCAGCGTGATCTGGACCTGATCCGCGAGGACGTGCGCTTCACGTTGCCTGCGGAGCTCGCTTCGATCGCACCGGCTCCGCGCCGCTAGAGGTTTTGGAGCGGCGGAGAATCAGTTTTGTACTGCCGGGGCAGGGGAATACCCGGCGTCGTTGCAGTAGCCCGGCACATTCTATCGCTTCGGAAGGAGCGCACTTTGGCGGTCAAAATTGTCCGTCAGCCGAATAAGATTGCTCTAATTGGCGCGCCCTCGAGTGCAGCCGGCTTCGCTCCCGGCATAGAAAAAGCACCCGCAGCACTTCGCGCCGCCGGCCTAATTGAAAAACTCCAATCGATTGGTTATGAGGTGAACGATTTCGGCGATTGCGCGCCGCGACTTTTTGCCGATGATGACGAACACAAGCGGGCGCGAAACATCACTCAGATCGTCGCCGGTCTAAACGACCTGAAACCCCGCGCGGAACTTGCCGCCAAGTCCGGCGGACTCATCCTGGTGCTGGGAGGCGATTGCGTACAGACCGTCGCCCTGCTCACAGGCGCACGCAGATACTACAAACAGATCAGCCTTCTCTGGTTCGATCGCCACGCGGATTTGAACACGCCCGCCAGCACACCTTCAGGCCGCCTGGATGGCATGGCGCTGGCCGCCATTCAAGGCAGAGGTTCGGCGGAGTTGGTACGTTTCTGGGGAGAGCCTCCGCTGGTGCGCGAGCCGGATACACTCATTTATGGCCTGGAACAGGTGGATCCCGCCGAGCAGGATTTTCTCACGCGGTCTCCTGTTCGGTATTACTACGCTGTTGATATTCAGCAAAAAGGTGCCACTGCGGCCGCGCAGAGTGCGCTTGGGCAACTTCACGCTGGCGCGCGCGAGTTCATGCTGCATCTGGACGTTGACGTCATCGCGCAAGAGGAATTCGCGGCAACCAGCGTTCCCGGCAGTGGGGGCCTCTCGTTCGCGGAGGTTCAGGCGTCGCTCATCGAATTCGTGAAGCAAAAAAACCTCTTGGGAATGACTGTAGCTCAGTACAACCCCGACAAGGACCCTGACGGGAGTGCGGGAAAGAAACTAGTGGAATTTTTGACCGAGGCGCTCGCAGCCCGATTTGCGGCACTCGCGCAACCGGCTGCGCCGAGTAGTGCTGCGGCGGACTCGGGTGCTGCAGAACCTTCGCCTTCGACAACGGCCTGAAACGCGCATCATTGCAAGAAATCCAGGCGATTTACAAAATCGTTTTTGTGATCTTGATGCCGGAGCAAAAGCCCTGACCCAATCCGGAACAGCCCTGTAAGAATTACCGAAGAGCGCGATTCAATAGATAAATTTTTCGTACTAGTGCATCTAAAGTTTGCACTTTACAGACACGCCGTGGTGCGAGAACTTGGCACTTACGGGACTGGCTCCTTGCATGCTCTTTGGGGGCCCAAAAGGGGGACTCTATGTCGACAGCAGTCGCGCCCCGATTGCAACTTTGCCCCGAATACCAGCATTTACTCAACTCCTGTCAAAAAGCTTTAGCGGCGTGGCAACACCGACGGACCATTGCCGAGAGGCTCTCTTCGACTGGCCAGAGGATTCGCGAAGAGCTTAAGCAGTTTCAGGAAGAATACGCCCGGACCTATGCCCTGCTTGAGGGTCATGAGCGGAATTGTCCGGCTTGCCAGTATGTATCAAAAGTGGGCGGATTGGATTTTGAGAGCATGTCAAACGCCCTGAACCGACAACTCTAGTTTTCCCAGCATAGAATTTGAAGTAGTTAGCAATTGCCCCCAGAGTATGCCTGCTCCAAGCTCGGTTTTTCCTCCCTAGTGGTAAATCAACCCAAAGATGTGCGTCTTCGGCCCGGGGAACCCATATGTCCATCCGAGACCCGGCGGATTGCCACCAACAGCGTTTAGTCATTGGAATCCTCAGGTTTGGAGAGGCCCTCACAACCGATAGAATTAAGGAGTGCGCCGAAAGAACGGTTCGGCGCGAAGAAAAACTACGTTAGAGATGGAGCGAAATGGACGCGCGGCTTCAAGTGATGAAATTTGGCGGAACCTCCGTTGGAAACGCGGAGTGCATGGAAAGAGCGGCGCGGATCATTGCGCAGGGCGCTCGGGAAGGGCGCTGCGTCGCCGTAGTATCGGCGATGAGCGGGGTGACAAATCGGTTGATCGAGGCGGCAAAGATCGCTCAGAAGGGAGATGCGGGCGGTGCAACGGGGATGCTTGAGGGGTTGCGCGCTCAGCATGAAAAGGCGCTAAACAGCCTGGTATCGAGCGCAGAAGAGCGCGCGCGGGTCAGCAAGAAACTGGACGCTGTGTTCGCAGAGGGATTGCGGTTCTGCGAAGGGACCGCACTGCTTCGCGAATTGTCTCTCCGGACAATGGATGCGATTTCGAGCCTTGGAGAGCGGTTGTCCGCCCCGATGGTTTCGGCGGCGGTGAAGGAATTTGGTCTATTAAGTGAGCCGGTGGAAGCAACAGAGTTAATTGTTACCGATGAATTTCATGGAGGAGCGGAACCCCAAATGGGGCAGACCCGAGGAAAATCCCACGCACGGATTCTGCCCTTGCTGGATCGCGGCATTGTGCCGGTGGTGACGGGTTTTCTGGGTGCTACGCCAGAGGGGGAACTCACTACGCTTGGACGCGGAGGTTCGGATTACTCCGCCACGATTCTGGGCGCAGCTCTGGATGCCGACGAAGTGATCATCTGGACGGACGTAGATGGGGTGCTGACGGCCGACCCGCGGCTCGTTTCGGAAGCGCAGACCATTCCAGAGATTTCCTACCGGGAAGCGGCGGAACTGGCATATTTCGGAGCAAAGGTGCTGCACCCGAAGACACTCAGGCCAGTGGTTCAGGCAGGAATACCGGTATGGATACGGAACAGTTTTGCGCCGGAGAAGCCTGGCACAAAGATCTCGCCGGAGGGCCAAAGCAACGGGACCGGCGTAAAAGCATTGACCGCAATTCGGGACGTCACACTGATCAGCGTGGGGGGGCCGGGGATTGTCGGTTTGCCAGATGTGGTGGGGCGGACATTTTCGACGACAGCGGAAGTGCGGGCCAATGTGTTGCTGATTTCGCAGTCGTCCTCGCAGAATGACATCTGTTTTGGCGTGTCAACTGCGGACGCGGAGCGGACGGTTGATGCCTTGCGAAAGGAATTTGCCCAGGACCTGAATCACCACAAGGTGGAACACATTCGCGTGGATCCGCAAATTGCGATTGTGGCGGTGGTGGGGCAAAACATGCGTGGTATACCGGGGATTGCGGGCAAGACTTTCAATGCGATGGGAAAAGAGGGAATCAACCTAATTGCCATTGCGCAGGGGTCGTCTGAGACCAACATTTCGTTTGTGATTGAGGAGCAGTCAGTGGTTTCCGCATTGCGGAGCCTGCACCGGGAATTCGGACTTCAAAAATCGAGCCTATAGCCGCTGTCCGATCACGCCTATCCGGAGATTCATTCCGCAAACTGATCAGACGGTTTGTTGCGCGGAAGCCTCGGCGCGTTTGCGATGATAACGAGCCAGACCCAGCCAAGATAGGCCCAAGGCACCGTTATAGAGGTAGTGCCCCAAATCCTCTGGCGAGAGAAATTGTGCGGCCTCCGCAGCGACTTCCTTCGAAAACCGATGCATCGCCACGGAATCATCGACATTGCTTTCGAACAATTTGGCAGAGATGTTGTGCCAACGATGCAAGCGCCGCCGATAACTCTCGATATGGGCCCCGGGATTATCTGAAAACGAAAAGTGAGTGAGAAATAGCCTTTTCGGGTGAAGTCCCGCAATGGCGTCAAGCGAAGCATCCCAAAGTTCGATGGAAATATCCGGGGGCGGCGTCACGGGCAAGACGAACGGGTTTCCGTCGATGGAAATGCCGGTTGTGTCTCCCACGAAAGCGGTCGAATCCACCGGATCAAAATAAGTGACGTGGTGGGATGCGTGGCCGGGAGTGTAGAGAACGTGGAGTTTTCGGGAGCCCAGGGAAATCGTCTCTCCACCACTCAGAGCACGAAGATTCTCAGGCGGAACAGAAAGAAACTCACCAAACAGGCGCTGCAAATCTTGTCCGTACAAGCGCGAAGCACTGTCCAGGAGCTTGCCGGGATCCATCATGTGGGCCGCGCCGCGCTCGTGTACGTAAACGGTCAGCCGCGGGTTTTCGCGGACGAGGGCCCCGGTGGCGGCAGCGTGATCGAGATGAATATGGGTCAGGAGAATAGCATTCAAATCGGGGATGCGGAGGCCTTGACGCTCGAGTTGTTGCCTTAAGGTTTCCAGGGTTGACGCGGGTCCGGGGTCAATGAGCGCGGCAAAACCCGGTGACCGCAAAAGAGCGGAGGCGATCGCACGAGAACGGCCGCCCCAGTGAAGATCGATGACGATGGATTGCATATATTAGGCGAGTGTACCGCAAGAAAAGATGGAAATTTGGCAAATAGGGTCGAAAAGAAAGGGGACCGTAAGTACTGGGAAGGGGGGCGGGTGGGCCCCGAGGAAATACTTGCAGAATGATGAAGTTATAGAATATGCTTTGGACCACAGCGACTTGTTCTGTCCGTCTCGCGCTAAGCGAGAGATTTTCCTTGCGGAACCGCCCAAAGTTTCCGGAACAAGAAGTACGCTGCTGTGGCCTCCGTCAATCACGTTCAGGTGGTCCAGAGGCACGACAAGTGATATCAACGGGATTCTCAGGTAACTTTTAGGGAGGAAGATACTATGCGCAAATGGTGTGCAACTGTGGCGATGGGAATGCTTTTAGCCCTGCCGCTCTGTGCGCAGCAGAAAGACGCGAGCACAGCCAGTAGTACGAATGCAACTACAGCAAACACGGCAACCGGCAACGCTGCAGGAAGCGATTTCAGCATTGCCCCGGCATCGTCCACGCTCTTTGCGATGCCCGCAGCCGCTGCGGCCAACCCGGCGGATATATATTCCGATTGGGCGAATAATCCTTGGAATCGCCATGCTTGGGGTTTGCTGACACCCAAGTGGGAAATCGCCGGGATGTTCCAATACGTGAATTTTTGCCCGTGCAACTTCAACAACTTTAATGCGTATGGAGGCACAGGTTCGTTCGCATACAACGCGAATAAGTGGTTGGGCTTGACGGCGGAGGTTGGTGGATATCACTTCACCCGGCAGATTTATGCGCCGCCCACCTCTACGGGGTCCTATACGCAGGAAAGCATATCCGGTGGGTTCCAGACGTATATGTTTGGGCCGCGCATCAATTTCCGGCACTTTGATCATTTCGTGCCTTTCGTTGAGGTGCTGTTCGGCGCTGCTCACACCGGGCCTCAGTTGACGGGTACCTCCACGCAGTCGTCCTTTGCGCTGGCAGCAGGCGGCGGTGTGGACGTTATTCTCATGAAGAACCTCGCCTGGCGCTTCTTCGAAGCAGACTATCTCATGACGAACTTCACGGGCACCACAGTGAGCCCCGATGGGCGTCAGAACAATTTCCGCATCGGCACTGGACTGGTTCTCCGTTGGGGCTATCCTCCGGAACCGCCGAAGCCGATTCATCCGCCGACAGCAGCGTGTTCGGCGAATCCGACCTCGGTGTATGAGGGCAGCACTTCGCCTGTGGCGGTCCATGTGGATGCCACAGACGTCGACAAGGTTGGGCTGACTTACAGCTATACCGCGACGGGTGGAACCGTGGATGGGAATGGACCCGATGCGCGTTGGAACCCGTCGGGGTTGGCAATCGGATCGTATACGGTCAACGTCAAGGTTGATAACGGCCATGGCGGCACAGCGACCTGCTCGACAGATGTAGCAGTCGCGAGGCGTCCGAACCGTCCGCCGGTGATCTCTTGCGCGCCGGAACGGAACCCGATCATCGCGGGTGAGCGCGTAGCGATTAACTCGACGGCGAGCGATCCAGACGGCGATCCGCTGACCTACAGCTACTCGACAACGGGCGGCCAAGTCTCTGGCAATGGCCCGGTGGCGCAGTTTGACTCGACCGGCCTCTCGGCAGGCAGCTACACCGTGACCTGCACGGCAGACGATGGTCGCGGCGGCCGCACCAGCGCAACAACCAACGTCGACGTACAGCAGCCGGCACCGCCGCCACAAGCGACGAAGGTTGGCGATTGCGGTTACACCAAGGTTGGAGCAGGCCGGTTTGACAACGCTTGCAAGCGCGTTGGAGACGACGTGGCCCTCCGCCTGAAGAACGAACCGAACGCCAAGGTCGTGATTGTTGGCTTTGCGGATCCGAAGGAACCGCACGCCGACAAACTCGCACAGACTCGTGCCGATGGCGCCAAGAAGTACCTGGGCGAAAAGGGCATCGATGCTTCGAGAATCTCGACCCGCGTCGGAACCGCATCAACAGAGAAGGGCTCGGAGAAGGAAAACCGCCGAGTCGACTTCATCTTCGTTCCCGAAGGGGCGACCTACTAAACACTCATGTCCGCAACGAGTGGGACCGCACTCGCCGCGGGCGTAAAACGATAACCAACAACGGGCTCTCCGAGGACGACTCGGGGAGCCCGTTTGATTTGAGGGATGCAAAAAGATTTGTGAGTCTTGTGTGGGACGGCGGTTCGTAAAACGCACCGCTCCCTTGACAGGGCGTCCACGTGGAAAGCGGGAGGAGCTTGGTTTGCGATCGAGGTTTCTGGCGGGAATCATAATGGCGTTGATTGTTGGCGGCGGCGTTCGCGCGCAAAAGTGGGAGAGATTGGGCCCCGAAGGCGGGATGGTCGTGTCCCTGGGCGCCGGCTCGGGCGGTGAAGTTTATTTGGGCACGGCCGATGGACATGTATTTGCGAGCAAAGACGGAACCCAAACTTGGGAGCTGCGAGGTCGGGTGGGGAGCCGGCTGGATGCGGTGGTGACGCACCTTGTGGCCGATCCCCGTCGGGAAGATAGGATCATCGCGGCGGTGTGGTTCCAAGCGCCGGGAGCAGGCGGAGGAGTGTTTGAAAGCGAGGACCGGGGGAAGAGTTGGAAGTTGCTCGGGCTGAAGGAAGAAGCCGTGCGCGCGCTGGAAATGGCCCCTTCGAAGCCGAACGAACTTGTCGCCGGCACGCGAAACGGATTGTTTCTCTCATCGGACGCGGGGAAGAGTTGGACGCGAATTTCCCCCGAAGGCGATGAGGAGCTACGAAATGTGGATTCCGTGGCCATCGACCCGCGCGATCCGCAAGTCATTTACGCCGGGACGTTCCACCTGCCGTGGCTGACACGCGACGGAGGAAAAACCTGGAAGCCGATCATCGCCGGGATCATCGATGATTCAGACATTATGAGCTTGCGTCTGGATGCTACCAATCCGTCGCGCGTGTACATGAGCGCGTGCTCCGGGATCTACCGAAGCGAGAATCAAGGGGGAGAGTGGATAAAGCTGCAGGGGATTCCTTATGCCGCGCGGAGAACCCAAGTAATTGTGCAGGATCCGGCGAACTCCAAAACGCTGTACGCCGGGACCACGGAGGGATTGTGGGTCACGCGCGACGGCGGGGAAAGCTGGACCCGTACAACCTCGAAAGATTGGGTTGTGGATGGCCTGATTGTTCTGGGGGGAAAGAGCGGGGGACCGGGACGGGTTGTCCTTGGAACGGAAGGCCAGGGCGTGGAAGTGAGTGATGACGGTGGCGTGACGTTCACTCAAGCTAATCGCGGCTTCACGCATGTGGTTGTAAAGCAACTGGTGGCTGACGACTGGGCACCAGGTCATTTGCTGATGATGATTGCACGCAGTGGAACAGAGATCATGGAGAGCAAGGACGACGGCAAGAGTTGGACGGGGGTGCCGTTAGCAGCGGAAGATCGAGGAAAACGCCAGACACTGGACGCAAGCCAAGTGCAGAAAGCCTTCGCGAGTCCCTGGGGATGGGTAGTTGAGAAGGAGAACGGCCAATTGTGGATCTGGCAAGACGATAAAAAGTCCTGGAAAGAGTGGCGGCTGGTATTGCATGCCACCGGAGCGGCGGGGACGAAAAAGAAGACTCCCAAGAATGCCGATGGAACCACGCGAGAGGTTGTTCCACGCGGAGCCATTGCGTTCGGATCCGGCGGTGCTGTGCTATCCACAAAGGAAGGTTTGGTGCGATGCCGGGAGTCCGGGGAGTGCTTGCGAATTCCGGGATTTGGAAGCGCGGGAAGTCCAGGGCCAGTCTGGGTATCGAGCGACGGAAATGAGATGGGGGCCGTGTCGGAAGGTAAGCTCGGGATGTCGTCGAACGGTGGCCAGAGCGTGCAGTGGGCAAATTTGCCCGTTAGTGCTGAGAGTGTTCTATGGCTGAAGGCAATGGAAAATGAAAGGGGGGAAACCATCTTTTTGGGCACCAGGGAAGGATTGTCTGCCTGGCTGCTAACGGGGAACAATGCGTGGGTGAAAGTTATGGGTGGCCTGCCAACGGGAGGGGTTGAGCATTTTTCCTACGATCCCCAAGTGTGGGCAGTGAGCGAGCGCGACGGCGGAGTTTACATCTCGCAGGATCAAGGCGTGTCGTGGAAACGCGTCGATGAGGATGCGGAGCGCGGCAGGTTTAGTGGTTTGGTGGTCAAACAGGGCAGAACGGTGTTGGTGGGTTCAGAGAATGAGGGCCTTCTCGAATTGGAACTGCGAAAGTCTGCAGAGGCAGGGAAGAACGAGTAAGTAGACCACTGTACTAATTTGGTACATTCTGCGTTACCATCCCCTTTGATAATTACGTACTTGACAATACCCTATTATTGAACTAAAAGGGGAATCGTTGGCTTCCCGTAATGACACGATGTGCACCCCTTTACGACGGGAGCTGATCCAACCACCGGAATGGACCGGCAAGCCGGGGAGAGGGCAAATGGCAAACGGATTCGCAGGAGCACATCGCACTCAAGCACCCAAAGCAGTGGCGGAATTTCTGGCGATGACGGAGGAGGCGCGCACTGGCCCATCGAACACACCGTTGAACTTACTAGTCGTCGACGATGACGAACACATCGGCGAAGTGTGCCGCCGCGTGGCTTCAGAAACTGGGATGAGAGTGTTTGACGTGAGCACGGCAGAAGAAGCGCTCGAATTGCTCGAACTTTCCTCCGTGGACATTCTGCTGACGGATCTGCGTTTGCCGGGAACGAGCGGGCTCGAACTGCTGCGAAAAGTAACGATGACGCATCCGGACGTGGCGGTGGTGATGCTGACGCAGTACGGGACAATTGATTCGGCGGTGCAGGCCACACGGATGGGCGCCGCCGATTATGTGACGAAACCGTTTCGCGTGGAGGAGTTGCGGGCGCGCCTGGAACAGGTAGCGCATGGCGTGGATTTGAAGCGCGAGAACCGGCTTCTTCGCGAACAGGTGAGAACGCGGCCGGGCTTTGGGGGGATTATTGGCATGTCTCCTCGGATGGAGCGCGTTTACAAGATGATCGAAAAGGTGAGCCAGCGCGAACATCCGGTGCTGGTCTTGGGAGAGAGCGGGACGGGCAAGGAACTTGTAGCGCGGAGCATTCACTTCATGGGAGCACGCAAGGACAAACCGTTCGTGCCGGTGGAGTGCTCGGCGCTGGTGCCGACGTTGGTGGAATCGGAGTTGTTTGGTTACACGCGCGGCGCTTTCACGGGAGCGATGCAAGCGAAGCAGGGATTGATGGAGTTGGCCAACGGAGGAACGTTGTTCCTGGACGAAATTGGGGAGATGTCCCTCGAGATGCAGGCGAAGCTGCTTCGCGCGCTGCAACAGAAAGAGATCAAGCCGGTAGGATCGACGGAGCGGCGGCCGATCAACGTGCGTATTGTGGCGGCGACGAACCGGGACCTGGAGCAGGCCACGAAGAACGGGTCTTTCCGCCAGGATTTATATTTCCGGCTGAACGTGGTGCAGATCAAACTGCCTCCTCTGCGCGAACGGAAAAGCGATATCCCCTTGCTGGTAACTTCGTTCCTGGAGAAATACTCGGCGCATTCGGATGTGCCGCGGGAGTTGACAGAAGACGCCATGCGGCGGCTGATGGCCTACGACTGGCCGGGAAACGTGCGGGAGCTGGAGAACGCGCTCGAGCGCGCGGTGGCGTTGGGCTCCGGGCCTTACGTAAGCGTGCATGATCTTCCCACCAGTCTGCAATACCCTACGACGGAACGCGCGCCGGCGAAGGAAGAGATGCTGCCACTCGACGAGTTGGAACGGCGCGCGATTCTCAGCACGCTGAATCAAACCGGCGGGGACATACAAGCGGCCGCGCGCGCCCTGGGAATCGGAAAGACGACCCTCTACCGGAAGTTGAAGCAATATCAGATCGAACGCGCGGAATCGTAAGCGCTAGCTGAAAGTCGCATGCGGTCCAGTTCGGGAAACAAGCCAAAACGATTCTCGTTCTGGAATTCCAAGTTATTTCCATCCTGTTTCTTTTCCAATACATAGAAGGGCCGGTGCTTTGGTAGCGACGGTGCATTGGTCTCTCGTGAAACATCCAACAGGGGGCCAAGAGTGTTCACACGGAGCTACACCGAGCAGGAGACGGAGAGGGCTCGAGTGGGAAAGTGCACGGGCTCGTTTTTGAAGGCGGGCCGTGCCGGAGCAAGGCACAGCGAGCTGATTTTCGAGGCG
>Ga0187777_10000470_pt1 | contig 27722 bp, 27 predicted proteins | sample 1015_Q2_SP5_10_M_FD_132416 | JGI IMG/M metagenome (GOLD analysis project Ga0187777, IMG submission 132416) | Tropical peat soil microbial communities from peatlands in Department of Meta, Colombia - 1015_Q2_SP5_10_MG | ecosystem: Environmental > Terrestrial > Soil > Wetlands > Peat | place... | reverse complement strand
TGACGCCGCCGAATGGGTCGGGCCGCATGACGACGAGAAGCTCGGCTTCTACAAGATCGTGAAGTATTACTACTATCCGGGCTGGTGGGAGGGCGGCACCGCCAACCACATCCTTATCAACCTTGCCAAGTGGAACGAGCTGCCGAAAAGCTATCAGTCCATCGTCGAAGCGGCGGCCGCGGCCTGCAATGTGAAACAGGTGGCCGACTACGACGCGAAGAATCCGCAAGCCCTCAAGCGGCTGGTTGCCAACGGCACCCAGCTTCGGCCGTTCACCCAGTCGGTGATGGAAGCCTGCCTGAAGGCGTCGAACGAAGTGAACGCGGAGACCTCGGCCGCCAATGCCGACTACAAGAAGGTCTGGGATTCGATCGTTGCATTCCGTAACGACGAGTATCTCTGGTGGCAGGTCGCCGAGTACACCTACGATTCATTCATGATCCGCGCGCGGCCGCACACCTGAGCGCACACAAACGATGAACCTAAGGGGCCGGCCCACAGGCCGGCCCATTTGTTTTGCCTCACGAAGCTGCGGCGGTTTACAACTTTGGTCGAACGTGGGCAAACTGGATTTAGGCGGCAAGGTCCGCCATGGTTCCGGCCATGCGCCGGCTGGTCGAACGTGGGGCGCGCGGGCGGGCGGCGCAGAGCTGCCGCCGCCAAAATCTTAGGGAGGATGGGATGAAGCGTCGTCAATTTATAAAGACCGCAGGGTTTGGCATTGCTGCAAGTGCGGTTGCGGCGCCTGCGATTGCGCAATCGATGCCTGAGACCAAATGGCGAATGACCTGCAGTTGGCCAAAGTCACTCGAAACACTTTATGGCTCCGCCGAACTCATGGCCAAGAACGTTGCCGAGGCGACCGACAACAAATTTCAGATTCAAGTTTTTGCTGGTGGCGAGATTGTTCCAGCCCTGCAAGCCCTAGATGCGGCGTCGAGCGGCACCGTCGAGATCGGACACTCTGCATCGTATTATTATTTCGGCAAGGATCCGACATTCGCATTTGGCACGTCGGTCGCCTTCGGTCCCAACCAGCGCCAGAACCAGGCGTGGATGATCCATGGCGGCGGCATGGATCTGCTGAATAACTTCTACAAAAAGTTCAATGTCTACGCCTTGATGGCTGCCAATACCGGATGCCAGATGGGCGGCTGGTTCCGAAAAGAAATCAATACCGTAGAGGATCTTAAGGGTCTGAAATTCCGGATTGGAGGATTCCCAGGCAAGGTGTTGACGAAACTCGGAGTGGTGCCACAGCAGATCGCCGGCGGCGACATCTTCCCGGCGCTAGAAAAAGGCACCATCGATGCCGCTGAATGGGTTGGGCCTTATGACGATGAGAAGCTCGGTTTCTACAAGATCGCGCCGCATTACTATTATCCGGGATGGTGGGAAGGCGGGTCGATGATTTTTGCCTTCGTCAACCTCGACAGGTGGAATACGTTGCCGAAAGCTTATCAGGCGGCACTGACCGCTGCGGCACACTACGCCAACACGTGGTCGATGGCGAAATACGATGCCGCCAATCCGATCGCGCTGAAGCGTCTTGTAGCTGCAGGCACTCAACTCAAGCCGTTCTCACCGCCAATTATGGATGCCTGTTACAGAGCGGCCGTCGAACTACACAATGAAGTTGCCGCGACCAACGCCGACTTCAAGAAAGTACTGGATGCGATGCGCAACTTCCGTAATGATGAATATCTATGGTGGCAAGTGGCTGAATATAGTTACGACAGCTACATGATCCGCGCCCGCGCGCGTGGCTGAAGCTGACGCCGGGTTATTTGATGAAGGGCCCCGGAACGCTGTTCCGGGGCTCTGAATTTTTTGGCGGATAGGGCGTCTATTTCTTTATATCAAAATTAAGCGGCGGCATATCGGGCATCTGAATTTCGATCTTGACCTTTGACGGATCGATTTTGGTAGACCGATCGATCCAATAGGTTACCGAGGCTGGCCAGAAAATCACGATAGCGACAAGGATGACCATCGTCCCTATCCATGGAATCGCCCCCCAATAGATTTCCGAAGTTTTGATCGTTTTTGGAGCAATACCCCGCAAATAGAACAGCGCAAATCCGAACGGCGGATGCATAAAGCTCGTCTGGATGTTGGCGCAGATCAGAACTCCGAACCAGATAAGGTCGATGCCGAGTTTGTCTGCCGCCGGCGTCAACAAGGGAATAATGATAAAGGCGATCTCGAAGAAATCGAGGAAGAAGGCGATCACGAAAATAAACGCGTTTGCGAAAATCAGGAAGCCAACCGGGCCGCCAGGCAAGGACGTCAGCAGATCTTCAATCCAGACCTTGCCGCCGACGCCTTGGAACACAAGGCTGAAAACGCGCGCGCCGATCAGGATGTAGACCACCATGGCGGTGATGCGCATGGTTGATGCCATGCCCTGGTAGAGCAGGGGCCAGGTCAGAGTGCCGTAGAACCAGGCGAGTGCGATCGCGCCGACGACGCCCATAGCACCAGCTTCGGTCGGAGTGGCAAGGCCCATGAAAATTGTGCCCAGCACCAGGAAGATGAGGCCTAGAGAAGGGATCATGCCGCGCATGCATCGCTTCCACAGCTGCCAACCTTGAAGCGTGCGCGCTTCTTTTGGCAGCGCCGGCACGCTGTCTGGCCAAACAAAGCTGACGATCAACACCCAGCCGCAAAACAGCAGCACTTGAATAATGCTCGGCCCAATAGCGCCGGCATACATATCGCCGACGGACCGGCCCATTTGGTCAGCCAGCACAACGAGAACGAGCGATGGGGGTATGAGCTGAGTAATCGTACCGGATGCTGCAATCACACCCATGGTGTGACGGACTGAGTAGCCATATTTGAGCATTGGCGTCATCGAAATCACGCCCATCGCGATAACTGAGGCCGCCACAGTGCCGGTGATTGCTCCGAGAACAGCGCCAACAAAAATCACCGCATATGACAGACCGCCACGCACGGGCCCGAACAGTTGACCGAACGAATCGAGCAGATCTTCAGCGAGGCCACATCTTTCGAGAATGGCGCCCATGAAGGTGAAGAACGGGATCGCTAGCAGCAGATCATTCGAAATGATGCCGAAAAGTTGGTACGTCAGATTGCCGAGGAAATCTGGGCGGATCAGACCGTACTCTATGCCCAAGAAGCCAAAAAAAAGTCCGGTCGCCGCGAGTGAGAACGCCGCCGGATACCCGATGAGCATGAAAATAATCATGCCCGCAAACATCAGGGGCGCGAGATGTTCGGCAATCCAGGTCATTGCAGCGGCTTTTCGTACTTGAATTCAGTGTCGATGACGTGCTCAAGCGCAGCCACACGCTTGATGATTTCCGAAATACCTTGCAGCGCCATTAAGACAAAGCCGACGGGCAGGAGGAGTTTTACTGGCCAACGGATCAAGCCGCCGGCATTTGAGGAAGCCTCGTTAATCTCCCAGGACTCGACGAACCACGGCCACGTGAAATAAGTAAGGATCACGCAGATCGGCAGCAGGAATAAAAGACCTCCGATAATATCGATCCAGATTTGCGTGCGTTCGGAAGCCAGCATTCCATAGAAAAGATCGACGCGTACATGTTCATTCATTTTCAAAGCGTAGGGTGCGCCAAGCAGGACCATGCCGGCGAACATGTACCACTGGATTTCAAGCCAGCCGTTTGAGCTTTCACTGAAGATGTAACGGCTCGCGGCGTTGCCGGCGCTGATAACGGCTGCAATCAAGACCAGCCAATTCGCGACAACAGCCAATTGGGTGTTGAACCAGTCGATCCCTCGACTGAGCGCAAGTAGAACCTTCACAACCTCTCCCCACGGCGGCTTGGGAAGTTTCCCAGCTTTAACAACACGTCCCCCCGGACCTCGGCTTGCAAAATGCAGAGCCGACGCAACCACCTAATCCGATGCCGGCATAAGGCGTCAATGGAGAATTTGATTGAAGATCAACTTGGCTCCCCGTCGCTTGGGGCCATTCGCTGGAGACTGTGGGCCACAACGGGTTCCCCCTGAAACCGTCCCGAACGCCCCCAGTTGACCGGCAGGGCCATAAAAAAGCGCCAGCCTGCCTGGGTGTTCTAGTGTTAGCCGCCAGTGGTGCTCATATGCCGCATCAAGGCCGATTTCTGATGCCGGCGGTCAATCACAAAATCATGCCCCTTTGGCTTGCGGCTGATCGCTTCATCGATCGCGGCTTGCAATAGCCCATTGCTTTCCGAGGCACGCACAGGTGCGCGCAGATCGGCTGCGTCATTCTGGCCCAGGCACATATAAAGCGTCCCGGTGCAGGTGATACGCACGCGATTGCAGGATTCGCAGAAATTGTGGGTGAGCGGAGTGATGAAACCAAGCCTTCCCCCAGTTTCTTTCACGCGCACGTAACGCGCCGGACCTCCAGTCCGGTAATCGATATCATCGAGGGTGTACCGCTCGGCAAGGCGAGCGCGCACGATCGACAGCGGCAGATATTGGTCGAGACGCGATTCATCGATGTTGCCGAGCGGCATCACCTCGATGATGGTGAGGTCCATCCCGCGCCCGTGCGCCCATTCAAGCAACTCGCCTATCTCGTGCTCGTTCACGCCCTTGAGGGCAACGGTATTAATCTTGATTTTCAACCCCGCAGCCTGCGCGGAATCGATGCCCACAAGAACGTTGCCGAGCTCTCCCCAACGTGTGACGGCGCGGAATTTATCGGCGTTCAGGGTGTCGAGCGAAACATTGATGCGCTCAATACCGTTCGCCTTGAGTTCGGAGGCGTATCTTTGAAGTTGTGAACCGTTGGTCGTCAGAGTAAGTTCTTTGAGCGCACCTGTCGCGAGATGGCGGGACAGCGAACTCACGAGAGCCATGATACCGCGTCGGACGAGCGGCTCACCGCCGGTCAGGCGCAGCTTGGTTACACCTCTCGCGACGAATGCACTGCATAAGCGATCAAGTTCCTCAAGGCTCAATAGGTCGGTCTTCGGCAGGAACGTCATGTGCTCCGACATGCAGTAAACGCAACGGAAATCACACCGGTCAGTCACCGAGACGCGCAAATATGTAATGGCACGTTGGAATGGGTCGATGAGAGGACTCGACCTCACTTCGCCGCAGTTTAGTTCAATCGTAGAGCTGCCGTTCGACAATGCCATCGCTCGACCCCGGCTGGCAGGCGCTCACGGCCCGCCCCTGTCATATAAGGCTTCTTGCAGACAATGGCCAATGCGTCGAGGAGCTGCGCATGCAGTTGCGAAAGCTGGCGATGGACTCAGGCCGGAACCGTCGATGCGGGAAGCGCTAATACGCAATTATCGCGTTGGCGGCGGAGTACTCGGCCAGGGCGAAGTCGGTTGCGCGGGCGATGCCGTCATAGGCGCCGCCGCCGGAGCTGGCGAAGCCGCAGGAGCTGGCCTTGCCGCCTGTTTTTTGGCGGCAGGCTTTTTAGCAGCGGGGGGCTTTGCCGCTTTTGGCGTCGGACCTGCCGGTGTGAGTTCGACAACAACCGGATTGGGCCGCAACCTGGGAGGATCGCCAGTCGCTTGGATCACTTCTAGCCTTTCCGATTCCGGTTGGTAGCCATTCAGTGTGAAGGTCACCGTCATCGGGGCGTCGATCGGCAGCGCCAGCGTGCAGGGTGTGCGGCAAGTCTGGCCATTGGATGCTTTGGCTTCGGCGCCGGGCGGCTCAGATTCCAAGCTCACAGTATCCAGAGACGGGCCCGGCTTAAGACTGTCAAAGCTCATCCAATCGGGGGTCGAACACGCCGCGAGGGCAAGCGCGCCGCCGAAAACCGCCAAAACTCGGTACATCATATTAACCATCCACCCGCGCGACCTAAGGTCGCTCCGCCCGAAGTAAGGATACGGGCGCAATCACTTACGCGCAACATATTGCGCGGCGTTAACCTTACCAAATTTATCATATTTCTGTCCGTAGGCGTCAAATCGCCGATGAAACCGCGGCAATAGATGCCGGCAGTTCTGCGAAGTGGCTGATGACGCGATCTGGGTCGAATTCCGCGATAGGGTGTTCGGTGTAACCGAAATCGACTGCGACGATTGGCACCCCAGCGGCGCGGGCGGTGCGGATATCCGTTATTGAATCGCCGATCATAACGGCATTTTGCAACGTTCCGCCTGCAGCTGCGACAGTGCGCCGTAGGATTTCCGGATCAGGCTTCTGAATACCGAATGTATCTTGTCCGCAGATCGCTACGAAGCGGTCGCGGAGGTTTAGTTTATCAAGCAAAAGTACTGACAGACGCTCAAGCTTATTTGTGCAAACGGCAAACTGGCAGCCACGCAAGGCGAGCACATCGAGCGCGTCTGTAAGACCTGGGAAAGGTCGCGACCGGTCGGCCAAGTGCTCCGAGTAGTGGGCAATAAAATCTTCGAATAATTGCTCGAGCTTATCCGGCGGAAGGACACGCCGTTCAGCTTCGATGCCGCGTGCGATCATTACCCTCGCGCCGCCGGCGATAAAGTTGCGTGCCGTCGCGTAAGGCAACGGCGCCAAACCCTCCCGCCCGAAAATGACGTTAAGGGTATCGACGAGGTCGGGTGCTGTATCGATCAGGGTGCCGTCGAGGTCAAAGACGATAGTAGGGGCGGGCATAGAGGGATCGCTAGCCTTCGTTCTGCAGCGTTGCAAGGCCGATTTACGGCTCGTCGTCGGCAGGGCGATTTTCGGCTATCCAGGCAGGACGATCGGGGTTAGATAGGATGGTATCAAATCGTCAAGTGACGCTCGATTTCTCAGCCGGTGCCAATGAACGTTGAAGCCCAGAAACGCGCGGCAGCCGCTCGCGCCGTCGAATTTGTACGACCGGGTATGCGGCTTGGGCTCGGTACCGGATCGACTGCGAAACATTTTGTGGACTTGATCGGCGAACGAGTTCGCTCGGGTCTCGACATCGTGGCGGTGCCGACATCGGAAACCACATTTGCCGACGCAAGACGGTGCGGAATTCCTTTGACGACCTTGGACGAGACGCCAGAGCTTGACCTGACCGTGGATGGCGCCGACGAAATCGGCCCTGGTCTTTGCTTGATAAAGGGCGGCGGCGGTGCGTTGCTGCGGGAAAAGATTGTTGCGACAGCTTCTGCGCGTATGATCGTAATTGCCGATCAGAGCAAGTCTGTTGGCGCGCTCGGTCATTTTCCGCTTCCGATTGAAGTGGGCTCCTTTGGTTTGACCGCTACAATGCGCGCTATAAAGAGAGCTATAGAATTGGTTCAGAAGTTCGGTCCGTTGACGTTGCGGCGCGGCAAAGATGGCCATGCTTTTGTCACGGATGGGGGTCACTGGATCCTGGATGCCGCGCTGGGCCGGATTGACGATCCGGTTGCATTGGCGCATGCGCTTTCAAGTGTTCCGGGGGTAATGGAGCACGGTCTGTTTATTGGCCTTACGCAGATGGCCATTATTGGCGGACCGGATGGTGTAAAGATCGTCGAAGGGACCTGAAATACCAAGCTGATGGAGTTTCGAAAATGAGATTCATTGAGGTTGTTAATGCCACTGTTAAGCCGATCGCAGTCATTGCGACTTTGGTTGCGTTCATCCCGGATGCGCTCGCCCAACAGCCCTCAGCTACCGCGATGGCGACCGCCAGGGAAATTATCAAAACAACCGGCGCCACCACACTCTTCAATCCGTTGATTCCCGGTGTGATCGAGCAAGCAAAAAATCTGTTCCTGCAGCAGAATCCCGGCTTGAGCAAGGACCTCAATGAGATCGCTGTTAAGATACGCACCGATCTGGCACCACGTTTTGACGAACTCACGGATGAAGTGGCCAAGCTCTATACGGCCCACTTTACGGAACCGGAACTCAAAGATCTGTTGGCATTTTACAAGACTCCGGTTGGCATGAAGCTGATATCGGAGCAGCCAAAGATCGGAGAAGAGGGACTTAAATTTGCGCAAGAATGGGCGAACAGCCTCACCGATCAAGTGATCGCGAAAATGCGCGATGAATTAAAAAAGCGGGGCCACGCTCTTTGATGCGCCTTTGCCGGCAATCAGTTCGGCGGCCCTGACAGGTTGATGATGGCGAGCTACGACGTCGACCTTTTCATCATCGGTGCGGGCTCTGGCGGTGTACGTGCTGCGCGCGTTGCTGCGAGCTACGGCGCGCGTGTGATGATTGCTGAGGAATACCGCGTCGGCGGCACATGCGCGATCCGTGGCTGTGTGCCGAAGAAGCTCCTCGTCTATGCCTCGCGCTTTTCCGACGAGTTCGAAGATGCCGCCGGTTACGGCTGGAGAGTACCAGAGCCGACGTTTCACTGGCCAACATTGATCGCGAACAAGGATCGCGAGATCGCGCGTCTGGAAGCGGCTTTTACGAACACTCTCGAACGTTTCAACGTCACGCTTGTCAAGAGTCGGGCCATTCTTGAAGATCCTCACACTATACGTCTGGCAACCGGTGCGCGCGTACGAGCGGAGACGATACTGATCTCGACAGGCGCTTGGCCACACCTCGGAACGAAAATTCCCGGTCTTGAGTACGCGATCTCATCGAATGAAGCCTTTCATTTGCCTGAATTCCCGCGGCGCATCGTCGTTCAGGGCGGCGGATACATTGCAGTGGAATTCGCCGGCATTTTTGCAGGTTTCGGCAGCAATGTGACGCTCATCTATCGCGGAGAAAATATTTTGCGTGGCTTCGATGATGACGTGCGCGAACACCTGCGCAACGAAATGCGCGGGCGCGGAATCACGGTAACATGCGGGCATACTGTGTCGGCGATCGAAAAATCCGGTGACGAATTTATAACGCGGCTATCCGATAACAGTACGATCAAATCTGACAAGGTCATGTTCGCCATCGGTCGTCGCCCCAACACCGCGGGATTTGGTATCGAAACTTTGGGCATAAAAATTCATTCGCACGGCGGCATCGAGGTCGACGAGTACTCGCGCACATCTGTGCCCAATATCTATGCCGTTGGCGATGTAACGAACCGCGTCAATCTCACGCCAGTGGCGATCAGAGAAGGTCATGCCTTTGCTGAGACGGTCTATGGTGGCAATCCCACCCCCGTCGATCATACAAATGTGCCGACGGCTGTTTTTTCGGAACCGGAGGTTGGTGCGGTCGGACTGACCGAAGCGCAAGCCCGTGATCGTCTCACCAAGGTTGACGTTTATAGAACCACGTTCCGCCCGATGAAAGCGACGCTTTCCGGCCGCAATACGCACTCGTTCATGAAGCTATTGGTCGATGGCGTGACCGGTCGTGTGGTCGGATGCCATATCGTCGGTCCCGATGCTGCCGAGCTGATCCAGGTTGTCGGCATTGCTGTAAAGATGGGCGCTACCAAAGCCGACTTCGATGCCACCATGGCCGTGCACCCGACGGCAGCGGAAGAGCTCGTCACCATGCGGGAAAAGGCCGTCAGTTACGGACGCGCGGCAGCGGAATAATAAACTAACCGAACCCATTGGAATTGCTGGCTTGGGCATGGCGGTGTCGTGTATAACGCCGGCCAAATGCTGGAGTCAGCGTGTGATGGCCGAACGATGGATGCCGGATAGTTGGCGAAAAAAGCCCATAGAGCAGGTTCCGGAATATCCGGACCGACAGGCTTTGGCTGACGTCGAAAAGCAGCTCGCGACTTTTCCGCCGCTGGTGTTCGCCGGCGAAGCACGCAATCTGAAGAAGCAGTTGGCGCGCGTCGCGCGAGGTGAGGCTTTCCTGCTGCAAGGCGGAGATTGCGCTGAAAGCTTCGCTGAGCACGGCGCCAACAATATCCGCGATTTTTTCCGGATGTTTCTGCAGATGGCAGTGGTGCTCACGTATGCGGCTGCCTCGCCGGTCGTGAAGGTTGGGCGCATCGCTGGCCAGTTCGCAAAGCCTCGTTCCTCGCCGACTGAGAAACTCGACGGCAAGGAACTGCCAAGCTATCGCGGCGATATCATCAATGATATCGCCTTCACTGAGGAAGCGCGACGCCCCGACCCGCGCAGGCAGATCGAAGCCTATCGGCAATCTGCGGCAACGCTCAATCTGCTGCGCGCGTTCGCGCAGGGTGGCTATGCCAACCTCGCAAGCGTGCGGCAGTGGATGCTTGGCTTTGTGAAAGATAGCCCGCAGTCTCGCCGTTATGTCGAGTTGTCGGATCGCATTTCCGAGGCGCTCGGCTTTATGCAGGCTTGCGGCCTCGATCTCGAAAGCCATCCAGAACTGCGCACGACAGACTTTTACACGAGTCACGAAGCGCTGCTACTCGGCTTCGAGGAAGCGTTAACGCGCGTCGATTCGACGACCGGCGATTGGTACGCCACTTCAGGGCATATGTTGTGGATCGGAGATAGAACCCGGCAACACGATCATGCACATGTTGAATATGCGCGCGGCATCAAGAATCCGCTTGGACTTAAATGTGGCCCTTCCAGCAAGCCCGACGATCTTTTGCGCCTGATCGATATCCTTAATCCGGATAACGAGGCAGGCCGGCTCACCCTTATCGGCCGGTTCGGCGCCGGAAAAGTCGGTGAGCTCCTTCCGCCGCTCGTGCGTGCGGTTAAACGCGAAGGAAAGGTCGTGCTATGGTCGTGCGACCCCATGCACGGTAACACCATCACCTCTGCGACCGGTTATAAGACGCGACCGTTCGAGTCAATCCTCAAAGAGGTACGTGGGTTTTTTGAAGTGCACCACGCCGAGGGCACATATGCCGGCGGCGTCCACCTCGAAATGACCGGACAAAATGTCACGGAGTGTACCGGGGGCGCCCGTGCAATCACCGAAGCGGATCTAAACGACCGCTACCATACGGTTTGCGATCCGCGGCTCAACGCTGAGCAGGCGATCGATCTGGCTTTCCTGCTGGCCGAATTGCTTAAAAAAGAACGATCCGGCCAGGCCAAGGCGATACCTGCCGTAGCCAGGGTCTGAAGGCGGGAAGTAGTCCTACCAGTTTGGTGTTATTGTTGACGCGGCAAGACGTACGCTCGGCGTGACTTGCCAGCCTCGCAACAATGATATCCGGGCTCGGGGAGACCTCATGAAACGCCATTTTTGGTATGCGACGAAATCCGTTTTCGCGCTGGCCCTGTTGCCGCTGTTCACCGTCGGCGCCACAGCACAAATCGCGGTTTCCGCGAATGACAACAAGGCCGTGCTGGTGAACGGCAACAATGTCGTGCCAGATAAGCCGGCCGCTGACAGTGTGAACATCATTGATCTCGGATCGTCACCGCCAAAGATCATCGGTGAAATCAAAGCGCCGGCCAGCGTGGTCGGCCCACCGCAAAGTGTTGCCGTATCAAGGGACGAAAGCTTTGCGTTGGTGACAGGGGCCTTCAAAGTTGATCCGGCCGATCCGAAAAAAGCCATTCCCGATAACAAGCTTTCAGTGATTGATCTCAAGGCCAAGCCGCCGGCTGTCATTGCCACACTCGAAGCTGGGCTCGGCGCAGCCGGCGTTTCAATGAACGGCGCCGGCACTCTCGCTCTGGTCGCCAACCGAAGCGAAGGCACGGTGTCCGTGTTCACGGTTGCCGGCAACAAGCTTACGCCCGCCGGAAAAATCCAACTTGGTGATTCCAAGTCCGGACCAAGCCATGTTGCATTCACACCCGATGGCAAGAGCGCGTTAGTGACCCGCGATGGCGATCATAGGGTGTCGATACTGACCGTCGACGGCAATAAGGTTGAAGACAGCAAGAAGTTTATGGTGGGCGGTGTTCGGCCCTATAGCATCGATATCAGTCCCAAGGGTGACGTCGCCGTTTTTAGCGACCAGGGTGGTGGGCAGGGCGATATCGACGTAATCAACGTTATTGACCTTGCGGCAAAACCTCCGCGCATTGTCGACACCGTCAGTGTCGGCCAGACGCCTGAAGGCGTGGCGATGTCGCAGGACGGAAATTACGTTGCTGTTACGGTGATGAACGGATCCAACCGTGCCAAGGATCATCCCGCATATAACGATTACGGCCTGTTAATGATCTATTCGGTCAAAGGCACCAAGCTCACGAAAGTTACCCAAGCCAAGGTTGGTCATTGGTGCCAGGGCGCCGCTTGGAGCAAAAACAACCGGACTGTCGTTATTCAGTGCATGGTCGAAAAAAACCTGCAAGCCTTCAACTTCAATGGACGTAGCCTCAAGCCGAGTGGCACGGTCGCACTTAGCGGCGGCGGTGCCGGTTTGCGGACGGCGCAGCGCTAGAATTCTGCAAGATCTGAAACCGCCAGCGGCCTTTATGGCCGCCGGCGGTTTTGTGCAGGGTAGTTAACGCGCCTGGCCGGTTGACCGGTCGTACAATTTAGTGAGGCCTGCAATGCACCCCCATTGCCGGGTGGGATGCCGAAGCGGTAGAGCATTGCCATGAGCGCCCGTCCTGCTGAAAAGCTGGCCATTGCAGTTGCGCAGCTCAACTCGACCGTCGGCGACATCGCCGGCAATGTCGAAAAGGTGAAGCGCGCGCGAGCGACTGCTGCGGCGCAGGGCGCCGACTTGGTTGTTTTTCCGGAACTGTTCGTCGCCGGCTATCCACCCGAGGATCTGGTGCTCAAGCCAGCGTTTCAGATTGCATGCCGGGCAGCAGTTGAGACGCTTGCACGCGAAACTGCTTCCTCCGGGCCGGCTTTGCTAGTCGGCACGCCCTGGCTCGATGGCGGCAAGCTTTACAATGCGGTGGCGCTGCTCGAAGGCGGCGCGATCGCGGCCCTGCGTTATAAGGTTGACCTTCCCAACTATGGCGTGTTCGACGAAAAACGCGTGTTTGTGCCCGGACCAATGCCGGGACCGGTCAGTTTCCGCGGCGTAAGATTGGGGCTGCCAATCTGCGAGGATATCTGGGGCGCGGAGGTGGTCGAGTGCCTGGCGGAGACCGGCGCCGAAATGCTGGTGGTGCCGAATGGCTCACCCTACTGGCGGCAGAAGGGAGACGTGCGCCTCAACATCGCGGTTGCGCGCGTCACCGAGCAGGGGCTACCCACCGTTTACGTCAATCAGGTTGGCGGCCAGGATGAGCTCGTATTCGATGGCGTATCTTTCGGTCTGCACGCAGATTGCTCACTGGCATTCCAGCTTGCCGCGTTTCAGGAAACGATCGTTACCACGCAATGGATCCGCCGCGGCGCGACTTGGCGCTGCGAGAATGGTCCAACGGTTGCGAGCGTTGAGACGGATCGCGCTGACTATACCGCTTGTGTCCTAGGCTTGCGCGACTATGTCAACAAAAACGGATTTCCAGGCGTTGTGCTGGGCCTATCCGGCGGGATCGATTCGGCTCTATGCGCGGCCATGGCTGTCGATGCGCTTGGCGCGGAGCGCGTACTCTGCCTTATGCTTCCGTACAAGTTTACTTCCAAGGAATCGCTGAAAGATGCTGCTGCCTGCGCCAAGGCGCTCGGCGTTCGCTACGAAACGTTACCAATCGCCGCAGCGGTCGAGGGATTTGAAACTGCCCTGGCTCCGATTTTTTCCGGTTTATCGCGCGACGTCACCGAAGAAAACCTGCAAGCACGTGCGCGCGGCACAATTCTCATGGCTATCTCCAACAAGTTTAATCTGATGGTGGTGACGACCGGCAACAAGTCCGAAATGTCTGTCGGCTATGCAACGCTTTATGGTGACATGAATGGCGGGTTCAATCCGATCAAGGATCTCTATAAAACCGAAGTGTTTCGCCTTGCTCGACTGCGTAATAGCTGGAAGCCCGAAGGCGCCCAGGGGCCAGATGCCCTAGTAATTCCCGAGGATATCATCACGCGGCCGCCAACCGCCGAATTGCGAGAGAATCAGAAAGACGAGGACTCGCTGCCCCCTTATGCAGTGCTTGACCCGATCCTCGAGCGGCTTGTTGAACGCGAGGAGCCGATTTCCGCAATTGTGGCCGCGGGCTTCGATAGCGATACCGTGATGCGTGTGGAGCGAATGATCAACGTTGCCGAATACAAGCGGCGGCAGGCCGCACCGGGCGTCAAGGTGACGCTAAAGAATTTCGGCCGTGATCGGCGCTATCCAATTACCAACCGCTTCCGCGATCCAGGTGCGACGGTGCCGGCAGATGTGTCCCTGGTCACCGGTAAGTCGGCCAAGAGCGAAGCGTTCGATTTTTGAAACGCCACGATACGGCTGACCAGTCAGCGTGCAGGCAGGAATGTGGGCCCGATCGTGCGTACTGTACGCTTACCCGGTTCGGTCTGGTTAGCCGTCTCGGCGGTTGGCTCCGAAGCCGCAGGCGCCGTCGTTACCGATCCACGCAGGTCCGGACGAATCGGTTTGCCATCAGGATCGGTACGCGGCTGCGACATTTGCTTCGAATTCTGTTCGTTCACGACGATGTCGCCAGGCACGATAGTGTCATCGGGTCCACTAGCCTTGAGCGTTTGCGCCCAGCTTTCACCTGGCTTGCGGCAACTGCAGGAAGGAGTCATCGCCTTGCGGTATTGGAACGCGGTCGGCAAGTCTGTGTACACCCGGCCATTGAGTGAAACCGCCTGCGCTATTTCCTCGCCAGGGTTGTGATAGGTATATAGCGAAACTTCGGTTGCCGGGCAGCTGCGCTGACAGGCCAGCTCGTCCTCCCGGAAATGATCAGGCGAAGTTGAGTACGAGATCGGGAAATAGAAACCATCGCAGGTGCGCACGCAGACAGTGCGGAACGTGCCGCCCATAGGTCCGAGTGGTGTCGTCAGTACGCCGTTGCCGCCGTTGCCGAACAAACGATCCCAGAAGCCGTTCTGTTGACCGGCAAGGGCCGCGGAACGATATTGCGGACCACAACCAGTGTCGCCGAGCGCGATCAGCAACGATCGGCGCTGTGCGGCGCGCTCGGCGGTCCCGCCATTGAGGCGTTCCAGATCGTTTCGATTGCGCTCGAGTGCATTGCGCTGCTGATCGATTTGCCGGCTGAGCCCACCGCATTGCGCAGGCGGATTGCTGAAAATCGAGAAGAAACCAGAGCTTTCGCACCCGAGACGGCGTGACTGTGCCACCAGCCGATCGACCTCGAATTGCTGACGGTTTACCGCGTCTTCCGCGCGGCGAATTTGCTCGGCGCGCGCTGGGTCTGCATTGCCGCGATCAAGTGTCGCAAGTTGCGCCTCGAGTCGTTGGCAGGCCGGGTTAGATGACTGCGACTGCGCCGCCGCAATATCTGACAGGGCCAGAACGGCTGCGGCTGCGAGCCGGTAGGACAATATCCTCATGCGTCGGCACTCTAGTCCGAAAACCATGACGGCGCGAGCCTTGTTATCAATATGCACGTGCGACTTCAGAACGCAGGTTCCAGATCACCCCGGAAACAATGATCAGTGCACCCAGCAGGACGAAGATATCGAGCGACTCACCATAGAATGCCCAGCCGACTACCGCGATCAGCGGGATGCGCATGAAGTCAAGTGGCACAACCAAAGTGGCGTCGCCGGACCGGAAAGCATTGCTCAAGCAGTAATGGGAAGTGAGGCCCGCGGTGCCAACGCCAATTGCGGGCAAGACATGACGCGCGTCGAAATGCAGGAATACTGACGGATCGCTCCCAATCAACGAGAGGGGAAACTGGATCACCGCCATCCAGAATACGATGCCAAACGTTGTCTCGGTCATCGTCAGCTTTTTAGTGGTAATCATCGTGACGGCGTAGCCAAACGCCGCTAACAGAACCAGCACCGCCGCCGGGTTGAAGCTTGCAATGCCCGGCCGCAGGATCACCAATACCCCGACGAAGCCGAGCACGACGACGCCAAGCCGGCTCGGCGTCATTCGCTCGTGCAGGAACCAGACTGCGAGCAAAGCTGTCCAGGCGGGCATGGTGAATTCGAGCGCAAATACCATTGCAAGCGGCAGCATGGTAAGGCTAAGCGCCCAAGAGAACTGCGATGCATAGTGCACGGTGTTGCGAAAGAAATTGAGGCCCATGCGCCTTGGAAGCGCATGAACGCGTAAGTCCGCGCGCACGGTCAGCAAGACAAGCAAGACCAGAAGAGCGACACCGCTGCGGATTGCGAGAATCTCAAAAATGCTCAGACCGGCGCGCGACAGTTCGCGGATCGACACCGCCATGACTGAAAACGACAGCAATGCTCCGAGCATCCAGAGAACGACGCGTGCGAGCCTGTTATTGATCACGTGCGGTTCGTCGGCTGGGGGATATGTGGAATTGGCGCTCTGGCAGGCGGCCGTGATTTCATCACTCGGCGTCGGGCTGATTTTCAGGTCTTGCCCTATCGAATGCCGGGAGCTTCAGGCAAGCAGCATCGACCGCCACAATTTTAGGGAATTGATCGAGCGGCACCTTATAACGTCGAGCATTTGCCACCTGCGGCACCAAACAAATATCGGCGATGGTAACATTGGCGCCGCAGGCGTAGGGTGCGGGCTCGAGCACGGCCTCGAGCGCCCGGAAGCCCTCGATAATCCAGTGATGATACCAAGCGTCGATCTCAGACTGCTCATGCTTGAGCTGGCGTTTGAGATATTGCAGGGCAATAAGGTTGTTGAGCGGATGAATGTCGCAGGCGATCATCTGAGCAATTGCCCGCGATTTGGCGCGGTCGAGCGCGTCAGTCGGCAATAGCGGCGGCTCCGGGTGAACGTCGTCGAGATATTCGATAATGGCCAGCGATTGCGTCAGGACCTCGCCGCTCGACACCTCCAGAGCTGGCACCCGGGCTTGGGGATTGATAGCGCGAAATTCCGGCGTGTGCTGGCGCCCTCCATCCTTGGTCAGGTGGATCGGTACCATCTCGTAAGGAAGCTTCTTTAGGTTGAGTGCGATGCGGACCCGATAGGCCGCGGAAGAGCGAAAATACGAATAGAGTTTCACGGATTGACCCCAGCTGGCATTTCGGCAATCTAGCTGGGACGACGCCCGTTGGCGATACGGGGTCTGTACACCTTGTTTGCTGCAGATCAGTGTTTGGATCGCCGTTGCTGAATGGATGGCCAAAACCGGAGTGCTGCGAGCCTCCGAGAAAGCGTGCCAGGTCCCAGTTCAACGAAAAGAGCGATTAAAACGACAGGTCTAGTACAGAGATTGACGATCAAAATTTTCATGGACCGCCTCTCACCAATGTTGGTCCCGAGGCGATAACGTCGATTCCGGCCAGCTGTTCCGGTCGCGGTTGCGTTGACCTAGTTTTGAACAGCCACTAACCGTAACGCCAAGCTGGGCGTGCTACGCTACAATCGTGATTGTGGAGGCCGCCCGTGCAGTCGTCGACCCTGTTTATCCCAGCATTTGGCGGCATCTATCGCGCGATTGCACCCGTCACCGAGCCACTGATGCGGGTTATCGCGGGTGGGTCGCTCGCCATTCACGGCTTTCCCATCCTGTTCGGAAATACCGCGGCTGCAGCCGAGTTCCTCGAAAGCGTCGGGTTCGAAAATGCCCTATTCTGGGCCTACATCGTTGGCATCGTGGAATTTATTTGCGGAATCTGCCTCGCAGCGGGATTTCTGACACGGTTGGTTGCGGCGCCAATTATCGGATTTCTCATAGTTGCGATCATCACCTACCACTGGCAATTCGGCTTCGCTTGGGAAAACCGTGGCATCGAATATCCCCTGTTCTGGGCCATTGTCGTATTTCACTTCCTGATACGTGGTGGCGGACCGTGGTCGATTGATGCGTTGATTGGCAGAGAGGTGTGACCAAGTGGCGGCGTTTGCCTCGATTGAAGATGTCGGCGAAAAAAAAGTCTCATTCGACCAGATCGGAGCGGGACTCTATGCGTATACGGCGGAAGGCGATCCCAATTCCGGTATTGTGATTGGCGACGACAGTGTGATGGTGATCGATGCACAGGCGACACCGGCAATGGCGGACGATGTCATAGCGCGCATTGCGAAGGTTACTGACAAGCCCATCAAATACATCCTGCTAACGCACTATCATGCGGTGCGAGTGCTTGGTGCTTCAGCTTACAAAGGCGCAGAAGTTCTGGCGTCTGACGCCACGCGTGGACTGATTGCGGAGCGTGGCAAGCAGGACATGGATTCCGAAATCGCCCGCTTCCCACGATTGTTTCGCGCTGCCGAAACGATTCCCGGCTTGACATGGCCGACGATCACCTTCCCCGATCAGGTCTCGGTATGGCTTGGACGGCGCGAAGTACGTATCATGCACATCGGCCGTGGTCACACCGCCGGCGATGTAGTTGCAATCGTTCCTGATGCTGGCGTCGTCTTTTCCGGCGATCTCGTCGAATACAAATCAGCCTGCTATTGCGGCGACGCGCATTTCACCGACTGGCCAGCAACACTCGATCATCTCGCTGAAATGCAGGCCAACGCGCTGGTTCCCGGCCGCGGGCCGGCGCTCACTACGGCAGACATGGTAAAGGAAGGAATCGAACTCACCGGTGATTTCATTTCAACTCTTTACGGCTCGGTGCAGGAGAGCGTTGCAAAGGGCCGTTCTCTGAAAGATGCTTTCGACTTCGCGCGCTTGGCGATGGATTCAAAGTTTAAGAGCTTTGGGCTTTATGAACACTGCCTGCCGTTCAATATCTCGCGCGCTTATGACGAGGCGCGCGGCATCGAATGGCCGGTGATCTGGACGGCCGAGCGCGATCATGAAATCTGGGCGGCTTTGCAAGGCTGACAGTTGGGATCTCGCCCAAGTACAGCGAATGCAACACGCGCGCCGGGGGTTAACTGAGGTATAGACTTGAGCGGAAGCCGCGCGAACAATGCGGTGGCGAACTTGAGGGGGAAACGATGACAGCCAAATCGCGTCTTTATATTCCCGCGCTCGGCGCAATCTATGAACCGCTTTCGCCCTACGCGGAGCTGCTGTTGCGCGCCGGTCTCGGTGCAATTCTGGTTGTGCATGGTTTACAGAAATTTTTCGCATGGTTCGGCGGCGCCGGGATTGAACGCACCGCGCAATTGCTCGAGAAGTTCGGTTATCCAGCGCCGCTGTTCTTGACCTACCTGATCGCCAGCCTCGAGACATTCGGTGGTGCCTTGCTGATCATTGGTCTGGTTGTCCGCCCGGTGGCGTTTGCCATGGTTATCTTCATGCTCTTCGCGGTGCACTACACTTCGACAACTGCAGGCTTTATCTGGTTCAGGGGCGGCTGCGAGTACTCACTGGCGATCCTGTTTATCTCGTTCTTCTACCTGATCAACGGCGCGGGTCAGTTCTCGCTCGATCGCAAGGTTAGCCGCGAGTTCTGAAGACTCTCATAGGACAGTTCAGCGGGTACACACGATAGCAACAAGGTCGCACCCGCGAGTATTGCAGGCGGTGGCGACACTGTTTTGCGCCGCCCCGGTGACGTCATTTCTGTCAATCTTGTGGTAGGTAACTGCCTCCGCGAAATCTTGCGTCTTACAGTAGGCGTTGGCGGCCGCAGCACCGCATCGGGCTCCGGAGGCAAGGCAACGGTCGATACCATAGCCATCCGCATCAGTGGCGACGACAAAACCGCGCCGTTCGGCTTGCGCGGGCCCAGCAAAGCCGAGCAACAGGAAAGCGACAAAGGCGACGAAAATTGCCCGCATAGACGCCCATGAATTTGGAAACGCCGGGGTCCCGGCGCCAATTGCGACAATGCGAGGAAAATCGTTAAGCAGCGATTAACCTTGTGGTTCGTTGCGGTCATCAATTTTTTCCTGTGTTTTGCACGGGTTGTGGCAAGACCTTGACGGCATGGACGCGACAAATCATTGTGCCGCCATGAACGGCCTTAACCATATCTGCGGCATTTGCCGGGAGATTATTCGCTAGCGCATCACGCTGGCTGCGGCCGTCTTTTCTCAACTTTGAGATAGCAGGACGCCCGGCCAGCGGGGCCGACGGGTGTCATCTGCTATGGAACTCAAGCTTTACGACACGCTGACGCGCGAAAAACGGGTGTTCGTCCCGATCGATCCCACGCGCGTGCGCATGTATGTGTGCGGCCCCACGGTCTACGACTTTGCCCATATCGGCAATGCGCGTCCGGTCATCGTATTCGACGTGTTATTCCGGCTGCTGCGGCACATATACGGCGAAAAGCATGTTACGTACGTCCGCAACGTTACTGACGTCGATGACAAGATCAACGCGCGTGCAGTGGAGCGCGGCATTTCAATCCGCGACCTGACCGAGGAGACTTACAAGAACTTCAAGGAAGACGTGGCGGCACTCGGCTGTCTGCCGCCGACCATCGAGCCGCGCGCGACCGAACATATCGTCGAGATGAAGGCGCTCGTCGAGCGCCTGGTGAAATCCGGCCATGCCTACGTAGCTGAAGACAACGTGCTTTTTCACGTGCCGTCGATGAAGGATTACGGCAAGCTTTCCAAGCGGTCACTCGATGAAATGATCGCGGGGGCCCGGGTCGAGGTCGCGCCCTACAAGAAAGACCCGCAGGATTTCATTCTTTGGAAGCCGTCGAAAACGGGCGAGCCGGCCTGGCCTTCACCCGCCGGGATCAAGACGCCGGGGCGGCCGGGCTGGCACATCGAATGTTCGGCCATGTCATGGAAGCATCTCGGTGAAACCTTCGACATTCACGGCGGCGGTATTGATCTGGTATTCCCGCATCACGAGAACGAAATCGCGCAATCGCGCTGCGCCTTCCATGCACCCTTCATGGCGAACTTCTGGATGCACAATGGCTTCTTGCAGATGGAAGGCGAGAAAATGTCGAAGAGCCTCGGCAACTTCGTGACCCTCCATGACCTGCTAAAGGATTGGCCAGGCGAAGTAGTGCGATTTGCAATGCTGCAAACCCAATATCGGCAGCCGATCAATTGGACAGTCACTGCATTGCGCGAATCTCAAAAAACTCTCGATCACTGGTACAATCTGACTGCCGATGCAAAGCCGGGCTACTTGTGCGCTGATGCAGTCGATGCGCTGTTGGACGATCTCAATACGCCGAAGGCTTTTGCCGCCTTGCATGAGTTGCGTGGTGAGGCTGCGAAAGGCGTCAAGCCTGCGGCCGCCTGCCTGAGGTCGAGCGCGCAGCTGATCGGCTTGCTACAATTGCCAGCTGCCAAATGGTCGGACTTCAGGCCTGCTTCCGTTTCCATCGATGAAGACAGGGTTGAAACCTTAATTGAGGCGCGGACCGCTGCACGGGCTGCAAAAAACTTCAAGGAATCCGACCGTATCCGCGACGAGCTCGCCGCCATGGGTGTAGTCCTGAAGGACTCCAAGAACGGCACCACTTGGGAGATTGCCCGATGACTGCGACCGCACATCCCAAACTCGGGTTGCGGCCGTTTCTGCCGGCGGATGCGCCGTTGTTGCGCGAAATCTTCCGCGACAGCATCGAGGAATTGACTGCCGATGACTATACCGAGGCAGAGCAACAGGCCTGGGCATCGGCTGCCGATGATGTCGTCACGTTCGGCCAAAAGCTCGCCGGCGAACTAACATTGATTGCCACCATGGAAGGCTCGCCGGTCGGTTTCGCCTCCCTCCAAGGCAAGGACAAGATTGACATGCTCTACGTTCATCCCGCGGCAGCTGGGCAGGGCGTTGGTGCCATGTTGGTCGATGCTCTGGAGAAGCTCGCTGGCAGCCGCGGGGCCTTAAAACTCAAGACCGATGTCAGCGACAGCGCACGCGGCTTCTTCGAGAAGCGCGGCTATATCGCACAGCAGCGCAATTCGGTTTTGGTTGGCGACGAATGGCTTGCCAACACGACCATGCAGAAACAGCTTGCCGCCAAACGGGAGGCTTCATGACAAAGCCCGACACGCCGTTCCCGCGTCATTGGCTATATTACATCATTCTGAAATACAGCGTGCTCGTCGTTGCCGTGCTCATCGCGCTCTATGCTGTCTATCGGTTGACCTGAGCGACGCTATGGCCCGCGAACGTATCTATCTCTTCGACACAACGCTGCGCGACGGCGCGCAGACAAATGGTGTCGACTTCACACTCGCAGATAAGCTTGCAATCGCGGGCATGCTTGACGAACTCGGCATCGACTATGTCGAGGGCGGGTATCCCGGAGCGAACCCGACTGACACCGAACTGTTTGCAAAAGATCGCAAACTCGACAGTACTTTTACTGCTTTCGGGATGACCCGCCGGCCAGGCCGCTCGGTCTCCAATGATCCTGGCCTGGCTGCGTTGCTCGACGCCAAGGCAAAAGCGATATGTTTCGTTGCGAAATCCTGGGATTATCACGTCAAGGTCGCTTTGGAGACGACTGAAGAAGAAAACCTCGCGTCAATCCGCGACAGTGTGCGTGCCGCCAAAACCAAGGGCAGGGAAGTACTGCTCGATTGCGAACACTTCTTCGACGGTTATAAGGCCAATCCAAAATATGCACTCGCCTGCGCAAAAGCCGCTTACGAGGAGGGCGCCCGCTGGGTTGTGCTGTGCGACACCAATGGCGGCACTTTGCCGGACGATGTCGAAAAGATTGTCCGCGAAGTTGTAAGAGTGATTCCGGGCGATCACGTCGGCATTCATGCGCACAACGATACGGAGCAGGCCGTCGCCAATTCCTTCGCCGCCGTGCGCGCGGGCGCACGCCAGATCCAGGGCACGCTCAATGGCCTTGGTGAACGATGTGGCAATGCCAATCTCGTTTCCATTGTTCCGACTCTCAAGCTAAAGCCGGAGTTTGCCGAACGTTTCGAAATCGGTGTCACCGATGCGGCACTCAAGAAGCTCGTTCATGTCTCGCATGCGCTGGACGAGCGTCTCAACCGTGCACCTAACCGGCACGCGCCATATGTGGGCGAAAGTGCGTTTGCTACGAAAGCTGGCATCCACGCTTCCGCCATAATGAAGGACCCGGCGACCTATGAACACGTCGCCCCAGAAATGATCGGCAATCGCCGAAAGGTTCTTGTTTCTGAGCAGGCGGGAAAGTCCAATGTGCTGGCGGAACTGGAGCGGATCGGCATCAAGGCTGACAAGGATGACCCGCGCGTTGGGCGTCTTTTGGAGATCGTGAAGGAGCGCGAAGCGATTGGATACGCCTACGAGGCAGCGGATGCTTCATTTGAACTGCTCGCCCGCCGCACGCTTGGGAAGGTGCCAAACTATTTTGACGTCACCCAATTCGACGTCAACGTCGAACAGCGCAACAATGCCAAGGGCGAACGCGTCACTGTTACGATGGCAGTTGTGAAGGTGAAGGTTGGCGAAGACAATATGATCTCCGCAGCCGAGGGCAACGGCCCCGTCAACGCGCTTGACCTCGCGCTACGCAAGGATCTTGGCAAATATCAAAAATTCATCGCCGGGCTCAAACTGACAGACTATCGCGTGCGCATCCTTAATACCGGCACCGAAGCGGTGACGCGCGTGCTGATCGAGAGCGAAGACGAGGCTGGTGAGCATTGGACAACGGTGGGAGTGTCACCCAACATCATCGACGCTTCGTTCCAGGCTTTAATGGATTCCATCGTTTTCAAACTTGTAAAATCAGGCGCGCCGGCGTGATCGATCACGTCTCCGTCGAGGTCCGTAATATCGTCGCGGCAACGCGTTTCTATGAAACAGTACTTGGCGCGATCGGGATCGCGAAACTGGAAACACGGCCGGCAACGGTCGGCTTCGGCAAGGGCTATCCGGAATTCTGGATCAATCTACGCGCCGATTTTGTGGCAATGTCGGAGAGCGGTGCGCATGTCTGTTTCCGTGCCCGCTCAAGGGATCTCGTCGATGCTTTCCATGCTGCGGCGCTTGCGGCTGGCGGCTCGAGCGATGGCGCTCCAGGCCTCCGGCCCGCGCACGGCCAAAACTATTACGCCGCGTTCATTCGCGATCCTGATGGCAACCGCATTGAAGCGGTGACGTTCGTCGATGGCGACTAGCGACTACATTTGATCGGCGCTGGCAGCTGACATTTTCTTGGCCGACTCCGGCGTCGCCATCGCAGCCGTTTGCAATATTGGCAGGATGTCCGCGACCTTGTCGGCCACCAGCAGATCGAAATTCAAATCACCGCGGATGAATTCAAGCCTCTTCATATGGTCGATGAGCGCGCAAAGCGGATCCCAAAAGCCTTTAATATTCGCAAGCAATACGGGTTTTCGGTGGCGACCGAGCTGCACCCAGGTGATCTGCTCAACGATCTCTTCGAGCGTTCCGACGCCGCCAGGCATTGCCACGAACGCATCCGCCATTTCGAACATCTTACGCTTTCGCTCGTGCATATCGCGCGTGACAATAAGATTGTCCGCGCCTCGCATAGCGTGCTCGCGCGCAACCAGAAACTCGGGAATGATGCCAGTTACCTCGCCGCCGTTCTCACGCACGGCATTGGCAAGGGCGCCCATCATGCCGACCGAGCCGCCGCCAAAAACCAATCCAATGCGATTCCTGGCGAGGATGGCGCCGAAAGTGCGGGCGCTCTCAACATAGGCAGGGTCCGTGCCTGGCCCAGAGCCGCAGTAAACGCAAATTTTCCGGATTTTGCTGGGATTTTCGCTCTTGTTCATAGATATGCATGTGCATTGCGCTTGCGGCATCGTCAAGGCAGCAATCGAAAATGGATAATGGACGCTGAACACGGGCCGGGCAGGTGATTACAAGCAAGAAACCTCCTATATGAATGCTCTGAATGAGCCATCACCACCACCATCCGGCATCTGACAGCGAATCAAGGGTTTCCGCGAATCGCGGCGCGCTGCTTACGACCTTGATCCATCTCTGGCCCTATATCTGGCCGTCGAACCGAACTGACCTGAAAGTGCGGGTGATCGGCTCACTGGTACTGCTGCTCGCTGCCAAGCTCGCGACCGTCGCGGTTCCTTTCACTTTTAAATGGGCGACCGATGCGCTTGCCGGTCACGGGACTGCGCCCGTCGAGGCTTCAAACTGGCTGTTGTGGGCCATAGCTGCCCCCATAGTCATCACCGTTGCATATGGCGGCATGCGCATCCTTATGGCGGCGCTTACGCAGTTGCGCGATGGACTATTCGCCAAGGTGGCAATGAATGCGGTTCGCCGGCTCGCCTACCGCACCTTTGTGCATATGCATGAGCTGTCGCTGCGCTTTCACTTGGAGCGGAAGACCGGAGGGCTCACGCGTGTACTCGAACGCGGCCGCAATGGCATAGAAACTATCGTCCGCATGGTGATCCTTCAGTTGTCGCCGACGATCATCGAGCTTGCCTTCATCGTTGTGGTGTTGATGTGGCAATTTGACTGGCGCTATGTGGCGGTTATTTCCGTGACGGTCGCGATCTACATGACCTATACATATCACGCCACCGAGTGGCGCATCGGTATCCGGCGCAAGATGAACGACAGCGATACCGATGCGAACGTCAAGGCGATCGATTCGCTGCTCAACTACGAAACTGTGAAATACTTTTCGGCCGAGGAACGCGAAGCCGCACGCTACGACCGCGCGATGGCGCGCTACGAAGACGCCAGCGTGCGCGCCTATACCTCGCTCGCTGTACTCAATGCCGGGCAGGCGGTGATTTTCACGTTTGGCCTGGCAGCGGCGATGGTGATGTGCGCGTTTGAAATCCGGGCCGGCAGCAAAACGGTTGGCGATTTTGTGCTCATCAACGCAATGATGATCCAGCTCTACCAGCCGCTCAATTTCATGGGCATGGTCTACCGCGAAATAAAGCAGGCAGTTACCGACATCGAAATCATGTTCTCGATCCTCGCGCGCGAGCCGGAGATCAAGGACGTGCCAAATGCTCCGCCACTTAAGGTGAGCACCGGCATTATCCGCTTTGAGAATGTGAGCTTCGCATATGAACCCGCGCGCCGCATTTTGAAGGGCGTCACCTTTGAAGTGCCGGCCGGCAAGACCGTGGCGGTAGTAGGCCAGTCTGGCGCCGGTAAGTCGACGATATCGCGGCTATTGTTCCGGTTTTACGATCTTTCCGGCGGTCAAATTTCCATCGACGGCCAGGACATCGCCAAGGTCACGCAGAAATCGCTGCGACAGGCAATCGGGATGGTGCCGCAGGACACCGTGCTGTTCAACGATACCATCCGCTACAACATCCGCTATGGCCGCTGGGAGGCAACCGACGCCGAGGTTGAGGAGGCGGCGCGACTGGCGCAAATCGATCCGCTGATCCGCATCGCGCCCAAGGGTTACGGGACTGAAGTCGGTGAGCGGGGGCTCAAGCTGTCAGGTGGAGAGAAACAGCGTGTAGCGATCGCCCGCACCATCTTGAAAGGTCCACCGATCCTGGTGCTCGACGAGGCGACCTCCGCCCTCGACAGCCATACTGAAAAAGAAATTCAAGATGCGCTTGAACGCGTCTCGCGCAACCGCACCACGTTGGTGATTGCACATCGCCTCTCCACCATTGTGGGGGCTGATGAGATCATTGTTCTTGACCAGGGTGAAATCGCCGAACGCGGCACGCATTACGCGCTGCTGGCCAAGAATGGTCTATACGCCAGCATGTGGAACCGCCAGCGCGAAGCGGAGGAGGCACGCGAAAAGCTTGCTCGCGCCGGCGAAGACGAAGGTGCGCCGAACCGCAATCCCCCGCCGGTCGAGGACGCAATTAGCGCAGCCGCTTCCGCGCCAATTGAAGCGTCAGCCGACGCGGCGGAGTAAGATGGTTGCATGTCGATCTACGATTCGATCCGATCGCAGTTCGTGCCGGTAACTCCGGAAGGCTATCCCTTCATCGGTGCCTTTGCGTTCGTCAGCTTAGTTTTGTTCTGGCTCTGGAGCCCGCTTGGATGGCTCGGCACTCTGGCGACGATCTGGTGCGCCTATTTCTTCCGTGATCCGCCGCGAGTGACACCGGTACGCGACGGCCTCGTGGTAGCCCCTGCCGACGGGCGTGTGAGCCAGGTCACCAGCGTGGCTCCGCCGCTTTCGCTTGGCCTCGGCAGTAAGCCGCTGCCGCGCATCTCTATCTTCATGAGCGTATTTGACTGCCATATGAATCGCAGCCCGGTCGCCGGCAAGATAGAGAAGATCGTCTATCAATCGGGAAAGTTCTTCAACGCCGACCTCGACAAAGCCAGCGCCGACAACGAGCGCAATTCAATCATCATCGCTACTGCTGGCGTGCGTGTTGCAGTGGTGCAGATCGCCGGCCTGGTCGCGAGGCGGATCGTCTGTTTTGTGCGCGAGGGGCAGCCGATTGGCGCCGGCGAGCGTTTTGGAATGATACGGTTCGGCTCGCGGCTGGATGTATATTTGCCAGAGGGCACAGTGCCAAAGGTCGCAGTCGGGCAGACGACCATTGGTGGAGAAACCGTGCTTGCCGATTTGCGTGGCGGCGACGGCGGGCTGGCGTTCCGCAGCGGATAAACCACTGTTCTGAAATCATTAACACAATGAGCGCGATTGACAGCGCGCGCCATGGCGTGTGCGGCCGCAAGCGTCTATATTTGCCTTATGGTATTTCCGCCGTTCGATCCCGCCCCTCCGCCGTTTCGGCGCCGTTTCAAAGCGATTCCGGTCCGCACGTTGCTGCCCAATCTGATCACGTTGCTGGCGCTGTGCGCGGGCCTAACTGCGATCCGTGTCGCGGTTGAAAACAAACTTGATCTTGCGTTGGCGGCGATCGTGTTTGCCGCGCTGCTTGATGGCATCGATGGCCGCATCGCACGCATGCTCAAGGGTACGTCACGCTTCGGTGCGGAGCTTGACAGTCTTGCGGACTTCGTCAATTTCGGCGTGGCGCCGGCGCTGATACTTTATTTCTGGGGGCTGCACGATCTCAAATCGGCCGGCTGGATTGCAGCGTTGGTGTTCGCAATCTGCGCCGGACTCCGGTTAGCGCGCTTCAATGTCATGATCGACGACCCGAACAAGCCAGTATGGGCAGGAAATTTCTTTACTGGCATTCCAGCGCCGGCTGGCGCAATTACGGTGTT
>Ga0187777_10000467_pt1 | contig 27897 bp, 24 predicted proteins | sample 1015_Q2_SP5_10_M_FD_132416 | JGI IMG/M metagenome (GOLD analysis project Ga0187777, IMG submission 132416) | Tropical peat soil microbial communities from peatlands in Department of Meta, Colombia - 1015_Q2_SP5_10_MG | ecosystem: Environmental > Terrestrial > Soil > Wetlands > Peat | place... | reverse complement strand
GGCCAATATACTCAAATGGCGCTCGATCGTTTTAAAAACCTCGTCAGCTAGGTCAGACCGCCCCGACGGGTTCCTGAAAACTAAGATGAAACCCGTGCCTTGGAAGCGGGCCTACGTGGTCTTTAAGAAAGGTGTGGATACTCAGTTTTTACCGGATCCCGCATGAGCTCGCCTCTGCGCGACCGCAAAGCTGGGTTTTGTGACCGCTGAAAGAATGCTGAGTACCAGGGTAAGACTGGCCATAAGGCGTTTCTCAGTACCAATCACGACTGACCAATCGAGCGGTGTGAAGTTACGAACAACCCTACTTCTTGGTGTACAACATTCCCGGAACCTGATATGGAGGATCCGAGATCATCCTTATATATGCGATTAGCGCCTGAGTGTCAGACTTGGACAGGGTATAGCCGTAGGGCGGCATCAAAGGCGACTTGTTCAGTGCCGGACCGCCGTGGCTGATGATGGCTAGCAGGTCAGGATCTGACATTTTGTTCAATGTATCGCCTTCGGTGAATGGATGCGGTTTCACTTCGAGATTGTCATAATTCGAAACGCGTTCTGGTGTGGACTCTGGGTTGTGGCAGCGCGAGCAGTATTGTTCGTTAAGTTCTCGGCCCAGGACTTCCTGGTATCCGAGAGCCATCTCCTCGATTTTCAGCGTCGCTGTTTGTTGAGTTTTGGTGAGCGTGCTGGCAACGATCTGATAGCGTCCGGCCATTCCGCCCAGACTTACAGTCGCCGTGAATTGACCGCTGGAGTCTGTCGAACCTGCGGCGGGGTCGAACTCCACGCTACTGGGACCGTGAAACGACACTAACGCTCCGGTAACCGCATTGCCCTGATCATCGTTTACCTGCACTACAATCGGTTGTTCCAGCCTCGTGCCAACCGGCGCGGCCTGCTTTCCGCCGCTGACTTCGACGAGCACAGAGCCATAAGCCGTCGGTGGAGGAGCGGATGCGGCTTTGCGCGCACAGCCGCAAAGTACTGCAGACAGGCAAAGCAATCCGAGAATGTTGGCATGCCTCATCTCTTTGCTTCCTGTTTGGCCGATTCCTTTTGCGACGCAAGAAATACTGTCAGCGCGCGAGCATCTTCATCGGGCATGTTGCGATTGGGTTCGATCGTTTCCGGCCGCAACGCCTGAGGATTCTTGAGCCAGTAGTAGATCCACGCGGCGTTCAAACGCGAACCAACCGCTGTCAGAGTCGGTCCGATGTAACCCTTGTCGGCTTTCACATCAACAATGTGGCATCCCTGGCAAGCATACTTCGAATAGAAGAGCTGTTTGCCATGTTCGATGTCGCTGGCCGAGTATCCGGAATTCGGCAGCGAATCGCGATCGAATGCCGGATTCTGATAGACGGTCATGATGTAATCGGCTAGGGTCGTGACCTCTTCGGCCTTCAGGTTGAATTTCGGCATGCGGCGGATCAAGGCTGGCCGCAGCGTGTTGGGATTACGCAGGAAATCGTCCAGCCATTTGCGCTGCACCGCACTTCCCTCCCAAGTCAAATCGGGCGCTAGGCTACTGCCCCGTCCATTGATGCGGTGGCAACTGAAGCATGCCAAGTCATTCATAAGCTGGCCAGCTTTGCCCGCTGGCCGGTAGGTTGAGTCTGCGACATTGGGAACGGTCATCGTTCCCGGCAGCGTTTGGGAGCGATCATTCAAAGCAAGCAGAGCGGTTGTCAATGCGTCGATCTGCACAGGGGTGAATGTGTACTGCGGCATCTTGAGGCCCGGAGCAAACGACCGCGGCTGGCGCAATTTTCCAGCGATGTAATCCGGCAGCGCATGCCTCATGCCGGCGACAAAGATGAGTTGTGAAATTGGTTTGCTGCCGATACGAGTTAACTCGGGGGCAAAATTCTCCGGCTTCTTGATGCCGGAGATTTCGTGGCACGAGGCGCAGCCGTATTCAGTGACGAGCAACTTGCCATGGGCGATCTGCTCCGGGGTTGCGGGATCGAGATGAACATTGGCCAGAAAATCAGAGTCGTTCTTCGCCTGCAGGAAGCCCGCCAGAATAGCGACTTGCTCCTCGGTGAAACGGTAATGCGGCATCGCAGTCCCGGGATCGTAGACGCGGGGATTGTTGACCCAAGCGGCAAGCCATTCTGGCTTGGCCTTGTTGCCAATTCTGGTAAGTTCGGGCCCGATGTTGCCGCCAACCAGATTTCCGGCAGCATTCTGCACCGCGTGGCAGGTGGCGCAGAATGATTCACCATACAGACTCGGACCGGCGCTCGGGTCGGCAGCAGCTTTTTGCTTCAGAGCAAGCGTATCTCCCGGGCTGGCAACACTGTTGAAGATCAGAAACCCCGAAATGTCGCGGGCGTCGTTATCACTCAACTTGAAGTTCGGCATTCGGGCTGATACCGCATAGGCCGTCGGATCTTTAAGCCAGGTGAAAATCCACTCACGGGTGGTTTTGTCGGCGATATGAAGAAGTGAGGGCGGATCGTCGGTCGCTTGCAACGTGCCACCTTCGGGCAACTTGATGGTGTGGCAGTGCACGCATCCCGAAGACGCCAGTAATTTCCTGCCTTCGTTCAACTGAGGCGTTCCCGTGAGCGGTGCCCGATGGCATTGACCGCAGGAAGATTCAATGTAGCGGGCGGGAAGCAACGGTTGCTCCCAGGCTAGCGTGCTGCTGTGGGCCTCTTCGACGGTGGTCGCGACTCCCTGGCCACGGTGGCACATCACACAACCATACGGCTCAAGGTTATGCGGAATTGGCGGATGACGCCGAAATGGCTGCTGGTTGACATCGCTCAAGCTAGCTTCCTTCAGGCCAACATGGCAACTGGTGCAGCGGTCGACCACTCCGAGCTCGGGATGCCAGATCTGCTGGATTCCGCTCTGGAAATGCCGCTGCAGAGTGATCGCCTCGCCACGGCCGCGAATCATGGTCAGATAGGAGTTCTGGTAATGACGCCATTCGCTGAAATGATTCTTTGCGGGGGCGATCGCGAGCAACAGCAGCAGAGTTACGCTGACGATACCGAACGCTCGTAGGGGATCGCCGAACAATTTGCGCCACAACGAGGATCGATTTTTGCTCGGAGTTTGCACTCAAGCCCTCCAGGGCCAAACCCACGACCACCCAGGGCCGCGAAAGAATGTGCCGACGGTCGTCAGCACGATCAATTCAAACAAAAACCAGCTCATGATCCAGAAAGAAAGTGGCCTTGCCGCCAGATATCGCCGGAATCGAGATGGCGAACTCGCTGTACTTTGGGCCGCAACCACCATGAACACGATCACGATCAAGGTAGGCACCAAGGCGACGTAAACGTCGAAAATGATCAGAAAAATTGAAAATCCTGCAGCCACTGCATAGAAGATGGGAAGGCGGCGAGCGCGATCTTTCAGGAATAGCCCCTCGGCCTCAACATTGATATTGAAATAAGGAATCACAATCAGTGCGATAACAACCAGCGTCGGAACTAAAACTCCTGCCACAACCGGCGGGAAATAATGCAGCATTTCCTGCAGACCGAGGAAGTACCACGGCGCTTTCGCCGGATTCGGTGTGTGCGAGGGATCGGCGATTCCCTCTAGCGGGGCATTGAACAGCAGCGCAATTCCCACTAGAGCAATCGCGAGCACTTCAACTGCGACTGCCGTCCGGAAGAAAACTTCCGGGAACGTCTGTACCACCTCTTCGTCAGCGACTCTCACCTGCGGTGAGGTGCGGCGGGTCACGAATACTACTCGCCGAGGCTCCTTCTTCGCGTTTGAATTCACGCCGGTGACGAAGTCTTTCGAATCGCTCATCGCGCCTCCCTCGCTGCTGCTTTTGCGCTACCGGGGTCGGTCGCGTGCACGTACAGACCGCCATCTTTGCGAATGCGCCAGAAGTGGATGGCGATGAGGAAGATTGCAGCCAGCGGCAGGATCATGCAGTGCAGAACGTAAAAGCGGAGCAGAGCGTTGGCATTCACCAGATTTCCGCCGAGCAGCAGGAAGTGAATCTTGTTGCCGAATAACGGCACCGCCGAGGCAATGTTCGATCCCACCGTAATTGCCCAGAAAGCAAGCTGGTCCCAGGGCAGCAGGTATCCGGTGTAGCTGAGTAAGAGCGTGGTCAGCAGCAGAATTACGCCAATGACCCAATTGAATTCCCGAGGCGGACGATACGCTCCGCGATAAAACACCTTGAACATGTGCGCAAATACCAGGAAGACCATGGCGTGCGCCGACCAGCGATGCAAATTGCGCAGAAACAATCCGGAGGAGACTACAAACTGCAAGTCTTTGGTGTCAGCGTAAGCCTGTGGAACGGAGGGATGGTAATACAACATGAGTAAAATCCCGGTGGTCACGAGAATCACAAATGTTCCAAACGTCAAGCTGCCCAGATACCACGTCACACTGAAATCCAACATGCGGCGCCGCACCTTTGTCGGGAACAGGTGAAGAAAGACGTCCTGCTGGATGACCAGGGAACGACGGAGCGTGCTCGTGCCCGTGCCGCTGCGGAAAATCGAGCGCCAGACTCGAGTTTTGCGTAGTTGATCGAAATAATTCGCGCTGGTCGCCATAGTTAGACCCTCAAGAATTGCGAAGATCGGACCGCCGTGGAGCGGTCGACCATTAGGTCGCCTTCATCGCTCACCCATACGCGGTACCAGGGCAGTGGCCGGGGAGCTGGTCCTTCGATCTTTTGGCCATCCCGTTTGAACTTGCTGCCGTGACAGGGACACGCGATGATTCCGAGTTCGGGTTTCCATGCCGTTAGGCATCCAAGGTGGGTGCACACGGCAGACAACGAAAGAAAGCCCTCTTTGGCGTGAATGATGTAGATTCCTGAATTCACGTCCAGCGTGACCGAATCCAGGGGATAGCTCTCCGGCTTGCCAGCGTTAATAATCGGCGAGGGTTCGTACAAAACGTTGGGCGAGAGAAACTGGTAAGCGAAAACCGCCGTCCCGGCGGTTGCGATGCTCAATGAGCCCAAGCCCAGTTTGACAAAGAAACTACGGCGGTCGAGTTCCCTGGCATCCGGTTGTTGGTCTTTTTCTTCCTCGGACATAGTTTTCCTACTTGGCGGCAGACTCGGCTTTTGGCCTGGCGGATGCGTCGATTACGGCAACCGAGATCAAACCGGTAGCCTCGGCAGGCACAAAGTTGTAAGCCTCCATAGTGATGGTTCCTACCGGGCACCGCATGGCACACAAACCGCATCGGATGCAGCGTGTCTCGTCTTTCAACATGGCGGATCCGGTAATGATTCCTAACTCGGCGGCGGCGATCTCATTCAGCTCAACTCCGAAGCATCCCTGGTTGTCGCGAATGTGCTGAACTGTTTCATCCGTGAACTCAATGCGATCAAGGGAAACCAATTCCAGGCAGTTCTCGGGGCAAACATCGACGCAGCCGCCACAAAGAATGCATAACGTGCCATCCTCTTCGTAGCCCTCGAAAACAGTGTTGACCCAGCAGTGCAGGCAGCGCTGCGCCTCCTCCATGGCGGATTGCGCGTCGTAGCCGACCTCGACTTCAGTGACACCGGTACGACGTTCCAGCGGAAGCATGGGCACAGGCTGCCGATTGATATCCAGGAAATCGAGCGGCATGGCATGACGGCGTAAGATTTCGACTTCCACAATCGGCTCGGGATGCTTGTGGCCGCGCAGGTATTCATCGACTCCGATCGCGGCACGCTTGCCGTCAGCGACGCTGTCGATAATCAGTCTTGGCCCAAAGACACAATCGCCGCCGGCAAAGATTCCTGGAGCGGAGGTCATGAGCGTCTGAGGATTGACCGCAATCAAACCACGCGGTGAAATTTCGACTTTGTCTTCGGGGTTCAGGAAATCCAGGCGCGGCGCCTGCCCAATCGCCATGATGATGGTGTCGCAAGCGAGTTGGCTCTCGCTTCCGTCGTAGAAAGCAGGATTGAAACGCCGGTTCTGATCGAAAACCCACTTGGTGTTCAGGGTCTCAAGAGCCGTCACCTTTCCATCTTTGCCCACGACCCGCTTTGGCCCCCGACCGGGATAAAGTTTGATACCCTCAGCCTCGGCTTCTTCGATCTCTTCGAGAGCGGCAGGCATTTCATCCCGTCGCTCCAGGCACACAATGTTGACCTCCCGTGCGCCCAGGCGCAGAGCGGAGAGTGAGATGTCCACCATTTCCCGTGTGGCGACTGCCGAGACGTTTTCAATTGACGGAACCGCTTCCTCGACACCCGCGGCGTGCTGGCGAATCACCTCTCTTGCCGCCGAGCGGGCCACGTCCATGGCAACATTTCCGCCGCCAATGACGATGACCTTCTTGCCAATTGTGAACTTGTAGCCGAGATTTACATTAAGCAGAAAATCGATGCCTTTATGTACTCCATCCAGGTCAACTCCCGGAATGCTCAAGTCACGGCTGCGATGCGCGCCGACAGAAATCAGCACGGCGTCAAACCCTTGATGGCGCAAATCGGAAATCGCAAAATCGCGCCCAGCGGCGTGGTTTAGCTTGAGTGTAATGTTGCCAGTTTCGAGGATTTCGCGAACCTGCGCTTCGACGACATCTCTGGGCAGGCGATATTCAGGAATCCCGAGATACAGCATTCCGCCCGCGACCGGAGCAGCCTCAAAGATCGTTACCGAATAGCCCATTAGCGCCAAATCATGTGCTGCGGAAAGCCCTACTGGTCCGCCACCAACTACTGCCACTTTGTAGGGCAACTTCTCGGCCAACCGGCCCAGGTTGACGTTGACAGCGTGCTTCGATTCTGGCCCATACTGCTCAGTTAGAAATCTTTTCAACGCGCGAATAGAAATTGGGCGGTCAATTTCGCCGCGACGGCAAGCGGATTCACAGGGGTGAGCACAAACACGCCCGCATATTGAAGCCAGCGGGTTTGGCTGGCGGGCAAAATGATAGGCCTCTTCAAATCGTCCCTCTGCAATCAGAGCCACATAGCGACCAGCGTTGGTATGCGCCGGACAGGCCATCATGCAAGGAAAATTTGTGTTCAGCCAGTCGACGTCGACTTTCTTTTCTCTGTAGCGCCTTAGCATTTATGTGCTTGTCATCCGGAGTTGAACCTTGTTAACAAGCCGAGGGAGTGGGTGCATACCACTCCCCGCGAACCTATTTGCTGAGTGTGAAATCGAGTTTCGCGCTTCCGCTGACATTGACCGGCTTAGATTGGTTCTTGGCCCCTTCGTGCCAGGCAACGAGCGTATAACTGCCGTCGGGAACGTCTTTGATTTTGTAATTGCCGCTGTCGTCGGTTTCCGCAAAATACGGCGTAGGACTGACGACGAGATAACCTGCCATTTCGGGATGTACATTGCAGAGCAGAGGCACGACACCCGGTTTGTCGAAGGTAAACGAGCGCTTCTCCCCCTTCGGCCAGGTGCCGAGATTGTGGCCAGCTTTCTTGTCGCCGCCGACAGAACTCCAGAAGACGTTGTGTTGCACATTGTCGCTGTTCAGGAAATCAACGGTTGTGCCCTGTTGCACGACCAGAATGTGCGGCTCAAACAGCAGTCCCTTTTGATCCATGACGGGATGGTCTTTGGGAGCAGGAAACGTTTTACCCTGAATTGTGTCCACGTAAACCACCGACTTGCCCTTCATCCCGCTCACTTTGCCCTCGATGTCGCCAGCCCACGCCGACATGCACAGCCCGGCGATCGCCACCATTAAAATGAATGCATTGAACCTCATTGCGTTTTTCTCCTTTTAACTTTGTGCGTAACTGCGCTCTAGAAAAGAAACTTTGCATCTAGATAGATCGCATTATTCGCGCTCGCGTTGCGGCCCGTGCCGTCATAGTTGGTTCCGGCGCCGTTGAACCGCGTGTATCCGGTGTATTGAGCACCGAGCTGCAGATTCTGCCACGGCCAATACGAGAAATTCGCGATATACCCGTCATTCTTAGGGTTGCCGTTGACGCTCCCGCTCGGCGTATACAGCAAAGGATTGACCGTGCCGCTGGTATCAAACCAGCCGAAAGTGGCTGAGGCGCGGTTGCCGAAATGCCACTCGGCATTGGCCATCACCGTGTTCAGATGGTTGTTTCTCAGGCTTGCGGCACCCGAAGCAAAGCTCGCCAGCAAATCTGATTTTTCGTGGATATACGTGGCACGGAAAGAAAGCACATCTCGTCTGAACATGGTCTGATCAATCTGAGTGTCTACGGCCCAGTCGGTGTACTCATCTTCCAGACCAGTTATAGCGCCAGGCGTGGACTGCAGGTGGATTCCGTACGTTCCCACCTCCCACTGCGTCTTGGCGGTTGACGTCTGCCAGGCAGCCCGCCAGTATGGAGCAAGCCCGCGGATGTTGAAGGAAAAGTTGGTGCCCGGGTTTGGTTGCGGGCCGCCGACGTGTTCAGAGCGATAGCCTGCGAAATCGAGATACAAGTGGTTGTTCCACATGGCGTAGCCTCCGAATCCAGCCACATCCTGTGCCAGGCCACCATCAATGATCGGCGCGGCGGTGGGAGTGGGCGCGAAATCGCTGGCGATCCATGGGAAGCCCCATGCTGGCGTGGAGTTCCAGAGGTCCTCGACGGTGGGATTGTTATTGAGATTTAAACCCCACACCAGTTCCTTGCCACCCACCTTTGTCTTGTTCGCGTAGCGTATATCTGTGTTATCGCTGGTGAAATGGTCGTCTTGCGTGTCGTAAGTGACCTGAACGAAGCTGCCGACATGGGTTGTCCACGCTCCGGAAAGGAAGAGCGAAATGTCTTGGGGAAATTCAAAACTGCCATTCTGGGTAGTCGGCACGGGTGATTTGATCGAGGTGAAAGAGGCCTCAAGCATCACCGAGAGAGGCAAAGAGCTGAGAATATCAAGCGGTGCATGCTCCTTGGCTGCATTGGACTTAATGACTTGGGTTTGATCCCCCCGATCAACGTAACCCAGCAGCTTGAATCTTCTTCCGGCAGGGTTGAGTTCTGGAGGGTTGTAGTGACAGCCGCTGCATGCCAATCCCGTCTGCCGCGCATAGCTGGGAACGGCCATCAGATTGGGAGGATTAAACGCGGCAACAATTACGAAAACCAGAATAGCGACTGCTTTAAGCAAAAAAAAGACTGCTTTCCTCATCTGTATGCTCCTTTTCCTCTCGCACTCTATTTGGGCGATAGAATTTTTTCCCAACTCGACTGGCTTGATCTGAAAAACTTGGGCGGTATTTTGGTCTTATGAATCACCCTTCCGCTGTGGGCTGGCTCACGTACGGATGTGACGTACGTCACCCTGTGAGGTCGCAGATGAAAGTGAGATGTTTCCGCGCTTGAACACGAAACGCGGCACAGCTTTTATTCAGGGAAGACAACTTGCGCGTTCTGGATGACGACGTGGCAGAGTTCGAGTCTCCGCGCGGCCCGGCCTGTTAAAGTCGTGCCGCGATCTTCCAGATTGCCTCTCCGGTAGGTGTTTGAAAAGATGGTGAGCGCGGAAGGAATCGAACCTTCAACCTACTGATTAAGAGTCAGTTGCTCTGCCAGTTGAGCTACGCGCCCGGGCGGAAGTTGCGTTACGCAGGGCTGGAACTTTCATTTCTGCAGGTCCGAGAACTCGTTGGCGATCGCATTGTCCCTTCCTATCACCTTTCGGTAGTGCCTGCAGAATATCTTTCATCCATAATTGTACCTGCCGCGCAGCGGAGTTGTCTCGTGCAGGGCTGCGGCAGTATTGCTTACTTCGCCTTCTTCTCGATCTTGGCCCAGGTATCTTTCAGCGCCACTGTCCGGTTGAACACCGGCCTGCCCGGCTTGGAATCCGGATCGACGCAGAAATAACCCAGCCGCTCGAATTGATAACGGCTGCCAATCGCCGCGCTAGCCAGCGATGGCTCGACTTTGCAGGATCGCAGGATTTCCAGCGAATTCGGATTGAGATTGGCCGTGAAATCCTGCCCTTCTTCCACTTCGCTGGGATTCGCTTTGGTGAAAAGTTTGTCGTAGAGCCGTACTTCTGCATCAACTGCGTGCGCCGCGGACACCCAATGAATCGTCGCCTTGACTTTCCTCCCATCCGGCGGTGAATTTCCACCGCGAGTGGCAGGATCGTACGTGCAGTGGACTTCGACCACTTCGCCACCGTCATTCTTCATGACCCTGGTACACGTAACAAAATATCCATACCGCAACCTCACTTCGCGCCCCGGTGACAAGCGAAAATACTGCTTCGGCGGATTCTCGCGAAAGTCATCCTGCTCGATGTAGAGCACACGCGAAAACGGTACTTTACGCGTCCCCGCGCTCGCATCTTCGGGATTGTTCACCGCCTCCATTTCTTCGACCAGGTTCTCCGGATAGTTATCAATAACAACTTTTAGAGGATGAAGCACGGCCATAGCTCGCGCCGCCCGCTTGTTCAAGTCCTCGCGCAGGAAATGCTCCAGCATCTCCAACTCGACGATGCCATTGGTGCGCGAAACTCCTGCTGCCGCCACAAAGTTACGGATGGCTTCCGGCGTATAACCGCGCCGGCGAAGTCCGCCCAGCGTCGGCATGCGCGGATCGTCCCAGCCCGAAACCCGGCCCTCTTCGACCAGCCGGCGCAGGTTGCGCTTGCTCATCATCGTGTAGGTCAGGCTGAGCCGGTCGAATTCAATCTGCTGCGATGGAAAAATTCCCAGCTCCCGAATGAACCAGTTATAAAGTGGCTGGTGGTCGGCGAATTCGAGAGAGCACATCGAGTGCGTCACCCGCTCGATTGAATCTGACTGCCCATGCGCGAAGTCGTACATCGGATAAATGCACCACTTGTCTCCCGTGCGATGGTGCTCCGCATGCAAAATCCGGTACATCACGGGGTCGCGCATATTCAGGTTTGGCGAGGTCATGTCGATCTTCGCCCGCAGTGTCCGAGAACCATCGGGGAACTCCCCTGCCCGCATCCGCTCAAACAGCTCCAAATTTTCTTCAACGGAACGGTCGCGATACGGGCTGTCTTTGCCCGGCTTGGTCAGTGTCCCGCGATATTCGCGGATTTCCTCGGCTGACAAATCATCCACATAGGCCTTCCCGGCTTTGATGAGTTGCACTGCCCACTGGTAGAGCTGATCGAAATAATCCGACGCGTAGAACAAGCCATCCCAGTGGAATCCGAGCCACTTCACGTCGGCCATGATGGCATCGACGTATTCGGTCTCTTCCTTCTCAGGATTCGTATCGTCAAAGCGAAGATTGGTCTTTCCACCAAATTCAGCGGCCAATCCAAAATCCAGGCAAATTGCCTTCGCGTGTCCGATGTGCAGGTAGCCATTCGGCTCCGGGGGAAACCGGGTCTGGACCCTTCCGCCATACTTGTTGGTCTTCAGGTCTTCAATAAATTTGTCGCGAATAAAATTCGATGGCCGAGCCTCCGCCGGCTCGGCGCCTGCTTTGGCAGCAGTCTCGGTGGAATTGGTAGGATTCATTACTAGATGATCTTACCGCAGCGCCAAGCCCATGAGGGACATCGAGACTCTAGCGCCCCACAGAGGCAAATCTGGCTGAGTTCCGGGAGACGACCGTGCGCTTGGTTGCAGGTAGGGAGGGTGACAAACTTTAGTAACCTTGCCTCCGACTCCTGCTGAGGCGCTAACCTCTTTATTACCATCCAATACCGTTGTTTTGTTCATTACGCTGTGAAACGATAAACCTGCTGGCGCATGCCAGCGGGTGTAAGTTGCGGGGAATGCGGTTTTTATCTACATGACTAGCCTTGCCATCAGCTTGGTGATCGTGCCGGGGATCGTCGCCCTCCTGCTCTTCCTCCTGTTCACCTATCTCTACGAGCAGAGCCGACAACAGTATTTTCGCGCCTGGCAGTTTGCCTGGGCTTTTTACACCCTGCATTACTGTCTCGACGCCTGGAATGCCTTTCGCCCACCCTCCGCGTTCGTCGCATTTGGTGGCTCGCTACTGCTGGTCGCAATGACCCTTTGCATTTTTGTTTCGACGCGGCTCATGCGGGAGAAGTTCGCCCTGCGCTGGGAGGATGTGGCCCTCGGGCTAGCAGGTGTGGGCCTTGCATGGTGGAACCTGCAAGCTCAGATTACGAAAGGCGTTTTTCATCCAGAGACCTCGACTACTCCTCACTTGCCCCTTGATGTCGGAATGGGAGTGGTGCTGCTCTACTGTTCCTTTTACTTTTATCGTCATGCTCACCGAAAGAATTCGCTCGCCTTTAAGTTGCTCGCGGTTTCGCTCGCGCTCTGGGCTGTGCTGATGGTGTTCGGCGAACTGCGCAATCCCTTCCTCGCAATTCTGGGCACTGCCGGCCATTTCCTCGGGCCCATTCCCCAAATGCTATTGGGCGTTGCCATGGTCATGGTTCTGTTCGAAAACGAGCGAAACGCCGTGCAGGAAAACGCCCTCGCATTTTCCACTCTGGGCGTCGATCCCATGCGGCTCCTCTCCGCTGATGAGCTCATACCCAGTTTGCAGAGTATTCTCGACCGGCTGGTTGCTCCCCTTCCCACCGGCAGAGCGGTGATCTACGTCTCGGAACGCTGGCGTGCGATCATGCCATCGGTACAGCGCGGCTTCTCTCCCGAGTTAGTCACCAAAATGGAAAAGACTGGCGCTGGCGAATATATAGCCGAGCTCGCCTATCGGCGCGGTGGGTTTGTCAGCTTCCGCAACGTGCCGGATCTTTCTGAACCCCTGCCGGCTTTTCCGGGCGCGCGCTTCGAACAATTCCGCCAGCTTATGGCTGATGAACGCATTCGGCACCTGACTGTGGTCAGCCTGCAGACTCGCGAGCACAATTTCGGAGTAATCCTCTTTCCTCACGCCGCGCGCAGCTTCTTTGGTTCCTCGAATCTGCGCCTGCTGATCGGCTTGGCTCTTCAAATTGGCTTGACCTTGGAAAATTACATGGTCATGCACGACGCACAGCGCCGTACCAAAGAATATGAACTCCTCACTCAGATCGGGCAGGCAGTAAGCTCCCGCCTCGATCAGGACGAGATTCTGCGCACTGTGCACAAGGAACTTGGACAAATATTCAACACCGCGGATTTCTACGTTGCTTTCCATGAAGCTGACGATATCCGCTTCGAGCTTGAGGTGGTGAATGGCCAGGTGCTGCCCAAGCGGTCTCGCAAGTACGACAACGGTTTGACCGAATACATCCTGCGTACCGGTCAGCCACTGCTAATCCGCTCCGGCCTCGAAAAAGCACGCGAACGCCTTGGCACGACTTTCGTGCCCCCCAACCCGGCAAAATGTTTCTGCGGCGCCCCCATTCTGCTCGCCGGTAAGCCCGCTGGAGTTATGGCGGCCCTGAGCACCGAGCGTGAACATGTTTTTGAAGAGCGGGACATGGAAGTGTTGCAGACCGCCGCTGGTCAGGTCTCGGTCGCAGTTGAGAATGCGCGCCTGTTTGCCGAGGAGCAACGTCGTGCGCGTCAATTTGCCTTCCTCAACAGCATCTCCAAGACCGCCATCTCCAGCGAGGATGCTGAGCAGATGTTGCTCGAAATCGTCGGGCACATCCAAAAGAATTTCCGTTTCGATCACATCGGCATTGGCATCTTCGACTATGCCCGCAAAGACGTAGAGATCAAAGCCGAAGCCGGCACCACCGCTAAAGCTCTGGGCAAACGCATTCCCCTCGGTGTAGGAATCCTGGGCCGCGTCGCCCGAACCGGGGAAAGCGCCCTCGTTCAGACAACTGGCGATGCCCAATTGCAGGGGATCCTCCCCGAATCGCGTGCCGTTCTCTGCATTCCGATCGCATACGGCGACACCATGTTGGGTGTCCTCAATGTTGAAAGTCGCAAAGAAGATGCGTTCGCACCGGAAGACGTCCTGATCATGAACACTCTGGCCGACCTCCTGGCCACGGCTTTGCACAATTCCTTTGTCTTCCAAAAACTGCAGCAGCAATCGATCACGGATGGATTGACCGGCATCAAGACCCGACGATTTTTTTGGGAGTCGCTGACCTCGGAATGGAAACGCGCCTCCCGCTCCGGACGGCCCTTTTCCGTCGTGCTCATCGATTTAGACAAATTCAAAGAGGTCAATGACAGTCTCGGCCACCTTGAGGGCGATCTCGTGCTGGCCCGCGTGGGCCGCTTGCTGGAACAAAGATGCCGTCAATCCAACGTCGTCGCACGTTACGGGGGCGACGAATTCATCATCCTCATGCCGGAAACCGGCGTCGAGCAGGCACAGATTCTTGCTGAGCGTTTGCGCCTCTGGCTCGCCACAGACCCGACGCTACAAGAACATCACATTACTGGCAGCTTCGGCGTAGCTAGCTTTCCCGTTCATGGGTTGTCCGCCGAGGACATCATTCGCGTCGCCGACACTGGCATGTACATGTCGAAGCGCGCCGGTGGGGACCGCGTTTCTACGGCCGATGAGTTTGGGGTCGATGGGCACAGCGCAGTTCAGCGCCAGTTTTTCTCCGCTTACATCGAGGGGTTTCTGCAACGCGAGCACACCGGCCCCGAGCATCTTACCGAACTCCTCACCGCGTTAACTAAACTGTCGGGTGGTGACGAACAGGATCAGACCCAAAAGCCCGAAGTGCTCCGTGAATCCATTGAGGCCCTTGCCCGCGCTGGGGAACTGCGTGAAATAACCGCCGGCGGACATGGGGATCTGGTGGCCCGCTACAGTCAACTGATCGCCCGAGCTCTTGGTTTGTCTGCTGAAGATCTGCGTGACATTACTTTTGCCGCTCGGGTGCATGATGTAGGAAAGGTCTTTGTCCCCGACCGTATTCTGAATAAGAATGGCCCTTTGACCGAGGATGAGTTCTATCTGGTGAAGCTTCACGCGCACGTCGGCGCGGAGATACTCGCGACCGTCCCGAAAAGTGAGCCACTGCAGAAGGCTGTCGGCCATCATCACGAAGCTTTCGATGGCAGCGGATATCCGGATGGCCTCCGGGGAGAACAGATCCCGCTCTGGGCACGCATTCTTGCGGTTGCGGATTCCTATGTCAACATGACCACGGACCGCCCCTTTGCTCCCGCTAAAACCAGTGAACAGGCGCTTTTAGAGCTGGAGCGCCTCAGCGGAACCCGCTATGACGGCATGCTGGTGCGGGTTCTCGCTCGTGAACTGAAAAACGAACGCGCCGCGTCGACATTGAGCTCCGAGAAAACATAGTTGTGGTCCTGAAAATTGGCGCGGATCGTTAGACCTCAAGACAGGGGCAGTCGCCCCCCTTGCAACTTCCTGCGAGAAACTGGAAACTATCTCCCGTGTCCATCCCTGTTTCGCTAGACAACAAAGTTGCCCTCATCACCGGTGGTTCGCGCGGCATCGGTGCCGCAGCAGTAAAAATGTTTGTCGCCGCCGGTGCAAAGGTGATGTTCAACTACGAAAAATCGCGTGACCGCGCCGAGCACTTGGTAAAGGACCTCGGGAGCGATCGCTGCGCTGCGATCCCTTGCAACCTCTCCGGGACCGAGACAGCTCGGGAGCTGGTGGCCGCCACCATCAGTCGCTTTAAGCGCCTCGATATTTTGGTCGCGAACCACGGCGTCTGGCCTCCCGAAGATGCCCCCATCGAGCAAATGACGGATACCCAATGGAGAACCACGCTCTCCGTCAATCTTGATGCTGTTTTCTCCTTAATCAAGCATTCCGTTGCCCATATGAAAAAGCAGGGAAAATCCGGCGGAGCCGCAGGCCACATTGTCCTGGTGAGTTCCACTGCCGGCCAGCGTGGAGAAGCGTTCCATTGCGATTATGCCGCCAGCAAGGGTGCGCTTATTAGCATGGTTAAGGGTCTTTCCACCGAACTCGCTCCCGCCGGTATTTACGTCAACAGCGTCGCTCCCGGCTGGGTCGATACCGATATGTCTACGCCTGCCCTGAACGATCCCGAACGCAGTCCAGGAATTCTGGCCAAGATTCCCCTGGGCCGTGCCGGGACCGCCGAGGAAATTGCCGCGCCCATATTATTCTTGTGCACACCCTATGCTGGGTTTATCACGGGCGAAATCTTCAACGTCAACGGCGGCGCGGTACTGGTGGGATGAGAACCTCCCAAAACCTGCAAGCCATGCAGCATCACGCGGCTTCGAAGCGTCTTATCATTATTAAGTGATGAAATACGCCCTGGCATTCTTTCTTCTCGGCCTGGCCGCGATCGCTCAGTCCACAGCCTCCACTCCCAAACCAGCGAGCGCTTCTCAATCCGCGGCCGTCGACCAGGAAAATACCAATAAGGCCAAGGCCCTCATCCAGCAGATGATTGAGGCACTTGGCGGTCAGGCCTACATGAACATTCAAGACGTCACCCAGGAAGGCCGTACTTACGCCTTTCATCATGGCGAGCCGGAAGGCGCCGGCGTCCTGTTTTGGCGTTTCTACAAATATCCCGACGCGGAACGCTTAGAGCTGACCAAGAAACGAGATGTTATCGAAATCTTCCGGGACAGCGAAGGCTTCGAGACTACCTACAAGGGCACCCGCCAGCAGGATCCCAAAGTTCTTTCCGACTACCTCCGGCGACGCCACTTTTCCCTGGATTGGGTCTTACGCCACTGGCTGAATGAGCCGGGCATCGCATTGTTCTACGAAGGCGCCACAGTCGCCGCTCAGAAAGAGACCCAGCAGGTCACCATCATGAACTCCCACAATGAAGGAGTCACCCTGTATATCGAATCCAATAGCCACCTGCCCGTGAAGAAGACGTTCTCCTGGCGCGACCCTACTGATAGAGAACGCAATGTCGAGGACGAGGTTTACGATAACTATCGCCCGGTTGACGGCATCCCGACACCTTTAAGCGTCACCCGCTTCTACAACGGGGACATGTCAAATCAACGTTTTCTGCATAGCGTGAGCTACAACAAAGGCCTCAGCGATTCTTTATTTCAAGCCAACATTAGCGTCGACGCCAACAAGCCTCCCTCCAAATAGCCAGTTGGCGCTCTTGAGCCCTGTGGAAATTATCCGCGCACCTGTGGCTAAATTGCCACAGTCGGCGTTGCCATTGTGGCTATAAACTATTGATAGCAATCCCGGTTGGAAACTGAGATACGAACAAACAATTCGCAACACGGTAGAGTGTGCCGGTGTTGGCCTGCACAGTGGCGCGCCCGTGCTCATGCGCATCCTGCCAGCCCGCTCCGGTTCCGGCATCGTTTTTCGCCGCGTCGACCTTGATGGTTTCGAACTCGAAGCGGTCGGTCGGAATCTCGCTCGCGTCAGCTATGCAACCAGCCTCATGAAGAAGGGCGTGCTCATTTCGACCACCGAGCACCTCCTCTCCGCATTTGTCGGCACCGGCATCGACAACGCCATCGTGGAACTTGACAACCTGGAGCTTCCCATCCTCGACGGCAGTGCCCAGCCTTTTGTTGAGCTGATCCAGCGGGCAGGAATTCGCCAGCAGCGGCGACCCCGCACTTACCTCAAAATTCGCCGTGAGCTTGAGCTGCGGGAAGGTGACAAGTTCATCGCGGTGTATCCGGCTGAAACCTATTCAGTTTCTTACACCATAAACTTTCCCCATCCCCTGATCGGCAAAGAAACCTTCTCCCTGGAGCTTCAAAACGGCAATTATCTCCACGAGCTTGCCCCCGCGCGGACGTTCGGCGCGCGAGCCGACGAACAGGCCATGCGACATATGGGCCTTATCCGCGGAGCCTCGCACGAAAACTGTATTGTGCTCAGCACTACGGGGATTGAGAACCCTCCCTTACGTTTCTCGGACGAGTTCGTCCGTCACAAGGTAGTCGATCTAATCGGCGATCTTGCACTCGTCGGCAAACAGATCCTGGGGAATGTTGTCGCTGACCGCGCCGGACACGCCATGCATACTGCGCTGGTTTCGCGGCTGCTTCGAGATAGAACTCTATGGGAGGAAACTACCCAGGAAGACTCTGAGCCGGCTGCGATCGGGCCGCCTCGCCCTGCTCGGCTGGCGGCCACACTCGGTACCTGAGCAAGAACAAGTTAGTCGGCCGGCTCTGCCGTGAAATCGTCACCATTCCAGACCGACGCTTCATCAATCAGCTTTTCCAGTTCCGCCCGCGCGCAGGCGGTCAGCTTCGCCGCGAACTCCTTTGCAGCTCTCTGATTCTCAGGGGTTAACTCCGCGACCCGAAGCGCCAATAACGGCCCATCGTCTTCCAGCATCTTCACCAGCCGCTGCGCCCGAGCAATCTTGGCATGTGCACGAAGCATGATCTTCCTTACTCTCGAAACACTAAGCATTTCGTTTTGGCTTGGTCGGCCGCAAGTCTCAACTCCGATACCCTGAGTTTTTCTGCTGGAAACCGGAAACGGAAAACCGGAAACTAGTTCCCGTGCACAAGATTGTGTACCTCTCGCTGGGATCAAACGTGGGCGATCGCGCCACCAACCTGAATTCGGCCATTGAGTATCTGCGCGCCCTCGGAACAATTGAAGCGATTTCGTCCTTTTACGAAACCGAGCCCGTGGAATTCACGGCCCAACCCTGGTTTCTGAACTGTGCGGTCAAGCTCACCACTGAGAAAATGCCTAAGCAATTACTCTCCGCAATTCTCGGTATTGAGCACCAAATGGGAAGGCGCCGCACCCAGAACAAAAGTCCGCGGCCGATCGATATTGATATTCTGCTGTTCGGAAATTCTGTGATCGACACACATGGCCTGACGATCCCGCACCCCGCCATGCACGAACGCCGGTTTGTGCTCGAGCCCCTTACCGAAATAGCGCCGGAGGTCCGCCATCCAGTCTTCAACCGGACCGTCCGCGAGCTACGGAATGCCCTGCCGCCAGGTCAGGCGGTGAGAAGAATGGCAACGAACTAGGGCACGATAATGCGGCTGCCCACTTCCTCAGGCGCCGCAATGGTCCTTTCTGGAAACTGCGCCAGGACGAAATCCACGAATGCCCGCGACTTCGGCCGTCCTGAAGTGCGCGCGTGTGCCATACGCAGCAGGAATACCAACGCTCTAAGAACATCTGAATCTCGCAGCCGCGAATACCCAACGTGCTTTTGTTCCGTCTCGCGATATTCCTTGACGATCTTCTGCACCTCAGCCGACACTGCCTGCTGGCTGATGCTGGTCGTCCGCATCTCATAATGCAAACCGGAGTTCACCAGCGTCTCGTAAGACTTGGCCATCGACCCAAGCGCAGCGATAAGGTCCGCGTCCGTGATGGTGCGGTCGGCACGTACACTCTTGGCCAGCGCAAAGCTCAGGCCAACCATAAGATGCTCATGCTCATAGAGAAATTGGTCGCCGACCTCGATCTGCGGAAACAACGCCGATTGCTCCAAATCCTGCAAAGAGCGCGGCTTTTCATGCTCTCGCGCCTGCTGCAGATACACGCACTCGCTCGGACAATCAAGCGTCACCTCGCGCTGCTCGCCGCAGCACTGGGGGCAAATCCGGCCGTGTACCGCCGGACAAAAGCGCTTCTCCTTGCGCCTTTCACAAATCGTGCAACTCACTAAGTTCACTCTCTCTCTCTTGATTATTATTACATGCAATCTTCACAGCTTAGTTGCGGCAACCCCTCTGTGCTCCGTGACCTGGTCCTCAGAATCAGGCAGAAAGGTGCAGACAATGCGTCGGCAGACAAGTCGCAGCAACACTCGTGGAAATCGTTTTCCCCGGATCCCCCGATGCACAAACACCCGATATTTTGTGGGCTTCCAAGGTTCCCTTGTCAAAAAAACCGCATAAAATGCGGCTGAATCGCTGTTTTTCCACAGCGCCTGTGTTGTAAGATGCGAATCATCGCAGCAAAAATTCAGAATTCCATCAAGGAGGATTCATGGCCGCTGGCATGACCAAGACACAAATTGTCCGTTCCCTCGCCGAAAAACTCGGCACCAACAACAAAACTGCCGCCGCATTTCTGGAGAACCTGACTGATCTGGCAATTAAAGAAACAAAAAAGAACGGCCTGTTCGTCGTGCCCGGACTGGGTCGCCTGGTGAAGGCGCATCGCAAGGCCCGCATGGGACGTAATCCACAGACCGGCGAACCGATTCAGATCAAAGCCAAGACTGTCGTGAAGTTCCGTGTCGCCAAGGCCGCCAAGGACGCCATCGCGCCCAAGAAATAGTCTTCTGCCAAATTCAAGGGCCGGCTTCCGGGTCGGCCTTTTTTACGTTACGCGAATCAGGATCACTTCCCGTATTCGTTTTTCACCACTTCGCCGCCCTTCATCACAAATTTCACTCGCTGCAACGTGGTGATGTCGCTGACCGGGTCGCCATCCACAGCAATAATATCGGCCCACTTGCCTGGCTCGATGGTTCCGATCTTGTCCGGCCATCCCAGCAAATCTGCATCATTGATTGTCGCCGTCTGAATCGCCTGCAGTGGCGTCATGCCGAGGCTGACGTAAACCGCCAATTCGTGGGCGTTCAATCCGTGAGGGTAAACCGCGGCATCGGTACCCATTCCGATCTTCACCCCTGCGTCAAACGCCTTTTTGACGGCGGTCTTTCCCACCTGGGAAACCAGTTCCATCTTTTGCTTCGCAAACTCCGGCAAATTCGCAGAGGCCGCGTTTTGTCTCTGCCAATCCAAAAGATAGAGAGTCGGAACTAGATACGTGCCATTCTTCTTAAGCGTGGCTACGGCCGCATCGTTCATCAGGTGCCCGTGCTCAACCGAATCCACGCCAGCTTCCGACGCCCAGATCACTCCCTGAGCTCCGTGAGCGTGGGCGGCAACTTTCCTGCCTAATCTGTGCGCATCGGCCACAATCGCTTTCATTTCTTCCAGCGTGTACTGCGAGGCATTCGGATCATCCCCCCTCGACAACACACCGCCTGTGGCACACACCTTAATCAGGTCGGCGCCATATTTGATGATTTCGCGGGTTCTGTGCTGAACATTTTCGATGCCGTCAGCCACGCCATCCCAAGTGGCGTGATACTCATAGGGCAGTAAATCGTTGTCACAATGGCCGCCGGTAATGCTGAGCGGCGGGCCACTGACCAGCATCCGCGGCCCGGGCACGTCACCCGCATTGATCGCATCACGTAATGCAACGTCGCTGTATCCATTTGCGGCCACGTTGCGGACCGTCGTGATGCCCGCCTCCAGCGTCACTCGGGCATTATGCGCTCCGATCAACGCCTCCCGCGGAATCGATAGTGCGAGTGTGTCGTAGCCGAAGTGGGGGTCCATTGTCAGGTGGGTATGCGCATCGATCAGCCCCGGCAACACCGTCGCATTCGGCAGATTGATCACGATTGCGTCGGATGGCGCGGTGGATGCGGCCCCGACGCTCACGATTTTGTCACCTTGGATGACGATCGCCTGGTCCGTCAAGGTCTTTCCGGTCTTTACATCCAGAAGTTTCCCGGCGCGAAGCACCATGCGGCGGTTGGGACTGGATACAGTTTGAGCAATGGCAATGCTCGTAATCAGAACAACGCAAAGTGAGACAAGAAATCTCCTGCAAACGCGTTCCATTGGGCTCCTACATGATTTTTGGAATTCGCAGCGGACCGCGACCAACTCGTACTAACTACAGACTCCTTACTACCGACTACTGGTATCAGTCGCCACCCGGTGCGTCATTACTGACGTATTGTTCCAGCGACTCAAGCTCGCGGCTGAGGTCGTCAATTCGCCATTCGAGCAAGTTGCGAATCGACAGCATGCCAAGCAGTTTGCCGTTGTTGTCCACGATCGGAAGATGCCGGAAATGCCGCTCCACCATCGTCACGAACGCCTCGCTGGAAGCGGTTTCCGCCGTCGCCAGTTCTACGGGCGTGGTCATCAGTTCGCGTACCGGCGTACTCTCCGGATCGCGGCTGCTCAGGGCAAGTTTGCTCAACACATCGCGCTCCGTGAAAATGCCGGCAACCCGGCGTTCGCTATCAACCACGGCAACTGCACCCACATGGCGGGCAAGCATGGTGCGAATCGCATCCGCCACACTCGCTTCCGGTGTTACCGCCGCCGGATCGGCATCGCAAAGTTCCAGGACGCTCATATTCACCTCCGCCGTACGGAGACATCTTGCAGGCCACCGCGGGCCGAATTGGGATTCGGGCATTATGACCCTTGCCGGGCGAGTGTCAAGAAGTTTTTCAGAGTTGGCAGGTTTTGACTGTCATCCTGAGCAAGCCTCTTCTGCGCCGCGAAGGATCTGGGCGAAAGCGTCGCTTCATCCGGCGTCCGTCGGGAATTTTCAGTACGAACATTCACGCAAAGAATTCCTTTGGGTGCCGCTGCCGGATGACACAAACACGGGGTCCCTCGACTCCGCTCGGGATGACAGAACTTAGGAGGCCAACCAAGGCTATCAGTACTCCGCCACCTTCCCCCTGCTCTTGGACACCCTCCCATCCTTCATCACGAACTCTACGTTTTCCAGGATCTTCACCTCCCTCAGCGGATCTCCGTCCACCGCCACGATATCGGCATAAGCCCCCGTCGTGATAACGCCAATCTTCCCTTCCATGTCCAGCATCTCTGCCGGCCGCGAGGTCGCGCTCTTGATCGCGTCCATGGGCTGCATTCCCAGCCGCACCATCTGCGAAAACTCCTGCGCGATCGGCTCACTCCAGGGAATTCCGCCCATATCCGTTCCGAAAACGATCTTTACTCCCGCGTGCATCGCCTTCGGGAACGACACTTCATGCACTGCCGCCCGCTTGCGGTCGCGTTGACCGTTCGGAGTGTCGGCCGGAGCCCAATCCTTGTAATAAGGACTGATCGTCGGGCAATACCACGTCCCTTGCTTTAGCATCTGGGCAATCGCGGCGTCATCCAGGTCCAGCCCGTGCTCGATCGAATCGCATCCGCCATCGAGCGCCCGATGCAGCCCAATCCCTCCATACGCATGACACGCTACTTTCTTTCCCCAGCCGTGCGTCTCATCCACAATCGCCCTCAGTTCCTCCACCGTCAGTGTCGGCTGCGAAACCAGTTCGCCGTTATTCCCCACCCAAGAGCGATGCGTCATGTAAACCTTGATCCAGTCCGCTCCATGGTCCAGTTGCTCTCGCGCCGCCTTTCGAGCCTCAACCGGCCCATCGATGAGTTGCGCCGCCTTGGGCATGTCCAGTTCGGGAGCGTAGCCTTCCAGCATGTAGCCGCCGGTCGTAGAGATGGCACGCGTGGAGACAAATAACCTCGGCCCGGAAATGTAACCTTTCTCAATCGCCTCCTTGATCCCCACGTCGCCGTATCCTGCCCCTTCCGTTTCCAGATCGCGCAAAGTAGTGAACCCTTGCTCAAGCGCCCGCCGGACGGCCACGGTCGCTCGCGCCGCTCGCAATGCCAAGGGCGGATACAAAATGTTCGCGTCATAGCCGCCCTGCACCGGATCCTCCCCTTGCAGAAAAATGTGGGTATGCGAATCAATCATTCCCGGCAGCACTGTGGCGTGCGAGAGGTCAATGACGGTGGCTCCCGCAGGAATCTTCGCGCTCGCGGCATCGGTCACACTATCCACGCGGTCACCGCGAATGATGATCACTTGATCACGCTTTACTGCGTCGGACCTGCCGTCAATCAGCGTACCTGCACGAATCACAGTAAATCCATGCAAAGCCGGAGATTCCTGTGCCCCGGCCGAAATGATGCAGAAAGAGAGCAGCAATAGCATCGCGAGCGATCGCTTCATTATTCCCCCTAAGTTGAGCCGCCTTGCGCGCTCGCCATTCTACGCTGTGAAACTGCCTTTTCGTGGGAAGATTCGGAGAATCCCAATGAATCAGGAGAACTAGGATCTGAGAACCGGGAATTTGATCAAGGGACGAGGTGCTCCACCTTCGCGAAGCGTTCTTTGCGACCCCAAGGTGGGAGCTGGGAGTGGAGCTATTTCAGCGCCTGCAGCTTCGCCGAGGCCATTTGCGCGGCCTCGCTGGCGGGATTTTCTTTCTGGATCTGTTCGTACATTCGTTTCGCTTCCAGCGGCATGTTGGCTGATTGGTAGGTGGCCGCCAGTTCCATCTGCGCCGTCGCCTTGCTCACTGTGGTTGTCGGCTTGGCACTAATCTCCTTGTAGAGATCGATCGCCTGCTTATCGCGGCTGGTATTTCGGTACACCGACGCAAGCGCAAACTTGGCTAATGCCGACAGATCTGCGTTGCGGTAAGACGTCACCGCCCGCAATTCCCGCTCGGCAGCCGCGTTATCTCCTATGTCCGCCGCGGTCAGGCCAAGGAAGTAGTGAGCAAAATCCGCCGCGTGGGTGTGGGGATACTTGTCAACAATCTCCTGAAACTGCTTATGCGCCACCGTCGCCCGTTCCTTGATGCTGGCAAAACTCGGATTATCCGGCTGCGGCGGCATATTCGGCGGACGCACCGGCGTATCCAGTGTGCGCACCGCCTGACTGAACTCCAGGCTGGCTTTCTGGTCCTGTTCATTCAGGTAGTACCAGCTGCCAAGGGCAAGCCCCGCTATGACCAGCACGACGACTGCAGCCACGATCAGCTTGTTCTGATGTTCGACCGACCAATGGACGGTCTTCTCGGCCACACCAATGGTGGCCCGGCTGAAGCGGTCCTGTTTCAGTTGATGACGGGTTTCTGCGCGCACGAACTCCTCTTTTGCTGGTTAAATAAGGTGGGCCGACAAACATTCAGTCTAGCAGGCGCAAAACCGGAGCGTCAAAAGCAGCAAGCTGTAGGTAGTAGAGTTAGTTTGGTATTGTCATCTGGAGCAAGCCTCATTTGCGCAGCCAGGCATCTGGGCGCGCCGTGCGAACGCCTCACGCCCTTTGCGAGGCACACACTCGCACGTTCGGCGCGCATCCTCAGATAGCAACTGACACGCTACCTGCTGCAACGTCAGGCTAGTATGTGCTCTGCGAATCGGCCGTGCCATCTGACCACTTCCCGACTGGAATCAGAAACACAGTCATCCGGTCCTCAGCATCGGCAACCCCTAGAATCGGAGAACCTGACAAATTTGCGCCCCACAAGCTAAGGTCCCCCGGTGGAACGAAAAACATCAGGTGAGGATGCCAGTGTCCGACCTCATCGCCCAAATAGCCTTCCCTCGACAGCATGTAGCACATCGCGCCCGGTTCCAGCGCAGGTAGCTGCTTGTTGTCGAGCTCGGCCTCTACTGCCTCGAACATCTGCGCTTTGGATTTGCCCGCCAATACCAACTTCGTCTTTTCCAGTGTGATAGGCAGGTATGTCCGGACCGCCGCCGGATTGAAGCAGATCGGAGCGCGGAGTTTTGGATTCCAGAAATCCGGGTCAGCGATTCCTGCGGTCCAGGATCGCTCCACCATGCATACGAACCCATTCGTGCTCTTCACCACGCTGATATACCCTTGTCGATCAAGGACCATGACCTCCGCGCTGTCCGAGATCGATTTTGGAGCTGCACTCTTCGCCAGCGCGATTTCCGCATTCCGGTCTGTCATCAGATATTGGTCAACAGGGGCCATGTTCGGATAGGGCGTAACATTTTTTTGTGCTTGCGCCCACAAGCCGAAGCTGAATACGACGGTCTGTGCGAAAATCGTGAACTGCATCGTTGTGGCTGCTTTTTGTGGCATGGGATTGTCTTTGGATCCCTGAATTGTGCCACACATCGAGACGGAGAAACAGGCTGCATCATTTCCTCGCTGCTATAATGAAGAATTGTCCTCATGGCAAAAAAGCGCCTAGTCCGATCCACAACCGTCCTTTGTGTCCGCAGAAATGGCAACGTGGTCATGGCCGGAGACGGCCAAGTCACGCTGGGTGAGGGCGTCATCAAGCATTCAGCGAAGAAAATCCGCCGCCTCTATCAAGACAAGATTCTCGCCGGTTTCGCCGGTTCGACCGCCGACGCTTTTTCCCTCTTCAGCCGTTTCGAAGCCAAGCTGGAGCAATATCACGGGAACATCGGCCGCGCTGCCGTCGAGCTGGCCAAAGACTGGCGGACCGACAAGTTTCTTCGCCATCTCGAGGCCCTCCTTCTTGTCAGCGATAAAGAACAAACATTTCTGCTCAGCGGCCAGGGCGACGTGATTGAGCCCGACGGCGGCATTGCCGCAATCGGCAGCGGCGGCCCATACGCGCAGGCGGCGGCTCAGGCGCTGGCGGATCACACGCAGCTCTCGGCCCGCCAGATCGCCGAAGAAGCCATGAAGATTGCCGGCAAAATGTGCATCTATACTAATGAGAAGATAACGATTGAGGAACTCTAGTGGTCGGTAGCTGGTTGTCGGTACTAACTCCTGACTGCTAAGTACTCACTACCAGCTACTGACTCCTGCATCTATGGCTATTTATCTACCTGGAACCGTTGACGAAGAACAGCTCGCGCTCGACGAGCTCACCCCGCGTGAAATTGTCGCCGAGCTCGACAAGCACGTAGTCGGACAAAAAGACGCCAAGCGCGCCGTCGCCATCGCCCTGCGCAATCGCATGCGTCGCCAGAAGCTCTCCGAAGAGCTGGCCGAAGAAGTCATTCCCAAAAACATCATCATGATTGGCCCCACCGGCGTCGGCAAAACTGAGATCGCCCGCCGCCTGGCCAAACTTGCAAATTCGCCTTTTCTCAAGGTCGAAGCCTCGAAGTTCACCGAAGTCGGCTACGTCGGCCGCGACGTCGAATCCATGGTTCGCGACCTGGTCGAAATCGCGATAGAAATGGTGCGGGAGGAGAAGCTCGAAGACGTCTCAGACAAGGCCGAACTGAACGCGGAAGAGCGCCTGCTCGACATCCTCTTTCCGCCATCGCCGTCATCGCGTCCGGTGGAAGCTCCGCAGGCTGGTTTTGTTCTTGAAGGCACTACGTCATCCGGCGATTCGCAATCGCGCACTCGCGAAAAACTGCGTCAGCAACTGCGCGAAGGCAAACTCGATGAGCGCATGGTCGAAATCGAAGTCCGCGAGCGCAATTTCCCCTCTTTCGAAATCATCTCCAACCAGGGTGTCGAAGAAATGGACGTCAACATTAAAGACATGTTGCCCAACATCTTCGGCCAACGCACCAAGAAACGAAAGATGAAGGTCAACGAGGCCTTCGACTATCTGATCCAGGAAGAAGAGCAGCGCCTGATCGACATGGACCAGGTCACGCGCGTCGCCATCGACCGCGTCGAAGATTCCGGCATCATTTTCCTCGACGAGATCGACAAGATCGCCGGCCGCGAAAGCGGCCACGGACCCGATGTATCCCGCGAAGGCGTCCAGCGCGACATTCTGCCAATCGTCGAAGGCACAACCGTCAACACTCGTTACGGTATGGTGCGCACCGACCACATTTTGTTTATCGCCGCCGGCGCCTTCCACGTCTCCAAGCCCAGCGACCTGATCCCCGAGCTTCAGGGCCGCTTCCCCATACGCGTCGAGTTGCAATCGCTCACGATGGAGGATTTCATCCGCATTCTTACGGAGCCGAAGTCTTCGCTGGTCAAGCAATACACGGCCCTGCTCGAAACTGAAGGCGTAAATCTCGAGTTCACTCGCGAAGCATTAGAGGAAATTGCCCGCTTCGCCTTCCGCGTGAACGAAGGTACAGAAAACATCGGGGCGCGCCGTCTCCACACCATCATGGAACGCGTGCTCGACGAGATCAGCTTCGATGCTCCCGATAAGAAGGGCGAGCACATCAAAGTGGACGCCCCCTACGTCCGCCAAATGCTCGCCGATATCGTGAAGGATCAGGACCTCTCGCGATACATTCTCTAATCTCCCGCTCATTTTGGAACCTCACCCGCAGCCCTTAGTAACCCCAGTAATCTTTACCCGAGCAAATCCCACCACCAAAATCATAGGTTAGACCTCTTCAAAAGCAACTGAGACAGCGCAATCGGGGACCGACGCTGGCGTTCGCACCGCTATCGGCCTTGTGTGCAGCTAGAAAACGGGTGTGCATTTCGATGAAGTGTCGAGTCATCGCTGTTCTGGGTACGCGGCCGGAGGCCATCAAGCTGGCCTTGGTCATTCAGGAGTTGCGCCGCCGCTCCGACGAATTTGAGACCGCCGTCGTCCACACCGGTCAACACCGCACCATGCTCGACCACGCGCTGAAGTTCTTCAACAT
>Ga0187777_10000465_pt1 | contig 27927 bp, 26 predicted proteins | sample 1015_Q2_SP5_10_M_FD_132416 | JGI IMG/M metagenome (GOLD analysis project Ga0187777, IMG submission 132416) | Tropical peat soil microbial communities from peatlands in Department of Meta, Colombia - 1015_Q2_SP5_10_MG | ecosystem: Environmental > Terrestrial > Soil > Wetlands > Peat | place... | reverse complement strand
GCCGGAATGATGAGCAGCGGCTCCGGACGCACTTCGTCGGTCGCCGGCGCGTACTGGATGAGCTCGATCAGGCGATTGCGGTACACGACCTTGCCCGGAGTCACCGCAACTTCGTGCCCGACGCGGAAGGCTTCCGTGCCCACGCGCTTGCGCCCCGCCATCGCTCGCTCGACGTCCTCGGCGAAATTGCACGCGCCGCGAAAGAGGTTCATCCCCCCCTCCTGCCGCGTGCGCTCCAGCACCTCCGGGTTGGTGAGCAGGAAGTTCGACGGCGAGAATACGTCGAGCCACTGGCGCGTGCCGAAGGCGATCATCTTTTCGTGCTGCGGCAATACTCCGCGGACATCGGTCATCGCGTTGTGCCACCACTGCTGGCCAAGGAGGAACGCCTGGTAAAGCAGGTCGTAGGGCGGCTCGCGCCAGCCCTCCGCATTGAAGCGTCGATCCTGCGGCAGCGGCTCGATGCAGGGCGGTGACGTGCCTCGGTTGAAGGCGCTGCGCGCGGAGTAATTGGCGAGCCGCAACCATTTTCGAGCCGCTTTCTCTGCGAGCTGCACCCTCTTCCCCGGTGCCGCGGCGAGATGCGTCGCCCAGTCCGCGTACGCGCCGGCGAGGGTCATCGGGGCCAGCCCCGCCGTGAAGCGTGCCATCGATGCGTGCAGCGAGCGGTCGATCACCTCGGCAAAGGCGGTCGAGCCGTACGAATCGCGCAGAAATTCCGGCTCTAGGCCGGCCGGACGCATCGCCTCGCTACGCGCTCCGGGCGAGCGGAGGCGCGTCCTCGACCTCAGACGGGTCACCGTCGCGTGCTGCGCAGCGGCGGGCCGGTCGGCAAGCTTGTACTTGGCACTCATCGCCGCGTCATCGCCCGAGGCGTCACTCACATCGCCATCTTCCCACGTGCCGCGGCGGCGGACTTGATCCAAGTCACGCTTCCGCCGCAGCCGGGGCGCCTATTCCGTTCGATCCGCGGCGTCAGGCTTCGTTCCCGGTCTTGGCGGAAGCGGCGTCCGGTTCTGCCGGGCACTTTGGCCGCGCGAGCTTGACGTGAGTCAAGCCCGGCGTTGGGCGGGGCCTCTAGCATCGACAGAAAGGCCGGCCGCGTAGCGACGGCGGCGGGCGCGATTCAGTGGAGCAAGCAATGGCTACGAAGATCCTGAAGTTTCATCACGACGCACGCGAGAAAGTCTGCGCGGGGCTGAACATCCTGGCGAGCGCGGTCAGGGTCACGCTCGGACCCAAGGGGCGCCTGGTGGTGCTCGAGCGTTCCTTCGGTGCCCCGACGATCATCAACTCGGGCGTGATCGTCGCCAAGGAGATCGAGCTGGAAGACCGCTTCGAGAACCTCGGCGCACAGATGGCGCGCGAAGTCGCGGCGAAGACTTCGGAAAGCGCGGGCGACGGCACGACGACGGCCACCGTGCTCGCGCAGGCAATCGTCAATGAGGGGATGAAATATGTCGCTGCCGGGCTCGACCCGATGGAGCTCAAGCGAGGCATCGACGCCTCGGTCGAAGCAGTGGTCGCCGAGCTGAAGAAGAATTCCCGGCCGTGCGCTTCTTCGACCGAGATCGCACAGGTCGGCACGATTTCGGCCAACGGCGACGAGGCCATCGGCAAGATGATAGCGGAGGCGATGGCCAAGGTGGGCGAGAACGGAGTCATCAAGACCGAGGATGGCCGTGGCATGAGCAACGAGCTGGAGGTAGTCGAGGGCATGCAGTTCGACCGGGGCTTCCTGTCGCCGTACTTCATCACCGACGTGGAGCGCCAGCGCGCTGTGCTCGAGGATGCCTACGTGCTCGTTCACGACCGCGGCATATCGGCGATCCACGACATGCTCCCGCTGCTCGAGCAGGTGTCGCGCGAGAACCGGCCGCTGCTCGTCATCGCCGAGGACATCACTGGCGAGGCGCTGGCCACGCTGGTGGTCAATGCGCTGCGCGGTGTGCTCAGAACTTGTGCCGTCAAGGCACCAGGCTTCGGCGATCGGCGCAAGGCGCTGCTGCAGGACATCGCAGTCCTGACCGGCGCGACGGTCATTTCCGAGGAAACAGGCCTCAAGCTCGAGAAAACGACGCTCGCCGATCTCGGGCGCGCCCGGCGCATCGAGATCGACAAGGACGACACGACCCTAATCGGCAGCGCCGGCGCGCCGGAGAAGATCAAGGCGCGCATCGCGCAGATCAAGGTCGCGATCGAGGAGACGACCTCCGATTACGATCGGCGGCAGCTCGAAGAGCGGGCCGCGAAGCTCGCCGGCGGCGTGGCGCTGATCAAGGTCGGAGCTTCCACGGAAATCGAGATGAAGGAGAAGAAGTCACGCGTCGAGGACGCGCTGCATGCGACCCGCGCCGCGGTGGCCGAGGGCATCGGTCCGGGCGGAGGGGTCGCCCTGCTGCGCGCCCGCAACGCGCTCGACGCGCTGCCGGAAGGTTCGCTCGCACGGCAAGCCGCGGTCAAGATCGTCCGCCGCGCGCTCGAGGAGCCGCTGCGTCAGATCGTCGTCAACGCGGGCGGCGAGCCCTCGATCATCCTCGAGCGCGTGCTCGCGGGTAGCGGCAACTTCGGCTACAACGCCGCCACGGGCGAGTTCGGCGACATCGCCGCCATGGGCGTGATCGATCCCACCAAGGTCACCCGCCTCGGCCTGCAGAACGCGGCGTCGATCGCGAGCCTGATCCTGACCACCGACTGCATCATCGTCGAGCGTCCGAAGCCCGGCGCCCGCGCCCCGGCCGAAATGTCGGAAATGGGTTGACGGACGACGCCGTGCTAGCGGCGAGTGGCTGTCTCGAACTGCCGGCCGCGGCCACTCAGTCCGGCCAGCGCGGCAAGCGGCCCCGCAAGCTGCCACAGCATGTCGTCGAGCGTGATGATGCCGGCGAGCGTTCCGTCGGGCTTGACGACGGGCATGCGCCTCACCCCCTCGACGGACATCTTGGACACCGTCTGCGCATAGGTCGCGCCTTCGCCGATCGTCACCAGCTTCCCGAGATTCAGGTCACCCAGCTTGAGCGTGCTCGGATCGATGCCGGCCGCGATCACTTCGACCACGATATCGCGATCGGTCACTATCCCGACCGGGACCTGCTTTTCACCGCGCTGCTCCGCGACGATCACGTCGCCGATATGGTGCTTGCGCATCAGAGCCGCAGCTTCGGTGACGGTCGTTTCGCGGCTCGCGCAAACAACCTCATGACGGCAGAACTCGGTGATCGACATCTCGGTTCCTCGTTATAGTGGCAGCCGCGTACCCGGTCTCCCCTTTTGATCTTAGGGCATGCGAGCGCGTCCTCGTTGATCCTGGTCAAGGCGCGCTCGCGCGCACGCTCTAGTCTGATGGCTGCAAGACCGTGGCGGAGCAGTGGCGCCAAGATCTCAGTTCGAATGATACATGTTGTTCCGTGACCGCACCGATGCAGGCGAGCAGCTGGCACGCGCGCTAAGGAAGTGGCGCGGCAGCCGCCCGCTCGTCGTCGCCATCCCGCGTGGGGCCGTGCCGATGGGAGCGACCATCGCCGAGCGCCTCGAAGGCGACTTCGACGTCGTGCTGACGCGAAAGCTCGGCGCGCCGGGCAATCCCGAGTTCGCAATCGGAGCGATCGACGAGAGCGGCTGGATCTATCTTGCCGACTACGCCGAGTCCGCGGGCACGACGCGGGAATACGTGAAGCACGAGGCCGCGGCCGAGATGGAAACGATGCGCCGCCGCCGCGAGCAGTACACGCCGGCACGCCCGCCCCTCGATCCCGCGGGGCGCGTGGTGATCGCTGTCGACGATGGGCTAGCGACGGGCGCGACCATGATCGCCGCCCTCCACGCGCTGCGCGCCAAGGGGCCACAACGCCTGATATGCGCGGTGCCCGTAGCGTCGGAAGAGGCGCTGGAAAAGGTGCGCGCGCACGCAGACGAAGTCGTGTGCCTGCACGTCCCGCCGTTCTTCTATGCCGTCGGGCAGTTCTACGACGACTTCCCGCAGGTGAGCGACGAGGAGGTCATATCGCTCCTGCGCGCAGCAGGGACGGAGAGAAAAGCGACCGCCTAGCCCGCTAGGCGCTTTGCAGGCGGGACTCTCCCTCGACCGGCAGCCAGCGGTCGAACCATTGCGAGGCAAGCGCACATACCTGCTCCAGCGTGCCCGGCTCCTCGAACAGATGCGTCGCGCCGGGGACGATCTGCAGCGCCTTCTCGCAGCGAAGACAGGCGAACGCAGCGCGGTTCAGCGCGATCACCTCGCGATCTTCGCCGCCGACGATGAGGAGCGTAGGCGCCGAGACGCGCGCTAGCACGGTCTCGCCAGCGAGGTCGGGCCGTCCGCCGCGCGACACCACCGCGGCGATGCGCTGGTTGGGCTCGGCGGCAGCGACCAGTGCCGCCGCCGCACCCGTGCTGGCGCCGAAGTAACCTATCGAGGCATCGGGCGCACCGCCCTTCCGCCGCAGCCATTCGGTCGCGGCCACGAGGCGCGAGCCAAGCAGCGAGATATCGAAGCGCGTGGAATAGACCCGGTCTTCGTCTGCGGTGAGCAGGTCGAAGAGAAGCGTTCCAATGCCCGCCTCGGACAACATCCGGGCAACCAATAGATTGCGCGGGCTATGGCGCGAGCTGCCGCTCCCGTGCGCGAAGACGACGACGCCGCGCGCACGCGGCGGAAGCAAAAGCTCGCCCGCGAGGCGAACGTTGCCCGCCGCGATTTCAACCGGGCGTCGCGCATCACGCACGCTGGCCCTTTCCCCAGGCGAACCGGGCGAACCGCTCGCCTTAGTGCGGCCGATGCGTCGGCCGCCTGACCGAGGTCTCTTTGCTCTCGGTCGCCGGCTCGGTCAACGCACCCGCGCGCGCAAACCTGCCGAAGGAGGCCGCGATCTTCTGGCTTTCGTTGACGAGATCGGCGAACACGTGCCCGGCGTACTCTGCTTGCACGCTCAGCACTTCAGCGGGGGACCTGCAGCGTCCGAGACGCGTGATGGCCTCGGAATCTTTCGCCAAGCGCTCGTTGAAAAATGCGATCGCCTCCGTTTGCATTTCGCCCGCGGCGTCGAGCCAGGCACGGTACGCCTTCTCCGCATACTCCAGGGATTTCCCGTTGATGTCCCACAGGGCGCGCACATCGACGGGGAAAGAGGGAAAGAATTCATTTTGGTTGATCATGGTCGAACTCCTTCGACGACCGAGCCGGACACCGCCTGCATCGCACACGCGGCTGCAAGCCGCCGGCTCCAGATGAAGCATAGCAACCGCCTGCGGGCTCTTCGTTGACCCCAGTCAAGCCTTCGCTAATCAGGAGCGCCCGCGCGGGCTCCTACTCCTGTGCGTCGAGCCGACTGGCCAGCGCGCGTACCGATGGTGCGACGTCGACCGTGTAAGGCACGGTCTCGCGCAGCGAGCGCAAAGACTCCGGCAGGCGAGCGAGCTCCGCCTTGACACGCTCGCGCGCCGCCGCGAGGCCCTGACGCTCGGGAAGCGGCTGCCCGCTGCGCACGACGGGCTGCAGCTGCGGCGTACCCGGCATCACGTCGTCGGCGAGCGCCAGAACGTCGCCCGTCGAGCGGCCTGCCGCATCGTAGCGGCGGTAGACCTGCTTGCGCCCAGGCCAGGTCGCCTTGCCCTCGGAGCGCTTGCGACGCGGTCGTCCTTCGTACTCCTCGAGCTTGTAGGCGCAGTCGAGGAACGGAGCATCTGCGGATGTGTTCATGCGCGTGCCGATCCCGAAGCCGTCGATCGGCGCCTTTGAAGCGACGAGCTCCTGCACGCGGTGCTCGTCGAGATTGCCGCTCGCGAATACGGTGAGCGCGGTGAGCCCGGCCGCGTCGAGGATCGCCCGCACGCGCCGCGCGTGCTCCCCCAGGTCGCCGCTGTCGATGCGCACGCCCTTGATCGCGATCCCCTGCGCGGCGAGCTTCGCCGCCAGCGCGACCACCTTGTGGGCGGCACGCTCGGTGTCGTAGGTGTCGATGAGCAGCACCGCATTCTCGGGCTGCGTCTGCGCGAAATGCTCGAAGGCGGTCGCCTCGTCGCCGTGAGCCTGCACGTAGGAGTGCGCCATCGTCCCGTAGATCGGGATCCCGAATCTGCGGCCCGCCTCGACCGTCGCCGTGCCCGCGAACCCGGCAAGGTAGCTCGCGCGCGCCGAGAGCAGGCCGGCTTCCGCGCCGTGCGCCCGGCGCAGGCCGAAGTCGACGAGCAGCGCGTTCGGCGCCGCGAGCACCGAGCGCACCGCTTTGCTCGCGATCAGCGTCTCGTAGTGCACCAGGTTCAGGATCCGGCTCTCGACGAGCTGCGCCTCGCGCAGCGGCGCGGTGATGCGCAGAATCGGCTCGTCGGCGAAGAAGATCGTGCCCTCGGGCAACGCGTCGACGTCCCCGGTGAATGTCAGGTCGGCCAGTGAATCGACGAAGTCCGGGCGGAAGCGGCCGCTGTCGCGCAGCCAGTCGAGCTCCTCGGACCCGAATGACAGCCCAGTGAGGTATTCAACAACTTGTTCGAGCCCTGCGGCAATCAGGAAGTTGCGCTGCGGCGGGAGCTTGCGCACGAAGCACTCGAACACCGCCGTGCCGTTCATGCGTTGCGCGAAATACGCCTGCAGCATGGTCAGCTCGTACAGGTCGGTAAGCAGCACGCCGGCCATCGACGGGTCCCTTTCCCCTGGTGGGCTGCGAGCCTAACCGCAAACCCGGATCGCGCTCAAGGCCCGGCTGGAGGCCCCGGCACGGCAATCAGCCCGCTGCTTGACCCGCCTCAAGCGCCGGTCCCGCCGTCGCGCGATCATCTCCACCATGGCCCGCCACGGGGAGCTACCCGCGCACGACATCTCCCGTCTGATCTGGGAGACACGCTACCGGTCCGGCGGAAGGGGGAACACCGCCGAGCGCAGCATCGATGACACGTGGCGCCGCATCGCCGGGGCGCTGGCCGCCGTCGAGGATGCCGACCGCGCGGGCTGGGAGAAGCGCTTCTACGGCGCGCTCGAAGCCTTCCGCTTCCTTCCCGGCGGCAGGATCCAGGCCGGAGCGGGCACGCGCCGCCGGCTCACCCTGTTCAACTGCTTCGTGATGGGCCGTATCGACGATTCCCTCGACGGCATCTTCGATGCGCTCAAGGAAGGCGCCATCACCATGCAGCAGGGCGGAGGTGTCGGCTACGATTTCTCGACGCTGCGCCCGCGCGGATCGCTCGCCCGGAGCTCGGGCGCGATTGCATCGGGCCCCGTGTCGTTCATGCACATCTGGGACAGCATGTGCGCCACGCTGCTCTCGACCGGCAACCGGCGCGGGGCGATGATCGGGACCCTGCGCTGCGATCATCCCGACATCGAGGAATTCGTCGACGCCAAGCGCGACGAGCGGGCGCTGCGCCGCTTCAATCTGTCGGTCCTCGCCACGGATGATTTCATGCGTGCGGTGTCGGCCGGGACTGACTGGCCGCTCGTCTTCCCGGTCGGCCCACGCGAGGAGGCGAGCGCCGAAATCGTCGAGCGCGTCTTGCCGGGCCTGGCCACGCCTCAGCCCTGCCGCGTCCACCGCCGCGTCGATGCGCGCGCCCTCTGGGGGCGCATCATGCGCGCGGCGTACGACTGCGCCGAGCCCGGCGTGCTGTTCATCGATCGCGTCAACCGCGCCAACAACCTCTACTACTGCGAGCAGATCGGCGCGACCAATCCCTGCGGCGAGATCCCGCTGCCCGCGTATGGCGCGTGCGATCTCGGCTCGATCAACCTCACCCGGTTCGTGCGCGATCCCTTCGGCGCCGCGGCCGCGCTCGACCTCCCGGCGATCGCCGCCGTCGCGCAACTGGCGGTGCGCATGCTCGACAACGTCTACGAGATCTCTCACTTCCCGCTCGCGCAGCAGGCCGCCGTCGCTCGCGCCTCGCGCCGCATCGGCCTTGGCATCACCGGGCTCGCCGATGCGCTGATCATGCTGGGCGCAACCTACGGCTCGGAGCGTTCGCTCGCGCTCGCAGCGGAGGTCATGCGCACGGTCTGCTACGCCGCCTACCGGGCTTCCATCGACCTCGCGCGCGAGAAAGGTCCGTTCCCGGCATTTGCCTCGGCCAGGTACGTCGAGGGCGAGTTCATCCGCGCGCTGCCCGAGGACATCGTCGCGGCAATCCGGAGCTACGGCATCCGCAACAGTCATCTGACCGCGATCGCTCCTACCGGTACGATCAGCCTGCTGGCCGGCAACGTTTCGAGCGGGCTTGAGCCGGTGTATGCCTTCAGCGCGCAGCGGCGGATCCGGCAGGCCGATGGCGGCGAGCGAGCGGTCCAGATCGAGGATTACGCGCGGCGTCTCTACCACGAGCGGTTCGGCGCCGACGCGGCGCTTCCGCCCGCCTTCGTGGCCGCGCCGCAGATCGCGCCCGAAGCGCAGCTCGAGCTCCAGTCCGCGCTGCAGCAGCACGTCGACAACGCCATCTCGAAGACGGTGAGCGTTCCGGCCGGCTACCGATTCGCCGCGTTCCGCGACCTCTACGAGCGCGCCTACGCGCTCGGGCTAAAGGGCTGCACAGCGTTTCGGCCGAATCCGATCACCGGCGAGATCCTCACGGCCGAGCGAGGCACCGCGGAGTAGCGCTCAGCCGGGGGCGCGGTGCTCCCGGGCCCATTGCTTGGCCTTGGCGATCGCGATGCGGATCGCCTTGCCCTCCTCCATGCCTCCCTCCAGGGGCGCGTTGGCGATCTCTATCGCCTTCTCGCGCACGCGGGGCGGCAGATGCTTCATCGACGCAGGAAAGTAGCTGGAATTCCAGGGCATCGCCCGCGCCTTCGCATCAGCGCGCCCGCGAGGCAGTGCGGGCACGCGAGCCCCCGCCCGCGCGCTCGAGCAGCGGCGACAGATCCTTCAGCGCGCGGCTGTTGAGAACGTCGCGCGGAGCGAGCCAGCCGCGCTGCGCCTGCCCGATCCCGAAGCGCAGATTGGCGAACTCGCCGCTGTCGTGCGCATCGGAGTCGATCGCCACCAGCACCCCTTCGTCCTTGGCCATCCGGCAGTTCGCGTCGGTGAGATCGAGCCGCTCCGGGTGTGCGTTGAGCTCGAGATGGACGCCCGTCGCCTTGGCCTTGCGCACGATCTTAAGCATGTCGACGTCGTAGGGCTCGCGCTCGCCGATGAGCCGCCCGCTCGGGTGAGCGAGCAGCGCTACGCGTGGATTGTCTAGAGCACGCAGGATGCGCTCGGTCTGCCGTGCGCGCGAGAGGCCGAAGTGGCCGTGCACCGCGGCGACGACGAGGTCGAGCTCCTCGAGCACGCCGTCGGGAAGGTCGAGTGTCCCGTCGTCCAGGATGTCGACCTCGATGCCCTTGAGCACGCGAATACGCATGCTTTTTGCGTTGAGGCGGTCGATCGCGTCGATCTGCTTGCGCAAGCGCTCGGGATCGAGGCCGTGCGCCATTGTCTGGCGCCGCGAATGCTCCGTGATCGCGAGGTACTCGAAGCCGAGCACCTGCGCCGCCGCGGCCATTTCCTCCAGCGTGTTCCTGCCGTCGGTGGCCTTGGTGTGCGCGTGCAGGTCGCCTTTGAGATCCTTGAGCTCGACGAGCTGCGGCAGCCGTCCCGCGCGCGCCGCCTCGATCTCGCCGCGGTCTTCGCGCAGCTCCGGCGGTATCTCCGGTAGCCCCACGGCGCGATAGACCGAAGCCTCGGTCTCGCCAGCGAGGCGCTTCTCGCCCTTGAAAACCCCGTACTCGTTGATCTTGAGCCCGCGCTCCTGGGCGATGCGGCGCAGCGCGATGTTGTGCGCCTTGGAGCCCGTGAAATAAACGAGCGCAGCGCCGAAGCTCTCGACCGCGACCACGCGCAGATCAACCTGCAGCCCGCACTTGAGACGCACGCTTGCGCGCGTGTCGCCTTGCGCGGTTACCTTCTCGACCTCGGGGTAGGCGACGAATCGCTCGACCGCTGCGTTGGCCTTGCGCGCGGTGACGAGAAGATCGAGGTCGCCCACGGTCTCGCGCATGCGCCGGAAGCTGCCTGCGGCGACGACGCGATCCACGCCCGGCGCACGCTCGAGGTGCTTCACCAGCGCGTCCGCGTACTGCGCGGCGATGGCGAGCTTCATGCGCTGCTTTTTCGAGAGCTGCGCCGCGACCGCCGCCTCGATCTGCCGCTCCATCTTCTCACCGAACCCGGCCAGCGCCTGAATGCGTCCCTCCCTCGCCGCGCGCAGGACCTGCTGCGGGGTCTTCACGTCGAGTTTGTGCCACAGCGCGCCGACCCGCTTCGGCCCAAGCCCCGGGACCTTGAGCAGCTCGGTGATCGCCGCCGGCATCTCGCGCCGCAGGCGCTGCAGCAGCGCGCACTTCCCCGTGCGCACGATCTCCGCGATTTTCGCTGCGAGGTCGGATCCGATGCCCGGCAGCTCGGTGAGATCGTCCCCGCGCTCGAGCATCTGCTTCACGTCGGGCCCCAGCCCCTGCAGCATGCGCGCGGCGTCGCTGTAGGCCCGGATCCGAAAGGAGTTCGCTCCCTGGATCGCCAGGCGGTCGGCGATTTCCTCGAAGATGGCGGAGACCGCCAGGTTTTGAACCGACATCCCAATCCCCGGACTCGCGCTGCTCATTCGCAGGCCATCGCAGCCATCATACGGCATGCGCTCCCGGCTGCGCGCGACTCACTTCGCCAGAATCGAGCCGAGAATCCCCGCCAGCCCATTGATCTCGCGCAAGTTTCCTCAGAGCACCACTGCTATGCTTGCGATGTCAAAGCTTCGTGGATGGACGCCCGAGAGGGGCGGCCGAGGATCAATGACCTACCGCAGCATTCTCGTTCCCGTCGACTCGACCACCGAATCGCGCACTAGGGTCGACGCCGCCGTCAGGCTGGCGTGTGACTTCGGAGCGCAACTCGTCGGCATTTACCTCGATCGACGCCCGGAGCTCGCGCCTTCGGTCGCCGCGCTGCTGCCCCAGAGCGTGGTCGAGCAGTACTTGCACAACGCGGCCGATGCGCAGCATGCCGAGGGAGAATCGTTTCAGCGGACCGCTGCCGCAGGCGGCGTCACCGACGTCGACTGGCGGGCGCCGGTTGGCGCGCCGATCGATGCCGTCGTGTCGCATTGCCGCTGTGCCGACCTGACGGTTGCGAGTCAGCCCCCGCGCGCCGAACCCGGCGAATTCTTCACCGCGCGGCTCCTCGAAGCGGTTCTCCTCGAGTCGGGACGGCCTGTGCTCATCGTTCCCTACATAGGCGCGCCGCCGCATATCGGATCGAACATCCTGCTCGCATGGGACGGCGGCCGCGAGGCGACGCGCGCGATCGCCGATGCGATGCCCTTGCTCGTCCGTGCGCGGGAGGTGATGGTCGTCACCCTGGATCCCGGCGCAGCAAAACGCGGCGTCGATACGCCGGCACGCGAGCGGCTGGCCGCCTATCTCCGCCGCCACGGCGTGGCTGCGCGCGTCGAGCGCGATACGCTGGTCGGCGGAGACCTTGCGGTCGGGAATTGGTTGCTCTCTCGGGCAGCTGACTTCGGCGTCGACCTCCTCGTCATGGGTGGCTACGGTCACCCACGCTGGCGCGAGCAGACGCTCGGAGGCGCGACACAGGCCCTGCTCGCGACCATGACAGTGCCGGTGCTTATGGCACATTGAGTCTCCGCTTCGGGGACAACCGCATGCCCAAGGACGAGCCCACCGGCGCAGCGTCGACCCGTGACGCCGTCGCCAAGAAGCGGCTGCGGCCCCTGCGCGGCAGGCTGCTGTGGCTGGTTGTGCTCGGCTGCGTTCTCGGTCTCGGCGTCGCTGCGTGGCAATTCACCGCGCAACGCGGCGCGGCGCAGAAGTACCGCACGACGCCCGCGGTGCAAGCGGATGTAACGCAAACCGTATCGGCGAACGGCACGCTCAATCCTGTCGTGCTGGTCAATGTCGGCACGCAAGTCTCAGGCACCGTGAAGAAGCTGCACGTCGATTTCAACGATCGGGTGAAGGCAGGGCAGGTGCTGCTCGAGCTCGACCCGGCGCTCCTCGAAGCGCAGGTGCGCCAGGACGAGGCGAACCTGGCGAGCGCCAAAGCCACGCTCAATCTCGCCGTTGCCAACGAGGTGCGTAGCAAGACCCTCTGGGCGCAGGATTCGATCGCCAAGCAGGCGCTCGACACGGCGGTTCAAGCGCGCGAGTCAGCCGAGGCTCAGGTCAAGCAGGCCGAAGCGCAGCTCGCCAAAGACCGCACCAACCTCGACTACAGCGTGATTCGGTCGCCGGTTTCCGGCGTCGTCGTGAACCGGGCGGTCGACCTGGGTCAGACGGTCGCTGCCAGCTTCCAGACGCCCACACTCTTCCAGATCGCGCAGGACCTTTCGAAGATGCAGATCGACTCGAGCTTCGCCGAGGCTGACGTCGGCAACATCAAGGTCGGTCAGCCGGTGCAGTTCACGGTCGACGCCTTCCAGGAGCGCACCTTTCATGCCACGGTGAAACAGGTGCGTCTGAACCCGACGACGGTCCAGAACGTCGTGACGTACGACGTCGTCGTAGCCGTCGAGAATCCGGACCAGATCCTGATGCCCGGAATGACGGCCTACGTTAATGTCCAGGTCGCGCAACACAAGGATGTCCTCACAGTGCCCAATGCCGCGCTGCGGTTCCGGCCGCCGGATAGCGCACAGGTCACCGTGCCAGGCAAGCCCCAGTCGCGGGCCGAGGCACATTTGGGTACCGTTTACCTTCTGGAAGGGCGGCAGCTGCGGGCGGTACCCGTGCAAACGGGAATCAGCGATGGCCGCCTCACCGAGATCGTCTCCGGCGACCTCCAGGCAGGCGACCCTGTCGTTGTCAGCGCGCAGGAGGGTCCGTCCGATACGTCGCAAGGGTCGCTGCGCCTGAGGCCGTTCTGATGGCGCCCGAAGCGCTCATCCGCACGGAGCACCTCTTCAAGCAGTACGAGACCGCTGCAGGTCCGGTTCCCGTGCTGAAGGACGTGAGTCTATCGATCGACCGGGGCGAGTTCGTGGCGATCATGGGACCTTCGGGTTCAGGGAAATCGACCTTCATGAACATCCTCGGCTGCCTCGATCTGCCGACCAGCGGACGCTATCTCCTGGAGGGTAGCGATATCGGCAAGCTCGATGCGGACGAGCTCGCGGCACTGCGCAATCGCGTCATCGGCTTCGTGTTCCAGGGCTACAACTTGCTGCCGCGCGCGACCCTTCTCGAGAACGTCGCGCTGCCACTTCTCTATGCGGGTGTCGCCAAGGACGAGCGCAACCGGCGCGCGCTGGAGCTACTCGCGCAGGTCGACCTCGAGGGCTTCGCTCGTTATGCCCCCAACCAGATCTCAGGCGGCCAGCAGCAGCGAGTGGCAATCGCACGCGCGCTCGTCAACCGCCCTCAATTGATCCTCGCCGACGAGCCGACCGGCAACCTCGACACCAAGACTAGCCATGACATCATGGAGCAGCTCGTGCGGCTCAACGCGAAGCACGGGATCACGATCGTGCTCGTCACGCACGAGCCCGATATCGCGAAGTACGCAAGGCGTCTCGTGCGTTTTGTCGACGGCAGGGTCACCCACGACGGCGGGGTGTCCGTCGCCGAGATCGAGGAGACCCCGGCATGATGGCGCCCATGCTTGACGAGGCGTGGCACGCGATGGGCGCGAACCGGTTGCGCTCGTTTCTGACGATGCTCGGAATGATGATCGGCGTCGCCGCAGTTATCATGATGCTCGCCGTGGGCCAGGGCGCCCGGTTTGCCGTCGACCAGTCGATCGCTTCCATGGGCAGTAACCTTTTCATCGTGCTATCGGGTTCGGCGACCTCCGGCGGAATCCGGCTCGGCATGGGCGCGACGCCGACGCTGACGACTGGTGACGCGGAGGCTATCGGCGAGCTGCCCTCGATCGCGGCCGTGGCACCGATCGCACCCGGGACCGCGCAGCTCGTCTACGGCTCGAACAACTGGAGCACGCTAGTGGCCGGCACCACGCCGGCCTATCTCGAGGTTCGCGACTGGGGCGTTGAGTCGGGGTACGCCTTCAGCGACTCCGACGTGCGTTCGGCCACCCGAGTCGTGCTCCTCGGCCGCACGGTGGCTCGCAACCTCTTCGGAGACACCGAACCGGTCGGCAAGACCATACGCATCAAGCAGAGCCCCTTCTTGGTGATCGGCCTGCTCGCGCCGAAGGGCCAGAGCCTCGATGGTCGCGATCAGGACGATACCGCGTTCATTCCCGTGACAACCGCGCAGACGCGGGTGTTCGGCACCCAGTTCGCCGGCAGCGTGCGTTTCATCGTCGCGCAGGCCGTTTCGCCCGAGGCGATGACGGCTGCCGAGCGCGAGATGACCCAGCTACTGCGCCAGCGCCACCATCTGCCCGAGCGCACCGACAACGACTTCGACGTCCGCAACCTCACCGCGCTCGCCAACGCGGCGGCAGAGACGACGCGCGTGATGTCGATCATGCTGGGCGCGATCGCCTCCATCTCGTTATTGGTCGGCGGCATCGGCATCATGAACATCATGCTGGTCTCTGTGACCGAGCGCACGCGCGAGATCGGCATTCGCGTGGCTATCGGGGCGCGAGAGCGGGACGTGCGCCTGCAGTTCCTCCTCGAGGCGATCATCATCTCGCTGATCGGCTGCGCGGTCGGCGTGCTGGTGGGCGTCGGAGCGGCGGTGATCGCCAACCTCAGCGCCCGCATCCCGGTGGTCATCACCGGCGCCGCCGTGCTGCTCGCCTTCATCGTCGCGACCGGGGTTGGCGTATTCTTCGGCTTCTATCCCGCCAATAAGGCGGCACGGCTCAGGCCGATCGACGCCCTTCGCTATCAATAAAACGCAAGGAGTGAATCATGTTCCGCAGAATACTGGTTCCCATCGACGGCAGCGCAACTTCGAACCGCGGGCTGGAAGAGGCGATCGGGCTCGCGCGCAACCAGAAGGCGCGAATCTGCCTGTTGCACGTGGTGGACGAGCTGGTCGTCGCCACGGGCTCAGACGGCATGATGGCGATGCCGGCGAGCTACGTCGAGGATTTCATGCGCTCGCTGCGCGCCGGCGGGAAGAAGCTGCTCGCCCGCGCTGAGGCGAAGGTGCGCAAGCACGGGGTGCCGGTCGAAACCGTGCTGGTGGAAACGCTGGGCCGCCGCGTGGCCGATCTCATCGTCAAGCAGGCGAAGAAATGGCGCGCCGACGTGATCGTACTCGGCACGCACGGTCGACACGGGCTCGTGCGGATGGTGATGGGCAGCGATGCGGAGATCGTCGTCCGCGAGGCGCCGGTCCCGGTGCTGCTGGTGCGCTCGCCCCGGCGCGGTTAGCCGGACTTCGGTCCGACGACCAGGTGATCCACCGCGGTCTCCGCTTCGAGCCAGTCGTCCCGGTCGTACCCTGCGTCGTATCCGCGCTCCGTCTGCCGGTGAAATGCCGCCTCGCTGATCAGTCGGTGCCGAAGATCCGGATCGAGCTGGTCGCCGGCGCCTTCGGCGAAGGGCTGGTCCGGAAGCTCATCGTACTCACGCGGTGGCACGATAGTCGCCACACCGTGCGGGTGCGTCCTGATGCCCTGCGCCCGGTACCTGCCGTGACCCGTCTTGCTGCGTTTGCTGCGCGTCATGATCATCTCCATCGACAGCTGCGGCGCCTCGCGTCGCGCCGCGGTCGGCAGATCCATTTTCTACTCGCTCTGCGCGAAGCCCTTGATCCGGGTCAAGGTCGCGGCGTTTGCGCCGCGGGCGCGATCGACTCGGCCGGAATGAAACCATGATGCCCGCAGGAGAGATCGTCCTCTTCGCGCTCGGTGCGAGCCGCGGCTGGGGCGAGAACCTGGCGCGCGAGCTCGGCGTCCCGCTCGGCGTGCACGAGGAGCGAGACTTCGAGGATGGCGAGCACAAGACGCGGCCGATGGTGAGCGTGCGCGGGCGCGACGCGTATGTCCTCCATTCGCTTTACACGGACGGCGAGCAAAGCGTCAACGACAAGCTCGTGCGGCTCCTTTTCTTCATCGGCGCGCTCCGGGACTCGGCGGCGGCGCGAATCACGGCGGTCGTCCCCTACCTCGCCTACGCCCGCAAGGACCGCAAGACCAAGAGCCGCGATCCGGTGACGACGCGCTACGTCGCCGAGCTTTTTGAGGCGGTCGGGACGGACTGCGTCGTGACGATGGACGTGCACAACCTCGCCGCCTACCAGAACGCCTTTCGCTGCCGCACCGAGCATTTGGAGGCGGCGCCGCTGTTCGTTGCGCGTCTCGCGCCGCTCCTCGCCGCTGCGGAGGTCGCGGTGGTATCGCCCGACGCCGGCGGCATCAAGCGCGCCGAAGCGTTTCGCGCCAGGCTCAGCGCCCTGCTCGGCCGCCCCGTCGGGGCCGCGTTCGCTGAGAAGTACCGCAGCGCAGGCATACTGACCGGCGAGGGGCTCGTGGGCGACGTCGCGGGCAAGGTCGTGGTCATCGTCGACGATCTCATCAGTGCAGGCAATACGATGGCGCGCGCTGCGAGGGCCTGCCGCGAGCGGGGGGCGTCTCGCATTCTCGCTGTCGCGACCCACGGCGTCTTCGCGGCGGCAGCCGCCGAGGTACTCGGCGGGAGTGCGCTCGAGCGGGTGATCGTCACCGACACCATCCCGTTGCGCATCGTGGATGCGAACCTCGCCGCGCGCATCGACCGGCTGAGCACAGCGGCGTACTTCGCGGAAGCGATCCGCCGACTGCACAGCGGCGGCTCGCTGGTCGAGCTGCAGGGCGGCTGAAGCGCGGTCTCAGCCGCCGGGTCGGCTCCGCTCTTCGGCGATCCGCAGATAGTCAAGCGCGAGCGCGGTCCACCGCGGCTGGCCGCGCAGGGCCGGATCGTCGAGGTGGCGGATCGCGATCTTGGCGCGCACGCAGGCGCGGTGGCCCTGGTAGAAGCGCAGCAGTGCTTCCGGAGGTGCGTCGCCGGTCGCCCCGGCGTAGGTCGCGAAGATCACGGACCCGAGGTCGGGCGCGCCGAGGCGTTCGCAGTCGAGCGCCAGGAATCCCAGCTCGTCGGCGGCATCGAGCACACGCAGCTCGCGCGAGAACTCCAGGCAGTCGATAAACTGCGGCCGCGTCTCGAGGCAGATGTGCTCGGCCCGCAGATCGCCATGCGCTTCCACGATGCGGCCCTCGCGCACCCGAGCGTCGAAGAGCGCGGGTCGCCGATCGAGGAACGCCTGTTGGCGCGTGCAGATCGTCGCGATAAGCGAGCCGGGCAGCCCATAGGCTGGGGCCGCAAGCTCGCGCCGGTTCCCCGCGATGTCGGCGGCAAAACGCGCTCGGTAGGCATCCGGCGTGAGGGCGATTGACGTGCTCGCGTGGTAGAAGCCCGCCAGACGCTCGACCGCGCGGCGAACATCGTTCGCGTCGACCGAGCGATCGCGGATCATCCGGTCGAGCATCCGTGCCGCGGGCAGGCGGCGCATCTTCACCAGCCAGTCGACGATGCGGCCTTCGCCACCGATCCGCAGCCGTCCCTCGGCGTCCGCCGCTAGGGGAACGCGCGCGAGATACACCCCGTCGCTCAATCGCGCGTTGAGCCGAAGCTCCTCCTCGCAGTCGAGCCGGCGGGCTGCCTCGGTGCTGAAGTCGACGTATTGGGTACGCACCGGCTTCTTGAGCTTCCATGCGTGGCGTTCGGTGAGGAAAACCCACGACATGTGGGTCTCGATCGCCTCCACGGCGGGCGTGGGCTCGGGGTAGCTCCCCGGCTGCAGGAGGAAGGCGAGCTTGCCGCGCAGCTCAACGCCGTCCGGCGATTCGAGCCGCGAGCGAAGCTCCGCCCACGCGAGTGGGCCGCACGCAGCTTCGAGCGGCGCTTCGGCGTCGTAGGGCACCGTGAAGATCCGCTCGTCAACAGCGAGCGGCTCTTGTGTGAGGAGCTGATGCTCGAGCACCGCGAGATCCGCATCGGAGGCGTCCGCCCCCTTGGCGGTTCGCCGGGCGATGCGCGCGCGCAGCGTCGCCTCGCGCGCCGTAAAATCCACGATCGCGAACGCGACCCCGAGCTCGCGCGCAAGGTCGCGGAATCGGTCGCGCTGCCCGCGCGAGAGGAAGGTCGCGTCGACGATCGCTACGAGCCCCGCGTCGAGAACTTCTCGAGCAAGCGCAGCGAGCTTGGCGTAGGTCGCCTCGCTCGCAGCCGCCGTATAGAGTCCGCCCTCGACGCCGGCTGACCGGCGCTCGAGCGCAGCGAGCCCGTGCAAGCGCTTGCGCTCGACGTCGCTGCGGATGCGCACGGCCCGGAGCGCTTCCAGCATCGCCTGCGACAGCGTCGTCTTGCCGCAGCCGGCGAGCCCGTGGGTGATGACGAGCGCCGGGCACCGGGGCTCCGCGTAGCCGCGGGCGAGGGTCACGTAGCCACGGTATTCGGCGAGCAGCGCGCGCTTCGGCTCTCCGGCCTCGATCTGCGCGGCGCGCAGGCGCGCGATCTTGGCGCGCACCAGCGCCCGGTATACGAGGTAGAACGGGAGCACCGCCAGCCCCGCGTAGTCGCCGGTGCGCTCGAGATAGGCGTTGAGGAAGCGGTACGCGAGATCGGCCCGCCCGCGGTCCTCGAGGTCCATCACCGTGAAGGCGACCTCGTTCATGACGTCGATCCAGCGCATCGACTCGTTGAACTCGATGCAATCGAAGATGGTGAGCTCGCCGTCGATGCGCGCGATGTTGCCCAGGTGCAGATCGCCGTGGCACTCGCGGATGAAGCCGCGTTCGCGTCGGCGCAGGAACGCGTCGTATCGGATCGCGTACTCGCGTTCGGTCCACGCCGCGAGGGCATCCAGCTCCTCGCGCTCCTCCGCAGTGGCCAGGCGTGGACGGAGCTGCGCAAAGTTCTGCCGCGCGACCCGCAGCACCTCGCCCGGCGCGCCGAACACGCTCTCCAGGCCGGCCACGCCGACCACGGCGTGGAACGCGGCGACCTTCTCCGCGAGTAAATCGATGTCGGCTCCGGTCAGCTCGCCGCGCGCGAGGATCCGGCTCGCGAGCGCGTCCTGCGCGAATTCGCGCATCTTCACCGCGTATTCGAGCGGTTCGCCGAAGCCGCCGACGACCGGTGCATCGGCGCTGCCGGTGATCGGCACCACCTCGAGATAGAGCGCCGGCGCGAGCCGCCGGTTGAGGCGCAGTTCCTCTTCGCAGAACCGGCGCCGCGCCGCGAGCGTGGTGAAATCAAGGAATCCGAAGTCGACCGCCTTCTTGACCTTGTACGCGTAGCTTCCGGTGAGGAATACCCAGGAGATGTGCGTCTCGATGCGCTCGACGTGGGTGCACTCCGGGCCGAATGCGGTCGACCGGGACAAGGCTTCGAGCAGGCGCGCCTGCTCGCTCGCGCCTTCCGCGATGGTTCGCGTCGGCTCGGGTGGGCGAGGCATGAGCAGCGCGCGGCTTCAGCGCGAGGCAGGGCGCGTTTTGACCTGCCCGTGCTGGCGGCGAGCGACGTCCTCGAGTCGCCGCGTCAGACTCGCGAACGCGTCGCGCAGTGCGACGTAGACGTCCTCGTCGTGATCGCGGTTGACGATCAGCTCGTGGCCGGGAACGCGGACCACGATGCGCACGTTGAACCAGCGCCCCTGCTCGCTGTGCCGCGCCTGCTGCTCCACGACGACGTGGCAGCTGATGAGGCCCCGGTAGAACTCGTCGAGCTTCGCCGCGCTTTCGCGGATGCGCGCCTCGAGTGCCGGAGACTGCGGCATGTGCCGGACGGTGATCTGCAGCGGGACTTGCATGTCAGCGCCTCCACTTCACGCGCACGGAGTATTCGTCCTCGCCGTAGCGGATGTCGAGCTCGCCGCGGTAGGCGCGCTCGAGCGACTCGCCGATGCGCCGCGGCGAATGGATGTCGCACGTCGTGATCACGGCCTCGGCGGGCGTCTCGACCACGTGCATGATCCGGTGCATCGGGTGCTCCACACGCTCCTGCTCGGCCGCGTTGCGTGCAAGCTGCAGAAGCTCCGGGCGGTGGGCGTTGAAGAACTCTCCGGAGAGGTTCACGTATCCGGCGGGCAGCTCATCGCGCGCGCGGGCACACGCCGGGCACGTCGAGCGCACCGCGCCGGCGGGCTTCTCGCCCCAGCGCCAGCGGCCGCGCTCGAAGACCGCGCCGCAGATGCCGCACGCCGTCGGCTCGCGGTACTTGCCTTTGGCCTGGTAAGGGTCATGCCGCGGGTCGTCGAAGATCCGGTCGCGATAGCGCGTGATGCCGCCGGGAGGAGTTTCTGGGGTTCGCACCGATTGTCGCCGTGCCATGTGTCGCTCCTGTGGTCGTCGCTGAGACATGCGCAAGCCGTTCCCGGATAATAGTAAGTCTTCGTGGCACACCCCGCGTTGATCCCTATCAATACGATTCTGTCGAGGAGATTGCACTGGGCCGCTCTGGCCGCGCTCCTCGCCGCGACGGCCGCGTCGGCGCAGACGACGATCGCGCCCGAGCGCGAGCAAGTGCGCTCGCTGATCGAGCGTGGAACGCTGCCGCAGCTTCGCCGCCCGGATTTTGCAGATCTGCGCGAAGTGCTCGAGGCCTCGTATCGCGGTCGCTCCTACGCCCCGCTGTGGCTCCCTGCCGGCCCCGCGCCGGCCGTGCTCGCGGAGATCAAGGACGCTCCGAGCCACGGCCTCGCGCTCCAGGATTACGACGCCGCCTGGCTGGCAACGGAGCTCGCGGCGATCTCCGCAGGCGATCGCACCCCGGCACGTGTCGCGACCGCCGACGTAGTGCTCACCGTGTCGCTCTTTCGCCTGCTCTCGGACCTGGATCGCGGACGCGTATCGCCGGAGCGTGCGGGTTTCAAGCTCGATGCGCCGGCCAAGACGATCGATCTTCCGGCGCTTCTGCGCCGCGGAATCGACACCGGCCGCTGGCACGAGATCGTGGACGGCGCGGAGCCCCAGTTCGTCCTCTACCGCCGTCTGGAAAGCGCGCTGGCACGATACCGCTCCTTCGCATCGCAGCCGCTGCCGGCGTTGCCTCCCCTCCCGCATGGCAAGCGCAAGATCGCTCCCGGCGACGCCTACCCGGGCGTCGCTGCGGTAAGCGAGCGGCTGCGGCTCGTCGGGGATCTGCCGGCGAACGCGCCCGATCCAACCGGCGATCGCTACGAGGGCGCGCTGGTGCACGCCGTGCGCACCTTCCAGGGCCGCCACGGGCTGCAAGACGACGGGGTGCTGGGCAAAGACACGCTCGACCAGCTCGCGGTGCCGCTCGCGCAGCGCGTCCGGCAGATCGAGCTGTCACTCGAGCGCCTGCGCTGGCTGCCGGGGCTGCCCGGGGGCCCTGTCGTAGCGGTGAACATTCCGTCGTTCCGCCTCTGGGCGTTCGCCAATGCCGGCGACGACACCGCGGCGCAGCTGACAATGCCCGTGATCGTCGGTCGCGCGATCACAACGCGCCAGACGCCGGTGTTCGTCGGCGAGATGCGCTACGTCGAATTCAGTCCGTACTGGAACGTACCGCCGGCGATCCAGCGCGCCGAGATCGTGCCCCGTCTGCAGCGCGATCCCGGCTACTGGGAGCGCGAGGAGCTGGAGGCCGTTCCCGTCGGCTCAAGCGGACCGCCGCTCACGGTGCTCGACGCGGCGACGCTCGATGGACTGAAGAGCGGGAAGCTTCGCGTGCGGCAGCGGCCGGGACCGAAGAATGCGCTGGGCGCCGTCAAGTTTGTGCTGCCCAACACCATGGACATCTACCTGCACAGCACGCCCGCGCAGCAGCTCTTCGCGCAGACCCGGCGCGATTTCAGCCACGGCTGCATCCGCCTCGAGAATCCGCCCGCGCTCGCCGCGTTCGTCTTGCGCGATGAGCCCGAGTGGACGCCAGAGCGCATCGCCGAGGCGATGGCTGCCGGCACGACGACGACAGCAAGGCTCACCCGGCAGATACCGGTGGTGCTCTTCTACACGACCGCGATCGTCGATTCGACGGGAGCCGTGCGCTTCTCGCAGGATATCTACGGCTACGACCGCAGGCTGGAGCAACTGCTGCACATGCAGTAATCGCCGCGCGGATGCCGGCTTCCGCCACTAGTTCCTTGGTCGGCGGTCGCAAATGCGGCGGCGCACGTCGCTAGCAGCGTCGACTCGCCTCGCGCGATCCCCGCGCTCGAGCGGGGCGGACGGCTAGGCGGAGCGAGGCTCCGCGAGCGAGAGCGAGTGGAGGCGACCCGAGCCGGACGCAGAGCGCCGACAACTCTACGCAAGACTTTCTCGCGACCGTGGCGGAGGCCCCTCGCTGCGGGCTCGCGCGCCGCTACCACCTTCTCACGCGGCCGGTGTCGACGTGGATGAAGTTCGAGTCCGCGGAAGGGTAGTAGCCTACGCCGCCGGCGCGCAGCGAGAGTGCTGCGTCGCGCAGATCCGCGAGCGGGACGTCGGCGAGGCGGATGTCGATCGCGCGCCCCTCCAGATGCAGACTGTGCGCCGCCACGCCGTGTCCTTCGCGCCGGAGCATCTGGTTCGTTTCCGGAGAACGATAGCCGGAGATCACCTGGAACGGCGTGCGTGTCGCGGTGATCTGCGCCAGCAGGTGCAGCTGATCGAGCAACCCCGGATCGATTTCGTGCGTCGCGCCGTTGCGGAAATCGCGTAGGAAGTGGCGCAGCCCGTCGAGCGCAGTCGTCAGGTAGCGCGCGCCGGCCGCGTAGGTGAGCGCGAAGACCTCGCCGGTGTGCGTGTGCTCGAAGCGAAGCTCGCGCGGCGCCTCCGCCGCTCCCGCGCGGCGCGAGAGGCAGAGCATCGGCGCGGCGACCACGGCGCACGCACCGGCGACAAGGCGACGGCGGCCCAGGCTATGACTCCGCGTCGCAGGCTGCGACGACGCAATGGGTGATCGACGAAAGAAAGGGTGCGCCACGCGTTCGGCTCAAGCTCCGAGAAGCGCGGATTGTAGCCGAACCAGCCAACGGGTGGCTGAAAAGACGGAAACCGGCGTCGGCGGCGCGTCCAGCACGCGTGCCGACGTCGGTGCCCGTGGCAGTGCAGCTGAGCGGGAACGGGGGGTCCGTCCGTCCTTCAACAGGCACCGCCCGCTGCGCCGAGGACAAGTTGCCGTTGCCCGCCGCGCAGCGCCAACCCAAACGGTCAGTGAACTGGGAGCTCCTTGACCGCCGTACCGACCTTCTTCGGCAGCGTCAGCATCAGCACGCCGTCGGTGTATTTCGCCTCGGCCTTGGCCTCATCGACCGGTACGCCGAGGGTGAAGCTGCGGCTCCAGCGCCCGTAGTACCTTTCGCTGCGCAGAACCGTCTCGCCCTTCTTTTCTTCTTTCTCTTTCTTCATCTCCGCGTTAATCGACACTTCGTTGCCGTCGATCGAGACGTGGATATCTTCCTTCTTCACCCCGGGAATCTCGGCCTTGAGGTAATACATCTTGTCATCCTCGCTCAAGTCCATCTTCATCTCGGGTTCGCTCGGAAGGGCCCGGAAGACAGGCATCCGGGGCATGTAGAAGAAATCGTCGATGCTCCGGAATGGATCAAACGAGACCGATCCGAATGGGTCGAACCGGGTAAGGTTTGTCATGATTGTCTCCATGCCAGGATTGGTTCTCACTCCGTGCGCCCGCGGATGCGTTGCCGCGAGCGCCGGGTCCCGCATTGCGACACCGGGCGATGCATCGATGCGCTCGAGATCGCAGGCTCCGATCCACCGCCGCATCGCAACTCGATTGAAATATAGGTCGCGAGAAGGGTTTTCACGTTGACCCTGATCAACCTTCTTCGCGAATCATCGGAAGAACAAGAGCGATCGCTCGCGACCGCCGCTACGGCGAGGGTCGAATCCGCTCGACGACAATGGGACCTTCACTACGACCCCCGACCTTTATGCGCCAGCGAAGGCCCTTGCCGTGCGCCCGCCGGCGGCACAGGATTACGCATGCCCTGGGAACATTTTCCGCACGGCGCCGACATCGGCGTTCGCGGCATCGGTGCCACGCGCGACGAGGCTTTCGAGCAGGCAGCACTCGCGCTCACGGCGGTCGTGGCCGATCCTGCCGGAGTTGCGGGGCATGAGCGCGTCGATGTAAGGCGCGAAGCACCTGACGACGAGCTGCTTTTCGCCGATTGGCTCAACGCGTTGATCTACGAGATGGCAACGCGCAAACTTCTCTTCGGTCGCTTCTCCGTGCGGCTGCACGATCACCGGCTCGATGCGACCGCCTGGGGCGAACCGCTCGACCGCGCGCGGCATCATCCCGCGGTCGAGGTCAAGGGCGCGACCTACACTGCGCTCTCGGTTGCGCGGCGGGAGGACGGCACGTGGGTCGCGCAGTGCGTGGTCGACGTCTGAGGTTGCGATGGATACCGCCCGGCTGATCCGCAGATCGACGTGCGAGTGGGAGCTGCCGCGCTCCGGCGCGATGCGCGTGCCCGGAATCATCTACGCCGACGAGGCGCTGGTGCAAGCGATGGACGAGAAAGTGCCCGAGCAGGTGGCGAACGTCGCCGCGCTGCCCGGCATCGTCAAGGCTTCGTTCGCCATGCCCGACGCGCACTGGGGCTACGGCTTCCCGATCGGCGGCGTGGCCGCGTTCGATCCGCGCGAGGGCGGCGTGGTCTCCGCGGGCGGCGTAGGCTTCGACATCTCCTGCGGCGTGCGCACGCTCACCACCGGGCTGCCCGCGTCGGAAGTGATGCGCGTGCAGCGCGCGCTCGCCGACATGCTCTACGCGCGCATCCCCGCCGGGCTCGGCAGCACCGGCGCGCTGCGCCTCTCCGGCGGAGACATGGACGCGATGCTGCGGGGTGGCGCGCGCTGGGCGCTCAAGATCGGCTACGGGCGCGGCGAAGACCTCGAGCGCATCGAGGAGCACGGGGCGATGGCCGGAGCGGATCCCGCGGCCGTCTCGGAGCAGGCGAAGAAGCGCCAGCGCGACGAGATGGGAACGCTCGGCTCGGGCAACCACTACCTGGAGGTGCAGCGCGTGGCGGAGATCTACGACGCGAGCATCGCGCGCGTGTTCGGTCTCGAAACCGATCACGCAGTGGTCAGCATCCACTGCGGCTCGCGCGGGCTCGGCCACCAGATCGGGACCGACTACCTGCGCGAGATGGCGGTTGCAGCGAAAGCGGCGGGCATCGCGCTCGCCGATCGTGAGCTCGCCTGTGCACCGATCCGCTCGAACGTCGGTGAGCGCTACCTCGGCGCGATGCGTGCCGCCATCAATTGCGCGCTCGCCAACCGCCAGATCCTCACCCATCTCTGCCGCGACGCGCTCCGGGCCGTGCTGCCAGGCGCGAAGCTCGCGCTCCTCTACGACGTCTCGCACAACACCTGCAAGGTGGAGCGCCACGCGGTCGACGGCAAGCCGCGCGAGCTCTACGTGCACCGCAAGGGCGCGACACGCGCCTTCGGGCCCGGCCACCCCGATCTGCCGCCGGCCTTCGCAGGCACTGGCCAGCCGGTGCTCATCGGCGGCAGCATGGGAACCTCGTCTTACGTGCTGGCGGGAACGACGCAAGGCATGCGCGAGGCGTTCGGCTCGGCCTGTCATGGCGCCGGGCGCAGCATGAGCCGCAGCCAGGCGAGTCGCCGGTGGAACGGCCGCCAAGTGGTCGACGAACTCGCCGCGCGCGGCATCCTCATCCGCAGCCCGTCGCAGCGCGGCGTGGCCGAAGAGGCACCGGGTGCTTACAAGGATGTGAGCGAAGTTGTCGACGCAGCCGATCGCGCGCAGCTCGCGCGCAAGATCGCGCGCCTCGAGCCGATGATCTGCATCAAGGGCTAGCGCGCGTCAGGTGCCGCCCGGGCCGGCGACGCGCTTCGCGCGCAGGCAGGCGACGATGAGGCCGGTCACGAGCGCGAGCAGCGCGCTGTAGCCGCCGAGAATCACGAGCAGCGGCCGGCTCAGCGCCGGTGTCGCCTCGTACAGCAGCCACGCCGCGGTGAGCGCGTAGCTCACCCAGAGAACGGCAAGCACCAGGGTCGCAATCGCGGGGCGTCTCATGGTTGACAGCATGAACCGGTCGTGCCGCCGGCGTTTTGACCTGGCTCAACGGCGGGCGTTAAGCTTCGCCCGGAGAACCTCATAAAAGCGGGAGCAAGCGCATGGCCAGCGACGAGCTGAAGTGCACCATCGAGAACATTGTGAAGCCGGGCAAGGGCATCCTGGCGGCGGACGAGAGCGTGCCGACCATCACGAAGCGCTTCCAGGCGCTCGGCATCGAATCCACGGAAGAGACACGGCGGCAATATCGCTCGCTTCTGTTGACGACCAAGGGCGCGGAAGAGTTCCTGAGCGGCGTCATCCTGTTCGAGGAAACGCTCGGTCAGAAAGGTGACGACGGCACACCGCTGACCGAGTTGCTCACCCGGGCTGGCATCATGGCCGGCATCAAGGTCGACAAAGGCACCGTGCCGCTCCCGGGCGCCGGCGGCGATCTCATTACGCAGGGGCTCGACGGCCTCGCCGAACGACTCAAGGGCTACAAGGCGAAGGGCGCGCGCTTCACCAAGTGGCGCGAGGTGTACGCGATCACAGACAGCAATCCGACGCCGCTCGGCGTCGCGGCGAACGCGGAGACGCTTGCCCGCTACGCTGCGATCTGCCAGCAGGAAGGCTTCGTCCCGATCGTCGAGCCCGAGGTGCTGATCGACGGCAACCACACGATGGAGCGCTGCTACGAGGTGAGCGAAGCGGTGCTGCACGCGGTGTTTGACGCGCTGTTCCGCCATCGCGTCGTGCTCGAAGGCGTGGTGCTCAAGCCGAGCATGGTGCTTCCCGGCAAGGAGAACCCGAACAAGGCGAGCCCGCAGCAGGTGGCCGAAGCGACGCTGCGCGTGCTCAAGCGCTGCGTGCCGGCGGCGGTACCGACGATCAACTTTCTCTCCGGCGGCCAGAAGCCCGAGGAGGCGACGGCGAATCTCAATGCGATGAACGCGATGGCCCCGCACGCGCCCTGGGTGCTCTCCTTCTCCTACGCGCGCGCACTGCAGGACCCCGCGATGCGCGCGTGGGGCGGCAAGCGCGAGAACGTCGCCGCGGCCCAGCAGGCGTTCTACCGGCGCGTGAAGATGAACAGCCTCGCGCGAGGTGGGCGCTGGACGCCCGAGCTCGAGCGGGCAGCGTAGGCTTTTCAGTCCATCCCCGCAGACGGGGCGCCGGCGCGATTCGGCGCGCGGCTGACGCAAATCGCCTCGTCGAGCGGGTCCCGGTTCGCGGCGACCACTCAACTCCCGAGTAGCCGCGACCTGACACCCGAGTTTAGTACGAGTTGGGACTAGAGTCCGCTCCCGCAGCGTCATCGAAGCATGGCGCATCGAGTACAACACCGAACGACCGCACAGCTCGCTGGGCAACCGAACGCCGGAGGAATTCGTCGTCGTAAGCGCAGTGTCAGCTTGGCAGGCGTAAACGCCAGAAAGAGGTTCAAGACCGGCGTCAAGCTGATGTCTTAGCCGTTCCAACGCGGCTCGCCGCCCTTCCTTTGAGCAACGTCAACAAGTTGCAGATGGCGCGGCGCTAACGTATTCGCGGTTGAGTCCCAACACTTGGCTCACGCCGAATGGGAGTTGGACAAATGAGCAGGATCGCACTACTACTGGGCGCATTTCTTAGCGCCGCCGTGATCACGGCGGCTTCGGCGCAGAGCTACAAGATGACGACGCCGATCGCACCGGGCGTCGCGGTGCCGGACAAGATCGAAAGCTCCATCGGCACGCTCAACTCGTTCTACGGTTATCCGGACGACGCGACGATCCAGAAGATCTACGACAACCTTGATCGTTCGCGCGCGCTCCAAGCCTATCTTATGGCTATCCCAGTCGTGAATCAGGCCGGCATGCGCGAGTCCCTGCGCCAGTATGGGCCCGACAACCAGACTGATGCCATCTGGGAGGATCTCGTCGACCCGAAGACCGTGGAGCTCACCGCCAACGACAACACGGTCTACAACTTCATTTGGCTGGGCACACAGAAGGGGCCGCTGGTCCTGGAAATCCCGCCGCGGGTACTCGGCGCGATCGACGACTTCTGGTACCG
>Ga0187777_10000464_pt1 | contig 27973 bp, 31 predicted proteins | sample 1015_Q2_SP5_10_M_FD_132416 | JGI IMG/M metagenome (GOLD analysis project Ga0187777, IMG submission 132416) | Tropical peat soil microbial communities from peatlands in Department of Meta, Colombia - 1015_Q2_SP5_10_MG | ecosystem: Environmental > Terrestrial > Soil > Wetlands > Peat | place... | reverse complement strand
GGCGAAGCTGCGAGGACGTGTCGAAGAGGAGCGCGGGGAGGACATCGTGGCTCTCGACGGGCGGGCCTTCATCGCGCACTACCGAACCGAGGCCGTTGGGGATCTGATCGTCTCTCTCGGCATCTCGCGTCGAGGCTTTGCGCGGGAGGTGGGGGATGGCGAGGCTCAACGAGCGCCTCTGGTCGTTCTCCTTCTCGCGCCCCCGCGCATGGCGGCGCGCTACCTGCAGGTCCTCCGCGCCCTCGCCAAGCTGCTCTCGCGCGAGGGCCCGGCGGCGGCGATCGCAGCTGCGACCACGCCCGAGGCGATTGTCGCGCTCGCGCCGGTCGCGGAGGTGGAGATCACGCCGCAGCTCCTGGCTCGCGACATCATGACGGAGGCGCCGCGCACGACGAGCCCTGGGGCATTGATGCGCGACGCCGCCAGCGACATGGCGCGCGCGGACATCGGCGCGCTCCCGGTGGTCGAGGCGGACGGCCTCCTCGTCGGGATGCTCAGCGACCGCGAGCTGATGCGTCATCTCCTGCAACTCGCGGCGCTCGGCGCGGGAGCGTCGCGGCACCCGTCGCCCCCCGGGGAAGGGGTGCGCCGGACGGTCCGCGACGTCATGACTCGTCAGGTGCTCTGCGTCTCTCCCGATCAACCGGTGGCCGAGGTGGCCAGCCTGATGATGAACAAGGACGTGGACCAGGTGCCCGTCGTGCGCGAGGGCCGCCTGGTCGGATTGCTCACCCGCGGGGACATCGTTCGCAAACTCACTGGATTCTGATCATGGCGCTCGACTTCACACTGGCGATCATCAAACCGGACGCATTCTCGGCGGGGAAAGCGGGGAAGATCATCGCCCACCTCGAGGGGCAAGGCTTCCGTCTCGTCGCCGCGCGCGTCGTACGGCTCACTCCCGGCCAGGCGGAGGCCTTCTACGCGGTCCACCGCGAGCGCCCTTTCTTCCGATCGCTCACCACCTTCATGACCAGCGGGCCGTGCATGCCGATGGTGCTCGAGAAGCCGGCGGCGGTGCTCGCGCTGCGCGGGGCGATCGGAGCCACCGACCCCAAGGAGGCGGAGGCCGGGACGGTGCGGAAGCTCTACGCCGAGTCGAAGGAGCGAAACGCGATTCACGCCTCGGACTCCGACGAGAACGCGGTTCGGGAAGCGCGTTTCTTCTTTCCGGAAGCGGAGATTCTCGGGGCTCGCTGAGGCCCCTCGGTGGAGGCAGCGGACGCGGCTTGTTGAACGCCGCATCCTCAAGTAGATTCAAGGGTTATGCTGTCTTTCGAAATTCGCGAGCTGGCGCGTCGAGCGGTCGACGTCGACGGCCTTCTCGAGTCCGACGACCCGGTCTGGCAGGCGGGGGATGAGAAACCCTCCGAGCCGCTCCACGCCACAGGACGACTCTCGGTGGCCGGCGCTAGCCGGTATTATTGGAGCGGCCACATCGATGGCCTGGCACACACGCCATGCCGCCGGTGTTTGGCCGACTCGACGGTGAGGGTGAGGGAGGAGGTGCATGTGTTCTTCGTCGAAGCCGGGGACGAGATCGGCGACGATCCGGACACATACCGACTGCCACCGCGAGCGCAGGAGGTGGACCTCCGCCCTGCGATCCGCGAGCAATGGCTCCTCGCTGCCCCTGCTTTCGTCCTCTGCCGAGAAGACTGCAAAGGCTTGTGCCCTCGATGCGGTGCCGATCTGAACGCCGGACCGTGCACGTGCGCCTCCGAGGTCGATCCCCGCTGGGCCGTGTTGCGCGAGCCGCGCGGCGGCTCCGTCGAGCGGTAACCCAACCCTCTTTCCGTATTCACCTCCATGGCTGTCCCGAAGCGCCGTACCTCCAAGAGAAAGAAGCGCGCCCGCAACACGCACAAGGCCGCGGCGACCGTCGCGCTGCAACAGTGCCCGCGGTGCCAGAGCATGAAACGGCCGCACCACGTCTGTCCGGAGTGCGGCTATTACGCGGGCGAGCAGCGGATCCAGGCTAAGGAAGCCTAACGTTGGCCCGCATCGCGGTGGACGCGATGGGCGGCGACCACGCGCCTCGGGTGCCGATCGCCGGTGCACTCTCGGCTCTCACCGAGCTTGCGCCGGAACACTCGATCGACCTGATCGGCCGCGAGGCCGGCGTGAATGCCGAGCTCGACGCCCTGCTGAGCGGCGAGTTCAGCGCCGCGCGCAGCGCCCGCCCGCGCATTGCCGTGGTCGACGCCCCCGACGTGATCACCATGTCGGACAAGCCGACGTCCGCCGTGCGCTCCAAGCCCAAGAGCTCGATGATCGTGGGGCTGAAGAGGCACGCCCAGGGGAAGAGCGACGCCTTCGTCTCGGCAGGGAACACCGGCGCACAGATGGCCGCCTCGGTCTTCCTGCTCAAGCTGCACGCCGGCCTGACGAGACCGGCCATCGCGACCCTCCTCCCGACCGAGGGTGAGCCCGTGGTGCTCCTCGACGCCGGCGCCAACGTCGACTGCTCGGGGGAAGAGCTCGTGCAGTTCGCCCGCCTCGGATCCGTCTACGCCGAGGATATCCTCGGCCGCCCCCAACCGAGCATCGGACTCCTCAGCATCGGCGAGGAGCCCGAGAAGGGCAATGTGGCCGTCAAGGAAGCACATCAGCTCCTCGAGGCGGCGGACATCAACTTTGTTGGCAACGTCGAGGGGCGCGACATCCTCACCGGCGGCAGCCCCCGGGCGCACGTCGATGTCGTTGTGTGCGACGGCTTCGTCGGCAACGTCGTGCTCAAGTTCTACGAGTCGGTGCCGGCGCTGATCTTCCGGATGCTGGAGCGTGCCAGCGCCCCCAAGGACTTGATGGCTCGCGCCTTCAAGGGGTTCGACTATTCCGACTACGGTGGCGCTCCACTCCTCGGCGTCCGCGGCGTGAGCATCATCGCTCACGGCAGCTCGTCGCCGCGCGCCTTCAAGAACGCGATCCTCGTCGGCGTACGCGCCGTCGAGAGCCGCATGGACGAGCACATCGGTCGTCGGCTCGAACATACCTCCGTGGAGCCCGCGTGAAACGCCCCTTTGCGCAACTCGTGAGCGTGGGACGCGCCGTCCCCGCCAGGGTCGTCTCCAACTTCGACTTTGCGAAGCTCGGGATCGACACCTCCGACGAGTGGATCGTCGAGCGCACCGGCATCAAGTCGCGCCACATCGCCGAGAACGGGGAGACGACGTGCAGCATGGCGTCGGATGCCGCGCGCTGCGCGATGGTCCGCGCCGGTGTGCAGCCCGGGGAGCTCGATGTCATCGTCCTGAGCACCGCCACGCCGGACCGACTCCTTCCGGCCACTGCGGTCGATGTGCAGGCGGAACTCGGCGCCACGCGCGCCGCCGCCTTCGACATCGGCGCCGCCTGTTCCGGCTGGCTCTATGGTCTCGTCGTCGGGGAAGGGCTGATCCAGAGCGGCAGCGCCGAAACCGTTCTCGTCATCGGAGCCGAGAAGATGAGCGCGATCGTCGACTGGACGGATCGCGCGACCTGCGTGCTCTTCGGCGATGGCGCCGGGGCCACGGTTCTCAAGCGATCGACGCGCGGGAAGGGAATCCTCTCGACCTTCATGCGCAGCGACGGAACGCTCGCCGATCTTCTCTATCGCCCCGCGGGCGGCGCGAGCGTGCCGATGTCGCCACAGGTGCTCGCCGAACGATCGCACCTCGTGCGCATGGCGGGACGCGAAGTCTTCAAGGCGGCCGTGCGGTCGATGTCCGAGGCCGCCGACCGCGCCCTCGACGCGGCGAAGCTCACCGGGAACGACATCGACCTCATGATTCCGCACCAGGCGAACATCAGGATCATCGAAGCGACGGCGAAGCACGCCGGGATCCCCATGGACAAGGTGTTCGCCAATGTCGACCGCTACGGAAATACCTCTTCGGCGTCGATCCCGATCTCGCTGGACGAGGCCTTCGAGCAGGGGCGTATCGGCGATGGGACCACGGTGCTGATGGTGGCTTTCGGCGCGGGATTCACCTGGGCATCGATGGTCGTACGGTTTTGACGTGAGAGCATGGACATCGTTCTGTTGTGCCCTGGTCAGGGCTCGCAGAAGCCGGGAATGGGGAAGGATCTGGCCGAGCGCTTCCCCGCGGCCCGCGTGGTGTTCGAGGAGGCGGACCACGCTCTCGGGTTTCCCCTCTCCACGCTCTGCTTCGAGGGGCCCGAGCCGGAGCTGACGAGCACCCGCAACGCGCAGCCGGCGCTCCTGGCGCATGGCGCGGCCGCCTGGGCCGCGGTATGCCACCAGGTCGCCTCTCACGTGCGCGCAGCCGCCGGGCACTCGCTAGGCGAGTACACGGCACACTGCCTGGCAGGGACCTTCTCGCTCCCCGATGCCCTGCGCCTGGTGCGCCGGCGCGGCGAGCTGATGTACGAGAGCGGACTCAATCGACCGGGCGCGATGGCGGCGATCCTCGGGCTGACCCACGCTGCCGTCGACGCGGCCTGCTTGCGGGCGCTCGAGGAGGTGGGCGAGGTCGTGCCCGCCAACTACAACGCTCCCGATCAGGTCGTCATCTCGGGCGAGCTCCCCGCCGTGGAGCGGGCGGTCGAGCTCGCGAAGGAGGCGGGGGCCAAGCGGGCCATCTTCCTCAACGTGAGCGGCGCCTTCCACTCTCCCCTCATGGAGGACGCCGAGATGGGTCTTCGTCAGGCGCTCACGAACGCGCCGGTGTGCCCGAGCGCCTTCCCCGTCTACTCGAACGTGAGCGCCCACGCGGCGAAGGATGAGCGGGATGCGAAGCACCTCCTCCTTCGCCAGCTCACCTCTCCGGTGCGGTGGAGCGCGCTCGTGGAGCACCTCGCCCAAGACCATCCGGGAGCACGATACGTCGAGATCGGCCCGGGCTCGGTGCTCTCGAACCTCGTGAAGAGGATCGTGCCGGGAGCGACCACATCTCCCTGCGGCACGGCCGCGGACGTCGACAAGCTTCTCGAGGAGCTCGCGTGATCTCGATCGACCTTGGAGGTCGCGCCGCGCTGGTCACCGGAAGCACCAGAGGGATCGGGCGCGAGATCGCCGCCACTCTTCTTCGCGCCGGCGCACGCGTGGCCGTCTGCGGCCGCGATCAAGCGAGGGCCGCGGAGACGGCGAGCGAGTTGGGGGAAGGCGCGCAGGGATTCGCCGCCGACTTGGGTCGGGTCGAGGATGTCACCCGGCTCGTCGGGTCGGTGGAAGAGGCCTTCGGCGCCGTCGACATCCTGGTCAACAACGCAGGACTGACGCGCGACAACATCGTGCCGCGGCTGAAGGACGAGGATTGGGATGCGGTGATCGACGCCAATCTCCGCGGAGCCTTCGTCGCCATCCGCGCCGCGACACGGGGAATGATGAAGCGCCGCTGGGGCCGCATCGTGAGCATCAGCAGCATCGTGGGGATCGTCGGCAACAAGGGGCAGGCGAACTACGCCGCCAGCAAGGCCGGGCTCATCGGGCTCACCAAGTCGGTGGCCAAGGAGCTCGCCACGCGTAACATTCTGGCGAACGTCGTCGCCCCTGGATTCATCGAAACCGATATGACCGCGGCCCTCCCGCCGGAAGCGCGCATGGCGCTCTCCGACCAGATCCCGCTGGCTCGCCTCGGCACCCCCTCGGACATCGCCTCGCTCGTCGCCTTCCTGTGCTCGGAACATGCGTCGTACATCACTGGGCAGGTGTTCGTCGTGGACGGCGGCATGGTCATGTAACTTCCAACCCTCCCGACAGTTCCGTAGATTTCGCACACCACCATTTACCCCTGAGGACCACGTCCATGGCGGATCTCGAGGAGAAGGTCAAGGAAATCATCGCCAAAGAGCTCGGCGTCGAGCGCGAGAAGCTCACCAACGACGCCAGCTTCATGGAGGACCTGGGTGCAGACAGCCTGGACACGGTCGAGCTGGTGATGGAGTTCGAAAAGGAGTTCAACATCGACATCCCGGACGAGGATGCCGAGAAGCTGCGCACGGTGGGTGACGCGCTGGCCTACCTCAAGACCAAGTCGGGCTGATGAAGCGAAGGGTTGTCGTCACCGGATTGGGAGCCGTAACGCCTGTCGGCAACGACGTGGCGACGACCTGGCGCGCGCTCCTGGACGCGAAGTCCGGTGCCGCGCCCATTACGCGCTTTGACGCCTCGGGGTTCTCCGTCCGATTCGCCTGTGAGGTGAAGGGCTTCGACCCCCACGACTACATGGAGAAGAAGGAAGCGAAGCGCGCCGACCCGTTCACGCGCTACGCCGTGGGGGCGTCGGTTCAGGCGATGCGCGATGCCGGCCTCGCCGATGGCGGGTACGACGAGGAGCGAACGGGGGTGATCATCGGGAGTGGCATCGGCGGGGTGACCACCTTCGAGGAGCAACACGACACCTATCGCGAGCGCGGTCCGAGCAAGATCTCACCCTTCTTCGTCCCGATGTTCATCTCCGACATCGCGGCGGGGATCGTGTCGATGCAATTCCAGGCGCGCGGCCCGAACTACGCCACGGTGTCCGCGTGCGCCACGAGCGCCCACGCGATCGGTGACGCCTTCCGCACGATTCAATACGGTGACGCCGACATCATGATCACGGGCGGGGCCGAGGCGACCGTGACCCCGATGGCGATCGGCGGCTTCGCCAACATGCGTGCCCTCTCGGAGCGGAACGACGACCCCGCCACCGCCTCACGTCCCTTCGACGCCACACGCGATGGATTCGTGCTGGGTGAGGGAGGAGCGGTGGTGATTCTCGAGGAGCTCGAGCACGCCATCCGGCGCGGCGCCCGCATCTACGCCGAGATCGTCGGGTACGGCGCCACCGGCGACGCGTACCACCTCACGGCGCCCGCTCCGAATGGAGAGGGCGCGCAGCGGGCGATGCGCCGCGCCCTCGCTGATGCCGGCCTCAGTCCGGAGCAGGTGCAGTACCTGAACGCGCACGGCACGTCGACGCCGGCCAACGACTTGAACGAGACCAAGGCCATCAAGGCCGTCTTCGGCGACGCGGTGAAGAACCTCAGCGTCAGCTCGACCAAGTCGTGCACCGGGCACATGCTCGGCGCCGCCGGCGCCATCGAGTTCGTGGTCTGCGCCCTGGCCATCGCGCAGTGCACCGTGCCGCCGACCGCCAACTACCACACGCCCGATCCGGAGTGCGACCTCGACTACACGCCTAACAAGCCGCGGCAGCGCGAGATCATCACTGCGCTCAGCAACAGCTTCGGCTTCGGCGGGCACAACGTCACGCTGGTCGCGAAGCGGTTCACGGAGTAGCCGGTGGCGCTCACGGCCGACTTCGATGTCGCGCGGTTGACCGACCCGGCGCTCCGACCGATCGCCGAGAAGGTTGCCACCGGCACACGCCTCTCGCCGAGCGAGGGGGCCACACTCTTTCGTACGCCGGACCTGATCGGCCTCGGCCTCTTGGCGGACTCCGCCAACCGGGCAGGCCACGGCACGCGCGTCTTCTTCGCCGCCAATCAGCACATCAACCCGACCAACATCTGCGTCCTGCGGAAGACCTGCATCTTCTGCTCGTACGCCCGCCTGCCGAAGGAGGACGGCGCGTACCGGTACACGATGGACCAGGTCTACGCGGAGGCGGCGACGAACCCTTACGTCCGCGAGTTCCACATCGTCGGTGGGCTCGATATGCAGGCGGGGCTCGCCTACTACAGCGAGATGTTCCGCGGCCTCAAGGCGCGGCACCCCGACGTGCACATCAAGGCGCTCACGGCGGTCGAGATCGCCCACATCGCCCGGATCGAGAAGATGTCGGTGGAGGAGACGCTTCTCGCGCTGCGCGAGGCGGGCCTCGACACGCTTCCCGGCGGCGGGGCCGAGGTCTTCGGCAAGGCCGTCCGTGCCACGATCGCCGACAAGAAGCTCGCCGCCGACGATTGGATCGACGTGCATCGCACCGCGCACCGCCTCGGCATTCGCTCGAACTGCACGATGCTCTACGGGCATGTGGAGACGATCGAGGATAGGATCGAGCACCTCTCTCTGCTGCGGGACCTCCAGGATGAGGCGGAGGGCTTCCTCGCCTACATCCCTCTCGCCTATCACCCCGATCACAACGAGCTCGGGGAGATGCTCGGTCGTGCGGGCACGGCGACGAGCGGATACGACGATCTCCGGAATCTCGCCGTGGGGCGTCTCTACCTCGACAACGTCCCCCACATCAAGACGCACTGGATCATGGTGACGCCCTTCCTCTCGCAGGTCGCGTTGACCTTCGGCGTCGACGACATGGAGGGAACGGTGGTGCGCGAGAAGATCTATCACGAGGCCGGCGCACGAACGGCGCAGGGGATGACCCTCGACGAGGTCGTGCGGCTCATCCGAGGGGCCGGCCGAGTCCCGGTCGAGCGCGACGCCCTCTACCGTGTCGTGCGGACTTTCGACGCCGATCAGCGCACCAGCGCCGAGGCCGCCTAACGTGCGCGTCGGACGGATCCCGTACATCAACTGCTATCCGATCTACGGGGCGATCGACCGCGGGATCGTTCCGCTCAACGCCCAGCTGGTCACCGGCGTCCCCAGCGCGCTCAACGACCTCGCCGCACGCGGACAGGTGGACGTGAGCGTCGTCTCGGCGGTGGAGTACGCGCGGGATGCCGGCCGCTACCTCCTGCTGCCGGACCTCGCCATCACCTCCGATGGGCCCGTCCGTAGCGTCCTACTCCTGTCGCGCCGCCCCGCCGAGTCGCTCGCCGGACGCACCGTGCTCCTCTCGCGAAGCTCGATGACGAGCGCCGCGCTCCTCCGGCTCCTCTTCGAGCACGTCTGGCGATGCCAGCCCGTCTTCGCCGCTGGTGACGCGGAGATCACCGACCTCGATCACCTCGACGCCGAGCCTCACGACGCGCGCCTGGTCATCGGCGACGCCGCGCTCGTCCTCGGATCGCACGCGGCACCGGCCCACGAGTCGTATCCGTACGTCTACGATCTCGGCCTCGAGTGGAAGCAGTGGACCGGCTTGCCCTTCGTCTTCGCCGTCTGGGTGGCCCAACGCTCGGCGCCGGTGCGCGAGGCGCTCGACATCCACGCCCGACTGATCGAGGCGCGCGACTGGGGGTTGGGACACCGCGCGACCCTCGCCGACCAGGCGGCGGCGGTCACCGGCGTCGCGCGACGCGCCTGCGCCGATTACCTCTCGGGACTCGACTACCGTCTCTCGTACGCGCACCTCGCCGGGTTGACGGACTTCTTCCGCCGCCTCGCGAGCGCCGGGATCGTGCCCGACGGTTCGCTCTCCTTCCTGCCCGCCGCCTGACCATGCGCGACGACCTCGACTTCTACACGAACGCGTCGCTCCTCGAGCTGGGGGCAGAAGCGGACCGCGTGAGGCAGGCGCTCCACCCGGGTGACGTGGTCACCTACATCGTCGACCGCAACATCAACTACACGAACGTCTGCGTGGCCGACTGCGGCTTCTGCGCCTTCTACCGCCGCCCGAAGCACAGCGAGGGCTACACGCTCTCGTACGAGCAGATCGGCGCGAAGATCGACGAGGCCAAGGCGCTCGGCGCCGTGCAGATCCTCATGCAGGGCGGGCACAACCCGTACATCCCGTTCGAGTGGTATCTCGAGCTGCTCAAGTACATCAAGAGGTACCACCCGATCCACATCCACGGCTTCAGCCCGAGCGAGGTCGACTTCTTCGCCACCGTCTTCCGGATGGACGTGCGCGACGTGATTCGCGAGCTCAAGGCAGCCGGACTCGACTCGATCCCGGGCGGGGGAGGGGAGATTCTGGTGCAGCGGGTGCGCGACATCGTCGCCCCGAAGAAGGTCGGGGCCGACCGCTGGCTCGAGATCATGGAGCTGGCGCACGCGGCGGGGATGAAGACGTCGGTGACCATGATGTACGGCCTGGGCGAGACTCTCGCCGAGCGCATCGAGCATCTCCGTCGCGTGCGCGAGGTGCAGGCCCGCACCCATGGCTTCACGGCCTTCATCTGCTGGCCATTGCAGCCCGAGAACACGCCCACGATGTCGCAGCAGCCCAAGACCGACGCGGTCGACTATCTGCGGACAGTGGCGATGGCGCGCATCGTCCTCGACAACGTTCCCAACCTGCAGTCGAGCTGGGTGACGATGGGGATGAAGGTCGGTCAGGTCGCGCTGCGTTTCGGATGCAACGACTTCGGCTCCCTCATGATCGAGGAGAACGTCGTGTCGTCGGCGAATACCACCCACCGCACGTCGATCGAGGAGATGGAGCGCCTCATACGGGATGCCGGATTCCGAGTGGCCCGCCGGCGGCAGGACTACACGATCATCCCGTCCTCCACCGAAGCCGGGGCGGCGGCGTGAGCTCGGGGCGGGCGCGGCCGGCGGATCCGGAAGCCGGCCTCGCCGCCCGCGTGCGAACGGGGCTCGGCTACGACTCGCACCGGTTTGGCCCCGGCACCACCTTGCGGTTGGGAGGCGTGAGCATCCCCGCTGACCGCTCCCTCATCGGCCACTCGGACGGCGACGCCGTGGCGCACGCGATCACCGATGCCATCCTGGGCGCCAGCGGCGCAGGCGACATCGGCGCACTGTTCCGCGACGATGACGAGGTCAATCGCGGACGCGACTCGCTCGAGATGCTGCGCTTGGCGACGGAGACCGCCACCGCGCGTGGCTGGCGGGTGGCGGCGGTCGATGCCACGGTGGTCGCCGAGTATCCCCGGATCGGCCCCCACAAGAGCGCCATGTCGGCGGCCCTCGCTGCCGCGCTGGGTATCGACGCCGAGTGCGTGAGCGTGAAGGGGAAGACGAACGAGGGAATGGGCTGGATCGGGCGGGGCGAAGGCTTGGCCTGCATCGCGGTGGCCACCCTCGTTCGAGCGGAGCGGTCGACGTGAGCGACCTCCTGACGTGGGTCTCATCGCTTCCGCCGGTGGCGCTCTACACGCTGCTCGCGGTGAGCGCCGCCATCGAGAGCATATTTCCGCCCCTGCCAAGCGACACGATCGTGGCCTTCGGAAGCTTCCTCGCTGCCCGTGATGCGGCGTCGGTCGTCGGAACCTTTCTCTCGACGTGGGGCGGGAGCGTGGCCGGCGCGATGGGGATGTACGTGGTCGGGCGACATCTCGGGACGGCTTGGCTCGACACGCACGTCCGCCGCTTCGGAGGGCCGGCGTCGGAGCGGTGGCTCGAGTCGGCGTACGCGCGGCATGGTCTGTGGGCGCTGGCCGCGAGTCGCTTCGTGCCCGGCGTCCGCGCCCTCGTCCCGCCTCTCGCCGGCGCGCTGCGTATCCCGTGGCCCGGCGTCCTCGTCGTGGTGGCCGGTGCGTCCGCCCTCTGGTACGGCGTCATCACCTACTTCGCCTTTCAGCTCGGAGAGAGCTGGGACGCCGTCTCGGACGCGCTCGGCGACATCTCGCGTACCGTAGCGCTCGGGGCCGCGGCCGCGATCATCGCGATGGGAGCCTGGATCTACTACCGCCGGCGCCGGAGCGCCGAGTGATCGCCGACGAGGTGGCGCGCGGGTTTCACATCGAGCCCTTCCTCGATTTCCTCTCCCTCGAGCACGGCTCGGCGCGCACCACCGGTGAGGCCTATCGCCGCGATCTCGAGCGGTTCGCCACCTTCGTGCAAGCGAAGGGCTCCGGCACCCCCTCCGGCGTGACTGCCCGTCTCCTTCGCGACTACGTGTACCACCTCAAGGATCTCGGGCTGGCCCCTACCTCGATCCGGCGCAATGTGTCCGCACTCAGGACGTACTACCGCTTCCTCCTCGGCGAAGGGCACGCGCTCCGCGACCCGACCGAGCGCCTCGAAACGCCGAAGCGCTGGCGCACGCTTCCCGACGTCCTCACGGTGCCTGAGACCGAGCGTCTGCTCGCCGCTCCGACGCTCGATGAGCCATTGGCGTTTCGGGACCGCGCGCTTTTGGAGCTCGCGTACGGCGCCGGGCTGCGCGTGTCCGAATGGATCACCCTCGGCCAGCGCGACGTCATGCTCGATGACGGATTGGTTCGAGTGTTCGGAAAGGGAGGGAAGGAGCGCCTGGTTCCGATCGGCCGACGGGCCATCGGCGCGGTCGCGGTGTATCTCCGGGAGCTCAGGCCCCGCCTCGAGCGCGGCAGCGGGAATGGGACGCTCTTCCTGAATGCGCACGGCCGGCCGCTCACGCGGATGGGAGCCTGGAAGATCCTCCGCAAGTACGTCGAGGCGGCGGGGATCGCCAAGCGAGTCACCCCGCACACGCTTCGACACACCTTTGCGACCCACCTGCTGGAGGGGGGAGCGGACCTGCGAGCGGTACAGGAGATGCTCGGTCACGCCGACATCTCCACCACGCAGATCTACACCCACGTGGACCGAGAGTATCTGCGCTCCGTGCACCGGCAATTTCACCCGCGCAGCTGACGACGGACGGCCCGATGATCCTCGTGATCGACAACTACGACTCCTTCACGTACAACCTCGTCCAGTATTTGGGCGAGCTCGGGATGGAGCCGATCGTGCGTCGCAACGATGCGATCACCGAGGACGAGATCGGGGAGCTCGCGCCGCGCGCCATCGTTCTTTCGCCGGGCCCCTGCACGCCGCGCGAGGCGGGGATCACGGTGCCGGCGGTACGGCGATGGGGCGGGACGATCCCTATCCTGGGCGTCTGCCTCGGCCACCAGGCGATCGGCGAAGCCTACGGGGGGCGCGTGGTTCGGGCTCGCCGCGTGATGCATGGCAAGACCTCGCGCATCCAGCACGATGGGCATGGGCTCTTCGCCGACATCCCGAGCCCGCTCGAGGTGATGCGCTACCACTCCCTCATCGTCGAGCGCGACTCGCTGCCTGACGAGCTGCTGATCCTCGCCACCTCCTGCGACGATCCGACCGAAGTCCAGGCTGTTCGCCATCGCACCCACAAGGTGTGGGGAGTGCAGTTCCACCCCGAGTCCGTGCTGACGGAGCACGGGAAGAAGCTGCTCACGAACTTTATCAGCCTTGCCGCATGTTGAGTCGCCGGGTCGCGCTGCGCTCAGGCGTGGGCGCGGCGCTGTTCACTCTGGCTCTCGGCTCTCCTCTCCGCGCGCAAGCGCCGCTCGTTGTGGCGGACCCGGGGCCCGGTGAGGCCGGAAAGATCCTCGAGCAAACGCTCGGCCGCCCCTACATCAGGCGCTATGAGCAGTGGAACACGCGCTTTCACCGCGACTCGGTCTACGACACGACCGTCGTGGTGCTCCTCTCCGATGCGACGGTCGCCTCGGTGGTGCACGGCGACGTGGTGGTGATCGACGGGAATCTCTATCTGCAGCCGGGTGCCCGGATCGACGGCAAGGCGGTGGCGATCGGCGGCTCCGTTTATGGATCGGCGCAGGCGCAAAGCCGACAGAGCCTGAGTTTTCCCGACGTCATCTACGACACGACGAGCACGCCCACCGGGATCGCGTTACGCTACCGTTATCCGACGCCGAAAGCCCCGTTACTCGACTCGGTTGAGTTTCTCACCCTACCGTACTGGCTCTGGTGGCCGCTCTACGACCGCGTGAACGGTGTCTCCTTCACCGTCGGGCCGCAGCTCACCTTCGCTCACGAGCAATATCGCGTGACCCCCACGCTCACCTACCGCTCGAACCTCGGCCAGGTGGACATGGGTCTCCGCGCGAGCGCCGGATTCCAGGGCGGCTGGTCGGCCGTCGTCAGCGCGGCGCGGCTGACGGCCACCAACGACGACTGGATCCAGACGAACATCGCCAACAGCGTCACCACTTTCTTCAACGGCGCCGACTACAGGAACTGGTGGCGCGCGATCCGCTTCGACGGGCGAGCGATCCGCACCTTCACAACCTCGGGGCGACAGGAGTCGCTGTGGGCGGGGATGCGAACGGAGAGCGACAACTCGGTGAACGGCGGAGGACCGTGGAGCATCTGGGGGGAGAACGACTCGACGCGGATGCTTCGGTTCAATCCCGCGATCGACAACGGCCAGCTCACCACGGCGCTCGTCGGCGGAAACGCCATCTGGAACGACACGTCGCTCACCGCCTCGGTTTCCCTCGAGCTGGAGCCGGTGCTCTCGGCGCCCGACGATCGCCACTTCGTGCAGGGGACGTTTACCGGTCATCTCTCCTTTCCGACGTTCTCGAGCTCACTCGGCCAGCAGCGCCTGAGGCTGCTGGCGCACGGCGTCTTCACGATCGGCGATAGCGCGCTCCGCCAAAGGTACGCCTACATCGGCGGAGCCGGCTCGATGCCGACACAGCCGATTCTCGCTCAGGGGGGCGGCCAGCTCGTCTACCTCGGTGGCGACTACGACTTCCCGATCGACGTGCTTCGCATTCCATTCCTCGGGAGCCCGACCCTCACCCTTCGCGAGATGATTGGAAGCGCCGGGGTGACCGGGCTCCCGAGGCTGGAGACGAACACGGGCGTGCGCCTGACGATTTTCCCGGTCTCGCTCGACTTCTTCGTCAATCCGGCGAACGGGAACTACGCCCTCTTCTTCAACTTCTCCATCGTGCGATGAGCTGGATGCTCGCGACCGACCGGCCATGACGGAGCGCTCCTCGTCGAGCGTGGCGGCGCCTCCGGCCACGGGCGCACGCCCGGCCGCGGCCGCTGCCTGGAAGGCTCTCGAGGCCCACTACGCGCAGATCAAGGCGACGCACCTGAGAAAGCTCTTCGCCGATGATCCGAAGCGCGGCGAGCGCCTGACGGCGGAGGCGGCCGGTGTCTTTCTCGACTATTCCAAGAATCGCGTCACCGACGAAACGCTGAGGCTCCTTGTGCAGCTCGCGGAGGCGTCGGGGCTGCGCGAGCGTATCGACGCGATGTTTCGGGGCGATCGGATCAACGTCACCGAAAATCGCGCCGTCCTGCACGTCGCCCTCCGCGCCCCCGCTGGCGGGTCGATCGTTGTCGACGGCGAGAACATCGTGCCCAAGGTGCGGGCCGTACTCGACCAGATGGCCGGCTTCTCCGACCGCATCCGCGATGGATCGTGGCGGGGGCACACCGGAGAGCGCATCCGCAACGTCATCAACATCGGGATCGGAGGATCCGACCTCGGGCCGGTCATGGCCTACGAGGCTCTCCGTCATTACAGCGATCGCTCGATGAGCTTCCGCTTCGTCTCGAACGTGGATGGCACCGACATCGCGGAGGCGACGCGCGACCTGAACGCGGCGCAGACACTCTTCATCGTCTCATCGAAGACCTTCACGACACTCGAGACGATGACCAACGCGAACACCGCCCGCGACTGGCTGCTCGCCGGCCTCGGCGGTGATCGGCGGGCGGTGGCCAAGCACTTCGTCGCCGTGTCCACGAACGCCGAGAAGGTCGCCGAATTCGGCATCGACACCGCCAACATGTTCGCCTTCTGGGATTGGGTGGGCGGCCGCTACTCGATGGACTCGGCGATCGGGCTGTCGACGATGATCGCCGTCGGCCCGGAAAGCTTTCGCGACATGCTGGCCGGCTTTCACGCGATGGACGAGCACTTCCGCATCGCTCCCCTCGAGCGGAACCTGCCGGTGCTCATGGGGCTCCTGGCGATCTGGTACGGCAACTTCTTCGGGGCGCAGACCGCGGCCGTCCTCCCGTACGAGCAGTATCTGTCGCGATTTCCAGCGTACCTCCAGCAGCTGACGATGGAGAGCAATGGCAAGGGCGTCACCATGGAAGGGAAACCGGTGCCCCGTGACACCGGCGCCATCTATTGGGGGGAGCCGGGGACGAACGGGCAGCACTCGTTCTACCAGCTCATCCATCAGGGCACGCGACTCATCCCCTGCGACTTCATCGGATTCGCCAAGGCCCTCAACACCGTCGGCCGGCACCATGACCTCCTCATGGCGAATGTCTTCGCCCAGACGGAGGCGCTGGCCTTCGGTAAGACGGCCGAGCAAGTCAGGGCGGAGGGAACGCCCGACTGGCTCGTGCCGCACCGGGTGTTCGAGGGAAACCGCCCCTCGAATACGCTCTTGCTCGACCGCCTGACGCCGGCCGCCCTTGGCACCCTGGTCGGGCTCTACGAGCACAGTGTCTTCACCCAGGGCACGATCTGGCAGATCGACTCGTTCGATCAATGGGGAGTCGAGCTGGGGAAGGTCCTCGCGCAGCGCATCATCCCCGAGCTCGACAAAGGCGCCTCGACACCACTCACGCACGACAGCTCGACGAACGCGCTCATCCGGCGATATCGATCGATGAAGGATTCCTGAGCATTCAGAGGGGCCGATCCGCGGGGCACTTCTCTCGCGCATCGCACGCGTCTTCGACGCCCCCGCCCACGCAACCACCTTCGACGTAGGGAATTCGTTATGCAATTGGGCATGATCGGTTTGGGCCGGATGGGGGCCAACATGGTCCGGCGGCTCATGGCGCGAGGGCATAGCTGCGTGGTCTTCGATCGGTCCCCGCAGGCGGTCGAGGGGCTGGTGAAGGAGAAGTCGGTCGGCGCCACGTCACTCGCCGACTTCGTGGCCAAACTCGCCAAGCCGCGCGCGGTCTGGCTCATGGTCCCGGCGGCGGTGGTGGATGCGTCGATCAAGGACCTGCTGCCGCTTCTGGAGAAGGACGACACGGTGATCGATGGCGGGAACTCGTACTACATCGACGACATTCGACGCGCTCGCGAGCTCATGCCGCGCGGTATCCACTACGTCGATGTCGGGACGAGCGGCGGCGTCTGGGGGCTCGAGCGCGGGTACTGCATGATGATCGGCGGCGAAGCAGGAGCCGTGAAGCGCCTCGATCCGATCTTCGCCGCACTCGCGCCAGGCTCCGGCAACGCCCCGCGCACGCCCGGGCGAGAGAAGGCGGGCGGCACGGCGGAGCAGGGCTATCTCTACTGCGGCCCGAGCGGCGCCGGCCACTTCGTGAAGATGGTGCACAATGGCATCGAGTACGGGATGATGGCGGCCTATGCCGAGGGGCTCGGCGTGCTCAAGAGCGCCAACGTCGGGAAGAGGGAGCACGCCATCGACGCCGAGACGACGCCGCTTCGCGATCCCGAGCACTATCAGTACGATCTCAACCTGGCCGACATCACCGAGGTCTGGCGACGAGGGAGCGTGATCGCCTCGTGGCTCTTGGACCTCACCGCCACCGCGCTCATCGAAGACCCCGCGCTCAGCAAGTTCGCCGGGCGCGTGTCCGACTCCGGCGAGGGGCGATGGACGATCAAGGCAGGGATCGACGAGGGAGTGCCGACGCCCGTACTCACCGCTTCGCTCTATGAGCGATTCAGCTCCCGGGGAGAGGCGGAGTTCCAGGGGAAGGTACTCTCCGCCATGCGTCACGCCTTCGGCGGCCACCTCGAGAAGCAGGCCGGGAGCTGAGAGAGCAGCGAGAAATCGCCGTCGCTACGGCGGGGTCGCTCCGGGTGTAGGTATCGACATCCCGGGGTGCGAGACCCGTATCAACTCGGCGAATTTGCGTCGCTGCTCGGGGCGCAGGAGGGCGACGATCTCCATCTGTGAGGAGTCGATCGCCGCGTGGACCCCCGGCTGCACGGTGCGCCAGGCAGAGTCCAGCGCCGCCTGGTGACGCGCCAGGACCGCCTCGATGGCCGCGTGTTGAGCCGAGTCGAGAGCGAGGGTCCGATCGAGGCTCGCCATCAACGCCGATCGGTCCATCGGCGAGAGGCGCCGGGACATCCGTGCCCGTTCGATCCCCATCCCGGCGAAGAGACCGACCGCCAACGCAACGAGGAGCAGCGCCGCTCCGCGCACCTGGGGCCGCATCACGGCGACCTCGCACCGACCCGGGGTGGCATGAGCACGCTCTCGAGTCGTGGTGGCCCCGACGGGTCGGCCAAACCGAGCGCGACGACCTCGCGCGGGGCGAGCGTCGAGAGCCAGACGTCGCGGGCTACGATTCGCGGTGACGCCGATCGAGCCAGGAGGGCGAAGACCAGCGCGGCCGCCGTCAGCCCGCTGACGGCCCACGCCGCCCGGCCATGGCCGATCCAGCCGAGCGCGGTGTCTCGCTCGCCGGCGGTCCGAACGATTCGCGCCGCCAGCGCATCCCACTGAGCGGGCGTGTCACCTAACGAGCTCGTATCGAAGATCTCGGTCATCTCAGGTCGTCTCCTTGCCGGTCTGGTCGTTCGCATTGCGCTGCGCCCCGCTAGGCCCTTCACCCTCCTCCCCTTCCACCCAATCCCCTAGAGCACTGCGCAGGGCCTGTCTCGCCCGAAAGAGGTGCTGCCGCACGGTCGACTCGGCGACGCCGTGCATATCCGATATCTCGGAGATCTCGAGGCCGCGGAGCGCCCACAGCTCGAGGCAGGCGCGCTGCATCGGCGGTAAGGTCCGCATCGCGTCGCGCACCGCCGCGAGCGCAATCCGCGCGTGTACCCGGCTCTCGGGGCTTGGCACGCTCGGCTCGCTCGACGACCCCCGGACGGGAGGCCGCATCCAGGCGGTCCATAGACCGCGCCGCCGCCATCGGCGCGCACGCGACCTTGCAGCGATTCGTCGAACGATCCCATAGAGCCACGGCCGGAACTCCTGCGTCGCGTCGAAGGCCCGAGCGCGCTCGAGCGCCGTGATCAGCGCCTGCTGCGCGATGTCCTCGGCCTCGTCCCCGTCGCCCGTCAACTGCGCCGCGAGGAGGGTGGCACCGCGAACATACCGCCGCACGAGAATGGCGAACGCGCCATGATCGCCGCCGGCGACGCGGCGCATCAGATCGCCATCGCTCCCTGCCTCGGTCACGCGTATGACGTCACCGCATCGCGAGGGCCGGCGCAAGACGGCTGGCGTGGTAGCTGCTCAAGGCTCCCGCGAGGAGAAGTGCCGCGACGAACGCGCCAACCCCTAGGACCACTGCGGGAATCGACGACGATGCCTGTGCGATGCGTAGGCCGGCGAGCCCGCCGACCACACCAACCGCCGCACTGACGGAGCCTAGGACTCCCCCCTCGACCATGAACTGCGCGAATATCGCTCCTCGCGTCGCCCCGAGGGCGCGTCGCGTGCCGATCTCACTCCGGCGCTGCGAGACGGAGAGAAGCTGCAGCGCGAAGATGCCGCCCGCCCCAGCCAGAAGCAGCGTGGCCGCCACCGCGCACCGGAAGACGTCGAGACGGCGAATGCTCGCCTCTCGCGCGAGTACGAGCCGACGCTGGTCCTGCACGCGGAAGTCCGGTGGCTCAGGGCCCCGCACTGGATGGCGGCCACGCAGCTCGGCGGAGATCGCCCGGCTGCCGACACCCAAGTCCGCGCCCTTGCTCATGCGAACAAATAGTCGCTGAACGAACGGGGCGGGGAAGAGGCGACGTCGTGCGGTCGAGAGCGGCACGAAGATGACTTCATCCTCATCGAACGCCTCCAGCCCCACCCCCCGCTCGGCTAGCACCCCGACGACGACGAAGGGCACGCCCCTGAGGCGTATCTGCTCTCCCACCGGACTTCGCCCCCGAAAGAGATCCCTCGCCAGGCGCGCGCCCAAGACGCAGGCACGCTCGGAGAGATCGCTCTCCTGGTCGGTGAAGAACCGCCCCACTTGGATACCACCGGCGCGAACCAGCGCGTAGGAGGGCTCCACACCCGCCACCGTCACCTGGCGCGCCAGGTCGCCGGCTTTGGCGGGGACGGTGCCTCGATACTCTGCCGCCACGAGCGTCACTCCCGGCACTTCGCGCTCCACAGAGCGGGCATCCCTGAGCGTGAGCGTCGTGACCACATCACCCGTCCGGGCGCGACCGCCCCGATTCCGGCTTGCCTCCGCGCTCACCGTGAGCACCGTCGCACCCATCCGGCGGATCTCCTCGAGCGCACTGTCGCGGGCCCGCGCCGAGATGCCCTCAGCTACGATCAGGGCGCCCAGGCACGTCGCCGCACCGAGCGCCGTGAGCACCGAACGGACGGGGCGTCGCGTGATGCCGCGGATGGCGCATCCGAGTTTGGCCATCTGCGGAGAGCGGGCACGGGATCGGATGCGGCGTCCCTCGTCAGGCATCGGCGGCCGCCCGAAGCACATCGGCGGGGGAGAGTCGCGACGCGCGTCGAGCAGGGTAGTATCCGGCGAGGGCTCCAATGCCCAGGCAGACCGCCGCCGCACCGAAGGTGATTGGCCATGAGATCGCGAGCGGGAGGCGCATCGCCGAGGCACCCACACCGGTGGCTGCGACCCCGAGGACGACGCCAGCGACCGCGGCCGTTGCCGACACCAGCCACGCCTCCGCCCAGAAGAGGCGCATCACATCACCACGCGTCGCGCCGACGGCACGCCGAACGGCGATCTCTCCACTCCGGGACGATGCCGCCGAGTTCATCACGGCCGCGATCACGATTCCCCCGATCGCGAGCGCCAGGAGCCCGATGCCGATGAGCGACCGCCGCAACATCGTGTCGATCCCTGCGACGCGAGCGATCATGGCCTGGGGTGAGCTGACCCGAAAGTCATCGAGTCCGGCGCGCGTCCCATGGCGCTGGCGAAGCAGGGCCACGACCGCGCCCTCCGTCTCGGGCCACTTGCCGGGGTTGACGAGCTTCACGCTCACCAAGCTGAGATGGTCGCGGTTGAAGACGCGGCGCTGTCCGGTGGCGAGGGGAATGTAGGCGAGGTTGTCCATGCTCGCTCCGCCCGGCCCGGCGCCATTCGGCGCCAGCACGCCGATGACGCCGAAGTCGATGCCACGCAGGCGGACATGGCTCCCCACCGCGTCGCCGGACGGGAAGAGCGCACGCGCCAGGTCGGCTCCCAGGACGATCACCCGTGCCAGCGCCGCGTTGTCCGCCTCGCCGAACCAGGTCCCCTTCGCCACCGAATCTCCGCGGATCGAGGCCCAGTTCGCGGTGGCCGCGAAGAGCACGGTGGTCTCGGTGCGCCCGTTGGCTTCCACCGGAACGGAAAAGGCACTCTGCACGCCGCCGACCGATCGCACGTTGGGCACGGACGCGGCCAGCGCCTCGGCGTCGGCCGGTGTGAGAGTCGTGATCGCACTCTCCATCGTCGCCATACCGCGCTGCGCGATGCCGCCGGGCTGCACCAGCAGCACATCCAACGCTCCGATCATCGCCCGGAAGCTCTTCTCGACCGCGCGCCGCGTCCCCTCGCTGGTGGCCACCGTGAGCAGAATGGCGACCACGCCGACGACCAATGGAATCGCCATCAGGGCGGAGCGTCCCTTCGCCCGGGACGCGTCCCGTGCCGCGATCGTCCACGCCGCGCGCATCATGCCGGCATCTCCGCCGCGCCGGCTCCCCGGGCGTCCGCGGAGGGCGTTCCGGTGATTCGCCCATCGGCCAGCGACACGATCCGTCCCGCCTGACGAGCGATCGCGGGGTCATGCGTCACCAGCAGAATCGTCAGCCCGTCGTCGTGGCATTTGCGAATCAGCGACATGATCTCCGCCCCCGTCACCGGATCGAGATTCCCCGTCGGCTCGTCGGCGATCAGCAGTCGCGGTCCCGTCACCAGCGCCCGCGCGATCGCCACCCGCTGCTGCTCTCCCCCCGAGAGCTGCGCCGGGAAGTGCGAGGCCCGCGATGAGAGGCCGACGAGCCCCAGGAGCTCCCGAGCCCGCTCGCCGTCCACCGGCTCCGTCCCGTAGAGGAGCGGAGTCTCGACATTCTCGAGCGCCGTCGTGCGCGGGATGAGGTTGAAGCTCTGGAAGACGAATCCGATGCAGCGGTTCCGGAGCCGTGAGAGCGCTCGATCATCCAGTCCCTCGACGCTTTGCCCCTCGAGTTCGTACGAACCGCCGCTCGGCTTCTCGAGGCACCCGACGATCTGCATGAGTGTCGTCTTCCCCGAGCCCGAAGGGCCGACGACGGCGACGAACTCGCCGGCGGCGATCTCCAGGTTGACGTCATCCAGGGCCACAACCGTCTTCTCGCTGGTCGTGAACGTCTTCCCGACGTGTGACAGTCGAATCATCGGGCCCGCGGCTCGCGCGTCGCCCGGCGCTGGTATCCTCGACCCGTGCACCATCTCGTTCATTGTTCCTCCGGAAAGCCGGCGGTGAGCACGCTGTCGCCCGCGGCGAGGCCGCCCCGGACCTCCGTCAGGTCCGGCTGCCGCGCGCCGAGCACCACTGCGACGCGTTGCGGAAGGGCGGCGCGAAGTCGCCAGACGTACGCGCCATCGGGCGTCTGGCGCACCGCAGCAGAGGGAACGACCAACGCGCGGCGGGATGTGCCGGCGATGCTGACGCTCGCCGTCATCTGTGGCTTCAGCACTTCGCTGCCCTCGAGGGGCTGGACCGTCACCTCGTAGTCGACGACCCCGCTCACGATCGTCGCGTCAGGCGCGATCCGGATTACTCGTCCGCGGAAGACGCGGCCGGGGTAGGCATCCACCGTAAAGTCCGCGGAGTCCGCGCGCCGCACGCGGCCGATGTCCGTCTCGTCCACCAGGGCGATGCACTCGAGACGCGTCGGGTCGATCAGGGTGACGAAGGTCGGCGCGGCGAACGAGGCGGCCACTGTCTCTCCCTCGTGCGTGGTGACCGACGCCACCACGCCGCCGATGGGAGCGAGAATGACGGTGTAGTCGAGCTGCACCTGGGCCAGGTCACGATCGGACCGCGCCGCCGCGAGCCGCGCGCGCGCCGTCGCACTCCCGGTGCGCGCCGCCAGCAGGTCTTGTCGCGACGCACCGTTGGCGTGCGAGAGGGCCTCGACCCGCGCGAGGTCGGAGTCCGCCTGCGCCGACGCCGCCTCGAGCTCTTCGACCCGTGCGCTTGCCTCGGCCAACCGGGCCGTGGCCTCGCGCCGATCGAGGACGGCGATCGTGTCCCCCTGGCGCACCTCGCTCCCCTGCGTCACCGCCAGCCGCCTGACGACGCCGGACGTTCGAGCGCCCACCTCGATCCGCGCTCCGGCGCGCAGGCGAATCGTGCCGGTGGCCAGAACGCGCGGCGTGAAATCCCTCACCATGGCGATGGCGACAGGCGCCGACGTCCCGCCGCGAGACGGGGACCGGGCGAGGGCAGGGCGACCGCGACCCCAGAGCGCGAGCGAAGCGCCCAGGGCGAGGACGATCACGGGAATCGCAATTCGTGGGAGGAGCCGCCTCACACCCATCTCTTCCCGCGACCACGCGGCGCGTTTACCCGCCTCTCCGGGCGGACGTAACGCTTGCCCCCGGCAGCGCGAGGACGGCGCCCGCCCGAGGAGCTCGCGCACGGGCGAGCGCGCGGCGACGCGCCACGCTCAGGGTCGGCCGCGGTCGGTGCGTGACCCGTTGCTGCGGCAGTTGCGTAACCCGTTGCTGCCCCTATATTTCTGGCGTGAATCTTGCGTGTCGGCGCAGGCCCGCCGTGCGATCGTGAGCACCCTGGCGGTCATCCCCGCTCGACTCGGCGCCACGCGGCTCCCTCGGAAGCCGCTCCGCCTCCTGGCCGGCGCCCCCCTTGTGGTCCGCGTTTGGGAGCGCGTCACCGCCCTCGGGCTCGCTGACCGCTGCGTCATCGCCACCGACAGTCCGGAGGTGGAGCTCGCCGCGCGCCACGCCGGCGCGGAATGCGTGCGCACCCGCAGCGATCACCCTTCCGGCACCGATCGCGTGGCCGAGGTCGCGGGTCGCCCCGAATTCCTACGCTACGACGTGATCGTCAACGTGCAGGGGGACGAGCCGTTCATTCCCACCGAAGCGCTGGAGGGAGCCGTGGAATCGGTCAGCTCTGGACGCTTTCCCATCGGCACCGCCGCCGCGCGAGCGAGCGCCGAGATTCTCGCCAACCCGTCGATCGTGAAGGTCGTGTGTACGGACGACGGCAGAGCTTTGTATTTTTCGCGGGCGCCCATTCCGTTCGCGGCCGACGACGCCGCGGCGGGGCTCGCGCGCGGGATGGTGCGACAGCATATCGGGATCTACGCGTACTCTCCCGATGCGCTCCAGCGCTGGGTGACTTTGCCGCCGCATCCGCTCGAGCGGATCGAGAAGCTCGAGCAGCTCCGCCCGCTTGCCGCCGGCATGGCGATCGGCGTCGCAACCCTCGACGTTGCGTCACCGGGCGGGATCGATACCGAAGACGACCTCGTGCGCGCCAACGCGCGTTGGACGGACCTCATCGCAGGACGGGTGTGATGCCGAATAATCCGCTGCAGCAGACCCCGAAGTTCATCTTCATCACCGGCGGCGTTGTCTCCTCGCTCGGCAAGGGCATCGCCGCCGCTTCGTTAGGTCGGCTGCTCGTCGAACGAGGGCTCCGCGTGTCGATGCTCAAGTTCGACCCCTACATCAACGTCGACCCGGGCACGATGTCGCCCTTCCAACATGGCGAGGTCTTCGTTACCGACGATGGAGCGGAGACGGATCTCGATCTGGGACACTACGAGCGATTCATCGATCGCTCCCTGTCGCAGGCGAACAACATCACCACCGGCCGCATCTACCTCAACGTCATCACCAAGGAGCGACGCGGAGAGTACCTCGGCTCCACCGTGCAGGTGATCCCCCACATTACCGACGAGATCAAGGCCGCCATGAAGCGCATCGCCACCGAGAACGACGTGGTGATCGTCGAGATCGGTGGCACGGTCGGCGATATCGAGTCCCTCCCATTCCTCGAGGCGATCCGACAATTCCGGCACGATGTCGGGCGCGACAACGCGCTCTTCATCCACCTCACCCTCGTGCCCTTCATCGCGGCGGCGGGGGAGGCCAAGACGAAGCCGACGCAGCACTCGGTGCGCGAGCTGATGGAGATCGGAATCCAGCCCGACATCCTCATCTGCCGCACCGAGCGCCCGCTCTCGGAGGATGTGAAGCGCAAGATCGCGCTCTTCTGCAACGTGGAGTTCGGATCGGTCATCGAGAGCCGCGACGTCCCCACGATCTACGAGATCCCGCTCCTCTTCCACGAGCAGAGCCTGGACGACCGCGTCGTCAAGCGGCTCGGCCTTGGCGGGCGGACCCCCGACCTGAGTGACTGGCGCCAGATGGTGAGCCGGATCATCTCGCCCCACGAACGCGTGCGCATCGGAGTCGTGGGGAAGTACACGGATCTCGTCGACAGCTACAAGAGCGTGCAGGAGGCGCTCATCCACGGTGGGATTGCCAACGATGTCGGCGTCGACATCGCCTGGATGTCCAGCGATCTCTTCACCTCACCCGACCGCTCGGCGGAGCTGCTGCGAACGGTGGATGGGCTGCTCATCCCCGGCGGCTTCGGCGTGCGCGGCGTCGAGGGGATGGTGGAGGCGGTCCGCTGCGCTCGCGAGAAGGGAGCGCCCTTCCTCGGCATCTGCCTCGGCATGCAAGTGGCGACGATCGAATTCGCGCGGCACAAGTGCGGCCTCGACGACAGCCACTCGAGCGAATTCGCCCCCGAATGCGCGAACCCGGTCATCGCGCTCATGGAATCGCAGCAGCACATCACCGACATGGGCGGCACGATGCGGCTGGGGGCGTACCCCTGCCGGCTCAAGCCCGGCTCGCTGGTGGCCGAGACCTACGGCGTGCCGGAGATCAGCGAGCGGCACCGTCACCGCTACGAGTTCGCCAATGCCTATCGAGAGCTCTTCGAGCGGAATGGCGTCCGCTTCAGCGGACTCTCGCCCGATGGCTCCCTGGTCGAGATCATCGAGATTCCTGACCACCCCTGGTTCGTGGGGTGTCAGTTCCACCCGGAGCTCAAGTCACGGCCGACGCGTGCCCATCCGCTCTTCGCCGGATTCATATCGGCCGCGGTACGGGCGAAGCACGCCCGCGAGGGAGCCCTCGACGCCACCCGAGCCCACGCGCCCCATCGGCCGTGACGATGCCGCCGCCGCTGTCCCCGGACGCGCTCTTCCTCATCGCCGGTCCGTGCGTTGCCGAGGGGGATGAGCTCAACTTCCGGGTCGCCGACCACCTCGCCCGGCTCGCCGATCGCGTGCCGGGCGGGATCGTCTTCAAGGCGAGCTTCGACAAGGCAAATCGGTCGAACGCCGGCGCCGCGCGTGGCCCGGGGATGACGGCCGGGCTGGCAGCGCTCGAGCGCGTGCGAGCGCGGAGCGGCCTCCCGATTCTCACCGACGTGCACGAGCCTGACCAGTGCGCGGTCGCCGCCCGGGTTGTCGACGTGCTGCAGATTCCCGCCTTTCTCTGCCGGCAGACGGACCTGCTCACAGCGGCCGGAGCCACGGGCAAGCCGGTGAATGTGAAGAAGGGCCAGTGGATGCACCCGGACGGGATGCGCGGGGCCGTCGAGAAGGTTCGATGTGCGCGGCCGAATGGATCGACCGCCGGACTCGCGGTCACCGAGCGCGGCACCTTCTTCGGTTACGGCGATCTGGTGGTGGACATGCGGTCGTTTGCCCGCATGCGGGCCGCCTGCGCGAGTCCGGTCGTCTTCGATGGCACCCACAGCGTGCAGCAGCCGGGGCGGGGGGAGGGAGGGTCGAGCGGCGGCGCGCGTGAGTTCATCGCGCCCCTCACCCTGGCGGCGATCGCCGCGGGGGCGGATGGCCTCTTCCTCGAGACGCACCCCGACCCCGACCACGCGCCGAGCGATGGTCCGAACATGGTGCCCCTCGATCGCCTCGACGCGCTCGTGGAGCGCGCGGTGGAGCTATGGGCCAGCCTGCGCCGCTGATCGGCACGGCACTCGCCAAGCGGATCCGTCTCGTCGGCCTCGACGTGGACGGCGTGCTCACCGACGGCGGCATCTTTCTCGGCGACGTGGCGGGATCCCCGCACGAGTTCAAGCGGTACGACATCCAGGATGGTCTGGGTATCCGCTTCCTTCGTGACGCCGGGCTGCGCGTCGCGCTCGTGACCGGGCGCGTGTCGGAGAGCGTGCGTCTGCGAGCGGCGGAGCTCGAGGTCGACGACGTCGCGCAGGACGCCCAGGCGAAGAAGCTGCCCGGCTTTCGCCGGATTCTCGAGCGGCATGGCATTGCGCCAGAAGACGCCGCCTTCGTCGGCGACGACATTCCGGACCTGCCGCTGCTCAAGGTCGTCGGCCTGCCGGTGGCTGTCGCCAACGCCGTGGACGAGGTGCGACGCGTGTGCAAGGTCCATCTCGTCAGGCAGGGAGGGTACGGCGCGATTCGCGAGTTCGCCGAGCTGCTGCTCAAGGCGCGCGGCGAGTGGGACGCGATCGTCGATGCCTATGTGGCGGTGCGCTCCACCGTCACCCTCGAGGTCCTCCGATGATTCCGGCGGCTAATGCCCGCGCGCGGCCGGTCAGGCGCCAGGCGGCGATGGCCGTAGTGGCGCTCTGCCTGGCGAATGCCTGTCAGAATGCGAAGGAGCCACCGGTGTCTCCGGGGAATCCGCTCGCCGACTCCGCGGATCAGGTGATGTTCAAGATCAGCACCATCATCACCGACAAGGGGCTCATGCGCGCGCAGCTCGATGCCGACACGGCGTACTTCTTCGAGGGGAACACGCGCATCGAGGTGCGTCACGAGAGGACGACCTTCTTCACCGCGACCGGGCAGCAGAGCGCAGTGTTGACCTCGAACGAGGGGACCTATCGCACCTCCCAATCGGCGATGGAGGCGCGGAAGAACGTCGTCGTCGTGTCCACCGACGGGCGGCATCTGGTGACCGAGCAGCTGCGGTTCAATCAGCTCAACAACCTGATCACGTCCGACAGCCCATTCGTGCTCACCGAGCCTGGTCGGGAGGTTCACGGCATCGGATTCATCTCCGACCCGAACCTGGCGAACATCCAGGTGAAGAAGGTGGACAGCGCCCGAGGCCCGGTGAGCCTGCCGAGCGAGGCAACGCAATCGGCGCCCACGGCGGCGCCGGGCGCAGCTCCCGCCCAGGCGCCGCCGGTGCAGCTCCACGCTGTGCCGACACCGGGAGCGGTGCTGCCGGCACCCGCAACTCCGCCGTCCGGCGGAGGCACGGCCACCGGCGGCGCGGGCTCGCCGATCACTCTCCCCGGAGCACCGCCGGTGCCGAAGCCGGCGACGCCGGCACCGGCGCCCCCGGCGCCGCCGGCCGCGCCCCCGGCGGCACCTCCCGCTCCGCCACCCGCCTCGCCGAAGGCGGGAGCAACGGGCGCGGCATGAAGCAGCGCGTCGTTGTGGCGGTCGGGCTTCTCGTGGCCATGGGTTCTGCGCAAGCGCAGCAACCCACGCCTCCAGCACCCCCTCCCGCCCCTCCGGCCCCCGCTCC
>Ga0187777_10000463_pt1 | contig 27981 bp, 22 predicted proteins | sample 1015_Q2_SP5_10_M_FD_132416 | JGI IMG/M metagenome (GOLD analysis project Ga0187777, IMG submission 132416) | Tropical peat soil microbial communities from peatlands in Department of Meta, Colombia - 1015_Q2_SP5_10_MG | ecosystem: Environmental > Terrestrial > Soil > Wetlands > Peat | place... | reverse complement strand
CGCTCGGAGGCCGACTGGATCGTCGGCATGAACGCGACCCGGGCGGCGACGATCCGCGGCCGCGCCTGGGTCGGGGGCGTCGTCTCCCTCGGCCGTGTGCAGACGCCGACGCTGGCGATGCTCGTGCGGCGCGAGCGCGAGATCCAGGCGTTCGTCCCCGAGCCGTACTGGCTCGTGCACGCCGCCTTCCAGCCGCCGTACCAGGGCATCTGGTTCGAGGGCGAGGAGACGCGGGTCGCCGGTGCCGAGCGTGCCGACGAGATCGTCGCCAGGGTCAGCGGCAAGGACGGCACCGTCACGAAGGTCGAGCGCAAGGAGCAGTCCGAGCGGGCGCCGCTTCTCTACGACCTCACCTCGCTCCAGCGCGACGCGAACCGCCGCTACGGGTTCAGCGCGCGGCGCACGCTTCAGGCCGCACAGTCTCTGTACGAGGGCAAGAAGGCGATCACGTATCCCCGCACCTCGTCGCGATTCCTGTCGGGCGACATGGTGCCCCAGCTGAAGATCGTCGCCTCGACGCTCCAGGAGATCGGCGAGTACCGCGAGGCGGCGACGTACGTGATGCGTCTCGACCAGCTGCCGCTGGCGCGCGTCATCAACGACGAGAAGGTCAGTGACCACCACGCGGTCATTCCGACCGACATCGCGCACGACATCGAGGCGTTCTCGCCGGACGAGCGCCGCATCTTCGACCTCGTCGCGCGCCGCTTCCTCGCCGTCTTCCACCCGCCGGCCCGATACGCGCGGACGACCGTCGTCACCGAGGTCGAGGGCGAGAGCTTCCGTACGCGCGGCAAGGTCACCCTCGAGGCGGGCTGGCGCGGCGTGTACGGCGTCGAGCCGGACGCGGAGAAGCAGTCCGAGGACGAGGACTCGGAGGGCGGCGAGCTGCCGAAGCTCGAGGAGGGCCAGACCGTGCGGTGCCTCGGCGCGGAGCGCGAGGACAAGATGACGAAGGCGCCGCCGCGCTACACGGAGGCGACCTTGCTCTCGGCGATGGAGACCGCGGGCAAGCTCGTCGACGACGAAGAGCTGCGCGAGGCGATGAAGGAATCCGGTCTCGGCACGCCCGCGACGCGCGCCGAGATCATCGAGACGCTCATCCGCCGCGAGTACGTCGAGCGCGTCGGGCGCGACCTCCAGCCGACCCCGAAGGGCCTCCAGGTGGTCACGATGCTGGACGAGCACAAGATCACGTCGCCGGAGCTCACCGGCGACTGGGAGAAGAAGCTCGCCGACATCGAGCACGGCCGCGCCGACCACGGTGCGTTCATCAAGGAGATCGCAAAGTTCACCGGCGAGATCGTCGAGCAGATCGAGGCGCTCGACAAGGAGAAGCTGCGGCCCGAGCGCGTGGAGCTCGGCCCCTGTCCGCGCTGCGGCGCCGAGACCGGGGAGATCATCCGCGAGAACTCCCGCGCCTACGGTTGCACGAGCTGGAAGAGCCGGGAGGAGACGGGCTGCGGGTTCGTGATCTGGAAGCGGGTCGCCGGCCGGACGCTCACGCCGGAGATCGCGAGGCAGTTGATCGAGGAGGGCAAGACACGGGAGGTCCTGTCCGGTTTCCGCTCCCGCGCCGGCAAACCTTTCCGGGCTCGGCTCGTCCTAAACGAGGAGGGGAAGGTCGAGTTCGACTTTCCGGTCCGCGCGCAGGCCGCCAAGGAAACCGCTGCGGCGGAATAGGAGTACGCAGAGCCACGTTCGCAAGAGGGGATGGTCGGGCCCGCCCGGGACGACGGTTCCCCTGGCAGGCGGGGGAGTTCCCTCCTAAAGTGAGAAGGCCGGCCGACGCTGTACGAGGCATGATTCGAAGGAATTGGCCCTGACACAGAACCAACTTCACGAATTGCTCGAGACCGACCAGGCCCGCGCCCTCGTCGAGGGCGCGGAGGAGCGTGGGTACGTCGAGAGCGCCGAGCTCGAGGCGTTCGCGCTCGAGCTCGACCTCAACGAGGAAGAGATCGAGGAGCTGACACGCGAGCTCGAGCGGATCGGGCTGGAGGTCGGCGCACCCGTCAGCGCCGAGGGAGCCGCCGCCGCCGCCGAGGCGGAGGCCGAGAAGGCCGCGGCCGAGGCCGCAGCCCTCGAGGCGGCGGCCGAGCTGTCCGGCGCAGCCGACAGCCTCCAGCTGTTCCTCGCGGACGTCGGCCGCCACAAGCTGCTGACGGCGGCCGAGGAGGTCATGCTCGCGAAGCAGATCGAACGCGGCGACCCCGCCGCCAAGCGCCGCATGATCGAGTCGAACCTCCGTCTCGTCGTCTCGATCGCCAAGGGCTACCGCGGCCTCGGCGTCCCCTTCCTCGACCTGATCCAGGAGGGAACGCTGGGGCTGAACCGGGCCGTCGAGAAGTTCGACTGGCGGCGCGGCTACAAGTTCTCGACCTACGCGACCTGGTGGATCCGGCAGTCGGTGCAGCGGGCGGTGGCGAACCACGCGCGCACGATCCGCGTCCCCGTCCACGTCGTCGAGCGACAGCAGAAGCTCTCGCGCGCCGCGCGCCGGCTCGAGGTCGAGCTGGGCCGCGAGCCGACGAAGGACGAGCTCGCCGAGGCCACCGGCCTGCCGATGCAGCACGTCGACGAGGCGCTCGGCGCCGCGCACGCGTCGGTCTCGCTGAACCAGACGGTCGGCGCGGACGACGAGGGCGAGCTGGGCGATCTCTTCGCCGACCGCGAGGCGGCCGACCCGTTCGACGAGGCGGAGGAGTCGCTGCGGCGGCAGGGTGTCCGGCGTGCGCTCGACGCGCTGCCCGAGCGGGAGCGGCGGATCCTCGAGCTGCGCTTCGGCTTCGACGGCGAGCCGTGGACGCTCGAGGCCATCGGCCATGAGCTCGATCTGACCCGCGAGCGCGTCCGCCAGCTCGAAGGGCAGGCCCTCGCCCGGCTCGGCGCCCTCCGCGATCTGATCTCCGTCGCGGCCTGAGGCCGCGCCGGCGGCGTGTGAAGCGCTCTGCTGCTTCGGCCTGCGAGAAACTGGAATACTCGCCGAAACCCTCGCAGGGCTTCTGAGGGGACCGTGACAAGGAGGGTTCTGTGAAGCGCAGATTGAGATTCGTGCTGGCCGCAGCAGGTGTCGCAGTCGCTGCGCTCTGGGCGGTGACCGGTGCGACGGCGCGCACGACGTCGTCGAGCTCGATCCTCATCGACGGCTCGACCGAGACGGTCACGAACATCGACCCCGCGGGCAACTACGACTACGGCACCGCGACCGTCGACTACATGATCTTCAACCGGCTGCTCGCCTCCGGACCGGGCACCAACCTGGCGCCGCACCCGGAGCTCGCGACGAAGTGCTCGTCCGTCGGCGGCCTCGCAACGTGGGCGTGCGACCTGCGGAAGGGCGTGGAGTTCTCGAACGGCGATCCCTTCACCTCCACGGACGTGAAGTTCTCGTTCGACCGTACGATCAAGATCAAGGACCCCTCGGGGATCTCCTCGCTCATCAGCAACCTCAAGAGCGTGACGACGAGCGGCCCGTACCGCGTCGTCTTCCATCTCGGCCACCCGCAGTCCACGTGGCCGAACGTGCTCACGACCACGTCCGGCAGCATGATCGTCGACCACAAGGTCTACCCGGCGGACAAGATCCTGCCGAGCACCTCGCCGCAGGTGGGCACCGGGCCGTACATCCTCTCGAAGTACACCCCGGGCCAGCAGGCGGTGTTCACGCCCAATCCGCACTACTGGGGGCCGAAGCCGGCCAACGGCGGCGTGATCATCAACTACTACAAGGAGTCCTCGACGATGAAGCTCGCCCTCGAGAAGGGCGAGATCGACATGGCGTTCGATGCGTTCGCGCCGAACGACCTGACCTCACTCCAGAAGGAGAAGAGCGTCACGGTGTACGTCGGGGCCGGAGCGGGGATCCGCTACCTCGTCATGGACGTCGGCGCCCAGGCGAAGAAGCTGGGAGTGCCGACTGACAACCTCGCGGTGCGGCAGGCGATCGCCTACCTGATGCCGCGGCAGGACATCGCGACTCGCGTCTACCACGGGCAGGTGAAGCCGCTCTACTCGATGGTCGCTGCAGGCCTGCCCGGCCACATCGACGCGTTCAAGACGGTCTACGGGGCCGCGCCGAACCCGGCGAAGGCGAAGGCCGTCCTCCAGCAGGCGGGCGTCTCGACGCCGATCGCCCTGACCATCTGGTACACGCCGAGCCACTACGGGCCGGCGTCCGCCGACGAGTTCGCCGAGATCCAGCGGGCACTCGACGCGAGCGGCCTGTTCAAGATCACGCTGAAGTCGGCGGAGTGGTCGCAGTACGTCAACACCCTCGGGACGACGAAGGGCGTCTTCCAGCTCGGCTGGTTCCCGGACTACGTCGACCCCGAGGACTACATCAACCCCTTCTACCCCAAGGGCCAGTTCCTCCAGAACGGCTACGACAACCCGAAGATGGACGCGCTCGCGATCAAGGAGGAGGGCGCGAAGACGCAGGAGGACCGGCTCGCCATCGTCGAGCAGGAGCAGATGCTGGCGGCGAAGGACGTGCCGATCGTTCCCTATTGGCAGAACTCGATGGTGGCCGTCGCGCACACCGACGTGAAGGGCATTCGCAGCACGCTGGACCCGACGTACATCATGCGGTTCTGGCTGATTTCCAAGTAACGAGCCCGTCGACGACCCGGGCGCGCGTCGAGGACGCGCGCCCGGGCGTCACCTGCAGATGAGCGGCTCCAGTACCTCACTGAAGACATACGCACTGACGCGGCTCGCGCTCGTCGTGCCGATGGTCCTGATCCTGCTGACGCTCGTCTTCCTGTTGATGCGTGTCGCGCCCGGGAATCCGATCGCGGCCGCGCTCGGGGGGCACGTCGCGCCCTCGGTGATCAAGCAGATCACGCACCAGCTCGGCTACGACAAGCCGCTCTACGTGCAGTACGGCAACTACCTCTGGGGCATCCTCCACGGCAACCTCGGCAAGACGATCACCGACCGGCGGCCCGTGAGCAGCATCATCGTCGAGAACGGCGGCGCGACCCTCGAGCTGACGGTCGCCGCCGGTCTCGTGGCGATCGTCGTCGGCGTCGTCGTCGGCCTCTTGGCCGGGCGCTTCCGCGACTCGTGGATCGACGTCGGCGGCCGTCTGTTCGGCATCGTCGCCTACGCGATGCCGGTGTTCTTCCTCGGCTTCCTCGGCCAGCTCCTCTTCGGCGTCTGGCTCGGGTGGCTCCCGACGTCGGGCCAGGCGAGTCCGATCACCCAGGCCTTTCTGCCGATTCACACGCACATCCTGATCATCGACGCGATCTGGGCGCACAACTGGGGCGCGCTCTGGGACGTGATCAAGCACCTGATCCTGCCCGCGACCACGCTCGGCATCGTGATCGGCGGCGTCTTCATCCGCCTGGTGCGCGTGAACGTGATCCGCAGCTTGAAGGACGACTACGTCGAGGCGGCTCGGGCGCGTGGCATCGGCGAGCGGTCGGTCGTCTACCGGCACGCGTTCCGGAACGCGCTCGTTCCCGTGGTCACGATCGTCGGACTGCAGATGGCGCTCCTCCTCGGCGGGGCGATCCTCACCGAGGAGACCTTCAACTGGCCGGGCATCGGCTCCACGCTCGTCACCTACCTGGAGAACCGCGACTACGCCGGCGTGCAGGGCATCGTCGTCGTCTTCGCCCTCGCCGTCGTCGTCGCGAGCCTCGTCATCGACTTCGTCAACGCCTTCGTCGACCCCCGGATCCGCTACTGATGGCCGTCGCGACCGCGACTCCCCGCGGGATTCGGCGGCGCCTCGTCGGCCCGGGGCTGCGCCGGTTGTGGTCGCCCGTCGCGGAGACGCAAGGGCTGGCGCGGGTCATGTTCGTCACAGGCGCGACGATCACGCTCTTCTTCCTCGTGCTCGCGTTCTTCGCACGCTGGATCGCGCCCTACGGCTTCACGCAATACCAGGCGCACGGGCACCGCTTCGCGCAGCTCGCCCATCCGTCGGCCCATCACTTGATGGGCACGACGGTCGAGTCCGACGACGTGCTCTCGCGGGTCGTCTGGGGCGCCCAGACGGAGCTGAAGGTGGTCTTCCTCGCGCTCGTGCTCTCGCTCCTCGCGGGTGTCCCGCTGGGGCTCGTCTCCGGCTACTTCAGCGGCTGGCTCGACCGGATCCTCGTGCTCGTGATGGACGCGCTCTTTGCCTTCCCGCCGCTCCTGCTCGCGATCGTGATCGCGTTCCTGCTCGGGTCGACGGTGAGCTCGGGCGTCGTCACCGCGGCGATCGCGATCACGGCCACGTACGTGCCGCAGTACTTCCGCGTCGTTCGCAACCACGTGATCAGCGTTCGCGAGGAGACGTACGTCGAAGCGGCGCGCGCGCTCGGCGCGCGCCCGTTCACGATCATCAGCAGGTACGTCTTCTTCAACGTGGTCCAGAACGTGCCGGTGATCGCGACGCTGAACGCCGCGGACGCGATCCTGACTCTCGCCGGACTGGGGTTCCTCGGCTACGGCGTCCAGCCGACGCAGGCGGCGGAGTGGGGCTATGACGTCCAGCGTGCGCTCTCGGACGCAACGAACGGCATCTGGTGGACGGGGCTCTTCCCGGGCCTGGCGATCGTCCTGCTCGTCGCCGGCCTGACCCTGCTCGGCGAAGGGCTGAACGAGACGTTGAATCCCGTGCTCCGGCGTCGGCGTTTCGGCCGGATCGACTTCGGACCGATCGCTCCCGGCGAGGAGGAGCGCACCTGAGCGGCATCGCCGTCCTCTCGGTTCGCAACCTGCGCGTCTACTACGGCACCCCTACGGATCCCGTGCGGGCCGTGGACGGGGTGTCGATCGAGATCGGCTCGGGCGAGGTGCTCGGGCTCGTGGGCGAATCGGGCTGCGGCAAGTCGACGCTCGGCCGGGGGATCCTCGGCCTGCTCCCGGAAGGCGCCCGCGCCGACGGCGAGGTGCTGTACGGCGGCCGCAACCTTGTCGGACTGCCGCAGAAGGCCCTACGCCGGCTGCGCGGTCCCGACCTCGGTCTGATCTTCCAGGAGCCGATGACCCGGCTGAACCCGTTGAGTCGAATCGAGGACCATTTCCGCGAGACGCTCAAGCAGCACGAGCCGCACCTCGGCGAGCGCGAGATCCGGAAGCGGTCACTGGAGACCCTCGGAAAGATGGGAATCCCTCCGACCCGTTTCCGTCAATACCCACACGAGTTCTCGGGCGGCATGAGGCAGCGGATCATGATCGCGCTGGCGCTCGTCCTCCGGCCCAAGCTCCTGATCGCGGACGAGCCCACGACGTCGCTCGACGTCATCGTCGAAGGGCAGATTCTCGCCCTTCTCGCCGACCTGAGACAGAACTTCGGGACGGCGCTGCTCTTGATCACGCACAACCTGGGCATCGTCGCGGAGTCGTGCGACCGGATGGCGGTCATGTATGCGGGCCGGATCGCCGAGGAGGGGCCGGTGCGCGACGTCTTCGCCGACCCGGCTCATCCCTATACGCGCGAGCTCTTGCGGGCGACGATCTCGCTCGACACGAAGGAGCTCCATTCGATCCCCGGAGCGCCGCCGAATCTCATGCATCCACCCCCCGGCTGCCGCTTTCACCCGCGGTGCCCGGACGCGATGCAGGTGTGTGTCTCCGAGCAGCCCGTCGAGCGGCGACTCGACGGCGACCGGCGCGTCCAGTGCTGGCTGCACGGGCCCGAGCAGCGGATTCCGGAGGGTGGAAGGCAGAAGCTCGATCGCGAGCGCATCGGAATCGCCGATGAAGCCTGACGCCGTCGTCTCGTCCGACCCGAGGGCGGAGACCTCGCTGGTCTCTATCCGGGACCTGAAGACCTACTACTCGATCAGGGGCAGCTTCGCCGACCGTCTGGTCGGGCGTGAGGCGGGGCATGTGAAGGCGGTCGACGGCGTCTCGCTCGACATCCGGCGCGGCGAGGTGCTCGGCCTCGTCGGCGAGTCGGGAAGCGGCAAGACGACGCTCGGCAGGACGCTGCTCGGCCTCGCGCGAGCGACAGGAGGCGAGGTCGTCTTCGAGGGCCGCGACATCACGCGGCTGCGCGAGAGCGAGTTCCGGCACCTTCGCCAGAGGATGCAGGTCGTGTTCCAGGATCCGCACGCGTCCCTGAACCCGGCCATGACGATCGGCGAGGCGGTAGGGCATCCGCTGCGGATCCAGGGCGTCGCGAAGAGACGCGACGACGTTCGCCGGCGGGTCGTTGCCGTTCTCGAGCACGTCGGCCTCGCGCCGGCGGAGCAGTTCATGGACAAGTATCCGTCCGACCTCTCGGGCGGCCAGAAGCAGAGGGCGGTGATCGCGCGCGCGATCATCCTCAACCCCGTCCTCCTCGTCGCCGACGAGCCGGTGTCGATGCTCGACATGAGTGTGCGGGCGAAGATCCTCGAGCTGATGCTCGCGCTCAAGCGCGACTTCGACCTCACGTACCTCTACATCACGCACGACCTGGCGACGGCGAAGTTCTTCTGCGACCGCATCGCCATCATGTATCTCGGCCGCATCGTCGAGATCGGCCCCTCCGAGGCGATCTACGCAGATCCGAAGCATCCGTACACGCAGGCGCTGCTGCGCGCGATTCCCGAGCCCGATCCGGAGCGGAGCGTTCCGCGCGACATCCCGCGCGGCGAGGTGCCCGACGCCGCGAGCCCGCCGCTCGGGTGCACGTTTCATCCACGTTGTCCCCTGGCGTTCGAGGTCTGCGGTTGGGAGAGCCGCGATCTCAAGGACCTGCTCGACGCCCGCTGGGCGCGCGCGGGCCAGGAGGTCTACGAGGCCGAGCGGGCCCTGTTCGGCGACCTGTCGGCGCTCGACCAGCCTTCGACGCGCGCGCGGCTGCCGGCCGGCAAGGGTGTTCCCGGCGGCGATCTCCTGAACGTGCTCGAGAGCGCGCGCGCCGACGATCCCATGGAGCCGTTCTGGTCAGGGGTGCGTCGGCTGAGCACGGCGGGCGACGGGATCGAGGTCGAGTGGCACGAGCCCATCGAGCCGCGACTGCTCGAGTCCGGTGAGGTCGACGTCGCCTGCCATCTGTACGACCCCGGTGCGTTACGGCAGGCGGAAGACGCCCGCGGCGCGTCAGATCGGTAGCGAGACCCAGTTGGGCGGCACCGTCGCGGTCACCCGCCGCGCGGCGGTGACGATCGCCTCTTGCTCGAGCGGCACGACTCTCAGCTCCGGAGGGGGTTTGCGCAAGAACGACCCGATCAGGAGCAGCTCGTCGAGCTCGACCGCCGGATCTGACGCGAGGACCCGTCTCGCGGCGGCGAGGCCGGCCTGGACCTCGAGGTGCGCGCCGCCGCCCGGCGGCAGCGTCCGCTCGGCTGCGACCCGGCCTCCCGCGACGAAGAACGCACGTGCGTACCCCGGCTCGGCGGCCGGCACGACGAGGCACCGCTGGACCGCGCTCAGCCCGGCAAGCCGGTCGAGCTCCCGGCAGACGCGCTCGAGCGCCGCGATCCGGTCGCGCAGGCGGGCGGCGTCCTCGTAACGGCGGGCGTCCGCCAGCACGGCAAGCCGGGCACGCAGCCGGGGAAGCGCGCCGGCCGGACGCTCGAGCTCGTCGGCCGTCAGGGCGCGCGCGGCGAGCTGGGCCTGCCGCCGCGAACGGATCGGCCCGACGAACAGGTTGTTGCTTGGTGTGGAGGAGGCGACGACGCCGTCGCCGCGCTTGCGCAGCCAAACGTGGCGGTCGGGCCGGGCGACGCGGGCATTCGCGGGCGGGCGCAGCTCGCGGATCAGGCGCAGCTCCTCGAGCGCAGCCTCCAGCTCGGAGCCGGCCACGCGCCACTCGATGCGCTCGACCGCGCCCAGTGCGGCCTCGACCGCAGGCCGCTGCCGCTCGGAGCGGAAGTACGAGCGCAGCCGAGCCCGCAGGTCGCGTGCCCGCCCGACGTACAGCACCTGGTCGTTGCGGTCGCGGAACAGGTACACACCGGGCCGGGCTGGGGCGCCGAACGCGAGCCGCCGCTTGTCCCAGACCTGGCGCCTCCGCGTCGCCGCGAGCTCGATGAGATCGGCGACGGTCCGGGCGCCGCGCTCCTGCGCGAGCCCGATCAGCGCGAGCAGCACCTCGGCCGTCGCCTTGGCGTCCGGCAGCGCGCGGTGGCAGGGCTGCACCGAGGTGCCGAGGAAGTGCGAGAGCTGAGCAAGGCTCGCACGCGGCACGCGCCCCGCGAGCAGCCGCCGTGCGAGCGTGACGGTGTCGATGACGGGCGCCGCGATCCGGGAGCCGGTCAGGCGTTCCGTCTCGCGGTCGAGGAAGGCGAGGTCGAAGCGGGCGTGGTGGGCGACGAGAACCGCGTCGCCGGCGAAGGCGAGGAAGCCGCGGACGGCAGGACCCGGCGCCGGTGCGCCGCGGAGCTGCCGGTCGGTGAGCCCCGTGAGAGCCGACGCGCCCGGCGTCAGCGGCCCGCCCGGATCGACGAGCGTCTCGAACTCGGCCTCGAGCTCGAGCTCGTGCACGCGCACGGCGCCGATCTCGCAGATCTGCGCAACGCCCGGGCGCAGGCCTGTCGTCTCGAGGTCGACGACGACGTACGTCGCCTGCTCGAGCAGCAGATCGGCGCCAGGCTGCTGCGCGAGTGCGACCGCGTCGCCGCGCCAGGCGAGGCGCGCATCGGCCTCGACGACCTCGGCCAGAAGCGAGCGGGCGAGCCCGACAGGGGCCTGCCGCAGCGCGAACAGCCGCCTCGCCGCCTCCTCGGCGACGATCGGGCCCCGGTACTCCTCGACGAGCTCCACGAGCCGGTCGGCGGCGTCCAGCCGGAGTTGCATGGCCGGAAGCGTAGGCGAACATACGTTCGGATTCCAGTCCCGTGAGGCTGGAGGTCGCTTCTGGCAAGGTTCTCCCCGTGATCGACGCGACACGGCGCAGTCGACTCGGAGCTGCGTTCGGCCTCGCCGTCGGCGTCGCCCTCCTCGCCGCTTCCTGCGGCGGCGGCAAGAGCCAGGCGACGTCCACGGTGGCGGCCAAGACGAGCGGTCGGGCGTTCCAGCTCCTGCGTCTCGCGACCGACACGGGCATCGACTACCTCGACCCGGGGCTCTCGTACACCCCGGAAGGCTGGAGCGTCCTGTGGAACGTCTACCTGCCGTTGCTCGGGTACCGGCACGTGAACGGCCCGGATGGGGCGACGATCGTGCCGTACCTGGCGCAGAGGCTGCCGAGGATCTCGGCGGACGGGAGGACGTACACGCTCGTCCTGCGCAAGGGCCTGAAGTACTCGAACGGGACCCCCGTGCGGGCCGGTGACTTCGAGGCGACCGTCGAGCGGGACTATCGCCTCGAGTCGCCGGGGGCCGCGTTCTTCTCGAACATCGTCGGCGCCGTCGAGTACAGCCGGACGAAGAAAGGCGCGATCGCCGGGATTGCCAGCGACGACGCCACGAGACAGATCACGATCCATCTCCTCGCGCCGCAGTCGGATTTCGAGAACGTCCTCGCGAGCGACTTCGCCGCTCTCGTTCCGGCCGACGCGCCGGCGACCGATACCTCGACCCATCCGCTGCCGGCGACGGGTCCCTACATGATCAAGAGCTACCAGCCGAACGACAAGATCGTCGAGGTACGAAACCCCTACTTCGATGCAGCTGTCTTCGGGGGCAACGTACCGGCCGGGAACGCGGACTCGGTCGTCTGGGACGTCGTGGGGAACGACAGCGCCGCATTGCAACGTGTGATCGAGGGTCAGGACGATTGGGACGGCTTCCACCCGATCCCTGCAGGCCAGCTTTCGGCCGTGGAGCGGAAATACGGCAAGCGGATCAGGCGGTATGTCCCACCGAATACCTACTACTTCTTCATGAACACGCGTGTGCCGCCGTTCACGAGCCTTCAGGTTCGCCGGGCGGTGAACTACGCGATCGACCGCAGCGCACTCGTCAAGCTCTACGGGGGGCTCGCGGTTCCGACCGAGAACGTCCTACCGCCGACGTACCTGCAGTACAGGAAGCATGCCTTCTATCCCCACGACCTGACAAAGGCGAAGCGGCTCGTCGCAGGCTCGGGCTTCAAGGGCATGCGCGTCACCGTCTGGAGTCACGAATTCGGTCCGGACGCGAAGGCGTCCGCCTATCTGGTGAAGGTGTTGGACTCTCTCGGCTTCAAGGCGAAGGAGAGGATCGTCGACTCGGCGGTCTATTGGACAACCATCGGCAACGCGACAACGAAGGCGCAGATCGGGTTCGCCGATTGGTTCCAGGATTATCCACATCCGCTCGATTGGTTCGACGTGCTGCTCAACGGGCAGAAGATCACGAAGACCTACAACAGCAACTACGCGGACTTCGACGATCCGTCCGTCGACGCCGAGATCGACGCGCTCGAGAAGGAGCTCCTCACCGGAGCCGTGAACCGAAGGTGGGCGCGGCTCGATGCGACGGTGATGAGGCAGGCGCCGTGGGCGCCATTCCTGAACCGCCAGTTCACCGACTTCTTCAGTCAGCGAATCGACCTCGTCTGTTACGTCAATCAGGTCGTCTACGGATTCGACTACGCCACGATCTGCATGCGGTAGCGGCGTGGGCTCCGGTCGGACTCCAGGCCCCGTTCCAACTAGCTTTACACCCCTGCGTCAGTAAGAATTGCCCCCGGCGCGCTGCGGGGGCGGTCGCCGTCACAAGGCAGCAAACGAGACCGGAAAGGTACGGAATTTGAACCGCGAGAACCGGTGGGCGTGGCTGTCGACTGTGACCGTCCTCGCCCTGGGCCTGGCGCTCGTCGTTGCGGCCTGCGGCGGCGGGACGAAGAGCCCGAGCGTCGCGGGCGGCACGACGAGCGTGGGCGCGAAGACCTTCGCTGACTTCCGCATCGCATACGACACGGGGATCGACTCCCTCGATCCGAGCTTCGGATACAGCGTGGAGAGCGCCGCGATCCTGTGGAACGTCTACCTGCCACTGCTCGGGTACAAGCACGTGAACGGCCCGAGCGGCGCGACGATCGTCCCGTACCTCGCTCAGAGCCTTCCTACGATCTCGTCGGACGGGATGACCTATACGCTCGTGCTTCGCAAGGGTCTGAAGTACTCGAACGGCGCGCCCGTCAAGGCGAGCGACTTCGCCTTCGCGATCGAACGCGACTTCCAGATCGACTCGCCCGGCGTCGGCTTCTTCCAGGGCATCGTGGGCGCCGACACGTACGAGAAGACGAAGAAGGGTCGTCTCGGTGGCATCGTCACGAATGACGCGACCGGGAAGATCACCATCCACCTGACGGCGCCCCAGGGTGACTTCGAGAACATCCTCGCCTCGACCTTCGCCGCGCTCGTCCCCGCCGGAACGCCGTTCAAGGACCAGTCGACGACGCCGATCCCGTCGACGGGCCCGTACACGATCCAGAGCTACAGCCCGAACAGGCAGGTCATCGTCGTCCGGAACCCGCACTTCGACGCGTCGATGTTCGCCGGCAACGTCCCTGCGGGCAATCCGGACAAGATCACGATCCAGATCTTCGCAGACGCAGGCGTTGCGCTGACGCGCACGCTCGACGGGCAGGACGACTACGACTTCTCCCAGCCGCCGACCGACCGGCTGGGCGAGCTCGAGTCGAAGTATGCCGACCAGATCAAGGTGTACACGCCGGCCAACACCTTCTACTTCTTCATGAACACGCGCGTGGCGCCGTTCAACAACGTGAAGGTGCGGCAGGCGGTCAACTACGCGATCAACCGCGAGGCGCTGGCGCGCATCTACGGCGGCCTAGCGACGCCGACGGAGAACATCCTGCCACCGACGTATGCGCAGTACGTGGCGCACCACCTCTACTCGTACAACCCGGCGAAAGCGAGACGGTTGATCGCAGAGGCCGGTGCGAAGGGCGCGCCGGTCATGGTCTGGGGCAGCACCGACGAGGGCGGCCGCTCGCCGGAGGTGACCGCCTACCTCCAGCAGGTCCTGACGTCGATCGGTCTCGACGCGAAGCTGAACATCGTCAACTCCGCCGTCTACTGGACGAAGGTCGGCAGCCAGGCGACGAAGGCGCAGATCGGCTTCGCCGACTGGTACCAGGACTACCCGCATCCGCTCGACTGGTTCGACGTGCTGTTGAACGGCGAGCGCATCACGGCGACGCACAACAACAACTACGCCGACTTCGACGACGCGGCGGTGAATGCCAAGATCGATGCGCTGAAGGCGCAATCGACGCTGACGAGCTCGGTCAACAAGCAGTGGGCCGCGCTCGACCGGCAGATCATGCAGCAGGCTCCGTGGGCCCCGTACATCAACCGGCAGGGGATCGACACCTTCAACTCGGACATCGATCTGAGCTGCTACGAGTTCCACGTCCTCTACCAGTTCGACTTCGCGACCATCTGCCACAAGTAGCCGCCTGCCCGCCCAGTGGCGGCGGTTCGGCGGGCATCCCGCCACCCGCCGCCGTCCGATGAACGTCGGATATGGCCGCCGTGGCGGCCACCGGGCGTGGCCCGGAGCTCGATCGATCCCTGGATATAGGTAGGAAGCCCCTAAAGGGGGGATTCCAGGGCGCCGATACTCGGGCCGTGGACGCTGCAGAGCGTAAGGAGATCCTCGACCGCTACCAGGATCACTCGCGCCGCTTCGAGGAGGTCGCGGCGCGCCGTCGCACCGGCCCCGGCAGCGCGGAGGTGATCCCGTTCCAGGGCCCTCTTCGGGAGCTCGAGCAGGAGCCGACGATGCGGGAGGTCGAGGTTCTGCAACTGATCTCGGACGGCCTGGTGAACCGGGAGATCGGGCAGCGCCTCTTCCTCTCCGAGGAGACGGTCAAGTCCCACGTCAGGCATCTGCTCGCCAAGCTGCAGGCCCGTTCCCGGGCGCATGCGGTCGCCGTCGGCTTCCGCCGCGGCATCATCGGCTAGCCAAGGCCTGCGTTTTTCCACCACGGCTGTGGGCAACCGCACAGGCGTACAACGACGGGCGCCGGGCGGTACCCCGCCCGACGTCTGACGGCCAAGCAGTTTCACCCCGCTAGTCCACCGGCTGTGGAAATCCCTCGCTAGGGGGATGTCCCTCGCCTGTGGACAACGGAGACTGCGTCGGCTTCTTTACCAGGCCTTAGTGGTGCCGACGGTCGCCGCACGAGCGACGATCGAGGCAAGACGCTTACGCACCGATTACTCCTCGGTTCGGGAACTGACGGCAGGCATGACCTTATACCCCTTTTGGGGGGCATTTCAAGTAAGTCGTGACGAGATTTCCAAATAACCATCGCGTAGCGATAGAGCGGGATAGCCTGCTCATCTCCTGGGTTGCTCTGCTGTCGTGGGGAGCAGCGGCGATGTGCACAGGGCTTGTTCTCGCCGGTTACGGGGTAGGGCACCCAATGGCAACCGGCATCTTGGCCATACTCGCCGTCGCTGCGGAACGTGAGGGCATCCGGCTCACTCCAACGGTTGAGGTCTCGGCGGCCTCGTTCTTGTGCGTTTTCGCAGCTGTGGTCTTTGGGCCGCTTTCGGCGGTGGTGGTCGGTGGTTCGGGGCTCCTGGCCGACCTCCCCCGGCGGGACTGTGCCCAGCCGATCCTTCGGTGGATGACTTGGACGGCGATCCGAGTGATCGTTGCTGGCGCAGCTGGCCTTACTGCGGCGGCAATCGCGCGGGCTACGTCGCCAGGGTTCTGGGCCATCTTCGGAGCAGTGGCCGCTGCATTTGTCGTCGAGACGACGACCGACGTTGGTCTGACGGCTGTCGCGCCTGCTATCCGGACAACGGCTCCTTGGAGGGACACTGTCCGTACGGTCGGACAGGTGCATGCCGCGAGCGTTCCGCTTCAAGCACCGATGGTGGCCGTTCTTGCTTACGCGTACGTCACGATCTCTCCGTGGTCAGTGGCCCTCTTCGCGATTCCTGCGGTCGCTGCCCAGAGGCTGCTCATTCTGTACCGGCAGCAGCGCGAGACATCTGAGGCGCTAGGTTCGGCGAATGCCCGCTTGGCGAGTGCGAACCTCTCCTTCGCTACGGCGCTCGTCGCCACGCTTGACGCGCGGGACCGTTACACGGCCGGCCATTCAGCGTCCGTGTCGATCTACGCTCGTGACATCGCTGCGCGCTTGGGGCTCTCGCAGCGAGAGCAGGAGTTAGCTCACGTATGCGGACTCGTCCACGACGTCGGGAAAATCGGCCTACCAGCCGGTCTTCTCGAGAAACCTGGAGCCCTAAGTCTCGAAGAAAGGCGCCAGATGGAGCAGCATTCGGAGATCGGCGAGCGGATCCTGCGAAACGTCGATGACTACGCCGAGATAGCGTCTATCGTGCGACATCATCACGAACGGCTCGACGGTCTCGGATACCCGGACGGCTTACGCGGTGAGGAGATCCCGATCCTGTCACGCGTAATCGCCGTGGCCGACGCCTACAACGCGATGACGTCCGATCGCCCTTACCGCGATGCGATGCCCAGCCGGGTTGCGCGCCTACGTCTTGCCCAGGGCGTAGAAGGGCAGTTCGACACGTCCGTGGTCGCAGCGTTCGAGGCGATATTGGCCAACGCACGTGAGGAGTATCGCCTTGGAAACGGGCCAGAATTCTTTCTGCACGCGTTCGGATTGGTGGAAAGGGGAGAGCATAAGCCGGAACCGGCCACAGTGGCGGTGGCCCTGGGCTAGGGCTCGTCAAGCTCTACTCGGGCCGCTTCGGCGCGAGTTCGGACGCCCAGCTTTTCGAAGATGTGCCGCACATGTACCTTCGTTGTCGACTCGCTGATGAACAATGTTTTCGCGATCGCGCGGTTCGTCCGACCCTGAATCATCAACTCGTAAACGTCCCTCTCTCTTGCTGAGAGGCCTTCATGTCGGCGTAGTTCGCGTGGCATTGCGAGTCCCACTCGTCGCCCAAGATCGATGTCGCGGGAGCGAATGAATACATTCGTGAGCGCCGGACGCAACGAGGGATCCTCTGCGCCGATCCTGGCAAGTTCAGGAAGCGCGCGACAAGCTGTGACCAGGGGATCGATGTGACCGCGGTCGATGCTGCATCTGATTACCTCCCTCGCGGTGCCCTCTGAACCCGCCGATACGCGTTGGACGTCGAGGATCGCGAAACCCAACGAGGCGAGCGCGGTCGCGTCGAAGAACCGAGAGGCCGTTAGAGCCTCACGCAAGGTTTCCTCGGCCTGCTGATCCTCTCCCGCCGCTCCTAGGACTATCCCCCGAAGAGCCAAGAACTCGCCACGAAGCTGGGCTGATCCGACAGGGTCGCGCTGCACCAGCGCGGCTGCTGTCTCAAGATCGCCAAGCGCTATGCGCAGCCGGATCACCTGAAGAGCCGCGTTTCCTGCAATGTGTTCAGGGGCTGTGAGTGCCCGGCGCCCGAGCTCTTGCAGCACCCGCTGCGCTGCCTGCAGTTTTCGCGTGCCGATGAGAGCGTTGGCGCGTGTGACGAGAGCGTGATCGATGGGGAACCCCATGCCGCTTGCGAGTGCCTCATCGATCTCACGTTGCGCAAGAGACAGCGCCTTCTCGTACTCGCCGAGCACAACGCACACGTGGGCAGAGGTGTTGAGGACGTTCGTGATCTGGAGAGGATCGTTCACGCGAGGAAGAAGGCCGATGGCGAGCTCGCATTCGCGCAACGACGCGTGCGTATCACCTACGTGCAGGAGGTTCACAGCATTCGCATTCAGCAGCCGAACAACGTGCTCCGGGCGGTCGTCGTGCAACTCCCGGAGCTCATCCAAGGCGGCAGCCGAGGGGCTGGGGTCGGGATTCTCCGTTTCGAGCGTGAACTCCATCCAGAGAGCCTGCGCATGTGCGTCCGCTGTCACCGCCAGCTCCTTGGCTCGCTTCACACATCGTCTTGCACGTGCTGTGTCGTCGGCTAAGTGCGCTGCTCGAACAGCGGTGACATAGGCGCGCGCAGCTACATCGCCTGTAAGCGACTCACCCGCTAGCTCCCCTAGTGTTTGAGCCCGACCCCAGTCTCCGTCATAAAGTGCGACTTCTGCCTCAGCGAGGAAGAGCACGGGGCTCGACAATCCGCAGGAGGTCGCGAGCTCTAGCCATCGTTTAACTGTTGCGACACGACCCGAAGCCAGGAGTCCAGATAGGGCCTGATTCAACAGATCCGGAATAAGGTCGTCGCGGGGGAAGCGATGAAGCGCCGCGAGGCACTCGTCCCAGTACGAGCCTCTGGCGAGACTGGCCACGACTCGCCCGATCGATGCGTCAATGTAATCGGAAGCTAGCTCGCGAAGCTTGGCCACGAGAAACCCGCGCAGTAGCGGATGGATCGCCACGGAGCCGTCCCGGCTGCGGCTCAGGAACCCGCGTTCCGCCCCCTCCGCAACGAGCTTGTCGTGCTCGGCTCCGAGCAGCTCCCGCGTCACCTCGACGCTCGCGTCTCCGCCGAGCGCGAGCAGGAACAACGCGTTCCGCAACTCGGGTGAAGCGCTTCGGAACAGATCCTCCGCGAAGTAGTCGTAAAGGTCCTCGGCCTGCAGTCCGGCATCGGGATCGGCCGCGGCGCCTCGCATCGCAGCGAGTCCGATCACGGCCGGCCAGCCGTGTGCCTGGGAGACGATCGCCGCCTGCGGCCCCTGCCCCTCTGCTGCAAGCACCTCCTCGGCTTCCTCGTCCGTGAACGCGAGGTCGCCGACTTCGAGCACGGTCGCCTCTCCGTAGACGGCCATCCGCGACGTGATCCAGGCGGGCCGAACGCGACTCGTAAGCAGCAGCCGGAACTGCGTCAACGACACGAGGTCCGCCATGAAACCGTCCGCGTCCGGCGACTCCGCAGCATGGTGATAGTCGTCGATGACGAGGACCAGGCCGGCGTCCATCGGAGCCGCCGCCGCGACGGCCCTGGCGAGCCCCTGGGCAGGCTGCCCTCGCGCCGCGAGGATCCGCACGCGCTCCGCCACCTCGTCGCGGGATGTGAGCGCTTCGGCGACTCCGGCGGCCAGTGCGGCGACGTCCGCCATCGCCGGCCCGCCGCCGTACCAGATCACGCCCTCCCGACCTTCTATCCATTCCCGTGCGAGGGTCGTCTTCCCGTAGCCGGCAGGCGCCACGAGCAGGAGGAATCGCGCCCCCGAATCGTCCAGGAGCCGAGTGAGCCGCGGACGCTTGATCGTGAAGTCGTGCGCCCGCGGGTGCGCCTTGACCGTGCCCTCGACCATGCCTGCCTGCCTGCCCGGGCCGACGCCTAGCCCTGGTCGCTGTCCTCACATCCGCTTTGCCCATTGTGGACGGCAATCGACCCCCTGGGAAGGGGGCCCGCGCCCGGGGCGAGAGCGCCGGGCGCGGTTGCCGTCAGCCCCCAACGCCGGCCGGGGCCGGCGCGAGCTCGCGGGAAAGGGGGTCTTCACCCGTGAGCGTCCTGAAAGCGGCAGGAATCTGCCGTCGCCGGGGCACCCCGAGCTTCTGCCGCAGCACATCGCAGTGCGCCTTTGCCGTCCGCGCGGAGATGCCGAGCTGCAGTCCGACCTCCTCGTTCGAGCAGCCGCGAGCGATCAGCTGGACCACCTGCCGCTGCCGCTCGGTCAGCTCGAGAGACGCGTTGCCGGGGGTGCTCCTCATGTCGGCGACGGTACGCGGACCGCCCGCAGCCGACCATCGGCCGATGGGAGTATTTAGAGGCCTAGACCCGGGCCGAGCGAAAGCCGCCGCGGACGAAGCTCGCCTCGTGGCCGCGCGCGTTCGCCTCGTCCAGCTCCTCCCGCGTGAGCGCGCCGGTACGCAGTAGCAGGTCGAACTCGTCGCGCAGGTGCGTTCGCATCATCTCGGGTCCGTCCGTCGCGATCGTGAAGCGGACGCCGTGGGCGACGAAGGTGCGGAAGACGTCGCGCACCGCCGCCTCGTCCGGCAGTGCCTTCGTCAGCAGGTTCGACGTGGGGCAGATCTCGAGCACGACCTCGCTCTCACGCAGCGCACGCATCAGTGCCTCGTCGCCGGCCGCGAGGATGCCGTGGCCGATCCGGTCGGGACGCAGCACCTCGAGCACCTCGCCGATCTCCTCACGCCCGAGCTCGCCACCCTCCTCGCCGACGTGAATCGTCACGCCGAGGCCCGCCCCGCGGGCCTCCTCGACCATCGGCTGCACCGAGCGGTAGTCGTAGCGCTCGTGCCCCGGACGCGGCCCTGCGATGTCCACGCCGACGATTCCGCGCGACCCCCACCGCATCGCCTTCTCGACGATGACCTCGTTCTGCCGGGAGGTGAAGGTGCGGTCCATCATCAGGATCAGGCCCGCGTGCACCTGGGGATACTCGAGGCTCGCACGGTCGAGCCCGCGGATCGCGGCGAGGATGATGTGGTCGAGGTCGCGCTCGCCGCCCCGGTTCCGCTTCATCGGGTTGAACCGCAGCTCGAGCGTGGTGATCCCCTGCGAGCGATACGCGCCGCCGATCGCACCGTGCACGGAGGTCTCGACCGCGAGCGGGCTCGACTGGATCAGCTCCGTCCAGTGATAGATCTGGTCGAGCGCGTCGAGGTCGGGCACGCCGCGCGGGTCGCTGACCGTGACGAGCTGGTCGAAGTCCCAGTAGTCCTTGACCGGAAGTGCGATCCCCTGCTCGTGCGCGAGCGTCCAGAGGATGTCGGACGAGACCGAGCCGCCGAGATGGGTGTGCAGCTCCGCCAGCCCGGTCATCGAGCGATCTTACTGGCTCGTCAGCCCCACCCGACCACCGCCCAGCGCCGGCCCGCAAAACGCACGCCGAGCAGGGCGAGCCGGGCCGCGATCAGCACGTCGAGGCCGGCCCACACGCCGACGATGCCCCAGCCGAGCTCGAGCGCGAGCACGGCGATCGGGATGAAGACGGCGCTCGCCGCCAGCATCGACCACATCAGGTAGCGGGTGTCGCTTGCGCCGATCAGGATCCCGTCGAGCGCGAACACGGCCCCGGCGAGCGGCTGCATCAGCGCAAACAGCGGCCACAGCAACGCCGCCTGCCTGAGCACCGCATGGTCGGCCGTGAACGCGCGCGGAACCACGTGTGCGAGCGGCAGCAGCACGACCGCGAAGGCGCCGCCGAGGACGACCGACCAGGCGATCATGCGCGCCGCCGCGGCGAATGCGCCCTCGGCGTCGCCCGCGCCGAGCATCCGCCCGACGATCACCTGCCCTGCGATCGCCACGGCATCGAGGATCAGCGCCAGGAAGATGAAGAGCTCGTACGCGATCTGGTGCGCGCCGATCTGCGCGTCTCCCATCCGCGCCAGCACCGATGCCGCGACGAGGAACGACGCGTACAGCGCCGTCGTGCGCACGAAGATCTGGCGCCCGACGCGCACCATCGGCCGCATCTCCCGCACGCTCGGCCGCCGTGACGGCGCGTGCGGACGGAGCAGCTCGACGACGAAGGCGACCCCCATCCCGGCCTGTGCGATCGCCGTGCCGGCCGCGGAGCCGGCAACCCCCCAGTGGAAGCCGTAGACGAAGAGCAGCTCGAGCACGAGGTTGGCGAGGTTCGCGACGACGACGATCTCGAGCGGGCGGCGCAGGTTCGACACGCCGCGCAGATAGCCCTGGCCGGCGAGCGCGACGAGGGCCGCGGGCAGCCCGGCCGTCCCGATGCGGAGGTAGAGGAGCGCGAGCGAGCCCGAGTGGCCGTGCGCGCCGAGCGACCGCAGCAGCGGCGAGCCTGCGGCCTCGAGCACCACGACGAGCGCTCCCCCGATCGCCAGTGACAGCCACAGCGCCTGCGCCGCCAGCCGCGCGGCGCGCTCCTTCTCGCCTGCGCCGGACGCGCGTGCGACCACCGCGGTCGTCCCGTACGTGAGGAAGTTGAAGATCGTGAACGCGCCGGAGAGCACCGCGCCGGCGAGCCCGAGCGCCGCGATCTGCGGCCGCCCCAGATGGCCGACGATTGCCGTGTCCGCCAGCACGTACAGCGGCTCCGCCGCCAGCGCGCCGAGCGCCGGCAGCGCGAGCCGGAGGATCTCGCGGTCGTGCGGCGAGCGCAACCGCACTAGGCGGGCTTCGCCACCGGCTCGGCGAGCCGGCTCTCGATGAGGGCGACCGAGCGCAGGATCGAGACCGGGCTCACGACGGCCGACGATAATGGACGCCGTGAAGGTGGGCATCATCGTCCCGTACTCGTGGTCGTTCTGGGGCGGCGTCGTGGAGCACGCGGAGCTGCAGGCCGAGGCGCTCCGCCGCCGCGGCTGCGAGGTGAAGACGATCATGGGCAACGACCCGCCCGGGCAGTTCACGCGCGTTCTCCATCCCCGGCACGGGAGGCACGGCAATCCGCCCGCCGAGGTGATCCCGATCGGACGCTCGGTGATCGTGCCCGCGAACGGCACGCTGCCGAACATCATCCTCAGCCCGCGCTCGTTCTTCAGGATCCGCGAGGCGCTTGCGCGCGAGCGGTTCGACGTGCTGCACCTGCACGAGCCGATGACGCCGATCCCGTGCATCGCCACGCTCGCGTCGTTCGACGGGCCGATGGTCGGCACGTTTCACGCGAGCGGCGACCTCGGGTGGATGCGCATCGCGAAGCCGGTGTGGGGCTTCCTCGCCGAACGGCTCGACCATCGCATCGCCGTCTCCGAGATCGCCCGAACGTCCGCGCAGCGCTGGCTGCCGGGCGAGTACGAGATCATCCCCAACGGCGTGCTCATTCCGCCGTCGGCGGACCCCGGCGGGCGCGCGCACCGGATCGTCTTCGCGGGACGTCACGAGACACGCAAGGGGTTGCACGTTCTCCTGCACGCCTGGCCGGAGATCCGCCGCCGCACCGGCGCCGAGCTGCACGTGGTCGGCGCCGATCCGCTGCGCGTCCGCCTGCTGATGACCCGCTTGCGGGTGTCGGACGACGGGATCCGGGTGCTCGGCTTCCTGCCGCAGGAGCAGTTCACCCAGGAGCTGCTCGCCGCGAAGGCGCTCGTCGCGCCGTCGCTCGGCGGCGAGAGCTTCGGCATCGTGCTCACGCGTGCGCTTGCGTGCGCGACCCCGGTGATCGCGTCCGACATAACCGGGTACCGTGCGGTGATGACTCCGGAGACGAGCACGACGTTTCCGGCCGGAGACGCGCAGGCGCTCACCGACGCCGTCGAGGCGCTGCTCGCCGACGAGCCGCGCCGCCAGGCGATGGGCGCCGCCGGCCGCGAGCTCGCACGGGAGCGGTATTCCTGGGACGCGATCGCCCAGCGCCTCCTCGAGGTCTACGCTTCGGCGATCGAGAGCGTCACGGCCATGGCGGCGTCGTCGTGACTCGATTCAGGCCGCGGCTGCCGACATCCCTCGCCGGCAGGCTCGCGGTCGGGGCCACGGTCGCCGCCGTCGTCGCGGCGCTGATCTGGTGGCGCAGCCCGACCTTCACGGGGATCGGAGACGCGTTCGCGACGGTCAGGTGGCAATGGGTCGCCGTCGCGATCTCGCTCAACCTCCTGTCGGTGGTCGTGCGTGCGCTTGCCTGGACGATCGTGATCCACTCCGCGATGACGCCGCCCCGTCCGGCGCCGCTGCTCGTCTTCTCCGCGTTCTCCGTCGGGCTCTTCGCGAACGCGGTGCTGCCTGGGCGGATCGGCGAGCTCGCGCGCGTCGCGGTCCTCACGCGCAAGCTGCAGCGGCGCAGGGGCGCGTGGGCGACGCTCGTCGGAACCGTCTTCGCACACCGCGTCTTCGACGTCGTGCCGGTGGTGCTGCTCGTGCTCTACGTCGTCGCGACGGCGAACATCCCGAACTCGGCGAGGGCGAGCCTGCTGTTCGTGATCGGCGTCGGCGTCGGGCTGTTCACGTTCGCGTTCGTCAGCGCGCGCAGGCCCCACAAGCTCGCTCCGGAAGGCCGCGGACCGGTGCGGCGCGTGCTGGCCATGGGACGTCAGGGCCTCGGCGTCATGCGCTCGCCGGTCGGGGCCGCGGGCGCGATCTTCTTCCAGATCTGCGGCTGGGTCTGCCAGATCCTGGCTGTGTGGACGGCCATGCGTGCCTTCGACATTCATTCGCCTCTCCCCGTCGCCGGCGTGGTGCTTCTGCTGATGAACGTCGTCACGATCTTCCCGTTCTGGCCCGGCAACGTCGGCCTCGTGCAGGTTGCGATCGCCTCTGCGCTCGTCGGCTACGGCATCGCCTACGGCCGCGGCATCGCCTACGGCTTCGGACTGCAGGCGATCGAGGCGTCGGTGGGGATCGGCGTCGGGCTGCTGTTCCTCGCCCGCGAGGGGCTCTCGTTCGCGATGCTGCAGGTCATGCCGAGCGCCGCGCAGGCGGACATGGGCGGAGACGTTGACGAGGCGGAAGTCGCCGCCGAGCGCGCTGGCGTGTCCCGCTAGCCTCAAGAGCGTGCTACCGGCGCGGCAGGCGGCGGCGGCGCTCGTTCGGGGCTTCGCTCTCGCCGGGGTCCCGTGCCTGCCGCTGCCGCTCGCCGACGGCGGCGAGGGCACGCTGGACGCGCTGTGCTCGGAGGTGTGGCCGGTTGCCGTGCACGACGCGTTCGGCGGGAGGCGCACGGTGCGCCTCGGGCGTCGCGGCACCGCCGTCGTCGTGGAGGCGGCCGAGGTGATCCCGTTCGACCCGCTACGCCTCGATGTGCGCCACGCCTCGAGCCGCGGTCTCGGTGAGGTGCTCGCCGGGATCGAGGCGGAGGAGCTGCTCGTCGGGCTCGGCGGCACGGCGACGATGGATGCCGGCGCCGGCCTGCTCGAGGCGCTCGACTCGCTGCCGGCGCCGACGACCGTGCTCTGCGACGTGCGGACGACGCTCTACGACGCGCCGCGGCTGTTCGCCCCGCAGAAGGGGGCCACGCCCGCTCAGGTCGCCGAGCTCGAGGCGCGCTTCCGCGCGGACGTCCGGCTCGCTCCGTTCGCAGCGCTGCCGGGCTCCGGCGCGGCGGGCGGGCTCGGCGCGGCGCTCGCCTCGCTCGGCGCGGAGCTCGTGCCCGGAGCTCCGCGGGTGCTCGACCTCGTCTCCTTCGACCCTCTCGGGCACTCGCTCGTGGTGACCGGCGAGGGCCGTGTCGACGCGACGACGGCCGAGGGCAAGATCGCGGCGGAGGTGGCGCGCCGCTGCGTCGACGCCGGTGTGCCGTGCGTCGTCTTCGGCGGCACGGTCGAGCAGCCGCTGCCCGCCGTCGAGAGCGTCTCCCTCTCGGGAGATCCGGCCCGCGCGCGGGACGATCTTGCCGAGCTAGGCCTGTGGCTCGGGACGCGCCTGCTCGACGCGGCGGGCTAGCTCCTCCACCTTGCCCTGCGCCGTGTCGAGCTTCTCGCGGCAGAACGCGTACAGCTCCTCGCCCCGCTCCCACAGGGCGAGCGCCTCGTCGAGCGAGGCCTGCCCTTGCTCGAGCCGCTCGACGATTCGCTCGAGCTCGGCCTGTGCCTGCTCGAAGGTCGGCGCGGGGCCGCTCACGCCCGGGTGTCCTCCACACGGGCGCCGAAGCCGCCCTCGGCGAGCTGCACGTCGACGCGTGCGCCCGGCGTGACGTCTGCGCTCGACCGGACGACCCGCGCGCCCCTGCGGACGATCGCATAGCCGCGCGCGACCGTCGCCTGCGGCGACAGGGTTGCAAGCTTGCCCGCCGTCGCTTCGAGCGCGGCCCGCTTGCGCTCGAGCGCGAGCGCGGGCGCGCGGCGGAGGCGGTCGTGCGCGCGGTCGGCACGCCGGCGCTCGCGCTCGAGAGCGAGCCTGGGCGCGGCTCGCAGTCGCTGCGCGGCACGGTCGAGTTGCGACGCGTCACGCTCGAGCGTGCGACGGGTGCAGCGCGCGAGCGACTCCCGCGCCCGCTCGAGCCGGCCGAGGAGCTCCGTCAACTCGGGCACGACCAGCTTGCCCGCCGTCGTCGGCGTCGACGCGCGGACGTCGGCAGCGAGGTCGCAGAGCGGCGTGTCCTGCTCGTGGCCGACCGCCGAGACGACCGGCACCGGGGAGGCGGCGACCGCCCGGACGACGCGCTCGTCGCTGAACGGGAGCAGATCCTCGAAGCTGCCGCCGCCGCGCGTGAGCACGATCACGTCGATGCCCGCCTCTTCGCAGAGCGCCTGCAGTGCCGCGACGATCTCGAGCGGGGCGCGCGGACCCTGCACGTATGTCTCCGCCACGACCACGTTTGCGGGTGGGAAGCGGCTCTGGATCGTCGTGATCACGTCGCGCTTCGCGGCGGCGTCGTTGCCGGTCACGAGCCCGATCCGGCGCGGCAGCAACGGCAGCGGCCGTTTGCGATCGGCCGCGAACAGCCCCTCCGCGGCGAGCTTCGCCTTCAGCCGCTCGAGGGCGGCGAGATGCGCGCCGACGCCGAAGCGCTCGATGGTCAGCGCGCGCAGGCGGAAGTCGCCTCGCTGCGCGAACAGCTCCGGCCTGCCGTACACGTGCACGCGCTCGCCGTCGGAGAGCTCGAGGCGCAACCCGTCGAACTGGCCCCGCGGCATCGTCACGCCGACGGAGGAGCCTTCGACCGGATCCTTGAGCGTGAGGAAGACGCTCGCCCAGCGCGCGTGGCGGCGGAGCTCGGTCACCTCGCCTTCGACCCAGACCGTCGGCAGGCGTCCGAGCCACTGCGCGACGCCGCGGTTGAACGCACCGACGGAGTACACGGTGCGATCGTCGTACGGGAGCGGCTCGACCCTGCTCACGCCGCCAGCGTACTTTGCGAGACCGGCTAGAGCAGGATCTCGGCCGCGGTGGCGTGCGTGCAGCCGTTGCGAACGAGATGGACCGCGACGTGCAGGTCGGCCTCGCTCGCCGCGAGGCGCTCCGCGAGCGGCAACGGATACCCGGCCTCGATCAGCACGTGCAGACGCCAGCTCTCGACCTTCGAGCGCTCGTTCGTCTCCGGCTCCGCGATCTCGGTCATCTCATTCATGGCTCCGTACGTTCGTGGTCCTTTGGACGAACCCTGCCGTCCTTTGTTGGCGGGCCGCCGGCTCGGCTCAGGAACGGCCCTGCACCGCGCCGGCGGCCTCGACCCGCCGTACCAGCTCTTGGAGCCGCGCCTCGAGCACGGCCCGCTCGGCCTCTGTGTCCGCGCCGAGCTCTTCGAGCCGTCTTCGGAGGTCCGTCTCGAGGCCGGCGATGCGGTCGTCGAGTCCGGCCATCCACTCGTCGCGCTGGCGCTCGAGGCTCTTGGCCGCCTCCGCCAACCGCCGTTCCAGCCGCTGAGCCCCGGCGTCGCCGACGTGTGCAAGCCGCTCTGCGAGCACCGCTTCGGCCTCGCGTGCGAAGACCTCGACCGCACGATCGAGCTCTCGTGAAAGCCGCCGCGCGGCGTCCTCGCGGCTCGCTTTCACGAGCTCTGCAAACTGCTGCGTCGCTCCTTCCGAGTACGACGAGGTCGCACGCTCGACGATGCGCTCCACCTGCTCGATCTGGCGGCGCTGCACGTCCTCGAAGCCGGCGCGGATGCGCTGCGCCGACTCGGCCTCCTCGCGCTCGATGCGCTCCAGCAACTCACGCTCGCGGCGGCGCATCCGTTCGTCGAGCTCGTGCAGCGCCCGGCGCCGTTCGGCGGCATGCGACTCGATCTCGGCGCGCGCCGCTCCGAGCACCTCCTCGATCGCCTTGTCGAGCTCGGCGCGTATACGCACGAGCGCGGCCCGCTGGTTCTCGCTTTCCGCCGCGAGCCGGTCGCCGTCGGCCGTGAGTCGCTGCCCCACGTCGGCGACGAGCTGGGTCTGCCGCCGCGCCAGCTCGGCGATATGGGCCTTCGTCGTCTCGGCGGCGCGATCGAGATCCTGCGCCCAACCGGCCAGCCGCTGCTCGACCTGCGCCTGCGTCGTCGTCAGCGCCTCGGTCAACGACGTTGCAACCTCGCGCTCGCGCTCCGCGAACGCACGGCGGCGCTCGTCCGCGATGCGCCGCTCTTCCTCGACGAGCAGGGAGACGGAGTCGGCGCGGGCGCGGGCGAGCGTGCGCTCGAGCTCGGCTGCGCGCTCGGTCGCCTCCTCGTCGATGACGGCGCGCAGCCCCGCCTGCGCGGCCGCGAGGTGGGCGTCGGTCGCATCCGCGCGCACGAGTGCGCTTCGAAGGAGCAGCGAGCCGACCGCGGCAAGCGCTGCGACGGTCAGGCCGCCGGCTGCGACGCCGAGCTCGCGCGGATGACTCGCCCTGAGCGCGAAGAAGGCCCAGCCGGCGACGGCCGCACTCGAGACGAGCGACGCAACAGCGGTCG
>Ga0187777_10000462_pt1 | contig 27983 bp, 26 predicted proteins | sample 1015_Q2_SP5_10_M_FD_132416 | JGI IMG/M metagenome (GOLD analysis project Ga0187777, IMG submission 132416) | Tropical peat soil microbial communities from peatlands in Department of Meta, Colombia - 1015_Q2_SP5_10_MG | ecosystem: Environmental > Terrestrial > Soil > Wetlands > Peat | place... | reverse complement strand
CGGAAAGAAGTTGATCGTGATTAATACGAAACAGAGCGAGGCGAGCCAAATCGCGACGCCGACCCCAAGACCAGCCCGAATGAGTTTGCTGCGCCGCCGCACTTGGAGCGTGAGATAAACGGCGGTAAATCCACTGATCAAACTGATGACCAGCAGTGGCGCGTCAATCTTCACGAACAGGACGCTGCTCCAAAAACTTACGAAGAACGCCGCATAGAGTCCGTGATTTCGACCGAGCAGAACGCTGAGCACGAGCGGGGCGAACGCGTAAGGCGCCAGCAGCCAGCCCATCTCCGGGGTAAGAAACTTGAAGGCATGTTCGCTGCACAGCAGCAGCACCAGCTTGATTGCCGCGAGTTGAACAAAGATGGTCGCGAAAACGAGGAAAACACGCGAGTTTTGGGCAAACGTTGCCGGATGATTGATCCACAACGCCGCAATCGCCGTGGCGAAGAACAGCAGGGCGATCACAAAACTCTTGGTCGGCTCAGGCTGCTGACTGCTGAAAATCAAGTAGGCCAGGCCGGCGACGAAGGCTGCAAGAATGATCACCTTCACAAAGCGCGCGTACTCGAGACCTCTCAGCAACTCATTGCGAGTACGGCGGCGCCGCTGCTTCCTGGAAGCCAATCCGCGTTTCAGCAGTCTCCTGCGCTTTAGAAAATCAAACATGGCTTATTTGCGCGACGACGGCGCGGGCGAACGGTGTTGCTGGTAAGCGGTGATGATGGAGCGAACCAGCTCATGGCGTACCACATCGCGCTCGTTGAAATAGACAATGGAAATTCCCGGGATGTTTTTCAGCGCCTGGAGAGCTTCCACAACGCCGGAACGCTTGTTCGTCGGCAGATCGATTTGCGTCACGTCGCCGGTGATCACGCACTTCGAGCGCGGCCCGATGCGCGTGAGTAACATGAACATCTGCTCAGTCGTCGTGTTTTGAGCTTCATCCAGAATCACAAACGCGTTGTTTAAAGTTCGGCCGCGCATGTAAGCAAGCGGCGCGACTTCGATCGTTTGCCGGGCGATCGAACGCTCGATTTCTTCCGGCTCGAGCATGTCGCGCAGCGCATCGTAAAGCGGACGAAGGTAGGGCATGATTTTTTGCTCGAGCTCGCCGGGCAAAAACCCGAGCGCTTCGCCTGCCTCGACCGCGGGTCGGGTTAAGATGATTCGGCTGACCTGGTCTTTCTTGAGCGCCGCGACTGCCATCGCCACAGCGAGGTAAGTCTTGCCGGTGCCGGCGGGACCAATTCCGAAAACGATGTCGTGTTGATCGATCGCCTCGAGATAAGTCTTTTGTCCAGAGGAGCGTGCAACAATTGGCGGCTTGCGCGGAGAAGTGACGATCTTCATCGAAACCGCGTCGCTGAGATTGTCGTCACGTGATTCGGCTACGGAATTGAGGGCGTACTGAAATTCGTGCTTCTGGATGGGGACACCGTTTTTTTGCGCCGCTTCGAGCTGATCGAAGACGCGCTGAGCTTTGTCGATCTTCGCCGGCTCGCCTTCGAGCTTTACCCAACCTTCGCGAGTAGTGACCTTCACTCCCAGGGAATCCTCCATTCGCTTCAGGAGCTGGAGGTCGTTGGCGTAAAGTGATTGCACCTGGCGCGCGTTATCGAAATGCAGGGTGCGAGTTTCGGTCATCAAAAATTGACCAGTCCTAAGAACGACGATTGCAGATCAACGGAAGCCGTAAACCAGTGCCCAATGGGTGCGCTCCTCGGGGGATTCTTCCACAGAAACGATGATGAAGTAACTGCTCGTCGCATTCGGAATGACGTGAGCGGCCGCGAAATGTCCTTTCTCCCAACTATCCGTTTGTTCCGCGAGTTTCCCTTCCGAATCGTAAATGTGGACGGAGACCTTCGCCCGCCCGACTTCAGTTCCCAGCCAGAACCAATACTCGTTTCCTTTAAACAATTGTTGGCGCACCGCTTTTTTCTCACCCGAGCCAAGATCGCCGCCCCAATAATCCTCGCGAACTTGAAATCCTTCTTTCACGTACGGCTCCGCCGCCTGGAGTGCGAACGATTGCGCGTCATCCACCGTTCCGCAGGCGCCGCGCGGAAGAGCAAAACTAATGAGAGCGATCAGGCTTGCCCACAGACAGAGTTTTGTGAAGCGCTTCATACAAGGCTTTTCAATTCTTCGTTACAATTCCGCTGTCCAGCTTCGTCGTGATATCGTTGATTTTTCGAACCGACTCAGCAGATATGTGAGAAGGGGAGCCGACATCCACCAGCGGTTTCACTTCGCCCAACGCATTTTGAATGTCGTGAATGATCGGCAGATTAAACTCCGGCATGCCTTGAAGCTGCGTTTGAAAGTGAACCAGCAGATCCGGCTGATGCAAAAGCTCCGCGCCATCCGGCGAAAAATGCTTCGTCACAACAGCGGTCAAAACCTGGGTGCCCCTCAACCAGCCGCCCAAACTTACGAGTTGCGATAATTTTTCGTCGTGCACTTCGTTCATTGCTGCCTGCACGCTGCTCTGAGTGCGATCAAGCTCCTGACGGACTTCTTCCCACTTGCGCTTGTCAGCCGCTTCCGTGATCGCCTTGGCATGAGGCGTGATCGAATTACCCACCCCGATGCCTTTCGACAAATTTAATACGCGCTGGCCGATTTCCTTGACTGCAGGGGCGTCTTCCGCCTGGACCGCGATGAAACCATCAGCGATCACCGTCCCAAGGAGCAGGGCAATCCGCGGGCGCTCGGTAAAATTGCTACTTTTTTCGGTGCGCACATACTCGCGCCAGTTGACCGAACCGAGCTTGTTAAGTGCCCCGAAGATTTCATTCGGCAACGGGACAACGACGTTTTCCACGCTCTTCGACATCTTGCCAACGTCGATTCGCTGTGGGGCTTGGGCGGCGTGCAGGCAAAGCGTCGCCCCAAGGAACGCGCTCGCACTGATTTTCAAAGTTTTAGAAAAGGCAATCATCGGCAGCTTCGACTGTTGATTTCGGCTTAGTATTCAGGATTAATGAGAGCATTGTAAGCAGAACCTTGGCTCCGCACAAATACCTGCGCCTAGCAATTTTGCCTGGCCCACGTCAATTCCCTTTCGCACAACATCGCACTTGACCGGCCCTATGGACTTAAAAAGGCTTCGCCAGATCCTCGAGCGCGCCCCCACCAAGCGCATCCTGGTGATTGGTGACCTCATGCTCGACGAGTTTGTCTGGGGGAAGGTCGGTCGGATTTCACCGGAAGCACCGGTGCCGGTAGTTGAGGTCACAGGCGAGAGTTTCTTTCCCGGGGGAGCCGCTAACGTCGCGCGAAATCTCCGGGAATTTGTGAACCGTGTGTCTGTTATCGGAATGATTGGAAATGACCGGAGCGCGCAACAGCTTTGCGATTTGCTGGCCAATGGTAAGATCGATGTCTCGGACTCGGTCAAAGACGATAAGTTCCAGACCATCGTGAAAACGCGGATCGTCGCCCGGAATCAACAGGTCGTCCGGGTCGACCGAGAGAGAATCACAGCACCTTCAAGCAAACAGATCGCGAAGGTGGTTGCGGCAATTCGAAAGCGGTTGAACGATATCGACGCGATTATTTTTGAAGATTACGGCAAAGGATTTCTGGCCGCCGAATTGGTCTCGCAAATCGCGCGCGAAGCGCGTGCGGCTAAGAAAATCGTCACGGCGGATCCAAATCCTCACAATTTGATCGACTGGAGCGGCATGACAGCGGTTAAACCAAATCGAGCGGAAGCATTTCTCGCCGCTGGCATTCCAAGTCGTGATGCCGATCTTCCGCCAAGAAAAGATGTCGATCTTGTCCGCGCCGGAAAGGAACTGATGCGAAAATGGGGAATAAAATATCTCCTGATTACCCTCGGCGAACATGGCGTGATGTTTTTCGAAAAAGGCGGTCATCCTCACCACATACCGACCAAGGCGCGTGACGTCTTCGATGTTTCCGGCGCAGGCGATACGGCGATCGCGCTCTTCACCCTGGCGCTCGTTTGCAACGCGACACCGCTAGAGGCTGCCCAAATCGCGAATCACGCCAGCGCGGTGGTCGTCGGCAAACTCGGAACTGCGACGGTCACGCGCGATGAATTAATTTCCAGTTTCGAACATGACTTCGGCTGACGCGTCCTCGCCTGCGGTCTTTCTCGACCGCGACGGCACAATCATGCACGACGCCGATTATTGTTCTCGCCCCGGTCAGGTTAGGGTTTTTGAGGGCGCTTCAGACGCGCTGCGACGACTGAAGACCGCGGGCTACCAGATTATCGTGATCACGAACCAGAGTGGGATCGGCCGCGGATACTTTACCGAAAAGGAATATCGCGCTGTTGAAGCAGAGGTTTCGCGCCAGCTTGGCGACGGTTTAATCGAAGCAACTTACTTTTGCCCGGACGCGCCGGACCAGCCATCCGAATGCCGAAAACCAGCCCCCGGAATGGTCTTACAGGCCGCCCGCGAACATGCCATCGATCTCTCGCGATCGTTTTTCGTGGGTGACAAGGAGATAGACGTCGAATGCGCCCACCGTGCCGGCATGCTGTGTATTCGGGTCCGAACTGGCTTCGATAAAATGACCGATGGCAGCTGTGCAGACTGGGTGGCCGAGGACTTACCGGCAGCCACAGAGATTATTCTTAACACGACCAAATGAGCCAAGCTGTGGGCATTATTCCAGCGCGTTGGAATTCAACGCGTTTTCAGGGAAAACCATTGCATCCTATTGCAAACAAACCCCTTCTCCGGCACGTGTGGGAACGCTGCCGTCGGGCGAAGACTTTGGATTCCTTGATCATCGCCACAGACGACATGCGCATCGCTGAAGCCGCTTTCGATTGGGGCGCCGAGGTAGCGATGACGTCGAAGAGTCATCACAGCGGGACTGACCGAATCGCCGAGGTCGCCCGCAAAACGCCTCAGTTTGATTTCATATTAAATATACAGGGGGACGAACCATTGGTCGAACCAGCCCTCCTCGATCGCTTCGTCAAGACACTGCGGTCGAACCCGAGACTCAGCATCGTTACAGCAGCGCATCCGTTCTCAAACACCGCCGATGCGGCATCCCCCCACCAGGTAAAGGTGATCGTCGATCTTAATGGCAACGCGCTCTACTTTTCACGCTGCGCTATCCCCTTCTCGCGAAATCATTCCGTTCCGATAAAGTATTTGCGCCATCAAGGGATCTACGGTTTTCGGCGCCACGCGCTTCTCGATTTCGTGAAATGGAAACCGACGCCGTTGGAACGCGCAGAATCCCTCGAGCAATTGCGTGCGCTCGAAAATGGTGTAAAGGTTCATGTGCTTCTCACGAAACATGGATCGCCAGGCGTGGACACGCCGGCAGACGCAAAAGCGCTGGAGCGAAGACTGGCTCGCGCACATCGGCGGAAGATCTCTCGATGAAGTACATTTTTGTCACCGGCGGCGTGGTCAGTTCGTTAGGCAAGGGGCTGGCCGCGGCATCGCTCGGAACCCTTCTCGAAGCCCGCGGGCTCCGCGTCGTTCTCCAAAAGTTCGATCCCTATCTCAACGTTGATCCCGGGACGATGAATCCGTTTCAACACGGCGAAGTCTATGTCTTGAATGACGGCGCCGAGACGGATCTCGATCTCGGGCATTATGAGCGCTTCACGAATTGTGTTCTCTCGCGCCACAACAATCTGACCAGCGGACAGGTTTACGAATCGGTTATCCTCAAAGAACGCCGTGGTGATTATCTCGGCAAAACGGTTCAGGTGATCCCCCATGTGACGGATGAGATAAAAGACCGCATCCGCGAAATTTCAGACGAATCGAAATACGATGTGGTAATAACCGAAATAGGCGGTACCACAGGCGACATTGAAGGTTTGCCGTTCCTGGAGGCAATCCGGCAATTCATCCTCGAAGTCGGCGCCCAGAACGTCGTGAACATGCATGTAACGCTTGTTCCCTACATCAAAGCGGCGGCCGAACTAAAAACAAAACCGACGCAGCAAAGCGTCGCGAAATTGCGCGAGATCGGTTTGCAGCCACAAGTATTGATTTGCCGCAGCGAGAAACCAATCGATCGGGAGCTCAGGCAGAAATTGTCAATGTTCTGCAGCGTTTCGGAGAAAGCGGTGATCGAAGCGCGCGATGTCGAACACACAGTCTATGAGGTGCCGCTGATGCTTCATGACGAGGGACTCGACCAACTCGTCTGCGATTTGCTGCACCTGAAAACTCCCGCGCCAAATCTGACGAGCTGGAAAAAGTTCGTCGATTGCGTAATCAGCCCCCAGAAAAGAGTAAAGATCGCCGTCGTCGGCAAATACATTCATCTTCAGGACGCCTACAAGAGCATTTACGAATCGCTCACCCACGCGGCGGCGAGTCAGGATTGCGGCATCGAACTAAAACTGGTCGACGCCGAATCGCTTCAGGATCGCGTTGGCGCGCAGCTCAAAGATGTGGCCGGCGTTTTGATTCCGGGCGGCTTCGGCGAGCGCGGCGTGGAAGGCAAGATCGAGGCGGCGCGTTACGCGCGGGAACACGGCCTTCCCTATCTCGGACTTTGTCTGGGCATGCAGGTGGCCACTATTGAATTCGCACGTGACGTTTGCGGAATCGATAAGGCCAACAGCACCGAGTTCGATCCCGAGACGCCCAATCCGGTAATTTCGCTGCTCGAGGAGCAACGCGAAAAGATTCACAGCAAAGGCGGAAGCATGAGGCTCGGCACCTGGCCGACAAAAATCGGGAAAGGAACTCTCGCGGAAAAAATTTACGGCGCGAGCAACGTGATGGAGCGCCATCGCCACCGTTACGAATTCAACATGAAATATCGCGAACGGATGGCCGAAAAAGGCTTCGTGATTTCAGGAACTTCGCCGGACGGTACGCTCGCGGAGCTGATTGAACTTCGCGATCACCCCTATTTCGTTGGCTGCCAATATCACCCGGAATTCCAGAGTAAGCCGAACAAGCCGCATCCGCTCTTCAAGGGCTTCATCGAGGCATGTCTGGCATTTAGTTCTAGGCCTGAGACGCACGCCTCAAACGATCCAAAATCGCCGCGCCGAGCCCCTGATCAGGAACTCGTTCTGCAACGATAAGATCGACATTAAGCGCATCCAACTCGCGCAAATAGCGGAATAGGTTCGCAGCCGCTTCAGGCAGGTCTTGTTGCTCGCTGAGATTTCGAACGGCAGCGAACCGGGTATCACTCTTCACCGGATTCCAGGCAAGTAAGGCGCACCGCTGTGCACGCGGGTCGAAGGAATTCAAATCCTCGACGAGCCGCAACGGCGTTTTTGGCGCGTAGTGCGACTTTAACTGTCCAGGCGCGGAGATTTTCTCTGTTTCGTTGACGACTCCAACCGGTCCGAATCTCGACAATTCTTCGGATGTAATTGGTCCGCGACGCAATACATCAATCCTGCCATTAGAGATCCGGGCAATCGTCGATTCAATTCCGTGGATGGTCGGCCCGGCGTCGATAATGAGCGGAATTAAGCCACCGAGCTCTTCGAGAACATGTTTTGCGGTGGTTGGGCTGATACGTCCAAACCGATTTGCACTGGGAGCAGCCAACGGGTTTCCCAACTCGCTAATGACGTCGGCGAAAACCGAATGCGCACTCATCCGGACGGCGACGGTATCCAAACCAGCCGTCACAATTTCAGGAACGATATTGCGCTTGGGCACAACCATTGTGAAAGGCCCCGGCCAATACGCTTCGGCAAGTTCCAAGATTAACTGACGGTCCTTCGCGGGAATGTCAGCAACTCTCTCGAGCCAGCCCCTATCGGGAAGATGAACAATAAGCGGATCAAAGTGTGGCCGGCCTTTGGCATCGAAGATTCTTGCCACTGCGATCGGATCAAGCGCGTCAGCGGCGAGTCCGTAAACAGTCTCCGTAGGCAACGAAACAATTTCGCCTTTCCGCAGCAATTCAACCGCCGCCTTCAGTGGCTGTTGGCCCTCAGCGCCTGACGTCGAAAGTATTTCGGTGTTCATCACGCGGTCATTCCGAGCGCAAGCGTGGAATCCCTCGTTGGATATAGGTCACGCTTCGTATCCTAACCTGATACCGAGCTCCCAATGTGAGATCCTTCGCTTCGCTCAGGATGACAAGGAGTCACCGCGGCAGTTTCGCGGTAAGAACGCTCTCGGACTGTTTCTTTCGAAATGCTTCCAGTCTGTTGCGCAACTTCGTATCATGCGTAGCCAGGATCGCAACGGCCAGAAGCGCCGCGTTCTTCGCGCCGGCATCCCCAATCGCAAGAGTTCCGACCGGAATTCCGCCCGGCATCTGGGCCGTCGACAAAAGCGAATCGAGACCTTGCAGCTTCGATTGAATCGGAACGCCTAGCACCGGCAGCACCGTGTGAGCGGCAATTACCCCCGCCAAATGCGCTGCGCCTCCCGCGCCGGCTATGATTACCCGCAGACCGCGTTCCGAAGCTTTGCGGGCGAATTCCGTGGTCGCCTCCGGCGTGCGATGAGCCGACAGCACGCGCGCTTCGTTGGGCACTCCCAGCTCATCCAGAGTTTCCGCAGCATGCCGCATCGTGTCCCAATCCGATTTGCTGCCCATAATAATTGCAACCAACGGTTTTGACTCAGCCATAAAGTATAAAATTTCCAAGACCCAACTTTTAGACTCCAAAGAAGCTTCAATTTATCAAGCTCCAAAAGCGAAATAGGCGACTTGATTCTTCGCCGGGCCCGAACCCTGGATTAGGACAGGGCTCGACTTCGTGGGGCGAGACTCTGTCGAGCCGGCGGGGGCAGTGCTCACCGCTTTTCTGGGTAATTAGGAGGTTTTGACATCTCCCCACTCGAAACCAAAGCCACCTAGCTGAAGCCGGGTGTTAATGAGATATTCCTCAATGAACGCCGCCAGATCGATCATCCTTATCGGAATGATGGGCGCCGGGAAATCGTCCGTCGGCCGCGCACTGGAACGACTGACGGGCCTGGCCCGTTTCGACACGGATGAAGTTGTCGCCGCTCACTTCGGAATGTCGATTGCGGAGATTTTTGACAAACACGGCGAAGAGAGATTTCGCGACGCGGAGACTAACGCCATCCGGAACGTCGCCACTGACCGGCCTGTGGTCATCACCACAGGCGGCGGAATCGTTCTTCGCCCGGAAAACATCGATCTTTTGAAGCGGCTGGGCACGATTGTCTGGTTGAACGGCGATGAAGCAACGCTGTTCGAGCGCGCGTCGCGACGGAATACCCGGCCATTGCTGCAGAACGACAAGCCGCGGGCGGTCTTTTCCGAGTTGCTCCGTAAACGCGCACCGCTCTACCAGTCAGCAGCAGACTTTGAAATCGACACTTCGGGCCTGGACCACGACCAGGTGGCAGACATCATCGTGAGGAGAGTGGAACAACTGGCGACGCGATGAGCGTTACAAGGAGTGAACCCTTTGCTGGAAAGTACGCTCCGAACGCGTCTCACCGCGCTGGGGGTATCGCCATTAACCTCAAATCACAGCTCACCGGACTGGCGCGCCAACTCGGGTTCGACTCGTGCCGCATTGCCCGCTGTGCTCCCCCAGGCCACGTCGAGCAATTCCAGGATTGGCTGATTGACGGCGCGCATGGCCAGATGGCTTACATGACGCGCGGCGAACAGAAGCGTTGCGATCCGCAACGGATTTTGCCCGGCGCGAAGTCCATCATCGTTTTGGCAGTCAATTATTTTCAAGGCGGACAAATTGCGGGCGACGCGCGGGCCGCCCCAGAAAACGGTGCTCGCGGCCGCATTGCACGCTATGCCCTCGGCGACGATTACCACGATGTAATCAGTCGGAAGTTGAAGCTAATAGATGAGTTTCTGCGTGAATTTGGGGGCGAACAGAAATGTTACGTCGACACCGGACCGATCCTGGAACGCGATCACGCAGCACAAGCCGGAATTGGCTGGCATGGCAAGAGCACGATGTTGATCGATGAAAAACTCGGGACGTGGTTTTTTTTATCGGAAATCTTGACGACGCTCGACTTCCCGCCGGATGCGCCGGTACGAGACCGTTGTGGCACTTGCGAACGTTGCATCACAGCTTGTCCGACGGGTGCGATCACTGCGCCACATAAGCTGGACGCGCGTCGCTGCATTTCTTATCTCACGATTGAATTGAAAGATGCCATTCCCGTGGAGCTGCGACCATTGATGGGCGATCGCATCTTTGGTTGTGACGACTGCCTCGACGCCTGCCCTTGGAATCGCTTTGCGCGCCATTCACGCGAAAGCGCGTTTGCCGCCAGAAAATCGACTAACGAATTCACGCTTCGCGATTACTTGAAATTGACTGACACGGAGTTTCGCCACCTTTTTCGCGACTCACCAATCAAACGAATCAAACGGCGGGGATTTCTGCGCAATGTTTGCGTCGCACTGGGTAATGTCGGAAAGGCGGAAGATCTACCGGCTCTTCAAGCGGCCACAACCGATCCGGAGCCGTTGATTGCCGAGCACGCCCTGTGGGCAATCGACCGCATCCATGAGCGACTTGGTAACCCAGTGTAAATCGTTAAATCCGATGGGCGCAGTTCTTGCATCTCACTAAAGACCTCGTGAACGCGTTTCGTTGGAAAAGGTCTAAAGTGAGGTAATTTCCGACGTCCCCGCTCCCTGAGGCCGCCATGCACCAAACCTTAACCACTCCCGACACCTCGCCACAGGCCGCACGCAAACAACGCGCGCGCCGCCGCAAACAGATCATTTGGGGCGCGGTAGGATTTTTTGTTCTCTGGTTGATGGTTTCAATCGCGCTTTCGAAACGTGAGAAGCCGATTCCGGTCACGACCGAAAAGGCGGTGCGCAAGACCATTCTGCAAACCGTTTCGGCAACCGGAAAAATTCAGCCGGAGACGGAAGTCAAGATTTCACCGGAAGTGGCAGGCGAAATAATTGAACTGCCGGTGGAAGACGGAATGACAGTTAAAAAGGGCGATTTGCTCTTTAGAATTAAACCAGATCCCTACAAAGCAGCGCTTGAACAACAGGAAGCGGCGATCAGCTCCGCCAAAGCGACCAATTTGCAACAGAAGGCGACGATGCTGAAGACCGCCCTCGATTTGAAGCGCGCCGAGGACATGTACGCCAAGAAGACGATCTCAATTCAGGAATATAATGCGGACCAGGCAGCGGCTGATGTCGCGAAAAATACCTATGAAAGCTCGTTGCATGAAATCGAACGAGCGGAAGCCGCTTCAAGCCAGGCCCGCGATCAACTCGAAAAGACCACTCTTTATTCGCCACTCGATGGTACGGTCACACTTTTAAACAGCAAACTCGGGGAGCGTCTGGTTGCGACCGGGCAGTTTGCCGGAACGGAAGTCATGCGCGTCGCCGACTTGAACCACATGGAAGCGCGAGTGGATGTCAATGAAAACGACGTGGTCAGCGTTAAGGTTGGTGATAAGGCAGACGTAAAAATCGACGCTTACGGTGATCGGAAATTTCACGGAACTGTTTATCAAATCGCGAACACCGGAACGACAACCGGTGCCGGTACGCAGGAAGAGGTCACCAATTTTCAGGTCAAGGTGCGGATAGATGATCACGACGTCGTGTTGAAACCCGGACTGAGTTGTACCGCGGATATCCGGACGAACATAGTGAACGACGCGGTTGCCGTGCCAATGCAAGCCGTCACCATTCGCACGGGTGATAGCAATTTAAGTCCGGAAGAGATTGAAAACCGAAAGCTGAAAGCGACTGCGCGCGATAAAGGCGACAACAATGCCGAGTACGTGAATGAAAAGCAGGAAAAAGCCGCTCAAAAAGAAGAGCGCGAAAAACTATCCAAGGTTGTGTTTCTGAAAAAAGGCGCCAAAGCGCAATCGGTTAAGGTGACGACTGGAATTTCGGACGACACCTACATGGAAATCAAAAACGGCGTCCAACCGGGCGATGAAGTGATCTCCGGCAGCTACAGCGCGATTAGTCGCAAGCTTAAGGACGGCGCGAAAGTAACTTACGACAAGGAGACGACGAAGTGATTAACGGTGAGTGACGCATGATTGGATTTTTCTGGTCACTGGTCACTCGTCACTGATCGCTGCTGAATTCACATGTCACTCATCGCTCGACCGCCAGGGCCCGTCGTCATTGACATCGAGAACATCACCAAAGATTACGTGATGGGTGAAGAGATCGTGCGCGCATTACGCGGTGTCACATTGCAAATTCGGCGCAACGAATACCTGGCGATAATGGGCCCCAGCGGCAGCGGCAAGTCAACGCTGATGAACATGCTCGGCTGCCTCGATACACCGAGCTCTGGCCGTTATGAGTTCAATGGACGCAACGTTAAGGAAATGGACGACGACGAGTTGGCTGCGATTCGCAATCGCGAAATCGGTTTCGTTTTTCAAACATTCAATCTGCTCCCGCGAGCGGACGCGTTGCGCAATGTGGAGCTGCCGCTGATCTACGGGGGAATGGACCCGGAAAATCGCAAGGAACGCGCGGCCCAGGCGCTAATCGATGTTGGCCTGGGGGATCGCATTCATCATAAGCCCAACGAGCTGTCTGGCGGCCAGCGTCAGCGCGTGGCGATCGCGCGAGCCCTGGTCAACAAGCCATCCATCATTCTGGCAGATGAACCGACGGGCAACCTTGATTCGAAGACCGGCGACGAAATCATGGCTCTACTCGAAGACCTGTATCAGCGCGGCAACACGATCATTTTAGTTACTCACGAACGCGACATTGCTGCCCACGCCCGGCGCGCCGTTCACCTTCGGGATGGATTGGTTGAAATGGACCACGCCGGATTTATCCCTGAGCTTGACGCGGCGGTTGCGAGCTAGGATTCGATCGGAACGGATGCTATGAGGCGCTTTCTTTACGAACTCGAGGAAAGCTGGAAGATCGCCGCGGCTCAGATGCGTTCGAACATGACGCGTTCGACCCTGACCGCGCTTGGCGTCATAATCGGCATCGTTGCCGTTACATTAATGGGAACCGCGATCAGCGGAATCTCAATCGGTTTCGACAACAGTATGTCTGTTCTCGGGGACGACGTGCTCTACGTCACACAATGGCCCTGGAAGCCAGTCGATGACTGGTGGAATTACCGAGATCGAAAGAGAATCGAGACTGATTACGCCGACAAAATCAACCGCATCATCGCAAGCACGCCAAACTCCAATCTGATCGTAGCGGTGCCAACTTCCAGCCTGATGCGCTCTGTGAAATTCGCCGGCAACGAGGTGGACGGCGTTTTTACTCTGGGTACGACTTCCGATTTCACTCAGACATCGACCATCGATGCCAAAGAAGGACGGTTCTTCAACGAGATTGAATCGCGCGAAGGCGCGCAAGTTGTAATAATCGGCTACGACGTCGCTGACGCGTTATTTCCGTCGGAAAGCCCAATCGGTAAGATCGTGTTGATCAACGGCCAAAATTTCAAGGTCATCGGGGTCAACGCGCGACAAGGGACGTTTCTCGGATTGTTCAGCTGGGACTCCATGGTTGCGATCCCGTTGACGGCGTTTAACAAGTATTTCAGCTCGAAAAGCGCTTCCGATGTTCGCCCGGGTGGAACGTCAACCGAATCGGACGTGCGTGTGAAAGTGAAGGACAAAAAGAAGCTCGCAGAGGCGAAAGACGAACTAACGGGGATCATGCGACGCGTACGCGGTTTGTCTCCGGAAAAGAAGGACGATTTCTCCATCAACGAGCAGCAGGCGTTCAAGAGCACGCTCGATCCGGTGAAAAACACCATCGCGATCGCCGGATTTTTCATTACCGGGCTGTCGCTCTTTGTCGGCGCGATTGGCATCATGAACATCACGTTCGTAAGCGTGAAAGAGCGCACCAAAGAAATTGGGACGCGCAAGGCGCTCGGCGCGCGGCGGCGCACGATTCTGTTGCAATTTCTAATCGAATCGACGGCGCTCTGTCTTTTGGGCGGGTTTATCGGTTTGATGTTCGCCTATCTTCTCTGCTTTGGAATTGGCAAGGCATTTCCGTCCTTCCCCATTCAATTCTCATTCGGACTCGTTCTGGGAAGTGTGATTGTTTCGGTGCTGACTGGCCTGATCTCCGGCTTTGCGCCGGCGTGGACAGCCTCCCGCTTGGATCCGGTAACGGCACTCCGGTATGAATAGAGATTCGAATTTTAGCTATGCAGTTTAGTGAAATTATCACGATGGCCTTGAGCTCGCTCGGCGTGAATAAATTGCGCTCCGGACTGACGATGATCGGGATCACGATCGGCGTCTTTTCTGTGATTTCGGTCATGACCGCAATCGGTGCCCTCCAGAATTCGATTGAAAACGGGATTAGTTTTCTTGGCTCGAACATCTTTCAGTTCGCGAAATATCCTGCGAACGTGAGCGCAGGCGGCGATGTAAAGAAGAAATATCTCAACCGGCGCAACATCACATATCTACAAGCGCTGCATTATCAGCGGTTGATGGAAAGCGATGCACGTGAGATTTGCCTGAAATGCTTTGGCTACGAAGTCAAAGGGCAGGCAGTTTACAACGGGGTGAAGACGACGCCGAGCCTGCTCGTTGTCGGAACCAATCGCAGTTTTCTCATCGCTAACGCTTACACCCTTGGTTATGGCCGAAACTTGAACGAAGAGGATGTCGAACTTGCCCGAAACTCGGTGGTGGTTGGCAAGATGATCGAGAACCGTCTTTTCCCGCACGAATCCCCGATCGGCAAAGTGATTCGAATGAGCGGCCACACCTACACGATTATTGGCGTATTGGCCGAGAAAGGGACCGCCTTTGGCCAAAGCCAGGACAATCTTTGCATCATGCCGATCACTCGATTCTTCGAAGATTTTGGGTCAGCCAAACGCACGGTGAACATCGCGACGCAAGCCCCGTCAACTCAGACCTACAACGCGACGTTCGACAAAGCAGTCGGGGCCATGAGAATCGCGCGCGGCCTGCGGGCGAATGAGGAAAACGACTTCGAGATTTATTCAAACGATTCGCTCAAAAGCGCATTCGTTTCGGTGGCGGGGATCGTGCGGGTTGGCGCATTCGTAGTTAGTTTCATTGCCCTTGTTGCCGCTGGCATTGGAATCATGAACATCATGCTGGTGAGCGTGACCGAGCGAACAAAGGAAATCGGCGTGAGAAAATCGATTGGCGCACGCAGCCGGGACATCTTGCGACAATTCTTAACGGAGGCGGTCTTTATTTCCGAGGCCGGCGGGATTTTGGGGATCGTTCTCGGCATAATAGTGGGCGATTTGCTGGCAGCCTGGCTTAAGGTGGACCTGATTTTTCCCTACGGCTGGGCAATCGCCGGCCTGATGGTCTGTTCCGCCATTGGCATCGGCTTTGGGTTTTATCCTGCATATCGCGCGGCAAGCCTCGACCCCATCGAGGCATTGCGTTACGAATAGTTTAGGAAATGCCCTGCTTCCCTTTGACCAGCGCTTCGGCTTTATCGTACTCTAAACAGTTTAAGGGCTTACCAAGGTGCCTGCTCGTCCGAAGTCTATTGTCAAAGATGTGGCGCAACCCAGCATCGTCTTGCTCGAAGAGTACGACGCGCTCGCGGTGGCGATCGGTTCTGCCCTGAAGAAATTCGCGCCAAACCACACCGCCGCCGTCGCACATTCCCTTAAGGAACTCGAAAAGCTTGCCAATGATCTCAACCCCGACCTTTTTATCCTCGACGTCGATCCGCCGTGGCCGGGAATAACGGAGCTACTCGAAAAACTTCGAGATTTGCGCCCGGCCGCACGCGTTCTGGTGATCGGCAACGCTCTCCCCTCCGAAATCTCCACCGAACGCGGATCTCTTGGCGGACTTCAGTTCGTTGAAAAGCCGTACGAGCTCGCGACCTTCGGCGCGGCGATCCAGGCGTTGCTCGGCCCGTGGCGGGAGTCGGAATCGCGCGGAACTTTGCGCGCGCTCAGTGGGATCGACCTTGTGCTATTGCATTGCGCCGCAGGCGCCCACGTAGTCCTGGACATTCGTTCGCGCGGCCGAAGCGGCGAGATTGAAATTGCCGCAGGCCAGGTGGTTCACGCCGAGATTGGAAAAATAAAAGGGGAAGATGCTTTCACCCAGATCCTGGGATGGCCGGCAGCGAGCTTCAGCGAAAGAAGAAACTCCGGAGCTAGGCGGCGCAGTATTGGATCCGGTTGGTCCGCTGTTCTTGTCGAAGCGCTGCGCGAAGTACAACCGCGGGCCCCCGAACCCCGGCGTCCAGAATTACCCGAAGCTCTCCCAGACGTCGGAAAGAAAGTCGTTGTAATCGACGACACCGAAATGCTGTTAATCTTCGTCCAAGACGTTTTGGCGACCGCAGAGCCCGAACTTCGAATTACGACGGCGGTGAATGGGGGCGAGGGTTTGCTAGAGATCCAACGACTGAAACCTGACCTTGTTCTCCGGGATTACAGTCTTCCCGATCTCAATGGCGACGAAGTTTGCCGCCGGCTTTTGGAAAACGAACGAACGGCAAATGTACCTGTGCTCATGATGTCGGGCCATGTTCAACAAATGAATGCGACCGCAGCGCGATTTGCCAACGTGATAGCCACTATCGAAAAGCCGTTTCTCTCGGAAGCGCTCATCGATCTGGTGAGACGAACCCTGGCCGGCGAGAGGAAGCTCATTAAGAAAACCACGGAAACGATAGTACCGCCCCCAATCATTGAAACCCAACCCCCGGCGACTATCGTTCAGTCGAAACCGTCACCGCCGCCTAGACAAAAAATCATCGCGGAATCGCCCGTTCTCGAAACGCTCAAACCAGTTCCTGCTTCCGGCGTTATGTTGCGGGAGCCCGTTCGGATAGAGATCGAGCCCCGACTCGAACATCCCAAACAATCATCCGCCGCCCCCTCAGTTCGGGTGGCGCCCACCGATGGCGGCGGCGCAGTGCTTGGGCTTTTTTTGGAAGTGCTTTCAATGCAGCTTACATCTCAGCTGCAAATGGGCGCGATTCGCGCTCGACCGGCGTCATTGATGGCTTCGCTTCGCTTGGAATCGGCAGCAGCGCGCAATGCTATTCCCGCCGAAACGGGGTTTCAAATTGGGCGAGCCCAATTCAGCGCCGAAGGACGCATTTCCAGTCTCCGATTACTTCCCACGGCAATGCCTTTGCAACCTGCTCAAATGCGAAACGCGTTCGAGATCGGTGGCGTAGCAGTAATTCCAAACGAAACGCGGGCGCGCGTTCAGCTGACTCCGTCCGGCACAACGCCGATGACGATGGAATTACTGGCACATTTGGAGCTGAGCGCGGTAGAGTTAACCCAGAACTTTCAGCTGGCTCAGCTGATCTTAGATTGGCCCACCAGCGCGGTCCGGGTCACGTTGAACCCCAAAGCTCCGGCACAAACGGCGGCAAAGTTCGAAATGCGCGTCGAAAAACTCGACGGTCACGGACACATCACCGAAGTGCTGTTAAATCCGATCAAGTAATCGGATGGCCATCGTTGTGGACTCGAGAGCTCTGCTTTATTCGAGCCCCAGGGCTTTGAACGTTTCACCGACGTGTTGCAAATGGACTTCCAGTGAGCAAAGCCGGTCGATTTCTTTCGCAGAGAGTTTCGCTGCGATGTCCGGTTCCTTCTTTGCGTTGTCGGCGAGCGTCCCCTCGCCTTTCCACGTCTTCATGGCGGCGCGTTGGACCGCTTCGTAAGCAGTTTTGCGCTCGGCCCCCGCCCGAGTGAGCGCGAGCAAGATTGATTGGCTATTATAAAGACCCTTCGTCAGCTCGAGATTTTGCTTCATTCGTTCCGGATAAACCTGGAGCCGCTCGACCAGGTTTCTCAACTCATTCAGCATGAAATCCATCAGAACACACGAGTCCGGTAGAATGATTCGCTCCGCGCTCGAGTGACTGATATCTCGCTCGTGCCAAAGGGCCACGTTCTCCAGCGCAACCATCGCATTTCCGCGAATGACCCGAGCCAGCCCACTCAATCGCTCGCTCGTGATCGGATTCCGTTTGTGCGGCATGGCCGAACTGCCCTTCTGCCCTTCGCCAAAATATTCTTCCACTTCCAAGACCTCGGTTCTTTGAAGATGGCGGAATTCCGTCGCCCAGCGATCAATACTCGACGCAATTACGGCAAGAGTTGCCATGAACTCGGCATGACGGTCCCGCTGCACAATCTGGGTCGATAACGTCGCCGGCTTAAGTCCAAACTTTTCACAAACCGCGTTTTCCACCCTTGGATCGACATGGGCGTGGGTTCCGACGGCGCCACTAATTTTGCCCACGCTGACGCGGGCGCGGGTTTGGGCGAGACGTTCTTCCGCGCGGCCGAACTCATCGAACATCAGCGCCATCTTCAAACCGAAGGTGATTGGCTCAGCATGGACGCCATGGCTACGACCGATCATCGGCGTCATTTTGTAGCGACGGGCCTGTGCGGCGATGACGCTGCGCACTTGCTTCAAATCATCAGCCAGGATGCTCATCGATTCCGCCAACTGAACGGAAAGGGTCGTGTCGAGGACGTCCGATGAAGTTAGTCCTTGATGGATCCACCGGGCTGCCGGGCCGACGGAGGCGGCAACGTTCTCAAGAAATGCGATGACGTCGTGATTGGTGTGCTTCTCAATCTCCAAAATCTCCGGAATTGAAAAGCGCGCCTTCTTTCGAATCTCGGCCGCGTCCTGTTTTGGGATCTGGCCAAGGTCCGCCATCGCCTCGCAGGCGAGCAATTCGATCTCGAGCCAGATTTGATACTTGCGCTCATCCGACCAGATCTGGCGCATCTGTGGCCGGGAATAACGATCAATCACGCCGCAAGATAGAAGCGTCTCGCAAAACGAAAAGCATTTTGTCGGTTTCAGTAACACCGCGCTTCAGCGCGGTGAAGTCGCACGATTGAATGAATAAAAAACCGTTTAAACGGTTTGTGTTGCCCCGGTTGACGCTAACCACCTCCTTAAAGCGAGGTGTTAGTCACAAAAAAAATCGCTCCGACAGATAATCCGTCGGAGCGATCTGAAATTCGCTTTTTACTGCCAGTCGCCTCGGACCTAGCAAACCTTGGCGCGAAGGAATTTGCCGTCGCTTTGCAGGCGCACTTTTCCGCTGCCGAGAAGATCAGCTACGGTTGCGACTGTCTCCTTGGTATTGCTGGTGCAAGAACTAACGGCAAGGATCAGGTCACCAAGTGAAAGTTTGGTTCGGGGCTTGAGAATTAGGCTGTTTTTCTTCATTGCTGTTGGTCTTTTGACAGCAGCTTCGGTGCCTCTGTTCAAATATAGTTCCGGCGCCAACGGCGCCTGGGTCGCATTCCTTGCAGCGTTATTCCGCTTTCCGCTTGGAAAGCCACATCGATAGAACGTAAAGCGCCGCGAACGCGAGAACCACCAGGAGCAGCCACCTCGTTTGACTGCGGACGAAGTGGACGAGGCCTTCCGGATCGTTCAGCAGATCCGGGGCAACGCGCTGTGCGCGGACGCCGAGATAAGCAAGGATCGAGCAGGAGATCGCCGAGCCGAGGACGGTCATAACGCTAAAAACTTTGAAGTTCATCCGCACAATCCCGGCCGGGATCGAAATCAAATGCCGAACTCCCGGCAGAAGTCGCGCGAAGAAAATGCCGCCGGCCTCGTACCGAGCCAGCCAATGCTCCGCCTCGTCTAATTTCTTCGGCGGAAATAGAATGAATCGCCCAAACTTAACGACTAACGGTCGACCTAACCAAAGTGAAAGCCAATACATCACCGCTGCCCCGAGATATGCTCCCAATGTGCTCGCCAGAATCACGCCGGGGAGACTCAGCCGCCCTTCCGCTGCCAGAAACGCAGCGGGCGGGACCACCACCTCAGCTGGCAATGGAATCGGCGTGCTTCCCATTGCCATCAAAACGATGATCCCCAAATAACCACCCGTCACGACCCACTCCGACCAGATTTGAATCAGATGATGCACCTTCGAATTTTAGATTTTGGATTTTTGATTTCCGATTACGCTGGCGGGCGCGCGACTAGTTCAATCCAAAATCCAAAATCTGCAATCTAAAATTCCGATGTCGATCTACCGCCGCGTTCTTAGTTATTATCGGCCGTATCTGGCGCATACGATTCTCGGTCTGCTGTTTTCACTCGGCGGTATCGGATTGAATCTGCTCAAGCCCTGGCCGTTCAAAATCATCGTCGATCAAATCATTCCTGCGTTTAAGGGCGCTAATCCGGACGGATATTCGTTAAGGCTCCATGGTTTTGAGACTCCGAAGTGGTCAGCCGCGGCATGGGTGGCTGTTCTGTGCGCTGCGCTGGTCGTCATTCAACTCATCTGGAGTCTGCTTACCTGGGCTACGACTTACATTTTCGTGAAGATCGGACTCGAAGCGCTCCTTAAGTTGCGCACTGACCTTTATTCCCATCTCCAGCGCCTCTCGCTGAAATATCACGACGCGCGCCGATCAGCGGATTCGACTTTTCGCGTCGCCTACGATTCGCAATCCCTTCAAACGATTTTTAACCGCGGCTTCACCAACATCTTCGGAACCGCGATCACGCTGGTGAGCACGTTTCTAATCATGTGGCGCATGGACTGGCAGCTGAGTCTGCTTTCGCTGGTGATCGTTCCGTTTCTCCTGATAACGATTTACTTTTTTGCCAGTCGTATCCGGAGGCAATCCACCTCGATCCAGGAAGTGGAAAGCGCCGTGTTAGTGCAGGCACAGGAAGGCCTGAGCTCCATCCGAATGGTGCACGCATTTGGCCGAGAAGATTGGGAGGTGCGTCAATTTCATTCCCAAGCGACGCAGAGTCTGCGGGCGAACCTCCAACTCAGCCTGACAAATATGAACAGCGCCTTGGTGATCAGCACGCTCATGCTGCTCAGCACCGCGGCGATGTATTACGTCGGAACAATGCATGTCCTCTCCGGTACACTGACGCTCGGAGCGCTTCTGGTTTTCAGCGCTTACATCCTGATGCTTTACGGACCTTTGGAGCAGTTGACCTATACCGCGTGGGCGATGGAAGGCGCCACCGCCGGCGCGAAACGCTGCTTTGAAGTGCTGGACCGCCCGGACGATGTCGCCGACGCGCCAGATGCAATTGCAATTTCAGGGACCAAGGGCGCGATCCAGTTTCATCATGCTTCGTTCGGGTACAAAGATGAGCGCGAAATTTTGCACGACATCGATCTCAAGATTGAGCCAAACCAAATTATGGCACTTGTCGGCGGCACCGGGGCCGGCAAAAGCACGCTTCTGAGTCTTGTCCCACGGTTTTACGATCCGTCCACTGGCTCCGTAACAATCGACGGCCGCGATCTAAGAGAGATCACCAAGAAATCGCTGAGAGAACAAATCGGGATCGTCTTGCAGGACACTCTTCTTTTTTCCACAACCATTCGTGAAAATATTGCCTACGGTCGTCCGGGCGCGACTGAGGAGGAAATCATCGATGCCGCCAAACGCGCGCAAGCCGATCAATTCATTCGACAAATGCCGGATGGTTACGCGAGCCAGGTCGGAGAACGCGGCGGGCACTTGAGCGTTGGACAACGTCAGAGAATCGGTATCGCTCGCGCATTCTTGAAGAATGCCCCTATCCTCCTTCTCGATGAGCCCACCTCCGCGCTCGATCCGACCACTGAATCTGCCATCATGGACACGATCAAGGACCTCATGCGCGGACGAACAACGCTGATTGTCACGCATCGACTGGCAACGATTCACGATGTCGACCTCATTGTAGTACTGGAGAACGGCCGTGTGGTCGAGCAGGGGCGCGGGGAAGATCTCGTTAAGCGCGCCGGCGTTTACGCTAAACTTTACGGGTCTGGAAAATTTACGACAACGTGAGCAACGTCAAAAAAGATCGACATGTCGAGGAGGATTGGTATCCGGAGCCAATTCCGGCCAACGTTGAATTCGGAGAAGGGTTCTATTGCGAGAGCGCGCAGGTGTTCAAGAAAATGCTCAGCAAGAAGCCGCGCGCAGTTGTTTTCGGCAATCACGTCTCGGTGTATGCCGGCTGTTCGTTCGCCATTCAGAAGGACGGTCAGTGCATAGTCGGCGATTTCACTCTTCTTAATGGCGCGATCGTTATGGCAGAAGGATTGGTCGAGATCGGATCGCACTGTCTAATTTCCTGGGGCGTCGGAATTGCCGACTCGGATTTTCACCCGCTCGAACCCGCACAACGGTTGATCGACTCGCAGGCACTCGCCCCATTCTTCAAGGGCCGACCCGCGCGTCCTAAACTAAAAACCGCTCCGGTAAAGATCGGCGACAACGTTTGGATTGGAATGAATGCAGTAATCTTGAAAGGTGTAAAAATTGGAGACAATTCGGTCGTCGCCGCCGGCGCCGTTGTCACCAAGAGCGTGCCGGCCAACACCATTGTTGCCGGAAATCCCGCTGTCGAAGTGAAGAAGTTTGATTGAAACAGCGGCTCGCAGGCGATGAAACGAAAACGCATCATTGTCATGGGTTTCATGGGCGGGATGCCGATCGCTGGCGTGATCTGGCAGCACATCCACTACATCGTCGGTCTGCAACGACTGGGGCACGACGTCTATTACATCGAAGACTCGGCGCGAATTCCCTACAACCCGGAAACGTTCGAAGTGAATGTAGAATTCGAGTATGCTGCGACAATTCTCAAGCGACTGGCCCGCGAATTCGATTTCAAAAATCGCTGGTCCTATTGCGCCCGCTATGTGAAAAAAAATCCAACGGCAGGCCTTCCGCTGGCAAAAATTCGCCAGCTTTACCGGGAAGCGGACGCCGTCTTGAATATCTGCGGAACGCAGGAGTTCAATGACGATTTGCTAAAGTCCGATCGGGTTATCTACGTCGAAAGCGATCCCGGCGTCGAGCAAATCAAGGTCGATAACGGCGTTGAATCGACCGCCGAATATCTCCGTCGCCACCACACGCTATTTACGTTCGGCGAGAACGTTGGCACGAAAAGGTTTCCCGTGCCGCTGCACGGATTCAAGTGGCACCCAACTCGGCAACCGATCGTGACCGATCTTTGGAAGACAAAAAGCGCGCCCAAGAAATCGGCGGTATTCACTTCAATTGCAAACTGGTCAACGAGTGGGCTTAAAGACATTACCTGGCGAGGAGAAAAATATTTGTGGAGCAAGTCGCGAGAGTTTTTGCGTTTTGTAGAAGCTCCGAAGAAAGCAGCCGAGACATTTGAGCTGGCCACAAATATCTCCGATCCGCGAACGGTGAAAAAGTTCGAACGCAACGGCTGGCGATTGGTCTCACCGTTGCAAATGAGCGTCGATTACTGGCTCTACCACGATTACATCCGCCGGTCGAAGGGCGAATTCACCGTCGCGAAGGACCAATATGTGCGGCTCAATACCGGTTGGTTTAGTGATCGCAGCGCGTGTTATCTCGCGGCGGGGCGGCCGGTTATTACACAGGAGACGGGCTTCACCCGAAACTACGGCGGCGACGCCGGCCTTCTCTCATTTCGATCACTCGGTGAAATTGCAGAAGCAGCGGCAATGATTCGCGCCGATTACCCAAAGCACTCGGGTGCGGCCCGGCGGATTGCGCGCGAAGTTTTTGAAGCTGAGACAGTTTTGGAGTCTTTACTTGAACGCGCTGGAATTTGAGCGGTTGCTTTTCAATCACTTCGTTTCATCTTCCAGACTTTCTGTCATGAAGGGCGTTTCCATTTCTATTTGTGGTTTGTTGCTCATGGCGTCGACCTTGCTCGGCCAACAGCAAGAACAGCAACCGCCGCCGCCACCACAGCGACCTCAGAATGAAGGTGCCCCTCCTGAAACCTCGCCGGGGCAACCGCGACCGCCGGGAGCCAAGTCCACAGTTCCACAGCAAAACGTCGTTGCGGTCCCGGTGCCGATTGCGCCGCCGCAACCGAATGGGCCTATCCAAAAGAGCTTGGTCCGCATTACCGCGACGGAAGTTGCGCCCGATTATCGCGCGCCGTGGAATGCAGGAATGATCGGCCGGGGGATCGGCGCGGGCTTCGTGATCGCTGGTAATCGAATAATGACCAACGCGCACGTCGTCAGCAACAGCCGCTACCTGACAGTCGAGCGAGATGGCGATCCAAACAAATATCCGGCCAAGGTTTTATTCGTGGCCCATGATTGCGACCTGGCGCTAATCACGGTCGATCCAAGCTTCTTCAAGAACATGATCCCACTGAAGCTTGGCGGCATTCCCGAGTTGGAATCAACTGTCTCGGCTTACGGCTATCCCATCGGTGGCGAACGCATGTCGGTAACGACCGGCATCGTTTCCCGCATTGATTTTCAACTCTACACCCATTCGTCGATTGATCAGCACCTGGCCATTCAGATCAGCGCCCAAATCAATCCCGGTAACAGCGGCGGGCCGGTGATGCAGAACGCGAAAGTCGTGGGCGTAGCATTTCAAGGTTACAGCGGCGACGTCGCGCAAGGCGTCGCTTACATGGTGCCGACGCCGGTCATTAATCGTTTTCTCCAGGACGTAAGTGACGGCCATTACGATGGCTATGTCGATCTTGGGCTGACGTTCGCGAAATTACAAAATCCCGCGCAGCGGAGGTATCTGGGTTTAAAAGATGATGGCCGTGGCGTTTTGGTCGAGACGGTGGTTTCAGCAGGTCCGTGCGCCAAGCTTCTTCGCTCGGGTGACGTTTTGCTGTCGATCGATAACCATCCGATCGCCAGCGACGGTAACGTCGACCTCGAAGGCGAGCATGTGGAGATGCCGGAGGTAGTCGAGCGAAAATTCAAGGGCGACCAGGTGAAATTCGAAATCTGGCGCGACAAACAAGCCCTCAGCGGAAGCGTCCAGCTCGACACGGTGCCGCCGTACTTGATGCAGAGCCATCGATACGATGTGCGACCACGCTATGTTGTTTATGGCGGACTTCTTTTTCAACCATTGTCCCTCGATTTACTCGAGGCATATCAACCGCAGGACCTTCGGCTTCGTCATTTCTTCGACTTTTACGTGATCGATCAACTTTACCTCGAACATCCTGACGTGATTGTGCTTACAAATATCCTGCCGGATCCGATTAACACTTATCTGGCGGCGTATCGCGGCGGGATTGTTGATGAAATTAACGGCAAGAAAGTTCGCACCCTCGATGACCTGGCCCAAATGTTTGCCCAACCGGCCGACCGATTCGTGGTGAACATGATCGGCGATGGTCCCCCGCTCGTGCTCGATCCGAAGCAAGTCGAGGCCGCCCGCGAACGAATCAAGGAACGTTACAACGTGGTTCGGGAGGAAAACCTTCAGGAGCAACCGAGCGCAAGAATAACCGCGATGCAGACACAACCCTGAGAGATGCGAAGCCTAATCGTTAGTTTGAGTTTGATTTCGATAGTGGCAACCGCTGCCTTGGCGAAAAAGGAAGCTCCTTCGCCGGCGCCCGCAAACAAAGACGTTAAACAAAAGCTGCTGTCGCTCGTTCGGGTAAATGTGACCGGCCAGCCGTACGATTATTTTCGACCGTGGCAGAAAAAACCGGCGGTATCGAAACGGGCTCTCGGTGCTGTGCTTTCCAAAGGTCGCGTGCTCGTGACTGCGGACCTGGTTGCGAATCAGAACTACGTAGAGCTGGAACGGGCTGAGTCAGGTGAGAGAACGGCCGCTAACGTTGACGTCATCGACTACGAAGCGAACCTCGCGTTGCTCGAGCCGACTGATAAGAACTTCCTCGCGGGCATTTCGCCGCTCGAGGTCGCTGGCGACACCGTCGTTGGCGATCGAATCGCCGCCTGGCAATTGGAACCGACGGGCGCGCTGGTCGCAACGGAAGGCCTCGTTACCACGATTCAAATGACGAAATATCCGGCCGAAGTCGGCCAGTTTCTTACTTATCGCATCAGCCTTCCGATGCAGTATCGGGAAAACAGCTACACGATTCCGCTGGTCAAAAACAACAAGCTCGCTGGTTTGCTATTGCGTTACGACCCCCGCTCACAGCTCATCGATGCCATTCCCGCGCCCATAATTAATCATTTCCTAAAAGAAGCCGAGGGCGAGTACCGCGGGTTCCCGTCGGTAGGATTTTCATTCTTCCCAACGCGCGACCCGCAGTTGCGAAAGTACGCGGGAGACACAGACAAGACCGGAGGCGTCTACGTCACCAACGTTGAACCGAACACGCCGGCGATGAAAGCAGGTATGCAGGTCGGGGACACTATCACCGCGATCGGCAATCACGAGATCGATCAAAATGGCAACTACGTCGACCCGCTCTACGGCAAGATTGAGTTCACCAACCTGATCAGCGCGCATTCCTATTCTGGCGACGTCCTTCCATTCCAGATCCAGCGCGCAGGCAAGCCGATGGAGTTAAAGATAACTCTCGAGCATCGGGAGGCGAAAGACTACGTGTGCCCCCCTTATTCACTTGATGACGCGCCTAATTACATTGTTCTGGGCGGCCTGATCTTTCAGGAGCTGTCTCGGCAATACCTCAAGGAATGGGGACCTAACTGGCAGCGCGAAGCGCCCGCGCGGTTCGTTTACTTCGACCGCTTTCAGTCCGAGCTCTTTCCCGGGGAACATCGCCGCATCGTTATCCTTAGTCAGGTCCTTCCGGCCAATAATACGATTGGTTACGACGATGTTTCCTATCTCACAGTGACCAAGGTTAACGGACAGGAAATCAAATCACTGAACGATCTCGCCGCGGCCATCAAGAAACCGATCGACGGCGGATTCATTAAGATTGAGACCGAAGAAGATCCGAAACAAATCGAGCTCGACGTTAAGGACGTCGCAGCCGAGGCGCCGGATCTTCAGGAGAGTTACGGGATTCCGTCCCTACAGCACTTGGATTAGATGCTGCGGGCGGTTTGCGCCTTTCTTCTTTATCGATCGCGCACCATCGGAGTAGTTTAGGGTTAATGCTCCAGGTTCCCCCGATCTCACACTCAAACCGGATTAGACCTCAAAAATCTGCCTTTAAAGGCCTAATTTTGGGGCATAATTCTCGTTAGGTCTCATGGGCACGATGAGAATTTATCGCATCCTGCTGCTTATTCGTGGCTGCTGGTCGGTAATCGAGTGTCTTTTTGGTTGGGTTAGTGCAACGCCTCATTTAACTCAGGCTAATCCGTATCTCTCGCTTTCCATTCGCGCTTTTGCCGAAGCGGTCGTTCTAGCCGTCCTCGCAGGGCTTTGGTTCTGCCGCCCTTGGGCGCGATTCGTGTTTACCGCGCTTCTCGTTATCGCAGTCATCTTTTTCGCGTTTTGGCCCTCCCACTGGTTAGCACAGCCGCCTTCACTCGCTCTCGCCGTCATACGGTCTATGGCCATCTTAAATGGGGCGATTGTTGCGATTTCGTTTCTGCCGCCCGTGGCCGACCGATTTAGAGATCAGACCTAACCAACGATGAAGCCAACCGTCCCATTGCGATGCAACTTCAGTGAGATTGTCACAGCACCCTGCGGTGACTTCTCTTATTCTCGTTTGACCTACCTTCTCACTAATTGGGCTGTTTGAAGTTCACGTCTTGGACGAAAAGGAATTTTCCGACCGCAGGAAGGACCGCTTTGACTTTCTTGTCGGAACGGTCCCATTGTCTATCTCCCCCACTCGCGGCCGTTTCCTGCCAGGTAGTTCCCTGGACAGCGCTCATGGCCAGGATGGCTTTGATATTTTCATCGGTGAGCAGTGACGTGTCCGCTTTGGTGAATCCTTCGCGCTGACTGATTCCATTCACGTAATCCACAATAATCGCGAAGCCATTCGCGACGTAACCGACCTCGTGGACCTCGTCGTGACTGCCCAGATCCTTCCCCGCTGCGCCGTAGCGTGCTTCGATCTGCTTCCTGTCTTCACCAATTCCAGCGAAGGTGGTAGAGCACAGTGCCAGCGACGCCAGGGTCGCCACAAGTAACGTTCTCATCAGTTCCCTAATTTAGTCCGCAGCCAAAGTTCGCAAGGTCGAGCTTATCGCTTGCCTTGGTGCAGAACCACACGGCTATGATCTTGAGTGCGCCGTGAAGGCCCGGGGAATCGAGCAGCCACGCGCTAGTCGACGGTGATTACGACCTTCCCGCGGGCGTGACCTTCCTCGACATACCGCACAGCTTCTGG
>Ga0187777_10000461_pt1 | contig 27985 bp, 23 predicted proteins | sample 1015_Q2_SP5_10_M_FD_132416 | JGI IMG/M metagenome (GOLD analysis project Ga0187777, IMG submission 132416) | Tropical peat soil microbial communities from peatlands in Department of Meta, Colombia - 1015_Q2_SP5_10_MG | ecosystem: Environmental > Terrestrial > Soil > Wetlands > Peat | place... | reverse complement strand
TGATCGACGACAACGACGTGCGTGCGTTCTCCGTCCGCTCGCTCCGACAGCAGATCGGTGTCGTCACTCCGTTCCAGACGCGGACCCTCGAGCCGAACGCCCATTCGATCCGAATCCGGCGAGACAAAAAAGCTTTCACTCCCAAAGATTTGCAGGGCTTCGGGAACGCAGCGGCCGGAGTCCACGCCGCGAATGAAACGCAATACCGGTTTCTGGCGAGCTGTGCTGGCCCAATCGTGCGCCGGTTTCCAGGGCGCAATTTTGTCACTGCGTAGCTTTTCGATGAGCTTTCGTGGTTTCTCCGGATTTTCGCCCAGCGGAAAGTCCTCCCCATCCTGCGCCGCCCGGCCGTTCAAACCTCCGAATCCCGCCTTCAGATCCGTAGAGCGGCTTTGGAGGACGATTGGCACGTCGATTCCGCCGGAGATTGCCAGCCATGCTCGACACCCTACGTTGGGCGATTCTATTGAGAGATCTTCGCCAGCCTGGACGAGCGCGGGATGACCAGAAGGGAGCGCGGTCGAACCAATGCGCCCGTCGAAATCGCCGCCGCACCAGGCGATAATTCGATCGTCGGTGAATCGCAGCCGCATCCCACCAAACGTAATTTCCAGACCTGCAGCGGATTCCTCGTTGCCGACGAGCAGATTTGCCACGCGCAACGCGTGCGGGTCGAGCGCACCACCCAATGAAACGCCAAATTCGCGAAGACCGGCGCGCCCAGAATCCTGGACGCTCGTCAAGAAACCCGCACGAATCGCCTTGGCTTTCACGATGTCAGTCTTTCGAATTCCTGGCGACCAATGGCGCGAAAGCGAACGCCATCACCGACCTGCAGGAGCGCTGGCGGATTTTTTTGCGGATCGAATAATCGCAACGGGGTGCGGCCTATGATGTTCCAGCCGCCAGGCGATTTGATCGGATAAATACCGGTTTGTCTTCCGCCGATCCCAACCGAACCGACTGGGATTTCCTTCCGCGGAGTTTCTCGACGCGGCGTAGCGAGTTCGCGCGGCAAACCGCCGAGAAACGGAAATCCGCCTGTGAATCCAATGCAGTGAACGCGGTATTCAGCGCCAGAATGAGCCGCGATTACTTCGTCTGTGCTAAGGCTCGCCCGTCGCGCGACTTCATCGAGATCGAACGCAAACTCTTTGTCATAACAAACCGGAATCTCGATTCCGGAAGATTGGAACGGTCGGGTGCTCGCCTCTCCGGATTTCGAAAGCGCGTCGCGAATTCGCTGGCTAAGCCAGCCAACTACATTTTCCACGGGCGCCCCAGCATCCACCACAACCTGCGGATCGTAAAAAAGGGCAACGGTAGTGTAGGCCGGCGCCACTTCGATTACTCCGGGAATCTTGGCGGCGATCAGACAACGTTGCGCCGTTAAAACTTGTTCCAGTGCGTGCTCGCTTGCGTTGTCGAAATTGTCCGCCAGGCGAATAGTTACCGCGGAATCTCCAAGCGGCGTGACTTCCATGAAAATCGCGAATCAGCCCTTAATCCGGTGAGACGTCCCCAGCCAGCTCAGAATCGAAATCATCGTGTCATTGCTCTCGCATCGCTTCGATCTCGATGCTTATTGCGACCGTCTGGCTGATTCCTGACATTGTTTCGGACGCTTGCGAGAACATTAAATTGAAATCGCCCCGCCTCAAAGGATCGGTCGTCACCGACCAGCGGGTTTGTTTCGTGTCTTCCGGCGAAGTTAGTAATTTTACGTGCAGTGTAATTGGCTTTGTCACGCCGTGCATGGTGAGATCTCCCCCAATATCTCCCGCCTGCGGACCGGTCTGCTTCACCCCGCGACTCTTGAAGATAATCTCGGGATATTCCTTAACGTTAAAAAATTCCGGGCTGCGCAAATGATCATCGCGTTTGACTATCCCGCTATCAATGCTGCGGACCTCGATTCGCGCCGTCACCGATGAATTCTGCGGGTGTTCACGATCGACTTCGATCTTGCCGGAGAATCTGGTGAACTTGCCGTCGGTCGTGCCAAGAAATTGATGAACGGAAAATCCAATCCGGGAGCGCGACTGGTCAAACTTGTAGGTTTCGTTTTCAGCCGACGCCCCTTGGAACGCTGCCACCAGGACCGCCGCTGCAATAATTCGTGTCTTCATGCCGGTTCCCCTGCTTTGGTTTTCGCCTCGGATGCGAGCGCTTTCAAGAGCGGCGTGCGCGAAAGCGGCAATTTCCCGAACAAATTACCGAGCGCGAAAGCAGGGTCAGCGTTCAATTTCCTTGTATCGTGGACTCCGGCGATACGGGACAACTCTGTTTCGAAGTGCGAAACCGCGCGCAGATTTGGATTGTTTTTGTCGAGATAACCGAACGCGCGCCGTAACAGCGAGTATAGCTCGGGCTCGTGATGATCTCGCTCGGTGCAAATCTCGATCAACTCCACGAAATAGGCCGCAGCTTGCGTACGCAGATAATTTTTGCGAATCCCGGCGAACGGATTCATCATCACGACCTCAGTCAGCGTGTGCAGGGTCGATTTGCGACTTGGCACAACCGAAATCTCCGACTCGAAGAAAAGATCAAGTTTGCCCGCAAAGGGAGTTTTGGCGCGTCGCGCGCCTTTGGCCATGGTTTGAATGCAGCCTAACGACTCAGTACACCAGGAAACAATCAGGCTGGTGTCGCTGAACTTGCGTTTGCGAAGAAGAATCGCGGCGGTGCTCTGCACTCCGAAACTCTAGCACCCCCGCTCGGGTAAGCGAGACCCCGCCCACACGCTCCGCTCTTAATGGAACGGATTAAAGTGCGAAATCATGTAGTTAAATTTGAGCACTACCTGATCGCCGGTCAGACCGAGATTGGAATCACCCGGAAAAATCGGGCCGCCGTTTGGGCCTGTCGTAAAATTTCCGTTAGTATCGCCCCAGTTGGCATGTCGATACTCAAGCGCCAGACTCGTATTGGTGGTGAGTTTTATTTCGGTACCCACGCCGGCATACCAGCCAGTAAGGACATCACTTTCCGATCGAAATTTATTGCTAACAATCTCGCCCAGGAAGGAACCTTCCTGCTGGGAAGTTACAGTGTGCTTGTCCGCGACGTCATGGGTTTTGGTATGCGCCGCCAGTGCCGCCGCGGTGCCGTCCCCGATAAATCCAAAGAAAGCGGTGTCTGCCCTTTCCATGGAGTTGAAGTCAACGCCGGCGAATGCCACGCCGCCGGTTCCGTAGAACAGGAACCGGTTCCAGCAGTAAGCGAGGCGCCCACCAAGGAACCCGTTCCAGGTCACTTCCGCCGAGCGCCAGTTAGTAAACTGAGTCTCGGCGGTAACGAACTCCTCTTCCGTCTCCAGGAAAATTTCATTCTCCTGGAATTGCTGGGATTTCGTTGAAACGTCGTTGTTGTTTCCGACGAAACTTCCCTCCGCACCGAAAACGAAGTGGCCGAACTGGAGATTAAATCCACCTTGCACGCCACCAATCACCTGCCCGTTAGTTTCCTCGTGTCCCCTCGAGTGAAACGTTGTAAAAAAGCCCTCCTCGTCCCCGGGCTCGCCCACCAGGTCGTAAAACTGCTCGGTAAGATTCAGGTCGGTCATTTGTCTGTCGAAATCGAAATGGTTCCAACTGCCGCCAACGTTCACTCCGAGATAGAACCCACTCCAATCACAGGGATCCGCGGGATTGAACTTGTTTAGAAAGTCGCTCATTCCATCACTTAAAGCAGGTGAGGGGGCGACAAACAGTGCGGCGCAGACTATGGCGGCACCGATGGCAATAGCACGGCTGGTCGGTCTCATTCGTGGCCTTTTGACAGAAGTGTCAGGTGTTGCCAAGCAAAAAAATACGCGCCTCTCGACCCAATTTTTAGCCAGTTGACGGGTCCTGGCTAAAGTAAGGAATGGTCACCGATACCGCCCGAGTCCCGGAAGATATCAGCGGGCGGCCACGACGGCTCCCAGTGGGAGATGTGAGCTGGCGGCAGACGTTCCGCGCCCTCCGCTATCGCAATTACCGGCTCTTCTTCTGGGGCCAACTGGTCTCGCTGATCGGCACCTGGATGCAACAAACGGCCATGAGCTGGTTTGTTTACGAAATCACGAATTCAAAATTTCTGCTGGGCGCGGTCGCCGCGGTTGGTTCGGCTCCAATGATGTTGTTTTCAATCTGGGGCGGTTCACTAGCCGACCTCTATCCGAAACGCTCCATCCTGGTGGCGACTCAAACCGCCCAGATGATCTGTGCCTTTTTGCTCGCGCTCGGCATCTGGGCCGGTTTCGCGAACGTTACCTTTATTGTGATCATCGCCGCTCTCAACGGCGTCGCGATGGGATTCGATATGCCGGCGCGACAAGCGTTCACCGTTGAAATGACGAGTCGCGAAGATTTGTTGAATGCAATTTCGCTCAACAGTTCAATTGTGAACGGCGCGCGCGTTGTCGGCCCGTCGCTCGCCGGATTAATTATCGGTGCTGTCGGCGTCCCAATGTGTTTCTTGTTCAACGGCCTGAGTTTTATCGCGGTCATTGCCGGTTTGTTGATGATGCGGTTGCCGCCGCTCGAGCGGAAAATAGAGTTCGTTTCGCCCGCCGAACATGCGTGGAACGGAATCGTCTATTCATTTCAACATCCGCGTGTGCGAACAATCTTGCTGTTGTTTCTGGCGGTTGGGATCTTCGGTTGGTCTTACATGGTGGTGATGCCGGCGTTTGCGCGCGACGTGCTCGGTCGTGGCGCTGATGGATTCGGAATTTTAATGTCGGCTAGCGGAATGGGCGCTCTGATCGGCGCGCTCGTCGTGGCAACATTCGGTCACCGATTCACACCGCGAAACCTCGCGTTCGGTGGTGTCTGGATATTTTCAGTCGCGTTGGTCGCGTTTTCGTTGGCGCGAAACTTTTATGTGGCACTCGCGTTTCTGTTCGTCGCCGGGTTTGGGATGCTTTTGTTTTTCTCAACCACCAACACGGTGCTGCAGACCATTGTGCCTGACGACATGCGCGGTCGCGTGATGGGCGTCTGGTCCCTCATTTTCGGCGCGATGATTCCGCTCGGGAGTCTCGAAGCGGGCGCCGTCGCTAATTGGCTTGGCACTCCATTCGCCCTCGGATCAGGCGCAGTGGTTTGCGTGATTTCAGTTCTGGTCGCGCTGATCGCAATTCGTCGGCGCGAAATGTCGCCCGTTCAGTTCAGCGGTTGATGATGTGCAACGCGCGTTTCTCGACGCTCAACGCCGCTTCTTTCACCGCTTCACTCAAAGTCGGGTGCGCATGAGTTGTCCGCCCGAGATCTTCGGAGCTTCCGCCAAATTCGATTACTGAGACCGCTTCGGCGATCAATTCCGAGGCTGCATGTTGCAAGATGTGCGCGCCCACGATGCGATCGGTCTTCGCGTCGGCCAAAAACTTGACCATTCCGTCGAGTTCTTCGTTCGCGACGGCACGACCGTTCGCCCGAAACGGAAATTTTCCGACTCGATAATCCATCCCCTTCTCCTTCGCCTGCTCTTCAGTTAGTCCAACACCGGCCAGTTCCGGGTTTGTGTAAATGACTCCGGCGATCGCGTCATAATTAATATGGCCGTCCTTGCCGGCGATTCCTTCTACGCACGCGATCCCTTCGTCCTCGGCTTTGTGGGCAAGCATGGGTCCCGCAACGACATCACCGATCGCGTAGATGCCCTCCACATTGGTTTTAAAATGTTTATCAATTTTGATTCGCTTCTTGTCATCAAACTCGACACCAACTTTTTCAGCTCCCAATCCCTCGCTGAATGGCTTGCGTCCTACTGAGACGAGGACTTTATCGGCCTCGAATTTTAATTCTTCCTTGCCCTTAGTTGCGGTGGCGGTTGCGCGACCGTTGTTGATCTCAATCGCGCTGACTTTTGATTCAAGATGAAACGTAATGCCTTGCGCAGTGAGGGAACGCTGCAACAGATTGGATAACTCCAGATCAAACCCCACCGCGATTCGCGGTAAGAACTCCAGGATCGTCACTTCGGAACCGAGGCGATTCCAAACTGACCCGAGTTCAAGCCCAATTGCTCCTGCCCCGATCACGAGGAATTTTTTCGGCGGTTCGGTGAAACTCAGCGCTTCAGTGCTGCTGACGATGGTCTTGCCGTCGAACTTCGCAAACGGAAGTTCAACCGGCACGCTCCCAGTCGCGATAATGATGTTCTTTGTTTCAATCTCCTGAGCCACCGCGCCCGGATCCGAGCTCTTAATGGTAACTTTGCCCGGCGCGCTAATCGTCCCCAATCCTTCGAACGTCGTTACCTTGTTCGTTTTCATCAGCGAGCGCACGCCGCTATTCATCGTTTTCACGACCTTGTCTTTGCGTTGCAGCATCTTGTTGAGGTCGACCGTCGCGTTCTCGATCACGATCCCGTGTTTCGCGGCTTCCTTTTTCGCGAACATGAAATAATTGCTCGATGTCAGCAGCGCTTTACTCGGAATGCAGCCGATGTTCAGGCACGTTCCACCGAGTTCCTTGTCCTTCTCGACAATCGCGGTTTTCAAACCCAGCTGACCTGCACGAATCGCCGCGACGTAACCGCCCGGCCCCGACCCAATGATAACAATGTCAAACTTTTCCATGTTACCGTTCTGTCATTCTGAGCGGGGTGTTTCCCCTCCATCTGTGCTCGCATAGTCGAAGCTCTAAGTCGTTCGTCATGCCAATGTACAAAGTCGTTCGGTGTTTGTTTGTAAGAATATACACCCAGTAATCATGGTCGCGCATAAGACTGGGTGGAGTCAGAGATGTTTCGCTTCGCTCAACATGACAAAGATAAGAACCTAAAAATCCAGCGGCAGCTTCTTCGGGTCTTCGATGCACTCTTTCACTTTGATGAGGAACGTCACCGCTTCCTTGCCGTCAATCGCGCGGTGATCATAGCTGAGCGCGAGATACATCATCGGACGCAGTTCTATCTTACCATCGACCGCAATCGGTCGTGGCATGATCTTGTGCATTCCGAGGATTCCACTTTGCGGAAAATTTAAAATCGGAGTGCTCACAAGCGAGCCATAGACGCCACCGTTCGAAACCGTAAACGTCCCGCCGGTCAAATCTTCGAACTTCAATTTTCCCTCGCGTGCGCGAACCGCGAAATCCGCGATCTCGCGTTCCAAGTCGGCGAACGATTTCCTGTCGGCGTCCCGCACGATCGGCACGACCAGTCCTCGATCCGTCCCAACCGCAACGCCGATGTCGTAGAAATTGTTTTGAATGAAATCCTCGTCTTCGATACGGCCGTTCACCACCGGCACGGTTTTGAGCGCTTCGACACTGGCTTTGATGAAGAACGACATGAAACCGAGCTTCACGCCGTTCTTTTTCATGAACGCGTCCTGCGAATCCGCACGAAGCTTTTGCACTGCGCTCATGTCGCATTCGTTGAACGTCGTCAGAATCGCCGCCGTCTGTTGCGCCATCACCAACTGCGCGGCGATCTTCCGCCGAAGTGGCGACATTTTTTTGCGGACAGACCGACCGTCTGCTGATTGTCCACTGGCGGACGAACCCGCCGTGGCAGGCGCCTGGGAAATCATTGTATCGTCAGTTTCACGATTTTGTGCGGCTGCGAGCGCATCGGCTTTCGTGATTCGTCCGCTGGGACCTGTTCCAGAAATTTTAGCGGGATCGAGATGTTCTTCCGTAACAATCCGCCTTACCGCGGGCGAGAGCGAACCTGCTTCGATGGTTTTCTCGTCGTTCTTCGATTTCTTCTGAGCGGGTGCGGCGGCCTTTGTTTCCGTCTTTTCTTTTTTCTTTTCCAGCGACGTTGCTCCATCAGGTGCTTTTTTCGAATCGTCGATCGTGGCGACGACTTCGCCTATTTTCACTTCCTGGCCTTCATTGGCGATCGTATCGAGAACGCCGGAGGTTTCGGCCGCGATCTCAGTCGAAACTTTGTCCGTCTCCAGGGTGAATAGGACGTCGCCCGCGTTCACAAAATCCCCAGTTTTTTTGTGCCAGACGGATAAGACTCCGCTGGAAATGGATTCGCCGACCGCCGGAATTTTTACTTCAATGGACATGCGCCAGTTAGCACAACAAACGTTGTAGGGGTGCTTGGATCAAGCACCGAATTGGAACGATCCGTTAGACGCCCGGCTCATCGAGAGAACCGATACCGATGCACCAAGGTTCAAACGCTGAACGCGTCTTTGACGACACACGCTTGCTCGCGTTTGTGGAAGGCGAGTGAGCCGACAGCTGGACTGGCACTGGCGTCGCGGCCGGCGTAAGCGATGTCGCGTCCAAACATTTTCCGTAGCCGCGGCTCGATGAAGGTCCACGCGCCCATGTTTTGCGGTTCTTCCTGGCACCACACCAATTGGGCGTCTTTGGGGAACGCGTTCACCATTGATTTCAACTTTCGTTCATGCAGCGGATAAAGCTGCTCGACCCGGATGATCGTTGCGGTGTCGATCTTTTTGTCTGCGCGGTAATTGATTAGGTCATAATAGATTTTACCTGAGCAGAGAATCACGCGCTTAATCTTCGGAGAAGCCGATCCGCCTTCGCCAAGAATTTCCTCAAACATCCCGCTGGTGAATTCTTCCGCGCGCGACGACGCGAACTCGGCCCGTAACAAACTTTTCGGCGTCATAATTACGAGCGGCTTGACGAAGTCGCGCTTCATCTGGCGTCGCAGAACGTGGAAATACTGAGCAGCGGTTGTCAAATTGCAGACTTGCATGTTTTCCTCGGCGCAAAGCTGAAGGAACCGTTCGAGACGGCCACTGGAGTGTTCCGGTCCCTGGCCTTCGTAACCGTGCGGCAACAGCAAGACAATTCCGCTGGGACGTTGCCACTTGGATTCCGCGGAGGCGATGAACTGGTCGATGATTGTTTGCGCGCCGTTGGAGAAATCGCCGAACTGCGCTTCCCACAAACAGAGCATGTTCGGATAATCGAGTGAATAACCGTAATCGAACCCAAGCACAGCGGCTTCGGACAACAAGCTGTTGTAAATACAGATACGCGCCTGTTTCTCACCTAAATGCATCAACGGCACGTAGGGCGCCCCGGTTTTCGCATCGTAAAGGATCGCGTGCCGTGTGCTGAACGTTCCCCGCGCGCTGTCCTGTCCGGATAAGCGCACCGGCATTCCTTCCAAAAGCAGCGAACCGAACGCGAGCAGCTCGGCGTAATGCCATTCGTAAGGGCCGCCGTTTTCGAAAACCTTCCGGCGATGTTCGAGAACGATGCGTTTAATTTTCGGTTGAATGTTGAAATCGTTCGGTACCCGGGTCAGCGCATCGACAATGGTACCCAGCGTTTTTTTGTCGATCGCCGTTGAAACGGGCGCGCTGGTGTATTCCGGCTGAAAAACCGCTTCCGCTTCCTTGAACCGCGCCTGTTTGCCGGCTTTTTCTTTTTCGATCGCCTTGACCGTGTCGAGCGTCATCTCCAACCGGAGACCCATCTCAGTTTCGAGCGACGCGGCATCGTCTTCAGTCAGCGCGCCTGATTCCAAAAGTTCGCCCTTGTACGATTGAGCGACCGACGGATGTTTGCTGATCTTGGCGTAGAGATCAGGCTGGGTGAACGCCGGCTCGTCACCTTCGTTGTGCCCATAGCGGCGGTAGCAGTACATGTCGGTCACGACGTCGCGGCCAAATTCCTGACGAAAATCGAGCGCGAGCTGGCTCACCTGCATGCACGCGAGTGGATCGTCGCCATTAACATGGAAAATCGGCGCCTCAATCATCTTTGCGATGTCGGTCGCATACATGGACGAGCGCGCGTCTTCCGGCAGCGTGGTGAAACCAATTTGATTGTTTACCACCACGTGAACCGTTCCGCCTGTTCCATAGCCGTGTAGCTGGGACATGTTTAAGGTTTCGGCAACGATTCCCTGCCCTGCGAAGGCAGCGTCGCCGTGAATCAGCAAAGGCAAAACCTTCTTTCTATGCTCGGTGTCGCCTCGAATTCGCTGCCTCGCGCGCGCCGTGCCTTCCACCACTGGATCAACCGCTTCGAGATGGCTCGGATTTGCGGCGAGACGAATCTCGATCTGCGCGCCCGACCCAAGTTTGCGAATCGTCCGATAACCGAGGTGATACTTAACATCACCATCACCGGCGACGGATTCTGGAACGTAGTTTTCACTGAACTCAGTGAAAATTACCCGCAGCGATTTCTTCAAAAAATTTGCCAGCACGTTAAGCCGGCCCCGATGGGCCATGCCCATGCAGATCTCTTCAACGCCGTCGATCCCGCATTTGTGCAAAATACTATCGAGAATCACCAGGAGCGATTCCGCTCCCTGAAGCGAAAACCGCTTTTGCCCGACATATCGCGAGTGGAGAAAGGTTTCAAACGACTCGGCTTCCATCAGAGTGCGCAAAAGCGCAATCTTCACCCTCCGCGGTGTGTCGTATTTGTTCGGCCTCGACTCCAGTCGATGCAGAACCCAATTGCGAACCCGCGGGTTCTGGATGTGCATGAACTCAGCGCCGATTGAGTCCGCGTAAATTTTCGTGAGACGCGCGATCATATCGCGCATCGTCATTGCCTCATTATCGAGGAAGAATTTTGAGGAGACGCGAAGATCGAGATCTTTTTCGCTGAAACCGAGCTCGCGCAGCGAGAGCATGGGATTTTCCGGGCGTTTGTCCGCAAGCGGATTCACGCGCGCGATGGTGTGGCCCAGCGTCCGGTACGCGTAAACCAATCCGTCGATTCGCGTTTGTAACGGGCTTTCTCGCGTGACGGGGCGCGGCGACGCGACGGTGGCGCCATTTTTCTGCGGCAAATTTCCCAGCTCAAATCCTTCAAAGAAGGCGACCCAACTCGGGTCGACCGAGGCCGGGTCTTCTTGCCATCGCTGATAAGTCTGGTCGATCAGGTCGAGGTTCGCTCTGGCGCCAAGTGTTGTGGGCATGACGCGTTTAATCTCCGATGATTGCGCCGAGCAGCAAGTTGACAGTGCCGACGCAGGCTCGTTATTTGCAACCCACCCATGGTGATTCCCTGGAAAATTTCGCTGGCATTGCTCTGCGCGGGCGCGCTGTTAATCGCGGGATCGTCATCGTGCGCCGCCCAGGCCGATCCGGCAGCGGAGCCGGCGGTACTGGCCGTCGCCAAGGTGTTGCCAGCGGTGGTTAATATTAACACCGAGCGGGTGATCCGACGCAGCGTGCGTGATCCCATCGAGGATTTTTACGCACAATTCTTTGGCACCTATCGGGGGCGACCACGGGAGATCCGCCAGACGCTGCAAAGTCTGGGGTCAGGATTCATCGTCGACCCTGCGGGCTACATCGTCACTAATCAGCACGTGGTGGAGCGCGCAGCGGATTTAAAAATTCAAGTGACGACCAACAACGGCAAGACCTACAGCGCGCATTACATCACCGGGGACGAGAAAAAAGACCTCGCGTTCATCAAGATCGATTCGAAGGAATCGTTTCCGTTTATCAGTTTGGAAAATATCTCGCCAAATTTGTTAGGCGAAACGGTAATCGTGGTTGGCAACGCGGTTGGCTACGGTAGCTCGATTAGTCGCGGTGTGTTAAGCGCAACGAAACGCGACATAGCAATCGAAAACGTCGAATATAAGAACCTTGTGCAAACCGACGCCGCAATCAATCCAGGCAACAGTGGCGGACCCGTGATCGACATCTCAGGGCGGCTGGTCGGAATCAGCTCGGCCAAAATGGCATTCACTCCGCAAGGCGTACCAACCCAGGGACTAGGGTTCGCCATTCCGGCGGATGTTGTTCGGGACAGCGTCGCCACGTTCAAGGCGTTCGCCCAAAAGCATCCCGGCCAGAAACTTCAACCCGCGACCGACGAAGCATCCGCCACCTCGACAAACGCGGAACGTCTTTTCGGAATGCAACTTCAGGATTTAACGCAGGACCTGACGAACGCGCTCGGTTATCAAGCAGGGCAAGGAGTTTTGATCAGTTCGGTGGAATCCGATAGTCCAGCCGACGAATCGGGGATAGAACGCGGTCTGGTGATCTACAAGATCGGAAAACATAACGTGAATTCAGTAAAGGAAGCGGAAGCACTCTTAAGCCTCGCCAGTAGTGGAACAAGCGTCGATTTTGCAATTGGAGTTGTGCGAGCGAATGGTGCCCAGCGAGTAGAAACGCTGACGCTCACCGCCCGTTGACAATCGAAAATTTTTGGCAACGCAATCCAGGTTCGACTGTCTGACATACTTTCGCCAATGATCAAAGTTGAAAACCTAACGAAACGCTACGCCGGTCACACCGCGATCCGTGATTTGAATTTTGAGGTTGGCCGAGGCGAAATCATGGGATTTCTCGGTCCGAATGGTGCAGGCAAGACGACGACCATGCGTATTCTGGCGGGATTTATGCCGGCGACTTCCGGCCGGGCGTCGATCGCGGGCTTCGATGTTTTTGACCAATCGCTTCAAGCACGCTCGCATCTCGGTTACATGCCGGAAAATGTTCCTCTCTACAACGACATGCGGGTGACCGAGTACCTCGATTATCGGGCCGCGCTCAAAGGAGTCTCTCATCGTCGAATCGCGGAACGAGTTGGGGACGTGAAAGACCTGTGTGGGCTGCGCGACGTCGAGCGAAAGTTAATTGGCGCACTGTCGAAGGGTTATCGTCAACGCGTGGGGCTGGCCGATGCACTTCTTAATGAGCCCGACCTCCTGATTCTCGACGAGCCGACAATTGGACTCGATCCGAACCAAATCCGGCAGGTGCGCGAGCTAATCAAGAACCTGGGCAAGCAACATACCATTCTACTTTCCACCCACATTCTGTCCGAAGTCGAGATGACCTGCAGCCGGGTCATCATCATCCATAAAGGCCGGATTGAGGCATGCGATACTCCGGAAAATCTGCTCGGTCAGATTCGCCAGGCTGGCGGCGTGGTCGTTGAAGCAAAGACCGGGAACGACAACGGTGCGGAAGAGTTGAAGAAAATTTCAGGCGTTCGCGACGTGACCGTCGTTCAGGCCGACGGCTGGGAAGTATTCCAATTGCGCGTCGAATCCGGTCTTGATGTGCGCGAAGAAATTTTTAAACTCGCGGCGGCGCGGCATTGGGCTCTGCGCGAACTCTCTCAACGCCGGGCCACCCTCGAAGACGTCTTCGTCGAGATCACGCATGCGGAGGTGTCGGTTTAACGATGAGAAAATTTTACGCCCTTCTCTCTCGCGAAGTCCGCGGATATTTCCATTCCCCAATCGCCTACATCGTCCTGGTGTTTTTTCTCCTGGTGAGTGGCGTGGATTTTTATTTCCAAGTGTCCTTCATGAACCAGCGTCCGGCCGCTTACTCGGTCCTGGAAGCGTTTTTCAATTCGGTGTTCTTTTGGTTCGCGTTTGTCCTGATTTTTCCACTCATCACGATGCGTTTGTTCTCCGAGGAATTTAAACTCGGCACAATCGAACCTTTGATGACAGCGCCGGTGCGCGACTTGCAGGTAGTACTGGCAAAGTTTTTCGGCGCGGTGGTGTTCTACATCGCGCTTTGGCTCCCGACTCTGCTCTACTTTTGGATTTTCCAAAAGATCACCAACCAACCGGCGGCGAGTTCACTCGGCGCATACTGGGGTTCGTATTTGATGCTGTTATTGCTCGGAATGTTCTATCTGTCGGTCGGCTGCTTTGCCTCGGCGTTGACAAAAAACCAGATCGTCGCCGCGGTTATTTCCTTTTGCACCATTACATTGCTGTTCTTTCTCGGCCTGGTTCAATTCATTCTGCTCGATATCAGCTCGGGCATGCGAGACGCCCTTGGCTATTTCTCAGCCATCGAACACATGGGGACCTATTCGCGAGGCATCATCGATACGCGACCAATTGTTTTTTATCTCAGCATGACTGCATTTGTACTGACGCTGACTTATCAGGCCTTCCAATCACGCAAGTGGAGGTTGTGACGAATGGCTGACGCAACAAATCCGAAGCCAAAGAAAATTCAGCGACTCCAAATCGGACTGAATCTCCTCGTCCAGATTATCCTGATTTTTCTGCTGGTCAGCGCGGCGAACTGGATCGGCTTCCGTCATTACAAACGCTGGGACGTTTCACGCGATCAGAAGTACGCCCTCTCGGACAAGACCAAGCGCTTCCTCGATACCATCAAGGGCAAAGTGCGGATCACGGTTTTCTTCTCGCCTAATACGCCGATTAGCGGCGATGTGGCGAATTTGCTGACCGAATATCAATACGCAGCCAAGGGTAAGATCGATATCGAAAACATAGATCCCCAGCGAAACCTCTCTCGGGCGAAGGAAATGTTCGATAAGTACAAAGTGGTCAGCGACGAAAGCCTGCTCGTTCTTGATTACGAAGGCCGGAACAAAACGGTGAAGGCATCGGAAATGGCGGAGATCGATGCCAGCGGGGCGGCCATGGGGGAAGGAGCACGTGTGACCGCGTTCAAGGGCGAGCAAGCAATCACCAGTGCGATGATGGACCTCGTTGAAGGGAAAAAGAACACGATCGGTTACATCGCTGGCCACAAGGAACCGTCAATCGCCGAAACGCCGCCCGCCTCACCGATGATGCAACAGCAGGAACCGGCCAGTCCGATTTCGGTCCTGAAAACGTTCATTGAGAATGAAAATATCAAGTTCCAGGAATTGAACTTGTTTAACGAGCCGCAAATCCCGGCCGATATCAAAACCGTGATGATTGTGGGGCCACAGTACGATTTCTCCGATCGCGAGATGAAAATCCTGCGCGACTTCTGGAATAAACAGGGCCGGATACTTTTCCTGATCGATCCCTCGGCGAAGACGCCGAAGCTGTTCGCTTTCCTTGGCGAACTTGGCGTCAAAGTGAATGACGACCGCTTGATGGCGTTTGTGCGGACCGGAATCGAAGAGCTCGCCCTGATTCGGGACGTCTATGCGCGTTTTCTTGACAACAGCCCCATCACGAAACGGCTTTCGGATGTTCGCGCGGTATTTTTCGGCGGCACTTCTTCTTTGACGCTCGAACCCGACCGCGTGCGAGGCGCGAACATCCTGGTGCAACCGTTAGTGCAAGCGGAAAAAGGTTATTTCGCTGAAACGGATTACAACACGAACGACCAGAACAAGCTCCAGAACGACGCCAAAAAGGCGGGCGACGCGGCATTCACCATCGGCGCTTCCATTGAAAAAGGGGGCAGCGCGGACGAGCGCGTCCAGATGAACTCGTCACGCATGGTGGTGGTGAGCAATGCTACGTTTGTGCAGGACAACGCGTTGACCCAGGATCAACAGGCGCTCGATTTCATTTCCGGCTGCGCCAACTGGCTCCTGAGTCGGGAACAGCTTATTGGCATCGCGCCCAAAGTTCCGAACACGCTTACTTTTAATCTCACCGAAGACTCGTTACGAAATTTGCGCTGGCTCGTGCTCGTGCTGATTCCGCTCATTTTTGTTGTGCTCGGAACCGCCGTCTGGTGGCAACGCCGCGCCTGATTCAATTCGTTCGATCTCATGAAGTGGAAAGCAACTCTCGTCCTGCTGGTCGTAACCGCCGGCGTCTTTGCCTATCTGTTTCTCGTTGAACGCAACGCGTCGAACACCGCGGATGCGGCTCGCGAAGCGCAGAACGTCGCTAATTTCAGCAGCGAAAAGATTGACGGCATAGTCATCCAAAATGGAGACGACAAGATCGATATCCGCCGTCATCAAGATAAGTGGCGATTAGAAACGCCCATCAAAGACCAGGCCGACACCTCCGCGGTGTCGGGCTTGCTCAGCGACCTCGAGAACTGGCAGAAGGACGCAACCATCTCGGCCAAGGATATGGATGCGGACAAGAGCAAGCTTTCGGATTACGGACTCGCCGCGTCGAAATTGCGCCTGAAGTTGTCGGGCGAAAATGCACCCCCGGAGATTTGGTTCGGCAAGGAAGGAGCCCTCGAAGGCAGGATGTACGTCCGGTTCGCGAATTCAAAGGAGGTATTTCTGGTTAACGAGTCCGTCAAAAAAGCGATTGAGAAAAAAGCTGAGGATTTTCGCGATCGTAAACTGACAGACCTGATCATGGCCCAAGTCGTCCGCGTCGTTGTGAAGACGCCGGCTGGGGAAATGGAACTTCAAAAAAAGGACGACCATTGGGAAATTGTAAAGCCGCTGCATACTCGCGCGGACGATCAAAAGGTTGGAGATTTGATCGCTCAAGTGACAACGGCACGCATTGAACAATTCGTGGCCGACGATAAGGGCGATCTGCATCCGTACGGATTGGCCGAGCCGCGCGGATCGGTCACGCTTTTCACGCAGGATGACAAGCCCGGCGCACCGGGCCAGACGCTTCAGATTGGCGGTGTGTCAGAAAAGGACAAGGAGCAGGTTTACGTGCGTTTTCCGTCGCGCGGGTTCGTTTACACCTTACCGAAGAAAGTTGAAGAATTACTCGACGCCAAGCCGGACGCGCTGCGCGACCGTCACCTCGTTCGCATCGACACCAAAATTTTGGATCGAGTCACGATTGACGCACCAGGCAAGGGTAAGACCGTTCTCGCGCGAAAGGACGAGAATTGGACGATCGCGAGTCGCAACAACGCGCCGGCCAATTCCAATGAAGTGCGCCAGTTGATCGATTCTATGCAAGGCGAGCAAGTGACGAAATTCGTTGAAGACGTTGCTTCCAATCTGCCGAAGTACGGGCTCGATAAGCCGCAACTGACAGTCACCTTCAGCTCGTTTGCTTCGGAGAATACCGCCGAAACAAAGGCCGGCGAGCAACCGTTCGCGTCTGTCGCATTCGGAAAAATCGAAGGCGAGAACGTTTATGCTCGTGTGGGTGACGAACCATTTGTTGTGAGCGTGCGTCGAGCGCTTCTCGATCAGATCCCGACGGATCCCCTGCAATGGCAGGACCTCACGATCTTCAATTTCAAGCCCGACCAAATTCATCACGTTACAGTGAAGGCGGACAAGGAATTCGAATTGATCCGTGGAACGAATAATCAATGGGCTTGGGCGAAAGGCAGCGGTCCAATCAATCAGGTAAACTTACAATCGCTTTTGGGTGACCTTGCGGGTCTTCACGCGGTTAGCTGGATTGGAGGATCATTACCGGGTCACGGACTCGACAAACCGCAACTTGTCGTCACTTTCACAACCTCTCCCGACGATAAGGCGATCCACAAGCTCACCGTTGGCGGCACCGCGCCAAATGGAAACTGGTTTGCAAAGGTAGACGAACGCGACGGAACGTTCGCGATCAGCGGCGCCGATGTGAATACACTCAAACTGCCGCTCGCAGGCCAAGTGTCACCGACGCCGAGTCCGACGAGCACACCAACTCCGTAATCTTATAGCTTCCGCGGTCTCTGGCTGCAGCCCGTCGACGGCACATCGGCAGCTACAATCCTTTCTCCGCCGCATAGATCGTTACAATACCGCCGGACAGCGGTTCGGCAGTCGCATTTCGAAACCCATTCGATTCGATCAAAGACAACATTTTCTCGCCCCCGGGAAATTGTTCGATCGAGTCGCCCAAATAATCGTAGGCAGATTTTTTGCCAGTGAGCCAGGACCCAAAGATTGGCAACAATCGATGCAGATAAAATCGATAGACCCCGCGCAAGATCGACCACCGGGGCAACGAAAATTCCATGATCAGCAAATGGCCATTGTTCTTCAGCGTGCGCGACATTTCGCGAAGGGCCGCGCTCCAGTCCTTAATGTTCCGCAATCCGAATGCGATAGTAATGCAATCGACGGAACGATCGGAAAACGGAAGCGCGAGCGCATCCGCGATCATAACTCGCCGAACACCTTTCATTTTCGCCATGGCGAGCATTTCCTCAGAAAAATCCGTGGCCACGATTTCCGACTGCGGCAACGCTTTTTGCAACGCGACCGTCAAATCACCCGTTCCAGCAGCAAGATCGACTACAGTTTTCGAATTCCAGCCGGCAACGATCTCGGCCGCGCGCTTACGCCAGAGAAAATCGCAACCGCAGCTCAGAACATGGTTGGCGACATCGTATCGACGCGCAATGCTGTCGAACATCGCACGTACGGTCTCCGGGTTGCGGTCCGTGGGACTGATTTCGAAAAGATTCAGAGCATTTGAGCTTCGCGCTTTGTCTGACTCAAAGCCAATCCAATCGCGAGCCAACCGGCCGGCATCACGTGCAACAGCAGACGCGGAACTGAAGAGGTCATGTGCGCAGCATAGCTTGGCCACATGCTAAAGACGTAAGTGAGCGAATACAGCAGAACGGGCGCAAGGATCGCACTTGCCAAGGCAATGCGTTCGAGTTTGCGAGACGCAATCAGGTAAATCAGAGCGATCACGGCGAGCAGCCAAAAGATGCTCCAGTGCGTGGGCTCGCGTAATTCCGCAAAAAGAATGCCGAATATGCCACTAAACCTGTCGCTATTATCGCGCAGCACTCTCAGACTCGGATGAGCAAAGTCCGAATGCGGCCAGAGATGAACCATCTTGAGATAAACGCGCCAGCAAAGGATTAGCGCGCATCCAGGAACAATTGAGATCAAGAACGGCACGACTCGTCGCCGGACCAAACTCAAACCAAAACCAAGAAAGGCGAGAACGAGCCACAAGATAATTCCTTCGGACTTGATCCAGGGCAGCAGCGCGCTGCAGGCGGCGAACATCCTAATATAACGATGATCGCCCGTCTTGGACCACAGCATCAAATATCCGAGCGCCGCCAAATAATAAACGCCGAGCGGTATATCGACATATCCCACCACGACCCCGCCTGGACTCGCGCTGATTGAAGGCACAAACAGCAGGAGCGCCGCGATTAATAAACCGATCGAACGCCGACCAGACAAACGGATGACGAATAGCGCGAGCAACGGCGCTCCCGCGGCGAAGAAGAACGGGAAGATGATTTTCATCCAGGACTGGTTCGGCTCCCCCATCCACAGGTAGAGCCATAGCTCGGTGAACGGGACTCCCAACGGATATTCAGGATGACTGAACCCGCGGCCCGCGCTCGAATAATATGAGCCCGGAATAACTCCATCGTTTAGGAACGCGTAACGCGCCTTGATCTCCCAATTGAGAAGGCCATCCCAACCGAGCGTATGTTTGAATGAGACGAAGACCAGAACTGCGATCTCGATCAAAATCAGGCTGCCAAGAATCCATTCCAAAATGTTGACTGGTCGGGGCAAATCGATCTTCGAGTTCGCGCTTCGTTTCGCGCGCCAACCGATGATGGCCAGCAATAGACATGCGACGCCAACGATCGACTGCAAGAGGAGCCCCGAACAAACCATGCCGCACATCCACAAAAGCAAGGAAACGGCTCCGCAGCCGAGCAGCCAGCTCAGGCACGCACACTCAATGAGATTAACTTGGTTTCCGCGCGCGAAGACCAGCATCGTGATGCCGAAACCGGCGATGAAAATCGTGAAAAGAGCCGCAATTAATCCGATAACAATCATGGCGAAGCTGCTTCGGTAAGCGGAACGAGAACAACGCCGGAACCAAGGGAAACACGGTGTTGTAACCATGCCGGGGGATCGGCCGAACAGAAAACTACGCCGGCAACGGAGCTCGGTTTAACGTCGGCAAGCTCCTTCCCAACGGTCGGCGATGTGACCTTGATTATTTGAACTTCACGCGGCCACGACACATAACCGATCATCATTCCCAAAAATTCGCTTTGAGCGTTTTCATCGCGCACAAAGATGAGGAGTGATCCATCCTTGCCCAAACGCCGGAACACGTCCGGGAGTTTTTCGGAGCCATGTTCGATTCCAGTGAGAGCGCCGAGATACGCGTCGATCGAGCGATTCGTTTCAAGAGGACCGAGTCGATTTTCGCGAATTGCAGAAGCGACAATCGGTGCGCCGATCCAGACAAAGATGGCGACGAGCGCGCACCAGAGAACAAAGTGCAAATAACGAAGCGCACGCATTTTGGTTTATGGATTGCGGACGATTGCAATGCAAATTCCAGGCCAACCGGGCAACCCGTGATCGGAGTGAAGAAATGAATTCAATTCAGCTGTTACGCGTTCACGATAGCGACAGCAGCGGCGGCGATGACTGAATCGAAAAACGCCCACGCTTGTGCTGGAAGGTGGTAAGCATGAACTTATCCATCACCGTCTTGCACTCACTAACTACCTCAAAGCCCACTTGCTTCCACAATGTCAAATAATCGGGGCGCATCACAGCTAGCCAAAAGAGGGGCCGGATGAAAATTACCGCGCTTCGTTCGATTGGTTTGGTGCTTCTGGTTGTCTTGCTCCTCACAGTTGGCTGCAATCGGCCTGAGAAAGCGCGGCCGGAATCCAGTGAAACGCCGATTCCCCACGACATCCCCGCGCGCCTTACCTTGCAGGCCCCAGATGCATTCTACGATCCGCCCTCGGAATTGCGGCATCAACCCGGAACACTGGTGCGAAGCGAGCCGTTGAAAAACGCGGTGTTGCCAGCCGGGATGCGAGGCTGGCGCATTCTTTATACAACCACTGTGGACGACAACACGCCAGCGACGGCGGTTGCGACCGCGTTTGCTTCTAGCAGTTCTCAACCAGGCCCGCGCCCTGTCATCGCGTGGGATCACGGTACAACGGGATTGGTTCAGAAATGCATGCCATCACTTTTTTCAAATCCAACTTTCGAGATCCCGTGGTGCGGCCAAATCGTGAAAGCCGGCTGGGTCGTGATCGAAACAGATTACTCTTTCACAGAGAAGGGCGGCCCGCATCCGTATTTGATCGGCGAAGGCGAAGCGCGCGCGACGCTTGATGCGGTTCGGAGCGCGCGACAATTGTCCGAACTTTCGATCGATAAGCGAATGGTAGTGTGGGGTTACTCGCAAGGCGGACACGCAGCTCTTTGGACCGGTATTGTCGGACCCCGCTACGCGCCGGAGCTTGAAATCCTTGGCATCGCAGCAATCGCACCGGCAACGAAAATCGAAAGGAATCTTGCGATGAGCGCTGAAGTGGAAAAGATGTTTGGACCGTATATCGCGTTAGCCTACAGCCGGTTCTATTCCGACATCAAATTCGAGCAAGCGATTCGCCCGGAGGCGCTCGACGCTGCGCGCCAGATTGTAAACTTATGCGATTCCGTTCCGCCCGAGGAAGTGGAACGAATCGAGACACTGTCGAAGACATTTGATGGTCCGGCGTTGGCGACGAGTTCGAATAAAGCGCTTCAGGCTCGACTTGAGCAGAACACCCCGGACGGTGCGATAAACGCTCCGGTTGTAATTGCGCAAGGCCTCTCGGATACGGTCGTGCCGGCGAACGCTACCAAAGAATATGTCGAAGAACGCTGTTCTGCAGGTCAACGATTCGAGTATTGGACATTTGCGGGACGCGATCACTTCACGATTGCGGGGAGGGATGCGCCCCTCGAGGATCTGCTGATTAAGTGGACGCTGGCACGCTTTTCGAATGAGCCCGCAGCCAACGATTGCGTTACTAGATCTTTCTGATTATCGCGCGGGCTGAGAAGCGGATTCGAGTTTGCTCAATTCAATCCTTGTTAGGCCGTTATCCTGATCTGGCAACTGTTGCCGGCCAATATTGACTTGTAGCAGGTGAAAAGGGCTCGACTTGAAATGAAGAATCATTTCCCGCGCCACGCTGCTTCAACTGTTTTACCGCCGACACTAGTTTTGCCAAACCTTCTTCAATTTGTGCCTGCGACCAGGCCGCAAATCCAAAAACGAATGCTGGATCCAGCTGAGCCTTGATACAGAAGAAAGAGAGGGGCCGCGGCCAGACGCCGGTCTCCTGACGAGCCCGCATGAACAATGGAAAGTCTTCCTTGCGTCGCAGCCAGGCGATGAAGTGCAGACCGGCCGGCGTTACTTCCAGATCGAAATAATCGCCGAGCCATTTTTGGAATTGCTCGATAAAAAACAGGCGACGCTGGGAATAGACTTCGCGCATCCGCTTCACGTGGCTGAGGAAAAAACCTTCGGTAATGAAACGCGCCAGGGTGGCTTGATCAATCGCCGGGGAATGCTGATCCATGACCGCCCGTACCTTGACTAGCGTGTCGACAAGTTGTGGCGGGGCGATCACAAAACCGAGACGCAGCGATGGGTACAGAATCTTGCTCATAGTTCCCGCGTAAATTACCCGGCCTGCATGGTCCAGACCTTGAAGACATGGCAGCGGCGGCCCGTCGAAACGAAACTCGGAATTATAATCGTCCTCAAGAATGTAGCCGTCGTGCGCCTCTGCGAACTCGATAAGAGCTTTCCGCCGCTTCAGGCTCATCGTCACACCGAGAGGAAACTGGTGGGACGGCGCGACGAAAATGAGCCTGGGAGAATTTCTTCGCGAAGACTTCCCGATTATCAGGCCCTCACGATCGATTGGTCGCGGAACTATCTTCGCCCCGACAAAAGCCAGGACATTATGTGCCTGATGAAAGCCCGGATCTTCGATCCATGCCGCTTCACCCTCGTTGATTAACGCGAGCGCGCACGCCAGCATCGCCTGCTGCATGCCACCTACGACCACAATTTGATCCGGATGACAGTTGGCGCCGCGGAAGTCGCACAAGTAAGCAGCGATTGCCTTCCGCAAATCGATATCACCGCGGCTCGATGCATAGCGCAGCAGATGAGCTCCCTTTTTTGCCAGGACCTGCTCGCGTAAGCGTTCCCAAACCGCGATCGGAAACTCGTCAACGGCCGGCAACCCAGCAACGAAAGTCACGCTGGGCGGCCCGCCAACGCCGACATCCAGTTGTTGGCCGCTCCGAAAATCGGTCATTCTGGCCACTCGTCGCGCGACACGCGGGGAATGCCCGGCGCGCGAAGTCGTCGCCGGCCTGGCAGCCTTCAGAAAAGTTGCCGGTAAATGATCGGCGACAAAGATGCCAGAGCGCTCCCGCGCGTGAAGATAGCCTTCTGCCAGTAATTTTGAGAAAGCCTGGCTCACAGTCAGTCTCGAAATCCCGAGAGTTGAAGCGACAACTCGTGATGAAGGAACGCGCGAAGCGCTTGAATCAAAACTGCCGCTCTCCAGTTCCTCGCGGATTTGACGATACAGTTGTTGATAAAGCGGCTCGGACGACGCGCGATCCAGTCTCACCATTTCGAACGACATCACCAAACGACGCCGGCGCTGCTTTGGAACCGATGAAGCTGTGCGCCCGTAGATCGCGCCATTCATCTTCACGACCTGATTTTCGCATCCGTAGAAGACTTTCACAAGACGGGCGCGCAATTCAAAGCCCTGGTTCCCGCGACGAGTGAAACTGGTCTGCCTTTTTGGCGCGATCTGGTTATAGCCAGCGGCACGCCGATGAATCACGCTGATTGAGTTAAAAAATAAAATTATGAAAAGCACATTATCCAACACTCGAATCAAACTCTTCAATTGCGTTAGTGCGTTGAACATTTGGCCGCGTCTATCCAGCGCCCTTTGTCTCGTCCTCTGTACTCTCGGGTTACCCTTTTCCGTAAACGCTGGTGGCCCACCGCCTATCCGCATTACCGAGTTCGATGCGCCCGGCGCGGGCACAGCACCTGGTCAGGGAACCGTGGCATTTGGCCTCAACCTTTTGGGAACGGTTGTCGGATTCACTCGGGATACCAACTCTGCGCGGCACGGCTTTCTCCGTACTCCGTCGGGTAGCTTTGTCACGTTCGACGACCCAGCAGCGGGCACGTGTTCGGAAAACTGTGGAACGATCGGCGACGCTCAGGGAACGCGCGGTTACTCCATCAATCTATTTGGAGAGGTCGCGGGATTCTTCACCGACAACAACGGCTTTTGTCATGGCTTCATTCGTTCGCCTAACGGCACCTTCACCCAGATCGATGCTCCGGACGCAGGCACAGGTCCGTTTCCGCAAGGCACCTTTGTCTCAGATAATACTCCCATGGGCATCAGCCCGGAAGGCGCAGTCATAGGCTTTTACGTGGATGGGAATTCAGTTCAACACGGCTTCGTGCGTTCTGCTGATGGCAAAATCACCGAGTTCGATCCACCCGGGTCCACCTTCACCGAGACGAATGCCATCGACTTGCTAGGCAACATCGTCGGATTCTATTTCGACGCGAATTCCGTTGGTTACGGATTCCTCCGCGATTCACACGGCAACATCACTAAGATCGATGCCCCCGGCGCTGACCATACCGCGGGCAGCTTCAACGGTACCTTCTGTGTGGGCGTTATTGCAACAGGCGAAGTCGAAGGAGTCTTTGTCGATTCAAGTGGCGTCCTTCACGGCTTCATCCGCTCTCCTCAGGGAAAATACACTACTTACAACGTGCCGGCCGCTGGCGCCGGTCCGGGACAGGGCACTCTACCCGAAAGCAACGATGACCTCGGAGACGTCGCCGGAAATTATTTCGACGCTAATGGCGTGAATCATGGCTTCCTTCGTAATCTGCACGGCAGCCTTACCACGTTCGATGCCCCGGGCGGTGGCACCGGCGCAGGTCAAGGCACTGTTCCTTCGGATAATAACGACACAGGACTGGTGACGGGAGTGCTGATTGACAGCAACAATGTGGACCACGGTTTCCTGATCGAAAATCAGTAAGACTGCTTAATATATAGCAACACTTTATATCAAGCCGCCACGCTCCACTGGCGTGGCGGCTTTTCTTTTCTGCCAGCGAAGTCGAGCCAATCGTGATTTCGTGAAAATGGCCTTCACGCGCGAGCGCTCGAAGTCCATATACTCCAGCGGCCCGCGCGGTTTCTCAGCTGTAAGCCGTGACGGGTTGAGCCCGAACAGCGCTACTCCAGGCAGGAAGCGTAATAACGATGCCCAGAATAAAGTTGTTCCAGATGGCGTTGCCAAGCACGAAGCCGAGCGCCAAAGGCGAAATGATCACCCAGGTCCCTATCGTGCTCAAATCGAACCGCCCCCACGCGCCATCGCGACCGCACTACGGCGACGGCGGGCTTCCAGGAAGATGCTGACGGTCACCAGGATAGACACGGGCATCAGACTCGCAGGCTCGGGCACCGGAGCAAACGTCATGTTGAAGTTGACGCCATCGTTAAAGAAGTGGCATTCGGGATCAAAACCAAAGGCAAGGTCGTCGCCGTTGTTGATGTATTGGCTCAAGGTGACAAGCTGCGCGCTGGTGAAGGTGTAAGTGAAGTCGGTCGGGGTGGTTGTAAACGACTGTTGGAACAATTTTATTTTCGCCGTCGAAGCCGTGAGCAAGGAAGGAATCACGGCGCCGTTGGCGAAATGGTCCACGATGTCACCGATCGGCGCTTCGTCGAGCGGATGATCTTGGAAGGTGTTGACGCCGGACTGCGTGGCCGTGTCGAGCAGATAAACAAAGAGCATGTTCGGGGAGGTGTCCCAGTTCTGGATATTGTTGAAGGTCAAGGTGGCGCTGGTCACCGTAATTGGGCTGCTCGGGTTAATGTTATCGATCCGCCATGAATAGCTATAGTGGTGGTCAAGACCATCAAGGTCCGCTGGACTCGGTTGAAAGGAGATGCTGGTGAGCGTGGCCGACGCGGAGCTGAAGGAGGCGAAGGCGAGAATCAAGGTCAAGAGTGCGGTGGCGGGAAGGCCGTGGGTTAGGGTGTTTTTCATTCAAGTTTTCCGTGATTGTCATAATTCCCATAAACAGCCGCCAAACGTCAACAGATTTCTTCGCCGAACGCTTCGCGTCCGTTCTTGCAGCCCAAATATGCTGTCAGCGGCGGTCGGTTTCGGCGTGCAAAAAACCCCTGATGTTGCGGCATTTAATGTCTGTTTGCGGCTTTTTGCGCCTTCTGTACAAATGACTCAAATATTCGGCGAAGGTACACAACGACTAAGCATAATTGCTCACGAGAGGACTCGAACCTCCACGGGTTGCCCCATACGGTCCTGAGCCGTACGCGTCTGCCAATTCCGCCACGTGAGCGAGAGAGGTTTGATGTATGATATTTGATGTTTGATTTGTCAAAGACCGTCCCACGGTCCGCTTGAAAATCGAACCGCGCCGATGTCGCGTGCCAAGAAATTAGGTGCGACGGCGTTTGCGGGCGCGGGCTTCGAGCTGTTGCGCCTTGCGAGCTTTCCCCAACGAACGCAACAGATCCGCGTAATTCGCGGCCACGATTTCGTAGTCTTCCGGGGGTTGATCGGTGGCCTCTTCCCAGGCGGTCAGGGATGCGCGATACAACTCGGCGGCTTTGGGATAGTCTCCACGCGAATGATAAACTACCGCCAGATTGCACTTCGATTGCGCAATGTCGGGATGCGTTGACGGCAGAACTTTTTCTCGAATCGCCAGGGCGCGGAGGTGCGTCTTTTCCGCTTCGGCATAACGTTTTTCGTTTGTGTAAAAAACGGCAAGGTTGTTCAGCACCGAGGCAACGTCAGGGTGCTGGGGCCCAAGTTGTTTTTCATAAATCTGCAAGGCGTGCAGATAATACGGCTCGGCCGCTTTTTGCCGGCCTGAACGTCGAAAAATAAGCGCTACATTATTCAACATCGTTCCCAAATCCGCGTACGGCAGATCGTCGAGCTGCGTGCCGGCTCCAATCGCTTTCTCGTAGAAGCGGATTGCTTCGTCCTGTTGGCCAAGATTATCGCACAAGAATGCAAGCCGCCGGGCCGATCGATAAAGCATCCGCTGGTCTGCAGGCTTCGCCTTTTCCAGGACGCCGTGCGCCTTTAACAAATAAGGCTTGGCTTTGATGCGGTCGCCGCTTTGATCGAGCAATACGCCGAGCTTTTCGTAACTAACGGCGAGCGCGTTATCATCCTCGCCGAAAGTTCGCTTAGCCAGCTCGAGTAGAGTTTCGGCGACGCGAGTCGCTTCCGGCAGACGGTTGCTCGCGCGCAGTGTTTCCAGTTTGTCGCTAAGGATTCCCCACAGCTTTTCTTCACCCTTCATTAACAAATCACCAGCCTTCGCTCAGCTGAGTGACAAGGTGGTTGGCCAACTCCTCCGCCGCCAACGGCAATGCCTGGCGCTCATCCTGCGTGACATCCCCTATCAGCGAGCTCGTGGTACCATTGCTCACATTGGTGCCTCCCGTGCCAACGAAGAAACTGGTCGTACCCACCACTTCGCCCGGTGGACCAATTGGTTTGCCGTCAGGACCGACCAGCTTGTATTTCACGTGCATGGAAAGATTGAATTCACTCGTCGCCAGGACGTTGGTCGTGACCGAGCGCGCAGGCGACCGGGTAATGCGGGAAATTTCACATTTGAGAGTCGCATCTGCTTTTTCGCCACCGACAATTCGATACGTGCCGTCCTGTTGGAACTGTTTGATTACGGTGTCCGTGACGAGCACTTCAATACGAGGAGTCAACGTCTTGTTGGTGAAAGTCGGAATCGCAATTGAATGAACGTCGCGGAGGTAGTTGGGCTTGGCTGGACCGATGCGATAACCCAGACAACCAGCCAGACCAAGGCAGACTAGCGCGGGCGCCAGTAACTTTTTCACGGAGTCGGCGAGGACACTGCTTCTGCCGAACTGGCATTATCCGGCTGCGAAGGGGTAGCGCTTTCTTGAGGCGTTTGGTCTGGAACGGCGTCGGGCGTGCTCGAAGGCTCGGGTGTCGCGCTGTCCGTCGGCTCGCCTGACGACGATGAGGAACCGCCGCCCAAGGAAGACGAAGAAGGTGACGGTGGAAGCGAGCTATCGAGGTCCGGCGGCAACATCGGAGCCGAGTTAAGGCCTGGCGGGGGGTTCGCGCCATTCGCACCGGCCTTGGCCTTGTTCTGCTCGTCCGTCTTCTTCGGTTCCAATTCCGCCGCGGACTGCAGCGCCTTCTCTCCGACTTTTTTCCGCAATTCTTCGATCCGCTTCCTGGCCTTTTCGCTCTCAGCCGATCCAGGCTGCTGCCGGATTACTTCATTATAATAAATGACAGCCGCGCGATAGGCCTTCTGTTTATCATAATATTTCGCGACATCGAATGAGCGGTTGGTCGACCTATCATCCAATTGCTGAAGATTGGCGCGCGCTTGCGAGGCCTTCTCGGTGTTCGGATAACGAAACAGATAGTCTTGAAACGCCGTCCGCGCGTTATTGGTGGCGGCGAAGTCCTGGGTCCCACCCTTTGCCGCCGTCATCCAAATGTAACCAATCTGATACTGGGCATCCGCT
>Ga0187777_10000460_pt1 | contig 27986 bp, 28 predicted proteins | sample 1015_Q2_SP5_10_M_FD_132416 | JGI IMG/M metagenome (GOLD analysis project Ga0187777, IMG submission 132416) | Tropical peat soil microbial communities from peatlands in Department of Meta, Colombia - 1015_Q2_SP5_10_MG | ecosystem: Environmental > Terrestrial > Soil > Wetlands > Peat | place... | reverse complement strand
AGGCCCCGTCTACCTGGGACTGTGTCCTCGTACCGGAGTGGGACGTCGGGCAGAATGTCTGCAGCCATTTCTGCCAAGTTTCTCCCAAACGGGAGGAGAAAAATGGTTCTTCTCCCCTTAAGTCTAGAATATCAACTCCATAGGGGTAACTATGAAAGGCGGAGGGGAAGAAAATTCTGTGTGTTTTCAACAGGTTGCAGATGAAATTACTACTTGGTTATCTTGACTGTCAACTGTGTGGTGGTTGAGAGGTGTTTTTTCTCACATAGAAGAAATCATAGTTACCATTGAGTAATATCTCTTGCTGAGGGTTCACTGAGAGCCGTTAGCTCAACTGCGAACTTCCGCTGCGATCATCCCGCGCACGCTCTCTCTGCGCCGGATGACTTGCGCGCTTCGGCAGACAATTCCCTTGCTCTTATCAAGGAGCCACCTGTCCTTAGACCAACTCGTGAAGCGGTGGCCGCCACTCCTTGAAAGCAATTTCAAGTTCGACATCATCGGAGTCTCCCTCGAAGTATTGATGACACGGCATCTCGGAACTGAGCAAGGGGTGTAAGAGCTCGCCGCAATACCCCCAATCTTCAGCCAAATTGTGCCAAAAAACATCCAGTCGGTCAGCAGTCTCTGTGAACCATACCTGCCGGCGAGGGCGACTACTCACCAACCGCAGAGTGAACGTACGGATCCTTTTGGAGAGGATAATCTCGTTAGATTTCCCCAATTCGATTTCTTGCAATTCGCGTTTCGCTAACCTGTCAAACAACTCTTGCATGTAAATCAAGGAATCTGCGCGTTGTGCGTCGATCCGGATGACAGGACTCGCATCGCACCGACTGTAGTAATCAACAATACCTACGTCACTGGACTCTGGTGTTGCCATGGGTCTGACTGTGAACTGTTGACTGTTAACTGTCAACCGTGAACTGTCAACCGTTCGCGATCATCTCCTGCACGCCCTCCCGCTTTCGGATGACTTGCGCCTGCCGCCCGCGCACCAGCACTTCGGCCGGCCGCGGGCGTGAGTTGTAATTCGAGGCCAGCGACATGCCATAAGCGCCAGCGTCGAGAATGGCCAGCAGGTCGCCCTCCTCGAGCTCCGGCATCTGCCGGTCATGAGCGAAGAAGTCGCCGCTCTCGCAGATGGGCCCAGCGATATCCGTGCTCCCTTGCCGCGCCGTGCCGCGCAGCACCACGGGGACGATCTCGTGGTAGGCATCGTAGAGCGCCGGCCGCAGCAGGTCGTTCATGGCGGCATCGCAGATGGCGAAGTGCTTCGCGCCATTGTTCTTGAGATAGAGCACACGGGTAAGCAGCACGCCGGCGGGCCCGGCGATGGAGCGCCCGGGCTCCAGCAACAGGTGGATATCGAGCCCGTGCAGCGGGCGCATCAGTGCTGCGGCGTAGGCGGAAGCAGTCACCGCGGGCTTTTCTTCGCCGTGGTGATAGGGGATGCCGAGGCCGCCGCCCGCGTCGACGAATGTGATCTTGTGGCCGAGCGAGCGCAACTCGCGCACCAGCTCTGCCACGCCGCCCATGGTGGTGGCAAAGGGCTGCACGCTGGTGATCTGCGAGCCTATGTGGACGCTTACTCCGCGCACCTCGAGCCCGCGCTCGCCGGCCGCCAGCTGATACAGCCGCACCGCGTCGCCGGCAGGCACGCCGAACTTGTGCTCGCGCAACCCGGTGGAAATATAAGGATGGGTATGGGCTGAGATATCCGGGTTCACCCGCAGGGCCATGGGCGCCCGCTTCTTCGCCCGCGCCGCCCGCGCAGCGAGCAGATGCAGCTCGCTCTCGCTCTCCACGTTGAAGAGCTGGATGCCGGCCCGCAGGGCAAAATCCATCTCATCGGCGGTCTTGCCGACGCCCGAGAAAACTGTCTTGCGCGCGGCTTTGCGGTCCACGCGCAGCACGCGCTCCAGTTCGCCGCCGGAGACCACGTCGAATCCGGCGCCCTCTCTGGCCAGCAGGCGCAGAATGGCGAGATTGGAGTTGGCTTTGACCGAGTAACACAGCGTGTGCGGCAGTGAGCCGAAAGCCTCATCCAGCGCGCGGAAGCGCGAGGTCAGCGCCGCTGAGGAGTAGACGTAGAGCGGCGTGCCAAAGCGCCGCTCCAGTGACACGAGGGAAGCGTTCTCGCAATGGAGCTCGCGGGGACGGCCTGGAGCTGCGCGCCGGTAAGCCAGCCCCGGCGTCCGCACCTGGCTCTTGAGGCGCTCAGCCATGGCGGAGGGCCGCCGGCCGCTTGCCGGAGGAGGCCCGGCGCTCTTTGACCTTAAGCACCACGACCGTCTGGTCGTCAAAGGTCGGGACGCCGGCCGCGTGCTTGTTCACCGCGGCGAAAATCGCATCGAGGATCTCTTCGGCGCTTTTTTTCCAGTTCGCAGCGACGATCTGTTCCAGACGCGTGCGGCCGAAGCCATCGCCCTTCTTGTTGCGGGCGTCGATCATGCCGTCGCTGAAGAACATGCAGACGTCGCCGACGGCGGGCGCGAGCCAGAATTCCTCGTACTCGGCGTTGTCGAAGAGTCCGAGCGGAAGCCCGGTGGCCTGCACCACCTCGGTCTTTCCTTCGTGGCAGAGGATGGGGCGCGGCAATCCGGAGTTGGCGACCTGCAGCGTGCGCTCGTCGTCATCCCAGACCGCGTAGATCATGGCGACGAATTGGGCATCCACCGGACGCTCGATCAGCGAGGTGTTCACCAGGGCCAGCATCTCTGCGGCGCTGGGCTCGCCGACCGAGGATGAACGCAGGATCCCCGCCGCCAGCGCGGCGTAGAGCGCGGCCGCAGTGCCTTTGCCGCTGACATCGCCGATGGCGATGGCATGGCGGCCTCCGGTATAGGAAATAAAATCGTAGAAATCGCCGCCGATGGCCTGGGCCGGGTTGTAGCGGACCGCAAGCTGGGCGCCTTGCAGCGCAGGTGAGCTTTGCGGCAGCATGCGGAATTGCAGCGTTCGGGCCATGGAGAGTTCGCGCTCCAGCCGCTGCTCCTGGCGGGCGATGGTCTCGTAGAGGCGGGCGTTCTCAATCGCGATGGCGATCTGGCCGGCAAGCGTGGACATGGTCTTGCGGTGATCGTCGGTAAAAAAATTGCGGCGGGTATGTTCCAGGTCGAGAACGCCGATGACGTCGCCCTTGTAGATGAGCGGGACGGTGAGCTCGGAGCGCGTCTCCGGGTTCAGCTCGATGTAGCGCGGGTCTTTGCTCACATCGGAGACCAGCACCGCCTTCTTTTCGGTCACCGCCGCGCCCACTAATCCCTTGTCGATGGGGATCACGTCTTTCACGTGAACGTTCTGCTGAAAACGCAGCGAGAAGCGGTGGTGCAGCATGGTCTTGCTGTCATCGAGCAGCAGAATGCTGAACATCTGGTAATCGATGACGCGGGTGAGCAGCTCGGCGATGCGCTTGAACAGCTCGTCGAGATTCAGAATAGAGGTGACTTCGCGGCTGATCTCGTTGAGCAGGGTGAGGGTTTGCGCGGCGCGCGAGACGCGGGTGTAGAGCCGGGCGTTCTCGATGTTGGCCGCGATGCGCGACGCCACCAGAGAGAGAAAACGCTGGTGCTCGGAGGTGAAGTAGCCCTTCTGGCGGGCTTCAATATCGATGACGCCGATGACCCGGTTCTTGGTGATGATGGGAACGGCCAGCTCAGAGCGCACGTCAGCGATATCGGGAATGTAGCTGCTTTCTTTGGAGACATCGTTGACCAGCACCGCCTCGCGACGCTGGGCCGCCAGACCGGTGACGCCCTCGCCGACTTTGATGCGAATGCGCTCGGCGACTTCAGGTGGATGCCCGATGGCAAAGCGGATGCGCAGCTCCTGCGCTTTTTCATTCAGCAGCATGATGGAGAAGATCTCGAAGTCGATGAAGCGTTTGACCTGCTCCGCGGTGCGGCGCAGCAGGGTATCGAGGTCAAGCGTGGTGTTGGCCACCTCGGCGAGCTCGGACATCAACCTTTCGATGGTGAGAGGTTCGGCCGCTGCAGGGGAAGAATGAATGATCTCAGTTGCCATCAGATCTCAGGCGCCCATCTCTTCGATGATCTGCACACCGGTGCTGGTGCCGATGCGCGTGGCTCCGGCCTCAACCATGGAGAGCAGCGCGGCGGCAGTGCGGATGCCGCCCGCAGCCTTTACTCCGGCGCGTTCGCCGACCACGCCGCGCATCAGAGCGATGTCTTCGGCGGTAGCTGCGCCGCCGTTGAATCCGGTGCAGGTCTTTACGAATGCCGCGCCGGCCGCGACAGAAAGCTCGCACGCCAGTATCTTTTCTTCCACATTGAGAAGCGCTGTCTCCAGAATGACCTTGACGATCGCGCCGGCAGGCTGGGCCAGCTCCACCACGGCCTTAATATCGCTCTCAACCAGGGCGCGGTTGCCGGATTTGAGCGCGCCGATGTTCATGACCATATCGACTTCGTGGACGCCCAGCCGCAGCGCGGCTTCTGTCTCCGCGCGCTTGTTGGAGGTAAGAGCAGCCCCGTAGGGGAAACCGACGGGAGTGCCGAGGCGCACCGGCGTTCCGCGCAAGACAGAGCCGGCCAGCGGCAACCAGTGCGAGTAGACAAAGACGGTCGCAAAGCCATATTCCACTGCCTGCTGGCAATGGCTGATGATCTGAACTTCGCTCGCCTCGGGACGCAACAGCGTATGGTCGATGAGGGATGCGGCGTTCTGCCGGTCCAGTTCTATCCTGGCCGCAACCGGACCCGTAAAGGTGACGGACATTTCCTCCGATTCTAGCATCGGGGCCGGAGCAGTTGGTGAAGAAGCGATCAAGCCAGGGGAGCGCCCAGAGCACAAATATCAGGCAAGTTGCGGTACTGCTCGTTGTAATCCATGCCATAGCCGACGACAAATTCATCGCCAATCGCGAAGCCGACGTAGTCGACTTTGACGGGCACGACGCGGCGGGCAGGCTTATCCAGGAAGGTGGCGATCCGCAGGCTCCTGGGTTGCTGGGAGGCGAGCCGGCGGGCAAGGAAATCCAACGTATAGCCGGTGTCGAGAATATCTTCGATGAGAATGATATTCTCGCCCGTGACCGGGTGGCTCACGTCTTTGATCATGCTGATCTCGCCGCTGCTGGCCGTGCCCGCATAACTGGAGGTGCCAACAAAATCAAGGGCCACAGGACTTTGCAAGCTTCGGGCCAGGTCACCGAGGAAGATCACCGCGCCCTTCAGAATGCCGATGAGCAGGGCGGACTCGCCCGCCAGGTCGCGGTCGATCTGGCGAGCGAGCTCGGCGACCCGGGCGGCGATCTCCCGGCGGGAATAGAGCACGCGCAGCGCGTGACGCTGTTCGGGCACGAACATACTGTAACGCAAGAGCACTCCGACAGCGCGAGAGCGCTGTTACAATGGCCGTCCGGAGGAAAGACGGGATGCCGCTACCGGAATTCAACCAGCTGTGCGACGAGGCCAGGCGGGAGATCCAGGAGATCGACGCGCGGGAGCTGCGGCGGATGCAGCAGAATGACGAGGATTTCGCGCTCATAGACGTGCGTGAGACACAGGAAGTCGCACACGGCAGGATCCCAGGGGCGGTCAACATCCCGCGCGGAATCCTGGAGCTGCAGATCGACCAAGTGACGACCGACAAGAACAAGAAGGTGGTCCTCTATTGCGGTGGCGGATCGCGCTCGGCGCTGGCTGGATGGATGCTCAAGAAGATGGGCTATACGAACATAATCTCTCTGGCCGGCGGATATCGCGGCTGGAGCCAGAGCTGAAGGACAATCGAGGAGATCATGGACCTGCAAGGTTTACGGCTTACGTGGCTGGGCCACTCGGCTTTTCGCGTCGAGACGCAGGGCGGCAAGATCGTGCTGATCGATCCGTTCCTCAAAGACAATCCGTCTTGTCCTTCGGTGAACAAGAACGTCAAAGCGGTGGACGTGATCCTGGTCTCGCACGGCCATAACGACCACAGCGGAGACGTGGTCGAAATCGCGCGCAAGCACAAACCCAAAGTCGTGGGTATCTACGAATTGTGCGCGTGGCTGCAAAAGAAGGGTGTGGAGAATTGCCTGCCCATGAACACAGGCGGCAGCCAGACGGTGGGTGATGTGCTGGTGAGCATGGTGCCGGCGCTGCACACCAGCAGCGTGGAAGATGACGGGCAGGTGATCTACACCGGCGAGCCCGTAGGATACGTTCTGCACTTTGAAAGCGGCATCAGAATTTATCACGCCGGCGATACGGCAGTGTTTGGCGACATGGAGCTCATTCGCGAGCTGTACCGGCCGGATATCGCTATGCTGCCCATCGGCGACCACTACACCATGGGCCCGCGGGAAGCATGCCTGGCTGCAAAACTGCTCCGGCCGAAGACTGTCATCCCCATGCACTACGGGACTTTCCCGCAACTCACCGGCACGGTCGCCGAATTCAAAAAGCTGGTCGGCGACCTGGGCGTAGAAGTGGTCGAGATGAAGCCAGGAAAGACGGTGTAGGGGCCGGCGGTGATCACCGACAAGAAAGTGGAGCAGTACCTCTACGATGTGCTGCCTGAGCGCGACGAGGTCTTGCGCGAGATGGAGCACAAGGCCGAGAAACGCGACGTCCCCATCGTGGGGCCGGCGGTGGGCCGCCTCTTCTATCAATTAGCGCAGATGTCGGGAGCGAGAAGCGTTTTTGAACTGGGCTCGGCCATCGGGTACTCGACGATCTGGTGGGCGTATGGCGTGGGTCCCGGCGGGCGCGTGATCTACACCGACAGCGAACTGAAGAATGCTGATGAAGCACGTGGATATTTTCAGCGCGCGGGGGTGGCAGAGAGGATCGAGATCCGGGTGGGAGATGCGCTGGCTGCACTGGAGCAGGAGGCGCCGGAATCGTTTGACATTGTCTTCAACGATGTTGATAAGGAACTGTATCCGCGTGTTTTTTCGCTGGCTTCGACGCGGATCAAAAGAGGCGGGCTGCTGGTGGCCGACAACGTGCTGTGGAGCGGCAAAGTGGCGCAGAAGAAGCCCAGAGAGGCAAGCACCAAAGCCATTCTGCAATTCAACCGTCTGCTTTATTCCTCGCGCGATTTTTTCACCACCATCATTCCGCTGCGCGATGGAGTCGCCATCGCCCGCAAGAGCTGAGGCTCAGGCCTTTATGCCCTCAACCACCGAGAGCGGCGATTTGGTAGGTACGACGCGAGAGAGCTTGAGTCCGGACTTGGAGAAGAGGTCGGCAAACTCTTTTTCCGTACGCTCCCGGCCGCCGGGGAAGGCAAGCATCTCGATGTCGATCCACTTGGCAAAGTGCGGCTCGTTGCCGGCAGCGAGCACGGATTCAATGAGGATGACTTTGCCTTTGCCGCGCATGGAGTGCGCGCAATTCCTCAGGATGGCGATGGCACGGGCATCTTCCCAGTCGTGGATGACGTGCTTCATCACGTAGTTATCGGCTGGCGGCACTGACTTGAAGAAATCGCCTTCCACGATCTGGCAGCGCGAGCCGAGGCCCAGCGACTCGATGCGGGCCTTGGCCCCGGGGACCACGTGCGGCACCTCGAAGAGAATGCCTTTGATGTCCGAGTGCTTCTGCAGGATGCTGGTCAACACGAAGCCGTGGCCGCCGGCGATATCTGCCAAGGTTCCGAATCCGCTGAAATCATAGACTTCGAGCACAGCAGGAATGACCATGGCGCTCAGATTGGTCATGGCGGCGTTGAAACCGTCTCCTTCGGCCTTGTCTTTCGCGAAATAGTCGAAGGCGTCCATGCCTGTGACTTTCTTCACGGCGGGCTCGCCAGTCTTGACGGAATGCATGAGCGCGGCGTGCACCTGCAAGTGAAAGGGGTCTGAGATCCAGATAGCAAGGTCCCGCAGCGAGCCAGGAGCGCCCGAGCGCAAGGTCTCTGAGGCAGGGGTGTTGGCGAAGGTGCGAGGAGCAGTTTCCGTGAAGACTCCAACACTGGCAATGGCCCGCAGAACGCGATAGAGAGCGTCCTCGTTAGTGCGTGTGTCACGAGCCAACTCGAACAGGGGCTTAGGGCCGCCGGCGAGCAGGTCTGCGACTTTTAACTGCGCGGCAATGCAAAGACAGGCGGAGGCGATATAGCTGGTCGCAACCTGCATGATCTGTTCATTCGGTGTCGGCGTTTGTGGCTGCATAGGCATGGAGTTTTCCTCAGATTGATTTCACGGGTATTGCGGCCAGGTCTTCGACCAGCCCGACTTCTTTCTGCAGAAAGGGTTCGGCAAACTTGACGCCAGCCAGCAATCCGTGGAAGCCGGCCATGGTGGAAACGTTGTTGCGGATGTCGCCGTGGGCCGGAAAGTCGGCCTTGCCGGCTTCCTGGTCGGAGAATTGCGATTTGTACGCATGGATCGCCTGCAGCCGCTTTTCAAACTGCGCGGTGATATCGACCACAAAGCTGGGGCGGATGTCGTAATAAAGAGTCGCGTACACGATCTTGAACGGACGATGCGGCTTGCCGGGCGCCTCGAGCCGCTGCAGGCCGGCGAGAAAACAAGCCTCGTACCCCAGAGTCGAGCAGGTGTAGTGGTCAGGATGTCGCCCTTTCCAGTAGGGAAGAATCACGACGCGCGGGCGTTGCTGGCGAATGACAGCGGCGATCTTCAGGCGGTTTTCCCAGGTATTTTCTACGCGAGCGTCAGGAATATCGAGCGCCTGACGCCAGCCGACCTGCAGGATCTTCGCCGCTGTCGCTGCTTCGGTGGCACGTTCTTCCGCGGTGCCGCGCGTGCCCATCTCTCCCTGGGTCAGGTCAAGGATGCCTGTGCGCCGGCCGAGCTGCGCCATCTTGAGCAAGGTCCCGCCGCAGGTTTGTTCCACATCGTCGCGGTGGGCTGCGATGGCCAGAACATCGAGGGACAGGCTCATCGCTTGCGCTCCACCAGAAAATTGGCCAGGTCTTTCAAGGTCTGGGCGCGCTCGCCGAAGGAGTCGAGCGCCGAGCAGCCCGCGGCGGCGAGCTCATCAGCTTTCTTCAAGGAAGCGTCTACGCCAAAAAGAGATGGATAAGTCGCTTTCTCGGTCGCGGTATCTTTCCCGGCTGTCTTGCCCAGCTGCTGGGAAGACTGAGTGACATCGAGCACGTCATCCACGATCTGGAATGCCAGGCCCACCGCACGCCCAAAGTCGCGCAGCCGCTGGATCTCGGCATACGTCCCGCCGGCATACATGCCGCCGGTGACCAGACTCGCGGTGATAAGTGCCCCGGTCTTATAGCGATGGATGTGTTCCAGCGTTACGCCATCAGGGCACGTGCGCTCGGCTTCAAGGTCCATCACCTGGCCGCCGATCATGCCCTCGACCGTTCCGGTCGCGCGCGCGACCTCTTCGATGATGCGAACACGGGCTTCCGCCGGACAACGCAGGCGCGAGAGAGTTTCGTAGGCGGTGGTCTGCAAGGCGTCACCCGCGAGGATGGCCGTCGCCTCGCCGAAAGCTTTATGACAAGTAGGCTGACCGCGACGCAGGTCGTCGTTATCGAGCGCGGGAAGATCATCGTGGATGAGCGAATAGGTATGCAGCATCTCCAGCGCCGAAGCGAGCTCATCGGCTCCTTCAGGGATTCTTCCAGCGATCATGCGGGCCGCTTCCAGGCAAAGGATCGGCCGCAAGCGTTTGCCGCCGGCAAAAACGCTGTGGCGCATGGCCCGGTGAATGGATTCCGGCATCTGAGTCGCCGCAGGCAGCAGCCGTTCCAGCGCAGAGTCAGTCTGCCGGCGCCCGGATTCGAGTACCTCAGCCACCATAAACTTTTGAGTATAGCAAGGCAGGCGCATCCGCCGAACGGGGCAGGGAAGGCAGTTGTGAGCTTAACCCTAAGCGGCGCTGGTGCGCGACATCACGACGGTGCGGTTGGCGGCATGAACGATGGCGCGCACGTCGGAGGGATGGCAGCAATCCTGCGCGCCCGCGCTCAGTGCGCGGGTCCAGATGTCCTCGTCGGCAAGGCGGTGCGTGCACACGATGATGAGCTCAGGGAACTCGCGGCGCAATTGCTCGATCTGGTGAAAGTCCACAAGTTCAAGATCGAGGATAGCGACATCCGCCCGGCTGCGCGGCACAGAGGTGCGCAGTTCCTCCCAATTGCCGGCGACGGAGATGGATTTGAAATGGTCGCGCAGCGAAGCGCACAGAATCTCTACCTGATTCTGAGCGAGGACAGCGTTGAGAGGTTTCACCGGGGCACCACCTTTCGTGGTTGGCCATCTCTGCGATGGCGTGGAAACCGTGGAGTGCTCGCTGGGAGCAATCCAACTCAGCGATGTTAGCGTCTATTTTTTCTTACCAACCGGGTCCTGGCCTTCCGCGGGCGAAACGAAAGGCGCCGCCTGCAACCTGCCATTCTGCTTCAGCAAGATCTCGATCTTGCCTTCCGCCGCATCCAGCTCTTTGCGGCAGGAGTTGGAGAGCTGCACTCCCTCCTCGAACAAGGCGAGAGATTTCTCCAGCGGCAGCTCGCCTTTCTCCAACTCGTTCACGATCTTTTCCAGCCGCTCGAGCGAGTCTTCGAACTTGGGCAAGTGCCGGCTCCAGGGCTTATTGTAGCGTGAAGGATTTGCCGCGCGAACAGTAATATTTTGTCAAAGACGTTTGCACCAGGTGCAGTGCAATCGCTATTGGGCCGTGACAGCGCTCTTCTTCGACTCGAGCGCTTCCAGCACATCGACGGCAGAACTGTAGCGGCCCTGGGGGGCGCTGATCTGCGTCCCCTGCACCAGTGGACGGACTGCGGCCAGCATTTCGCGAGCCAGCACAACACCTTCGGCGCGGGCCGCCTCAGGCGTCTGGGCCGCCGCCATGCGCTGCAGCACAGCTTCCGGCACAGAAACGCGGAGCTCGTTCTTCATGAACTCTGCATTGCGCAGGCTCACCAGCGGCCAGATGCCGGCGATGATGGGGATGCGGCAATGCTCAATGCGCGCTAGAAAATTCCGCAGCAGAGAAACATCGAAGACCGGCTGTGTGACAGCCAACTCAGCTCCAGCAGCGACCTTGTATTCAAAACGACGGATCTCTTCCTCCAGATCGGGCGCCCCGGGATTAGCGCCGACAGCGATCACAAACCCGGTTCCAGCCTTGCCGCCAATCGGATTGCCGCCGATATCCAGGCCCTGATTCAGACCGTGGACGATGTTGACGAGACCGATCGCATCCACGTCGAACACCGCGGTGGCATCGGGATAGTTGCCAAGCTTCGGGGGATCGCCGGTGACGCACAGCACGTTCTTCAAGCCGATGGCCGCCGCGCCCAGCAGGTCAGACTGGATGCTGAGCACGTTGCGGTCGCGGCAGGTGTAGTGAAGAATGGTTTCCACGCCCACCTGCTGCTGCATCAGGATGGAGAGGGCCTGGTTGCTCATGCGCGCTGAGGCGCGCGGGCTGTCGGGGATGTTGATGAAGTCAACGCCCACCGATTTCAGATAACGGGCGCCTTCGACCTCCTTGCTGGCATCGGTCCCTTTGGGCGGGACGATCTCCACCATGGTCACGAATCCTTTGCCCGCGATCTGCGCGCCCAGGCGCGAGCGTGAGGCGAGCGGCGGAATCGTCATCGCAGACTGCGCAGGAGCGGCCACCGCGACCTGGAAGCCGCCGCTCTTGGCGACACCGGCGCGCAAGGCTGCCTTCATGGCGCGGATATGGTCAGGAGTGGTGCCACAGCATCCACCCACGATCTGTACGCCCGCATGAATGAATTTGCGGGTGTAGCTGGCCATGTACTCGGGAGAGCAAAGATAAATGTTGCGTCCTTCCACCGAGCGGGGCATTCCCGCGTTGGGCTGCGCAATGAGCGGCAGCTGGGTGGCTCGCCGGACATGCTCGATAGACTCCAGCATGGCGACCGGGCCTACGCTGCAGTTGCAGCCGACGACATTCGCTCCCCACTCAGTGAGGCGAGCAGCGAAAACCTCGGGACCGGAGCCATCCAAACTGTCGCCCTCTTCATCTATAGTCACCATGGCTACGACGGGGATCTCCTTACTCACGCTGCGCGCCGCCAGGATGGCCTGATGAATCTCATCGAGATAGCCAAAGGTTTCGAGAAAGATGGCATCGACACCGCCTTCAACCAAAGCGGCGATCTGCTCGCGGAAGGCTTCGCGGGCCTCCGCGCGCGAAATCTTTCCCAGAGGTTCAATGCGGATGCCGAGCGGTCCTACCGAGCCGGCGACAAAGAAACTCTGGCCGGATTCCTTCCTGGCCACGATCTCGCGGGCCAGTCGCGCCCCGGCCAGATTGATCTCGTGCACGCGGTCGCTCAATCCGTGCCGCGCCAGCCGGAAGGAATTGGCGCCAAAGGTGTTGGTCTCGATCACCTCCGCGCCGGCCTGCAGGTATTCCTGGTGAATGCTCCGCACCAGCTCTGGCTGGGAGAGGTTCAACTCGTCATAGCAGCGGTTGATAAAGACGCCGCGTGCATAAAGCAGCGTGCCCATGGCTCCATCGCAGAGCAGGCTGCCTTGCTGCAGGCGTTCAAGAAACGAAACTCCCATTACGCCCAGAATACAGGAATCGCCAGCGGTCACCAATCAAGATGCAGAAAACAGCTTTGTTATAATCACTGATTCGGTCTCATGGCTCGCAGACTCCCACGAAATCAACTGCTTCTGCAGCGCACGGCCCAGCTCCTGGTGTTGGCGCTTGCTGCCCTTATGGTCTCCTGCGGCGGCAGCAGCAGCTCCTCTTCCGCCACCTCGACCCCAGTCAGCAACATCAAGCAACGAGTCTTCGTCTCCAATTTTGCAAAGGGCCGGATCGAGATCATCAACGGCTCCAATGACCAGCCGACCCTGTTCACCATCACCACAGGAACTGGGCCGACCACCTTGATGGAGGTGCTGAACAAGGAGATCACGATCGTTTACAACTCCTCAGAGCACAGCATCGGCTCAGTGAGCAATACCACGGAGACCCAGGCGGGAACGGCAAGCCTTACAAGTGATGCTACAAGTCTGGCAGTGGCCTCAGACGGGAACACTGCTTATGCGTCGTTGCCCGATTCGATCTGTGCGGGAGACCCGCTGACCGGGGCCTTGGTGGTGGTGAACCTGGGAACCAGCGCGATTACGAATTGCCTGGAGTTCCAGGATATTCAGAAGGTCGTCCTCAGCCACAACAACAGTCGCCTTCTCGCCTTTACAACGAATTCGGTCTACTTCATTGCAACGGGAAACCTTGCAGCTGGCTCCGTGCTGATTGCTGACCCTGCGGGTCTGTTAGACCATCCTGTAGACGCGGTCTTTTCCGACGATGACAGTACAGCCTATGTCTTGAGTTGCGGGCGGGAGTGCGGCGGGACCTCGGCCAGCGTTACTACTCTGGATCTGGGTACTCGCACGCTGGGCACAAGAGTTCCGGTTGCGGCAGCACGTGTGGCCCTGCTAAGTGCCCCAACTCTCTTTGTTGCGGGGACAGATCCGGTCACTGGCGGCTCGGTGCAAGCCGTCAACGTCAGCAACATGACAGCAGGCGCTCCGTTCACCATCACGGATGGGGTCCACGACCGTATCGCTTTGGCCTCGAACAATCAGCTTTTCATCGGCGCCCGCGCCTGCTCCAACACGGTCCGCGGATGTCTTTCAATGTTCGACATCTCGGCCCACACCACGACTTATTCGTTGCCCAATCCGGCCACGACCGGCGATGACGTTACAGGCATAGAGCCGATCCCTAACCGCAACGTGGTCTACGTGTGCGAGGGCGGAAACCTGCGCATCTATGACACGGGAACCCACCTGCTCACCGGCTCGCAGATCGACATCGTGGGCAGGGCGGTCGACGTCCGCGCGCTCTTCTGATCCACGCTCCTACTCGGGAAGCAGTTCCAGCCTGTGTTGTGCGCTGGCCTCCACGGCTGCTGAGGAAAAAGGAAATGTGAAGGTCGATCCTTCGTACCAGGCGTGCCACTCGTCCATGTAATGCGGGCTGAGAAGCTCGCCCGATTCGCCGGTGACGATGTTCATAGTCGTAGCATCGAGGTTGGCGAAATCGACCGTCATGCGCTCCGAGGGCCCGAAGGTACGGCCCACCTGCTTCACCGTCTCGCTGCCGCCGGATTGCTCGACCGTTCCGGGCCCAGACCACTCGCGCAGCAGCGGGATTTGCCCAAAGACCGGGTGTTGGATCTCGAGCGGAAAGCGCTTGCCGCGATGCCAAGAGGCCAGGTCCGGCGGAACCTGTGGGCCGCTGACCACCGCCTCTACGGCTGCGGTCAGCAATTGGTTGTAGTCGGCATACTTGGTGGGCAGCCAGACCTTCGGCTGGCGCGTAAGAAGATTCTCTACCGCGGTGTTGGAGTTGTACCAGGAGTACTGCTCCCACAGCGCACCGAGCTTTGGCTCCAGGACCATCTGCATGAGCTGGCGGCGCGTCAGAATCTCGATGGTGGCCGCAGCGGATTCCTTGGTCATACGCCCGTCCCATGCGCGCAGCAGCTCCGCCGCCTCGCGAACGCGCGTAGAAGCATGCGCTTCATGATCGATCGCCTGCACGAGCTTTTCCGCGCAAAGCTGGTCGAAGGCCGAATAGATATCTGTCTGCAGCGTGAGCATGTCGGCCGGCGAGAACTTGCGCCCTGATTCCAGCACCTGGTAGATGCGCTCGGTGCGGTAAGGCGTGCCCCATTCGTCGCTCACAGCAAAGGGATAGCGGTCCGGGGTAATACGACCGTTTGCGGAGGCCAGAATCCCCGAGGCTGGATCGTAGATGCTGGGCAGCTGCTCGAAGGGGATGTAGCCGGTCCATTCGTGAGCATCGTCATTGCCGGCGACGGGCAGACTACCGTCTCCGTTGCGCCGCCGCGGAACGAAGCCGGTTGCCTGGTAACCGATGTGTCCATCGATATCGCCGTAAACTGCATTCTGGCCCGGCGCCGTGAATCTCTTAAAAGCGCTGCGAAATTCTTCCCAGTTCTGTGCCGCATCCAGCTCGCCGAAAGGCATTCCCATACCGAGCGTGTAGATGGTCCACTGCAGGGCGAGCCTTCTTGTTTCCCCGTGGACAAGTGAACTTACAACCGGTCCGTGGCGTGTGCTGAGAACATCCATCCTGAGATCGGGCCGGTTCTTGATGTGTATGACCTCGTGCCGCACCTCCGGTCTCTTCCAGCCTTGTGGAGTCTGATATTCGCCACTAGCGTTGAAGGTCTCAATGAAGATGTCCTCAACCCCGGGACCGAGGTTGGTGAATCCCCAGGCGATGCGGCGGTTATGCCCGACGATCACGAACGGCAGGCCGGGCAAGCTGAAACCGGCAACGTCGAAAGCACCTGAACTGAGCTGTACTTCGTACCATACGTTGGGGATCTGGTGGCCCAGGTGCATATCGTTGGAGAGCAGCGGCTTGCCGGTCACCGTGTGCTCGCCGCTGACTACCCAGTTGTTAGAGCCGGGACGAAGCTCCTTGCCAGGAATTCCAGGCGAAGAACGGATGGCCCGTGCAACGCTGTTGCCAGGGTCATCGTCGGGATCATCGGGATCCTCCGTCGCATGTGCGGGCTGAGGCTCGGCAAGAGAGCCGGGCGGACGGTCGCGCCATGAACGATTAGGGTACAGGTCAGATGCGAGTTCCGCGCCCAGCCTGGCGGTGATCTTCTCTCGCGCCAGCTTGTGGGCGAATGTTTCGTGGCTGAGCTCCTGCGCCATATTGGCGCCCACCAGAAAACTGTCTGCACGAGTCCATGGCCGGGGAGCGTATCCAAGAATGCGGAATTCGAGCGGCAACCGATCGCGATGACTCTTGATGAACGCATTGACGCCGTTGACATAGGCATCCAGAAGAGCGAGCTCATCTTGAGAAAGATTGGCAACGCTCTTTTCCGCAACCTGCCGCAAGGCGAGGATTCGCTGCTGGCGGTCGTGCGGGACCATGCTCGGGCCCAGGATCTCAGCCATCTCTCCCCCGGCGTAGCGGCGGGTGATATCCAGTTGCCACAGGCGGTCCTGCGCGGTCACGTATCCCTGCGCAAACAGCAGGTCGCGCATATTCTGAGCGCGGATGTGAGGGACGCCAAGCGCATCGCGCAGCACCCAGATCGGCGCCGAGATCCCGGCGAGGTGGACCTGGCCATCTACCTGCGGCAGGGCGGCGCGCGCGATGGAGTAGAACCAGCCCAGAGCGATTGCGGCCGGCAGGAGCAGCAACAGCACGACCGTGAGGCCCTTGAAGAGTAAGCTGCGTTTCTTCTTGACTTGCGCAGGCGCGACGGTGCTCGTTGCCATGGACTTTTCCTTCATTCTCTCACGAAGCTCGCTGTGCAGTTCCGGCTGCCGCATCCTGCCCATAGCGTATTTTTTCTTTGCCTTGCTCGGACATTTTTGATAATGTCCGCTTGGCTTGATTCCAACTGAGGAGGTTTCGCCGTGGGTACTGCACCGAGTTCTTCTCCGGCGTCAGGTGGCTTGAATGACAACACAGCCGGCATGCTGGCCTACATCACCATCATCCCAGCCATAATCTTCCTGGTGATGGAGCCCTACAACAAGAGCAAGTTCGTCCGCTTCCACTCCTTCCAGTGCCTGTGTCTCGCCGGCTGCGGCGTGGTGGCGCAGATCGCGCTCTCCGTCATTCCCATCATCGGATGGATCCTGATCCCGTTCGTCGGCCTGGGGATTCTGGTCTTGGCGATCATCTGCCTCATCAAGGCAAGCCAGGGACAGAAGTTCAAACTGCCCTTCATCGGTGATCTGGCAGAGAAGTGGGCCGACGCCTGACTTCGGGAATAGGACTCTGTGAACGCGGGGGCCCTGCTCCCGCGTTTCTCTTTCTGCTGATTTCCACACGGCGCTGACGCTTCCCGCTTGACAGTCGTCCCACCACGTGAGAATCCTATTAGCTTTGCCTCTGGCGAAAGGGACTGCTTGAGAGTACGGGTGTTTTTTCACGACCGCTGTTTCGACGGAGCCGCTTCGGCGGCCCTGTTTTCCCGCTTTTATCGCGAACGTGTCGCCGCGGATGCCAGCTTCGAATACACCGGCCTGGTGCATCGCGCCGGCGTGTTGTTCGATGAATCGCAATTCGATGCGGAGCAGAATGCGATCGTCGACTTTAAGTACTCCTCTTCGACCAGGATCACCTGGTGGTTCGACCATCATCAGAGCGCCTTCCTGACGCCCGCCGATGCAGCCCATTTCCGGCAGCAGGCGGACCCGCACAAGTTCTACGACCCGGAATACAAGTCGTGCACCAAACTGATCGCCGACGTCGCCGAGAAAAACTTCGGATTCTCCGCCAAGCCGGTCGCCGAACTGGTGAAATGGGCCGATATCGTGGATGGCGCGCAATTTCCCGACCCGCAGACCGCGGTGGAGATGCGCGAGCCGGCGCTTAAGCTGACCATGGTGATCGAGGCGAACCAGGACGCGGAGTTTTCCTCCCAGCTCATTCCGCTGCTGGCGGTAAAGCCACTCGGCGAAATCATCGCGGAGCGGTTCGTGGCCGAGCGCATTCCGCCTCTGATGCAGCGCCATCAGAGATCCATCGAGTTGTTGCGCCAAAGGGCTGAGTTCAAGCAGGGCACTGTGTTCTTCGATATCAGCGACCAGCAGATTGAGGGTTACAACAAGTTCATTCCGTACTACCTGTTTCCACCATCTATTTATAGTGTTGGTTTAAGCCGCAGCAGCTTCCGCAATAAGGTCTCGGTGGGCTCCAATCCCTGGGCCAGCACCGAAGGAATGGTCAACCTGGCTGCTATCTGTGAGCGCTACGGAGGCGGCGGCCATGCACGGGTGGGGGCCATATCTTTTGCGCCCGAGCAAGCGGAGCGCGCGCATCAGGCGGCAGTAGAAATTGCCGCCGAACTTCGCGCCACGCGACCTAACTCATAGACATTTTTTTACAACTGTTTAACCCGTATCACAGACAGTTTGGTTTTTCTTGTGGTAAGTTGACAAGAGAACAGGCCCGATAGGAGCAGTATCCATGTCCCCCAGCCAGGAACGCCGCCGTCGCGAGCGTCGTCGTGCCGACCGTCGCAATGGAATGGATCGCCGCTTCACCTCTCGCATGGGCCAGAACCGGCGCAGAGGACCGGTCCGCAAGAGCACCGACCGCAGGCGCGGTTTGTCGCTCGGCGCGCAGAGCACTCATGCCTCGCGCGGCATGGCGTAAGGCGATTCCGCTTCAGCCTCTTCCTGGATTTGCGCTGAGTACCGTTTCTTTCTGCTGCTATAATCAGCGCCCACATGCCCCTTGCTCCTGGAACGAAACTCGGACCCTACGAGATACAGGAATCAGTCGGCGCCGGCGGCATGGGCGAGGTCTTCCGTGCCCACGACTCCCGCCTGGGCCGCGACGTCGCCATCAAAGTTCTGCCCGCCTCTTTCGCAGCCGATGTCGACCGCCTGCGCCGCTTCGAGCTGGAAGCGCGCGCGGTGGCGGCGCTGAATCATCCTAATATCCTCGCAATCCATGACATCGGCACGCACGAGGGAGCGCCCTTCATCATCTCTGAGCTGCTCGAGGGCGAAACGCTGCGCAAGCGGATCTCCGGAGGGGCGCTGCCGGCGCGCAAGTCCACGGAGTATGCCGCCCAGATCGCGCAGGGACTGGCGGCAGCGCACGAGAAAGGCGTGGTCCATCGCGACCTAAAGCCTGAGAACATCTTTATTACCCGCGACGGCCGGGTAAAGATCCTCGACTTCGGCCTCGCCAAACTGACGCGCTCTGAAGGCGAAGGCGCTGAGACCGTCTCCCACCAGACAGAGGCGGGCACGGTCCTCGGCACCGTGGGTTATATGTCTCCTGAGCAGGTACGAGGCAAGACGGCGGACCACCGCTCCGACGTCTTCAGTTTTGGCGCCATCCTCTACGAGATGCTCTCCGGCCGGCAGGCCTTCAAGGGAGAGACCGCTGCCGATACCATGAGCGCGATTCTGCGCGAGGAGCCACAGCAGCTCACCCAGACCAATCGCTCCATCTCGCCCGGTCTGGAGCGCATCGTCCAGCACTGTCTGGAGAAAAATCCCGAGGAACGCTTCCAGTCCGCGCGCGATATCGCCTTCGATTTGCAATTGCTCTCGGGGCAAACGCCTTCCGGCATCCAGGCAGCGGCGGTCCCACAGCGCCAACTTGCAAAATGGTGGAAGCCGGCTGCCGTCGCGACAGTCATAGTTGCTGCAGCAGTGGCGGGCTATCTTCTCGGGGGGCGATCCGCCTCTTCTCGGCTGAAGTTTATGCAGCTCACCTTTCAGCGCGGCTCCATCCGGTCAGCCGCCTTTGCCCCGGACGGACAAACGGTCATCTACTCCGCCATGTGGAATGGCAAGCCCACTCCCGAGATGTTCTCAACACGTCTCGGTGATCTGCTCTCTCGCCCGTTGCAGCTGGATGACAGCGATGTCGCAGGCGTCTCTTCGACCGGCGAACTGGCGATTTTGCAGCGTGACAAGGTAGTGGCCGGATGGGCCAGCCGCGCCATGCTTTCGCGCATGGCCATCTCCGGAGGCGCGCCCCGCGAGGTACTGGATGGTGTCGAAAGCGCGGGCTGGTCACCCGACGGCACCAGCTTAGCCGTATCGCGCTACACCGGGGCTGCCTACCGGCTGGAGTATCCCATCGGCAACGTGCTCTATGAGACCTCGGGATGGATCAATTGGGTGCGCGTATCGCCGGACGGCAAGCAGGTCGCGTTCCTCGATCATCCCTTGCTGGGTGACTCCCGTGGCTCGGTGATGCTGATCGGCAGTGATAAGAAGGCCAGGACCCTGGCGGCGGATTTTGCCGATATCTGGGGATTGGCGTGGGCGCCCGGCGGGAGCGAGATCTGGTTCACCGCCAGTGGCACCGGCATCAACCGCACTCTGAACGCGGTGACGCCTGCCGGCAAAATGCGCGTCGTTTTGGAAGTGCCGGGCAGCATAACGCTGCAGAGCATTGCGCCGGATGGCAGAGTGCTGCTGACCAACGAATCCGAGCGCCGCGGCACTTACGCGCACCATGAAGGCGAGAAAGAAGACCGTGACGTCGAATGGTTCGACTGGACGCGCCTCTCGGCGCTCTCTCCCGATGGGCAGTGGATGCTCTTTGATGAAGAGGGCCAGGGAGGGGGTCACGACTACACCGTGTATATCCGCAAGACGGATGGCTCCCCAGCAGTACGCCTCGGCAGCGGCGCCGCTATTGATCTCTCTCCCGACGGCAAATCTGTACTGGCAGCAAACATAGCCACCGGGCAGTACCTGCTCTATCCCACCGGCGCCGGGGAGCAGAAACAACTCACGCATGACCATATCTGGCACTCCTACGGCCAATGGACGCGCGACGGCAAGTGGATCATCTTCAACGGTTTTGAGCCGCAGAAGAGAGCCCGCAGCTGGATCATGCCTGCCGAGGGCGGCGAGGCCAAGCCCGTCACGCCTGAGGGGACGGCCGAATATCTGGCCACTCCCGATGGAGAGCGAATATTAGCGATCGACGCAGACGGAAAGTTTTTCCTCTATCCGCTACACAATGCCGGCGCGCCCGTGCTGGTTCCTACGCTCAAGCCGGACGATGTCCCTCTTTGCTGGACGGCAGACGGCCACGGACTCTTTGTTCGCGAAGGCGGACTGACTGCGTCAGCCGCTCGTCTGGTGAAGCTCGATTTGACCACTGGCAAGCGCGATCTCATCAAGGAGATCCAGCCGCCGGACCGCTCCGGCATTCTGGGAGTCGGCCCCATCCAGATCACGCCCGATGGCAAGACCTATGTGTACGGATTTACCCGCCAGCTCTCGGACCTGTACGTGGTCGAAGGCCTGCGCTGAGCTTAAAGCCGCAATTCTGCCTCAAAGGTTCATGGAGCCAAATCTCGAACTCAGTCAGCGAAAATGAGAAAATGAGCTAGAGGCATCAGGCCCCGTAGCTCAGATGGATAGAGCAGCAGTTTCCTAAACTGCGTGTCGGCAGTTCGACTCTGCCCGGGGCCTCCAGAATTTAGTGCAAGCCTTCGAGGTGCCGCTCACAAGCACGGCGGCAGTGCCAGCAGATTATCGTTCGGGTCGCCATCGGCGTGCGTGCGGAGATAGGGCTTCTTGCCCTCGGGACGCACCACCATCACCTCCGAGCGCTGCTTGGTGCGCGGGTCGATCACGAAAAAAACGTTATCGCCCGCATCGATGCTGCGGATGACCTGCGCCACCGGCCACTTCCATCCCTGGCCGCCCAGGTGCGTGATGTGCTCATGCGCGCGCTCGGGCGACGACTTGCGGATGCACATGACCTGGACTTCCGGCACCGGTCCCTCCAAGGCTGGGCTTGCTTGGAGAATGTAAGCGAAGCAGCCGCTCATTGCAACTGGTTCCAGCCGGCCGGATGCCTAAGGCTTCGCGCAAGACTCAGGACTTGGCGAACTTCTCTGCCCAGCAGACCCTGCCCGTCGCCTGCATCACCACGAACAATGTAAGGATGGAGCCGATGGTCACGGTGAGTCCGGTGAATCCTTTGAAAAAGAAAGCGTAGGAGAAGAGCACCAGATAGATGAACTGCGCGCCGGCCGCCTCCGTCAGCGCGAAGCGCAGGCCGACCACCAGGCGCAGGTAAGAGACCACCAGAAAGACTGAGACTGCGGCACAGATCGCAAAGGCCAGATTGAGCGAAATGTGGTCCACCAGATAGGCCAGGAGGAGATGGAAGGCAAAAAAAGCCGTTGCCAGGGAAAAATAGTCATGGGATGCATCTCGATGTTGCGCATGGTGGTGATGATGAACATGATGAAGAAAAAAAAGAAGAGCGAGACCGGTGCAAACAGGCTGATCTCGCCCGCCAGCGGCCCCGGCTGCAGCTTTTCTGGCATGGGCACGCCGATCTGGAAGCCGGAAAGCAGGTTGCTGTAGGCCCAGGTCAGCAGATATCCGCTGGCCGTGCGCTGCTTGTCCGTGGGCGAGAGCGTGTTGTCCTCGAAGCTGATCTCATGAAAGTTGGTGGTCATCTGCAGCCGGAAGTTGCGGACGCTGGTCACATCTTTGCCGAAGTTGTAATGCCAGCTATCCATGCCTTGCGAGCGGTAGGCTATGCGCAGCTCGGCGGGCTGGCCGGCCGCGACCAGGGTGGAAGCAATAGTGGTGCTTCCCGCAGTGCGGAACGCGAGCGGCGTGCCGTTCACCGTCATCACGAAGTCGTCGTAGATGGCTTTCTCAGAAGGGAAGCTGAAGCGGAAAGTCAGTACCTGCGGCTCCTGCGTGGGATTGGTGAAGGAGTAGGTCGCATCGAAGCTGACTTTGTAAGTGCTGTACCAGAGCAGTCCCTTCTGCCGGTGCTCGAGCTGCAGGTTCACGCGTGCGTCCGTGCTGTCGAGCGGCAGCGGCTGCGGGACCGTTTCTTTTTCTGTGCGCGAGGTCTGAGTGCCGTCCGCGAGATGACTGTAGATTACATGGTCGCGCGTCACCGGGTAAGACGCGGCCGGCGGAGTCTGCTCCTGCGCCCCTCCCCAGGTGGAGGCCACCGAGCCGCGCAATTGCGGGCCCTGGCTCTCGCTTCGGGCAAAGATGGTGCCGCCCAGAATGAACCAGGCCATGGATGTGCAGGCAAAGATGAAGATCAACGCCGCGATCCGCTTGATCATTGTTGCCGACTCTTTCTCGCCGCTTTACTGCATAAAGTGACTATACTTTATGACATAAAGTACGTGGCTGTCAAGCCGGAAACCAGGGCCAAGGACTTCGAGGAAAAGTCTCAGGATTCTGCTGCCACCGGTCGCAGCGCCAGCCGCGAGAGCGCAGCGTTGCTCTTCACTACCGGTGCCGGAAGCATCTCGGCCAGTACAGCCAGGTAGTCTTCCAGGGCAGCGCGGCCTTTGGCCGTGAGTTTGTAGGTGGATTTCGGCTTTCTTCCTTCAAAGCGCTTGATGCAGGAGATCAGGCCCGCCTCTTCCAGTCGCCGCGCCTGCACGCTCAGGTTACCGTCCGTAGTCTGCAGCACGCCACGCAATTCGGTGAAGCTGAGAAGGTCGTGCACTGCCAGTGTGCACAGGATCCCCAGCCGAAGGCGCTCGTGAATCAGCGGGTCAAGCTCGCTGGGTGGAGGAGGCAAGGCTCGTTTGCTCTTACTCATCGCGCCTCCAGTGGATATATGCCCCGAACGACAGATGCAATCCCCCGAATCCAGTTGCCAGCAAGGCCAACCCCGAAGCCGCCGGCAGGAATGCCGCCACCGCCGCCAGGGACAAGAACGAGATGCCCAGCCAGCGCACCGGCGAGACCGAGATGGCTCCCGCCGAGGTAAGCGCTACGCCATAGCATCCCAGCCAGATCATCGGTAAGAACTCGGCGCGCCCGGCGTACAGCATTGCACCGCTCAAGACGCCGCCCAGTAGCAGCGGAGCGGCTCCAATGTCCAGCGCCTTGCGCAAGATCGGCGACCAGAAGAGCTGTCCTGCCTGCTCTGCTTTGCGCGACATGAATGCCGCAGTCACGGTCGCTGAGATCACCAGCAGCGCCGCCCAAACCGTCAGGGCTGGCACCAGGCCGAAATTCGCCTGCCAGGGGGTGCCGGTCACCCGCAGGTTCAGCCAGACCGCGCCCAGGGCCAGCGCACCCACCACCATCATGCCCGAGCCAGAGACGCTGCTTAACCGGCCGGCGGCATCCAGCGTCCGGCGGATGTACTGCAGGCTGTCCTGTGCGCTGTCTGCCGGCAAACTCCTATCTCTGGGCGATGTCATGTGGATATCCTCCTATATACGGCCGATGGCGTCAAGCACTTTACTGCATTAAGTAACCGCTGGACTTCACCGCGCAATGCACCCGCGCGAATCGTTCTATAATTTTTACCATGCCGTTGAAATATTCCGTCGTTGTCCCTTTCCACAACGAGCAGGAGAACGTCACCGAGCTCTACGACCGTCTCAAAGCAGTGATGGAGTCGCTCAACTCCAGCTTCGAGCTCATCTTTGTGGATGACGGCAGCAAGGATGGCACCTTCGCGCTCCTGCGCGATATCGCCTCCGTGGATAGCCGCGTGGTGGTGGTGAAGCTGCGCCGCAACTTCGGCCAGACCGCGGGCCTCGCCGCCGGCTTCGACCACGCCAGCGGGGAATACGTCATCGCCATGGATGGCGACCTGCAGCATGATCCGGATGATATCCCCAAGTTTGTCGAAAGACTCGAGGAAGGCCACGACATTGTCAGCGGCTGGCGCAAAGTGCGCATCGATAATCTCTGGATGCGCCGCATCCCTTCGCGCTGCGCCAACTGGATGATGGCCCGGCTGAGCGGCGTGGATATCCACGACTTCGGAACCACCTTCAAGGCTTACCGCCGCGATCTGGTGCATCAGGTGCCGCTTTACGGCGAACTGCACCGCTTCATTCCGGCGCTGGCCGCCTGGCACGGCGCCACCATCTGCGAGATTCCTATCCGCAACGTGAACCGCGAGCGCGGGACCTCGCACTACGGCCTCTCCCGTACCTTCCGTGTATTTTTCGACCTGCTGACCATTCGCTTCCTGCTGCGATATATCTCGCGCCCGCTGCATTTCTTTGGCCGCTACGGGATTCTTTCGATGCTCGCCGGTTTCGTCATCGGCCTCTGGCTGCTCTATGAAAAATTCTGGCGCGGCATGAGCCTCATGGAGCATCACGGGCCGTTGCTCATCTTCGCCGCCGTGCTGATCGTCGCCGGCGTGCAACTGCTGGCCCTGGGCCTGCTCGGCGAGCTGCAGGTGCGCCATTATCATGAGCCCGATCGCCTGCGGCCCTACTCCGTTGACCGCATCCTGCGTGCCGAGAAGAATGAGACCGTCAGCGGATGACTGTCTCCCCTCAGCCGGTTCGCACTCAACACTGACCATGCTCCTGCATGGCATCTTCGCCCCTATCAGCACGCCCTTCTATCCCGATGGACGCCTCTATCTCAAGAAGCTCGAGCACAACGTCGAGCGCTACTCGCGCTCACCGCTTGCCGGCCTGGTGGTCCTGGGCTCGACCGGGGAAGCGGTCATGCTCTCTGATGAGGAGCGCCGCGAGGTGCTGCGCGTCTCGCGGGAAAATGCCGCGGCTGAAAAGGTCCTGGTCGCCGGGACCGGGGCCGAATCTGTCATTGAGACTCTGAAGCTCACCGAGTACGCCGCCTCGCTCGGCTACGACGCTGCCCTCATACGCACGCCCCATTTCTACAAGCCGCAGATGCGCCCGGAGAACCTGCTTGTTTTCTACCGCACCGTCGCCGACCGCTCCGCGTTGCCGGTGCTGCTCTATAGCGTCCCGGTCTTCACCGGCTACGACCTGCCGCTGGAGGTGATCGCCGAGCTGGCCGAGCACCGCAACATCATCGCCATCAAAGAGTCGAGCGGGAACGTGGCGAAGATCGGGGAGATGGTGCAGGCCACCCGCCATATACACCGCCATGTGACGGTTACGGAAATATTCACCGCCGTCACCAGCCGCATGCTGTCGGCCGGCGCAGAGGAGGGCAGGCAGCTGGTCTCTGTGGAATCGCTCGGCGGCGGCGTGGCCGTGGCCGCCAAACCCAGGCTTAAGACGCGAAGCAAGGACGCCGGATTCCAGGTGCTTTCTGGTTCCGCCCATCTGTTGCTCGAATCCCTGCAGGCTGGCGCCGTGGGAGCGGTCGTCGCCTTCGCCGATGTCGCTCCCAGCGCTTGTTTCGAGGTCTATACCGCCTGGAAAGACCGCGATGAGAAGCTCGCAGCGGAGAAGCAAGCGCGCATCGTCGAAGCGGCTAAGCGGATCGTGAGTCACTATGGCGTGCCCGGCATCAAGTACGCGCAGGATTTCAACGGCTACTATGGTGGTTCGCCGCGCATGCCTCTGCTTCCTCTCACCGCCGATGGACGGGCAGAGATAGAGCGCTTGCTCGCCGGCATCCGAAGCTGAGATTTTTCGTGAAGCCACGTAAGCGAGTGCGTCTGACCCGTCCCGCCATGCAGAGAGCGACGGAGGAAGTCAGGCGCTGGGCCGCATTGCTCGAAACCGAGCTCTGCTCCTGGCCGCAGGTCACCACCCGGCCCATGTTTGGCATGACGGCGGTCTTCCGGCGCGGCAGGATCTTTGCCGCACTTCCGCGCACGCGCGCTCTGGGAACGCCTGATTCCGTCGCCTTCAAGCTCTCCTCCATCTCGCCGTCGCTTCAAACCAGGCTGGAAAAGGATGCCCGGATTGTCACGCGTCCTGTCACAGGCCATCGTTGGATCGCTTTCGAGTTGCACCACGATTCCGACCTCAACCAGGCGCTGCGCTGGTTCGAGCACGCCTATAAACTCGTCCATTGATTTTCTTGGCAAAATTTACATTCTTGCCAGCTATAGCAGCGGCTGTATCTCTAGAATAATCAATCGCTTAGCGATGGCACCGTAGATGCGTCTCTGTAGAGCAGGTGCCCGAACCCGCCGTTTGCAAGGTTCACGGACTTCGGTAATGAACCTGGATTTTCGGAGGTGCTCATGAAGCGGATTTGCTTGAGGATGATTCCATTCTGCCTGACACTGGCCCTCTTCGCCGGTTGCAGCAAGAGCGCGACCGACGCCGACGCCGCGGCTTCGCCGCCGCAGCAGACAGCAGCGAGCAACGCACAATTCGGCGTGACCGCCAAACCCGCAGCCGTGCCCATAATGGTTCCGGCCGGAACGGTCTTGCAGGTGCGTATGCGCAGCACGCTCTCCAGCGCTACCGCCTCCAGCGGCCAGAATTTTGAGGCCACGTTGGAAGAACCGCTGGTCATCGACGGGCAAACCATTGCCCCACGCGGCGCCGATGTCACCGGCACCGTTGTCGACGCCAAGAGCTCGGGCCGCTTGCACAAGCCGGGTTATCTCCGCATCACCCTCTCTTCCATCGACGTGAAGGGCAAGCCGGCTGAGATCGAAACCTCAAGCGTTTTAGTGCAGGGCGGTTCGCACAAGAAGCGCAACTGGGCCATCATCGGCGGCAGTACCGCAGGCGGCGCGCTCATTGGCGGCCTGGCCGGCGGAGGCAAGGGCGCCCTCATCGGCAGCGCCATCGGCGCCGGCGGCGGCACTGGAGTCGCCTACGGTACGGGCAAGAAGGATGTGAGCATCAGCGCCGAACGGGCGCTCTCCTTCCGTCTGACCCAGCCCCTCACCATCTCCTAGTCTCACGAACTGCCACGAGGGACGCAGTAGTGCGTCCCTTTGTTTCTGTTGAGTTCCAGAATGGAACTCTATGTTCCGAAAATAGGAATTTCTTCCGTTTCTCCTAAAACGGGCATTTTTTCAGGTAAATCTCGCCCATCGCGGCTTAGTCGCATGCCCGCAATCCGCACTTAGACCCAAAACGGGAATCGCATCGCCGGTTCTTCGCCGGCCAGTTTTGCGCTAAGTGATTGAGAATGCGCGCCTAGCTGGCGAGTTTCCAAATTGGAAGCCGAGGTGCATCAGCCATGAGCAAGACTATGGCGACCACATCTGCTGTTGCGCTCACTGAAACCCCTGTCCCCCGCGAGCTGCTCACCCTGCTGATCGTGGATGATGAACGCGCTGTGCGCGAAGGCTGCCGCCGCGCGGGTGAGGCGCTCGGCTTTGAGACTCTGACCGCCGAGCACGCCGAAGGCGCCTACCGCATCCTGGAGACGCACGCCGTCGATGTGGTCATGCTCGATCTTCGCCTGCCCGGCGCCAGCGGCATCGAGGTGCTGCGCGAGGTCAAACGCCGCCGGCCGGCGGCTGAGGTCATCGTCATCACCAGCTACGCCACGGTGCAATCGGCGGTGCAGGCCATGCGCTACGGCGCTTACGATTACGTCACCAAGCCGCTCAATCCCGATGAGTTGAAGCTGCTCTTCGAGCGCGTCGCCGGGCACATCAAGCTGGCCACGGAAAACCGTGTGCTGCGCCAGAAGATCAAATCCAGAGAGGGCTTTGGCAACATCATCGGCCGCTCGCCAGAGATGGAAAAGCTCTATCGCTTCATCTGCAAGGCTGCCGGCAGCACTCATCCGGTCCTGATCACCGGCGAGAGCGGAACGGGGAAAGAACTCGTCGCTCGCTCCATCCACTTCTCCGGCCCCTACCGCGACAAGCCCTTCATCCCGGTGGATTGCGGCT
>Ga0187777_10000459_pt1 | contig 27988 bp, 26 predicted proteins | sample 1015_Q2_SP5_10_M_FD_132416 | JGI IMG/M metagenome (GOLD analysis project Ga0187777, IMG submission 132416) | Tropical peat soil microbial communities from peatlands in Department of Meta, Colombia - 1015_Q2_SP5_10_MG | ecosystem: Environmental > Terrestrial > Soil > Wetlands > Peat | place... | reverse complement strand
GCGCACAGCAGGGACGCACCAAGGCCACGTCTGATTCCGTTCACTGTCGGGTGAAGAAATTATAATCCGTAGGATGCGGCGGCTTTCGGTTCTGGCGGCGCTCGGCGTGCTGACCGCCTTCGCGGCTCCGGCCCGCGCGGACGTCGTCGACGTACGCTTCGGTCGCCGCGACGATCTCGTCGGCCAGGTGCGCGTACTGCTTCACGAACGACGGCGTGAAGCGGTCGAAGAGGCCCAGCATGTCGTAGCTGACGAGCACCTGCCCGTCGCAGTCGGGACCGGCGCCGATGCCGATCGTCGGGATGCCGACTTTGCCCGTGACCGCGCGGGCGAGCTCGGAGGGAATGGACTCGAGCACGATCGAAAACGCGCCCGCCTGCTCGAGCGCGACGGCGTCGGCGAGGATCGCCTCGCTGTCCTGCGGCAGGCTGCCGCGTTTCGCGTATCCGCCGAGCTGATGGACCGACTGGGGCTGGACGCCGAGGTGCCCCATCACCGGAATCCCAATCTGCACGAGGCGGTGCACGACCTCGAGCACCGGCTGGCCGCCCTCGACCTTCACGGCGGCGGCACCCTCCTGCAGAAGCCGACCGGCGTTGCGGATGGCTTCATCGCCGTTGATCTGGTAGGTCAGGAACGGCATGTCGGCGATGACGAGCGCGCGCTCGGCGCCGCGGCTGACCGCGCGCGTGTGGTGAATCATCGCGTCGAGCGTGACCGGCAGCGTGGTGTCGTAGCCGAGCATCACCATGCCGAGCGAGTCGCCGACGAGCAGCGCGTCGATGCCGGCGCGGTCCAGGAGGCGAGCCATGGTCGCATCGTAGGCCGTCAGCACCGCGATCTTTTCGGCGCGTCCCTTCATCTTGCGAAAGTCGGGCACCCGGACCGGTCTGGTTTCCATGACTACCTCAATGCCTTCTCGATCGCGTCCGCGCTCGCGTCGGACAATCCACGGCTCCGCGCCACGGTGATCAGGTGCCGCGCGACCGCGCCGTACAGCTCGCGCACGCTCGGCGGCGCCTCGTGAATCGCGCTCACGTGCGAGGCGATGGTCGCCGCGTCGCCCCGGACCACCGGGCCCGTCAGCGCGCGCGCCGGCCCTTGCGCCAGGGCATTGTCGACGCTCGCCCGCGCGAGCGGCGTCAGCGCCGGAAGCGCACGCGCCGCATCGATGCCCGCCAGGCCCATGAGGCGCACGGCGGCGTCGAGCGAGGCGACGAGCGCGTTGCTCGCCATCACCGCGCCGGCGTGGTAGCACGCGGCTCGCGCCGACTCGATCTCGAGCACCTTGCCGTCGACGCTGGCGGCGATCGTGCGTGCCCAGTCGGTGGCGAGCGGATCGCCGCACACCATGAAATACGCGCCGACCAGATCATCGATCGCCCGCTCGGGCTCCCTGATGGTCTGGAGCGGGTGGATCACGCCGCAGGCGACGCCGCCGCCCAGCGGCGCGAGCGCCGCCGGTCCCATCGCCCCGCAGGTGTGGACGGCGATCCCCTGGCGCAGGCCCGCCGCGCTCAAGAGCCGCGCCACGTCCGAAACGGCGTGATCGCTCACCGCGATCAGCACATGACTGGCCGCGGCGGGAACTTCGTCAATCGCCGCCGGGCGCACCGACGGTCCGATGAACCGGGCGGCGTCGGCCGCGCGCCGACGGCTGCGGCTGGCGACCGCGACGACCCGCGCGCCGGCGACGTACATCACGCGGCCCATCGCCTGGGCCACGGCGCCCGAGCCGACGATCGCGACGGCGGCTGGCGCTTCCGGATCGGTCACTCTCGAACACTATCACCAGCCGCTCAGCGCCGTGAAGGGTGGGATAATCGTGCCCATGCGACTGCCCGGCTTTGCACTCGGCCTCGCGGTTCTCAGCGTGTCGTGCTCGAGTTCCGCCCCTTCGACGACGCAGCAGGCGGCATCGACGGTCCAGCAGCCGCGGATCCCGATCGGTCAGCTCCCGGACGTCGACACGAACGCGGTGCTGGCGCACACGCGCACCCTGTCCTCCGACGAGTTCGAGGGCCGGCTGCCGGGCAGCCGCGGCGAAGAGCGGACGGTCACGTATCTCGTCGATCAGTTCCGGCGCGCGGGCCTCAAGCCGGGCAACACGGACGGCACGTACATCCAAAAGGTGCCGCTCGTCGGTATCACCGGCGCGCCCGCGCCGCTCGTCGTCAAGAGCGAGACCAAGAACGACCAGCAGACGTTCAAGTGGCACGACGACGTGGTCGCGTGGACCAGGCACGTGGCGCCGTCGGCGCGCATTGACGGCTCCGAGCTCGTCTTCGTCGGCTACGGCGTCGTCGCGCCGGAGTACGGCTGGGATGATTACAAGGGCGTCGACGTGCGCGGCAAGACGATCGTGATGCTCGTCAACGATCCACCGGTGCCGGATCCGTCGAAGCCGAACGAGCTCGATCCCAAGATGTTCGGCGGAAAGGCCATGACGTACTACGGCCGATGGACCTACAAGTACGACATCGCCGCCGAGAAGGGTGCCGCCGGCGCGCTCGTCATTCACGAGACCGGGCCGGCGGGATATCCGTTCCAGATCGTGCAGGACGGGTTCACCGGCGAGCGCTTCGATCTCGTCACGCCCGACCGGAACATGGGCAAGGCGGCGGTCGAAGGGTGGCTGTCGCTCGACGCCGCCAAGCGGCTGCTCCAGATGGCCGGCCAGGACTTCGACAAGTTGAAGCAGGAGGCGGCGACCAGGGATTTCAAGCCGGTTCCCCTCGGGCTCACGGCGTCGACGGAGATCCAGAACAAGCTGCGCACGGTCGACTCGCGCAACGTGCTCGCGAAGATCGACGGCGCGGATCCGGCGCACGCCGGCGAGTTCGTGGTCTACACCGCTCACTGGGATCACTTCGGCAAGCGCGACGGCATGGTCTTTCACGGCGCGGAGGACGATGCGCTCGGCTGCGCGAGCCTGATCGAGATCGCGCGGTCGTTCATGAAGCTGCCGACGCCTCCACGCCGGTCCATCCTGTTCATGGCCGTCACCGCGGAGGAGCAAGGCCTGCTGGGATCCGAGTACTACACGGTGATGCCGATCTATCCGCTGGCGAAGACGCTCGCCGACATCAATCTGGACAGCTGGAATCCGTGGGGCCGCACGACCGATCTCGCGATAACCGGCTACGGGGCGTCGGAGCTCGACGACTACGTCCGCAATGCGGCGGCCGAACAGGGGCGGACCGTTCACGGCGAGGCGGAGCCTGAGAAAGGGTTCTACTACCGCTCCGATCACTTCAACTTCGCCAAGCAGGGTGTTCCGGCGCTCGACGCGAACGACGGCGTCAACGAGTACATCGGAAAGCCCGCGGACTACGGGCAGAAGATGCGCGACGACTGGACCGAGAACCGGTACCACAAACCCGCCGACATGGTCCTGCCCACGTGGGACATGACGGGTATTCGCGAAGATCTCAAGGTGTACTTCGCGGTCGGCTACCGTGTCGCCGAGGCCGACAAGTATCCGGAGTGGCGGGCCGGCAACGAGTTCAAAGCCAAGCGCGACGCGATGCTCCAGAAGTAGTGCAGGCCCTCAGGCCGCAACGTGGAGCAGACCTTTGAAGCAGGGCAGACCTCAAGGTCTGCGCGACACGTGACATCGTGAACGCCGACGAGATCATCGAGCTCTCCCGCAAGCACACGCTGTTCGAGTGGGGTGCACAGTCGGCCGCGAACCCGCTCGCGGTCGCGCGCGCGAAGGGCGTGTATTTCTGGACCGCCGACGGCAGGCGATACATCGACTTCAACAGTCAGTTGATGTGCGTCAACATCGGCCACGGCGACGAACGCGTGGTGCGCGCCATTCAGGAACAGGCGTCGACGCTCGCCTACGTCACGCCGGCGATGGCGACCGAGCCGCGGGCGCGGCTGGGACGCAAGCTGGCCGAGATCGCACCGGGCGACATCGACGTCTTCTTCTTCACGAACGGCGGGACCGAGGCGAACGAAAACGCGATCAAGATCGCGAGGTGGGTGACCGGGCGGCACAAGATTCTCGCCCGGTATCGCTCGTATCACGGCGCGACGGCCGCGAGCATCACCCTGACCGGCGAGCCCAGGCGCTGGCCCGCCGAGCCGGGGATTCCCGGCGTCGTGCACGTGCTCGATCCCTATCACGGCATCGAGCGCGGATGGGACACCGCGGAGGCCGCCCTCGAACAGCTCGAAGAGGTGATCGCCCTCGAAGGGTCGCAGACGATTGCGGCATTCATTCTCGAGACCGTGACCGGCACGAACGGGATTCTCGTGCCGCCCGACGGCTACCTGGAAGGGGTGCGCGACCTGTGCACCCGCCACGGCATCTTGATGATCGCCGACGAGGTGATGGCGGGCTTCGGCAGAACGGGCGAATGGTTCGCGGTGAACCACTGGGGTGTGGTCCCCGATCTCATCACGATGGCAAAGGGACTGACGAGCGCGTACGTCCCGCTCGGCGCCGTCGGCATGCGACGGGCCGTCGCCCAATATTTCTCGTCGCGGCCGTTCGCGAGCGGCCTCACCTACGGCAGTCATCCCGTGGCATGCGCGGCCGCGCTCGCGACGATCAAGGTCTACGAAGACGACAGGCTGCTCGACAACGCCCGTGTGATGGGCCGCTTGATGGCCGATCTCCTGAGCGACCTCGCCCTCCGTCATCCATCGGTGGGCGCCACACGCTCGCTCGGGCTCTTTGGCGCGGTCGAGCTCGTGCGTGACCGTCAGCGGCGAGAGCCGCTTGCGCCGTTCAACAGCACCTCTCCGGAGATGACCGCGCTCGCGGCGTTCCTCCGGGAACGGGGCTTGTACACCATCGTGCGGTGGAATACGTTCTTCACCAACCCGCCGCTGTCGATCAACGAAGGTGAGATGCGCGAAGCGTTCGCGATCCTCGACGAAGGGCTCGAAATCACGGACAAAGCGGTCAGATAAAGACACGCCTGAAGGCCTGCGCTACGACTGTCAAACCTGTCGGGTGCAGCGCGAACCTTCAGGCGCCGTCAGGATAGGTCGCGAACCGCTTTCGACAGCAGCAGGTACGTCAACGTCGCCCCGTGCAGCGCAACCGATGTCGCGACGAAGATCGGCGCGCTCCCCGGCGGCCGGTTGCTCGGGAAGATGTGCGTCGAATACCGCATGAGGTCCGCCGCTCCCGAAAGGACGACCGCGGCTCGCGCCAGCGGAGGCGCGATCGGGCGCCGGTTGAACAGCGCAAGGCCGGCCGCGGCACAGAGCGCCGCCACGAGCACTCGCCCGACCATTCCTGCGGCGAGGCCCAACCCGCGAATCGGCAGCGCATTGATGACATCGGGCAGGTCTCCGGCGAGGCCGAGCGGCTGATACACGGCGAGCCCGACGGCGACGACAGACAGGGTGATTCCGTTGATTCGCGACATACGCGGCGCTACGATCCGTTCATGCTACTCGCCCTTACGGAAGCGCGCGCGGCCGCGGTTGGTCTGGCCCTTGCCGGCGTGATTGGCGCCGCAGCCAGCGCGATCGACGACAGCTATCGGCGCGACGTCGAGGCCTGGCGCGCGAAGCACGAGGAGAGCTACCGCAAGGAATACGTGCCGCTTGCCGGCCTGTTCGCGCTGACCTCGGGCTCGAATGCCGCCGGCAGCGCGGCTGGAAACGCCGTCCGGCTTCCGAAGGGCGCGCCGGCCTCAATCGGCAGATTCGTCCTGACGGGCCGCGAGGTCCGCTTCGAGCCTGCCGCGGGCATGCAGGGGCTGGCCATCAAGGGTCGCCCGGTCACCGCGCCGGTGACCCTGAAAGACGATGACAAGGACGACCCTGACGAGCTCTCGGTCGGCGCGCTCGCGCTCTGGGTTCACATCAGCGGCGACCGCCCGACGATTCGGATGCGCGATCCGAACGGCGGACCCGCGAAATCCTTCCAGGGCTTCCGCTGGTTCCCGATCGACGACTCGTTTCGCGTGACGGGGCGCTTCATCAAGGACGCGGCGCCTCGCGAGCTCCGGATCCCGAATCAGCTCGGCGATCTCGACGCGATGAAGACCGAGGGCGTCGTCGAATTCACGCTGCACGGCGAGACGGTGCGCCTCCGTCCGATGACGACGAGGCCGAACCGGTTCTGGTTCATCTTCCGCGACGGGACGAGCGGGACCGAGACCTACGAGACGGCGCGTTTCCTGTACGCCGACCTCAACGCCGACGGCAGCGTCGTCGTCGATTTCAATGAGGCGTACAATCCGCCCTGCGCGTTCAATCCGTATACGACCTGCCCGCTTCCGCTGCCCGAGAACCGCTTGAAGGTCAGGATTCCTGCGGGCGAGAAGAAATACGCCGGCAAGAATGACCGGTGAATCTCTATCTGGTCCATCACGGTGACGCCGTGGGCCCCGACGTCGATCCGCGCCGGCCGCTGTCGGTGATTGGCGCCGACCAGGTCGCGCGCCTGGCGGCGCAGGCCTCCGCGCGCGGCCTGCGCCCGCAGATCGTGTGGCACAGCGGCAAGCTCCGCGCGCGCCAGACGGCCGAGGCATTCTGGAAGGCGTGCAATCCGCTGGCGTCGTTCGCGGCGACGCGCGATCTTCAGCCTGACGATCCTCCCGAGTGGGTACGCGACCGGCTTCTCGGCGAAACCGAAGACGTCCTGATCGCCGGCCACTATCCACACCTTCCCCGGCTTCTAATGCTGCTCGTGAGCGATTCCGCCGCTCCTTTTCCGCTTCACGGCGTCGTCGCACTCACTCGCGACGACGGGAACGCGTGGCGCGAGGAGTGGAGACTGACATGTTCTGGACCCGAATCGAACGCCGGCTTGTCGACGACCTCGTCGTCCTAGACGTGTACGGACGGGTCACGCTGACGGAGCAGTCCAGGCCGCTGGCGGAGACGATCCGCGAGATCCTTGCCGGCGGCGCGCGGAAGATCATCGTGAACCTGTCGAACGTGCAGTTCATCGACAGCGTCGGCATCGGCGACATCGTTCGCGGCTACACCGCGGCGAGACGGGAAGGCGGAGTGCTGAAGCTCTGCGGCGCCGCGGGGCGGGTGCGCACGGTGTTCGAGGCGACGCAGCTCACCGGCGTGATCGAACTGTTCGAGACCGAAGGGGAGGCGCGGCGCAGTTTCGCCGAGCCGGCCCCCAGTCTCTAGCACCAGCCGCCGACTAGCGAAAGACCACGCCCACCGTCGCCCGCCAGAAGTGCAGGCCGCCCAGATCGAGATTGAACTGGTTCGCGCCGGCGTTGTTGTGGAAGTCCCTGAAGTACCGCACGTCGCCGCGCAGGCCGACGTGATCGTTGAAGAAACCCATCGCGCCGGCACCGAGATTGAACGCCGGACCGTCGCTCTTGATAGGCGGCAGGTTGTTGATGTTGCCGATGCTCGTGCGCGTCCATCCCGCTCCCGCGGTCGCATAGGGACGGATTCCCGCGCCGTGCTGCCCGCCGATCGGAATGCCCACGATCACGTTGCCGTGCAGGTTCAGCTCGTAATTGCTACCGAAGGTGCCTGTGTCGCCGAAGAAGTGCGGAATCCAGCCGAAGTCCACTTCGCCGCCGACGATCCCGGCGCCCATGCCGCCGATGTCGACGCCGTAGGCGCCGCGGCCGTTGGTGTTCGCCGTCGATCCGAAGTCGATGCCGGCGAACGGCGCGACCCAGCTGTCGGCGCGTGCGGACGCCGGCGCCCATACGAGGCCGGCAGCCGCCTGAAGAACGAGGATTTTAAGTGCACGTCGCATCGCATGTACTCCTTTGCTGCGCCGCCGCGGGTCGTCCACGGCAGCTCAGGCTGGGAGAATGCGGCTGCAAGGGGAATGCCCTGCGTGCTCTACGTTGATGTGGTCTTCCGGCTCAGGCGAGATCGAACAAGAGCACGTCGCTCGGTGAATCGGCTTCGAACTCGAACGACGGTTCGGACGCGAACGAGGCGCCGTCTCCCGCGGACACCGCGTGCCCGTTGAGCTTGCCGGAGCCGCGCGCAACCTGTACCCAGGCGAACCGCTCAGGTTTGATCGGCTGGGAGACGCGATCGCCGCGCTCGAGGACGGCGGAATAGAGATCGACGTCCTGATGGATGACGCACGACCCACCGCGTCCGTCGCGCGATCCCACGAGCGTCAAGCGCCCCCTGCGCGTCCCCGGGTCGAAGCGCCGCTGCTCGTAGCTCGGCTCGAGCCGCGCCCGGTCCGGCTGGAGCCAGATCTGAAGGAAATGCGTCACCGATGCGTTGGAAGCATTGAACTCGCTGTGGAGGACGCCGGTTCCGGCCGTCATCCGCTGCACGTCGCCGGGCGTGATGATGGAGCCCGTGCCCATGCTGTCGCGGTGGGCCAGCGCACCCTCGAGGACGTACGAGAGGATCTCCATGTCGCGGTGCGGGTGTGTGCCGAATCCCTGGCCGGGCGCGACGCGATCTTCGTTGATGACGCGCAGCGCGCGGAATCCCATGAAGCGCGGGTCGTAGTGTTCGGCGAAGGAAAACGTATGTCGGCTGTCGAGCCAGCCGATCTGGGTGTGCATCCGGTCGGCGGCGGGTCTGAGCGCGATCACGAACGTTGGAAGCTGGAAGTCGCTTTCAAGCTACTTGGTTTCGGTCGTCACCGTGACCGGACTGAGGAGGCGAGGATTGAGCGGCGTTCCCGCCGCGAGCACGACCGCGTCCTTGTCGCCGGCTTCGACGACGCCCGCGCCGGCCCCTGCGCCGGCTGTCGCGCCAATCGCGGCGCCTTTGGCCCCGCCCAGAATCGCGCCGATGATCGCGCCGCCGATGGCGCCGCCACCGACCTTCGCGGCGGCCGCGTTTCCGGGGGCGTCACCCTCGCGGTAAATCGTCTCCGTGCTGATCGGAATACGCGTGCCGTCCGGCATCTGCAGTGTATTGAACCGGATGCCGATCCGCGCGCGCTCCTTGAACTTGCCGCCGCGCTCGACCTGCGTGACGGTGCCGATCGCGCGCGCCCCCACCGGAATCGCGATGCGATCCGCGACCCTGACGTCGCGTGACACCTTCGCTTCGACGCGGTCCTCGATCTTGGCGGTCTCGCTCGAGACGCGCGTCTCGAGCTGCAGGCCGATCACCGAATTCGCGGAGACGACGAGTTCTTCGAACGTCGGCTTCGGCGGCTCGGGCGGGCGTGGCGGCTCCGGAAGCGCTGCGTGTTCGTCAGGCCTCGGCAGCGTCGTCGGGTCGACAGGCGCCGGACTGGACTGGGCCGGCTGCGCGACCGGTGCCGGCGCCGACGTCGACGGCCATGGGCGTTCGAGCGAGGGCGTGTCCTGACGGCGCGCAAGCGTACCCGCCTTCGATGGCGTCTTCGCGGCCGGTGGCGTGCTCGGTCCCGCATCCTGACGCGTCGGTGCCGGATGGGTGTCGGCGGGCGTCGCGGCAGCAGCCGTCGTATCGCCAACCACGGCCTCCGTCTCCTGCACCGGCTTGGCGGCTGGCGGCGTGGTCGTCGACGCGGCGGGCGCGGCAACGGCCGGCGCGGGCACGGCGTTCTGGCGGCTCGCGATGTAGCCGCCGGCGCCGGCGGCGGCGATGCACGCAGCGGCCAGCAGCACGAACGTAAAGCGATGCGAGGGCATGTGAATCTCCTTAGAACCCTGTCTGGGCCAACGCAAGCCGTGTGCCCGGCCACAGCCGACGTTCAAACGCCTAAATGATGGTGAGTCAATATCTTAGCACCTCAGCCCGAGAGGCGCTCCTTGTCCACTCCCAGGAACACTGTCAGCGCGACGCTACAATCAGCCAGTGGCCCGGCCGCAGGACGTCATCGTGGTGGGCGCCGGCGTGATCGGATGCGCCATTGCGTTCGAGCTCGCGCGGCGCGACGTGTCCGTGCAGCTTGTTGACGAACGCGCGGCGGGCCAGGGCGCCACGCAGGCGTCGGCCGGGATACTCGCCCCCTACATCGAAGCCGCTCATTCCGAGCAGCTGTTCGAACTGACCGCTCGGGGCCTGACGCTTTTCGACGAGTTCACGAGTCGGCTCGCCGCAGACAACGGGATCAGCGTGCTGTACCGGCGCACCGGCACGCTGCAGGTCGCGACAGACGAACAGGCGCTGCTGCAGCTGCGCAATCAGGCCGCGCGCCTCGACGCTCAGGGGATCGTCGTCGGATTGCTCGATGGCAAAGCCGTGCGGGCGGAGGAGCCGTACGTCACCGAGGACGCCCTCGGCGGCCTCGTGATTCCCGCGCATGGGTTCGTGGCCGCGGGCGAGCTGACACGAGCGCTCGCCGCGGCCGCGCGGCGGCACGGCGCGCAGGTCGTCGAAGGACGGCGCGTGCGGCGCGTCCTCCCGGCCAAGAACGATGCGATCGTCGAGACCGATCGCGGTTCGCTCTCGGCCGCGGTGGTGGTGCTGGCTGCGGGAAGCTGGTCGCCGCACGTCGAGGTCCGCGGCGTGACGGCCTCGCTGCCTGTTCATCCGGTTCGTGGCCAGCTGCTGCGCCTTGCGTGGCGAGGACCGGCCGTGCGGCGGGTCACGTGGAGCGACCGGTGCTATCTCGTGCCCTGGGATGACGGCACGCTGCTCGTCGGAGCGACCGTCGAGGATGCCGGGTTCGACGAGCGGACGACCGTCGCAGGCGTTCGCGATCTGCTCGACGCCGCGGCCGAGTTGATGCCGCACGCGTGGACGTGCGGCTTCGTGGACGCCCGCGCCGGGCTGCGGCCCGCAACGCCCGACGAGATGCCGATTGTCGGCCGCTCCTCGGTGCACGCGAACGTCGTGTACGCGACAGGGCACTATCGCAACGGAATCCTGCTCGCGCCCCTGACCGCGCAGCTCGTCGCCGACCTGTTGGTTGACGATCACGCGGATCCGCTGCTCTCGTCGCTCGCGCCGGGGCGGTTCGGGGTTCTGTGACGAGGCCCGACTACCGCATCGTGGTCTTCGAGCGCGACCATCAGTGGATCGCGCGCGCCGAGCGCGCCGAGACCGGAGAGCGCTTCGGCATCGAGTGCGCCGGTCCGACGGGTGAGCTGGCTCGCGAACGCCTGGAACGGTGGCTGGAGTGGCAGCGGGAGCATGCGGAGGCGCTCGCGGCGCTGCAGGCGGCCGCGCGCGCGTATCATCGCGCCATCGCCGGCAGCGCCTTCGCGAATTCGCTCGAAGGCCCTTCCGCGATCGAAATCCAGAAGGAATCCCTGGAGGCGGTCGAAGCGGCACGCGTCCGGCTCGACGACATTCGCGCGCGGAACCCCGAAGGGGCGCCCTGAAGGGCGATGATGCGTCTCAAACGGACGTACAGCTCACGTGAAGTGGCCGCTCTGACCGGCCTGACCGCGCGCCAGCTGCAGGTGTGGGACACGACCAGCCTCATCCCGGCGGCGATTCCGACGCGACGGACGGCTGCGGGCGGCTACACGGAGCGGCGCTACACGCCCATCGAACTGTTCGAGCTCCTCGTCCTCGCCGATCTCCGGCACCGCGGGTTCACGGTGCCGCAGCTGCACGCGACCGTCGACGGCCTGAGACGCTATTTCGGCGTTCGGCTCTTCGACGCCACGGGCGGCGGTGCGGCGGTGCGGCTCCTGACGGACGGCCGCGAGATCTACGTGCGCTCGGCGAGCGGCGGCTTCTTCAACCTGCTCCGCGCCCCGACGCAGCCGCTTCTGGTTGTCGGCGACGAGGGTCTTCTGAAAGAGCTGAGCGGGAAGGTACTCGGAAGGCGAGGACGCCGGCGGACGGCTAGCGGATCGGGAAGACCTTCTCGAGGTCGTCGGCCGGCCGGGGAATGACGTGCACGCCGACCAGCTCGCCGACGCGCCGTGCTGCGGCGGCGCCCGCGTCGGTCGCGGCCTTCACCGACCCGACGTCACCGCGCACGATGGCGGTGACGAGGCCGGCGTCGACTTTCTGCCACCCGACGAACACGACGTTCGCCGTCTTCACCATCGCGTCCGCTGCTTCGACCATGCCGACGAGCCCGCGGGTTTCCACCATTCCGAGCGCGTCGCCGATCTCCCGCTTGTCAGCCATCCGGCGCTAGTTTACGCGATCTGTTCGACGAACGCTCAAGCGAGAATGCCCGGGAACGCCGAACTGGCGACCTGGTGCTTTGGAAAGATCCCGTCGGTCTCCGCCAGACCGAGATGGCGGACGACGATCTCCGCAAAGACGTCTCGGAAATCAGTCGTCACGGCCAGATCGCGGCCGTCGTACCGCTGGCTCGGCGCGAGGCCCGGCCAGCGCCCGTAGACGCGTCCGCCGCGCACGCCGCCCCCGACGACGAACATCGCGTTGCCGTGGCCGTGATCGGTTCCCCGGTTGCCGTTCTCGTTCACCGCGCGTCCGAATTCCGACATGGTCAAGACGATCGTGTCGGCCATGAGATCGCCGAGGTCGGTCACGAGCGCCGCGATGCCGCGGCCGAAGTCGTCGAGCCGCGCCGCCAGCTGTCCCTGCGTCGCGCCCTGATTGACGTGCGTGTCCCAGCCGCCCGCCTCGGCAAACGCGATCTCGAGTCCGACGTCGGCCTTCACGAGCTGCGCGATTTGGCGGAGCGACTCACCGAACGGCGTTCGCGGATACTCGGCGCCGTGCTCCGGCTGATACTTCGACGGGTCGGCCGCCTTGAGCATCTTCATCGCTCCGAACGCTTCGCGACCCGTCGCGCCGAGCACGCCGTCCGCCGCCGCGGCGAACTCCGCCTCGAACGACGCGCCGAGGGCGTCCCCCGCCTGGCCGCCGCGGATGCCGAACTGGCCGATTTGATTCATCGCGAGCGCGGGCGCGGGACCCTGAAGCGTTCGCGGCAGCTGGGGCGTCAGCGCGACGGCTCTGAACGGCGTCGCCGAGCTGGCCGGATGCACTTGAAGATAGCGGTTCAGCCAGCCGTCGGCGGTGCTCTTCACGCCCGGCGTCGCCGTTTCCATGTAATCCTGCGCGTCGAAGTGCGACCGGGTCGCGTCCGGCGAGCCGCAGGCGTCGACGATGGCGAGCTCGTGTGCATCCCAGAGAGGTTTGAGCGGCGCGAGCCGCGGGTTGAGGCCGAAGAACCCGTTGAGATCGACCGCCGCGCTGGCGTCGGCGCCGGGCCGCGGCACGGAAATCGTGGGACGCGCGCGATAGTACTCGGCATCGCCGTACGGCACGACCATGCTCAGGCCGTCGACCGCGCCGCGCTGAAAGATCGCGATGAGCCGCTTCGCGCGCGTCGCGGCAGCGGCCGTGCGCGCGAGGAAGGCCGGCGCGAACCCCAGGCTGACGAGAGCGAACGCGCCGTTCTTGAGAAAGATCCGTCGTGAAGTCACGGCTTATCTCCGTTGGAATTCGGGGGAGCCGAGGGTCAGCGCGATCATCTGCGACGGTTGCGTGGCCCTCGCGATCGTCGCCCGCGTCGCGTCGGATACCTCGCCGTTCAGGATGGCGGCGATCGTGCCTGCCGGGGTTGCGTTCTCCAGCAGCTGCGCGCCGACCATGGTGCCGGGCAGGCGTCCGCTGGCGAGCTGCACGGCGACGTTCATGCGACTGACCAGCGCGCCGGTATTCACCCAGGCGTCGGCGGTGTCTTTGTAGCCGGTCGGCGGCTGGCACTGATAGAGCGGCATGCCGAGCTGCTGCAGCTGGCGAACGAGCGGCAGGGCGTCCTGGACGTCGGCTCCCGTGGCGCGCACCGTCGACACGATGAACTCGAACGGCGTCTTCGTCTTCGCCCTGTAGGCGTCCGGCGCGAGGAACTCCGGCGACGTGAGAATGGTCCGCATCACTTCGCGAAGATCGCCGTCGGTCGACCGGAACGTCGCCGCCGCGCGATCCACGAGCGCCGGAGGCGGCGTGTCGCTCACGAACCGCCTCACGAGCTTCGTCGCGATGAACCGCGCCGTCGACGGATGCCGCGCGAGGAGGTCGAGCACTTCCTCGCCGTCGCGTTCGCCGCCGCCGGCGTTGATCGTGTGGCCCAGCACGACCTTCTTTCCCTCGTCGTGGAGCCGCGGATCGAACTTGAAACCGCCGCCCTGGCGCGGTTGCTCGATCGTCCAGCCCGTGAACGCGCGCGCGACTTCTGTGACGTCCTGCTGCGTATATCCGCCGTCGACGCCGAGCGTGTGCAGCTCCATCAGCTCGCGGCCGTAGTTCTCGTTCAGGCCGCGCTTCATGTTCTGCGCCTGGGGAGCGGCTTGACGGGGCGGCGGCGGAAACGCGAACCCGCGCCGGCCGAATCCGCCGAAGCCGCCGCGCCGGGCCTGCTGCGGATCGGGGTGCGGGCCGTTCGGATCCACGCTCTGCCAGTTGTCCAGGTAGAAGAGCATGGCGGGACTCTTGGCCGTCGCGCCGAGGAGATCGCGAAACTTGCCGAGCACGTGCGGACGGATCACGTCGCGCTCGTACTCCGTCAACATGAACCGATCGACGCCCTTCCGCGAATCCACGTTGAAGTGGTTGAACCAGAAATCGGTCAGCACTTCCTCGAGCTGCCGCTCGCTGTACGCGGCGCGCAGAATCTTCTGCTCGCTCAGCTCGAGCATCGGCCGGTTGGCCTGCTGCTGGAGCATCGGAGGAACGGGGTTCGCCGGGTTCGCCGGGCTTCCGGGGTTCTGGCCGCCTGCCTGCTGCCGCGCGCGACGCGCCTGTTCGACCGGCAACTCGTACTGCTCAGCGATGTCGCGCGATCGCATCGTGATCGTCGGGAACGAGCGGAGGCGCGCGTCGACGGCGGCGTCGGAAATCCGGTCCGGGCGAAGCTGTTGCTCGATGTAGCTCTGGAGGCCGAGGCTGCGCACTTTTTCCACGTCGCCGGGCCGCGGGCCGAATCCGATTCGATTGAGCACATGGACGATCGCCCCGGCGTCGGACGGGAATGCGGCGGCGCCAGCCACGCGTTGCGGGCCGTGCAGGAGCAGCGCCGCGCCCAGGGCGAATCCGGCGAACGCGGCGGCGCGAAGGCCTGACCTCATACCACTCTTAGACCATTGTCGGCCGCGGCGGTTAAAGAAGCCAGATGGCGGACCTAAAGCTCTGCCCTGTAACAGGTTCCGCGTAGCGCGGGCCTTCAGGCCCGCCGACCTACCTGATCCGCACGCGCGACTGCTCGCGCATGAACTGCTGGACGTAATAGGGCCCGCCGGTGCCGCGGCCCGTGGAGCCACTGGCCTTCCACCCTCCGAAGGAGTTGATGCCGGGCCAGGCGCCAGTCGTCGCGCCGGCCCGCCGGTTCGCGTAGGTGACGCCCGCCTGAATGCGATCGAAGAACCGCGCGATCTCCTTCTCGTCCTCCGAAAAGATTCCGGCGGTCAGTCCGTATTCCGACGCGTTCGCGAGGTCGATCGCTTCGTCGAGGGCGAGGACCTCGGCGACGAGCGTGATCGGGACGAACAGCTCCTCCGCGAAGAGCGGGTGGTTTGGCGGCAGGCCGTCGATGATCGTCGGCTCGACGAAATAGCCGTGCGCGAAGTCGCCGTCGGTGAGCCGGCGGCCGCCGGTCAGGATCGTTCCACCGTCAGCCGTCGCGCGCGCGACGGCGCGTTCGAACGTCTTCACGGCGTCCTCGCTGATGACGGGACCGAGGTACACGTCGCGGTTCAGAGGATTGCCGACGCGGATCTTTCGCGTCTTTTCGACGAGCAGCCGGACGAACTCGTCGCGGACCGGCTTCGCGATGTACACCCGCGAGCACGCGGAGCACTTCTGTCCCTGGGCGCCGAACGCCGATCGCATGACGCCGTCGGTGGCTTTTTCGAGGTCGGCGGATCGCATCACCAGCGCGGGGTTCTTGCCGCCCATCTCGATGATGAGCGGCCGCGGCTGGGGCCTGGACGCGTTGTCCCGGATCATGCGCATGCCGACGTCCTTCGATCCCGTGAAGACGATCCCGTCGATGCCGGCGTTGTCGACGAGCTCCTGCCCGGCGGTAGCGCCTCCGCCGGTGATGAAGTTGAAGACACCGTCGGGAATGCCCGCGCTCTTCGTCATCTCGGCCAGCTTGTATCCGAGGAGCGGCGTCGTCGACGCGGGCTTGAACACGACCGTGTTTCCAGCGACGAGGGCGCCGCCGGCCGGTCCCGCGGCGAGCGCGAGCGGAAAGTTGAACGGCGAGATCACCGCCCACACGCCGTAGGGCCGCATGACGCTGACGTTCTCTTCGCCCGGCCCGAGCGTGCCGAGCCGCGTCTCGAATCCGTGATGGTCCTCGACCTGCTGGCAGTAGTACTCGATGAGGTCGGCCGATTCCTCGACGTCGCCGACGCACTCGAGGCGGTTCTTGCCCGCCTCGTAGCCCATCAGGGCGGACAGCTCCCACCGATGCTGCCTGATGGCGTCCGCAATCTTCCTGACGCGCGCGACCCGCTCGCGCCACGGCATGCCGCTCCATGCCGGGTACGCGTCCCCGGCCGCCGCGATCGCCTCGCGCACGTGCTCGCGCGACGCGCTCTGAAACGTGCCGAGGAGCACGCGGGTGTCGATTGGGCTCCGGTCGTCGAACGTGCGGTCGGCGCGAATCTCGCGGCCGCCGACGATCAGCGGATAGGTGCGGCCGAAGGTCGCCTTCACCTCGTCGATCGCGCGATCGAGCGATCGATGCAGATCGTCCATGCGGTCCGCGGTCATCGTCGCGTAGGTGATCTTGGTCTGGGCCGGCTTTGCCTCGGTTGCCATAGGGAGATTATCTCCGTTTGCAGGGCGGACCTTGAAGTCCGCCCTACTTGGGATTGATCAGCGGCTCGTTGAGGTAGCGGACAAGCGGCGCGACGCGGCGGAACACGGCGAGAAGCGTCGGGTAGAAGCGGCTGCTCGCGGCCGTGGCCGCGCCGATCTCGCGGCCGGCGAGGAACTGCCGGAACCTCAGGTAGTCGGCGGCCGGATGCTCCTTGGGGAACCCGCGTGGTACCCGCTGGAGCCGTTCGCCGTCGAGCGCGCCCATCTCGCGTCGAAACGCCGGCGACTCGACGATCGCGCGCAGCCGGCGATGGTTGGCGGCGATGTGCTCGCGCACGGCCTGCAACTGCGCCGGCTGCGGCGCGTACATGCCGCCGCCAATCCAGACCTCATCGGGCGACACGTGAAAGTACAGCCCGCCGCCTTCGTGCTTCGCAAGGCCCCGCGTCGGAAAGCTGGCGGCGACATGCGTCTTGTACGGCGCCTTGTTGGCCGAGAACCGGACGTCGCGGTGGATCCGGTACATCGACGTCTTCGGATCGACGACGATCTCCGGAGCGAAGGCTCGCATGTCGACCGCCAGCCGCTCGATGATGCCGAGCGTCGGCTCGCGGACGTACCGCTCGTAGTCGTCCCGATGCGCGACGAACCAGTCGCGGCGGTTGTTGCGCTTCAGCGCGCGAAGGAAGCGCAGGCCTTCTGGCGGAAATCGCGGCGCCATCTCGGATCAGGCGCGTGCCGCCTGTGCCTGTGCCATGCGCGCCTGCCGGTCGCGCGTCAAGTGCGGGACGATGCCGACCATGCGCTCGAGCAGCATGAGCTGTCCGCGGTGGTGCATCTCGTGCTCCTTCGCGCCGAGCAGCATCTCGAACCGGCTCTTCGTCGCGACCGTGTCGCCCGGCATCATCGTGACCGGCTCGGCGAGGAACGAATCGGAGAGGCCTTCGAGAAACGACGCGAACCGGTCGCCTTCGGACTTGAGGAACGCCACCGTCTCCGCCTTGTCGCGCGGCTTCGCCTCTTCGGCGGCGTGCTTCTGGATCAGCTCCGGGAAGTTGATCGTCTTCATGTCGCTGATGTTGTTGCCGTGCACGTAGAAGGCGAAGCTCGGACCGAGCGCGACGTGCACCAGGAGCTGCCCGATCGAACGGGTGTCCGGCGCCGCGCGGACGTCGTATTTGTCCGCCGGGATTTCCTCCGCGATCTTGATCGTGTTGCCGCGCACGGTTCGAAACGCCGCCGCGAGTTCCCTGCCGCCGTAGTAAGTCATGGAATGCTCCGTCTCAATACCAGCCGATCGGCTGCTCGTTCAGGTTGATGTAGACCTGCTTCACGTTCAGATATTCTTCCACGCCCCACTTGCCCAGCTCGCGGCCGAAACCGCTCTGCTTGTAGCCGCCCCACGGCGCCTCGACGTAGGCCGGCTGCATGTGGTTGATCCACACGATGCCGGCGCGGAGCGCCTTGACGGCGCGCATGGCGCGGAAGATGTCCCGCGTCCACACCGCGGCCGCGAGGCCGAAGTACGTGTCGTTCGCGATCCGGAGCGCGTCCGCTTCATCGTCGAACGGAATCACGCAGGCGACGGGGCCGAAGATCTCCTCGCGCGCGATGCGCGCGCTGTTGTCGACGTCGTAGAAGATCGTCGGCTCCACGAAGAAGCCCGGCCCGGCATCGGGCGCCGCCGCGCCGCCGAGCGCCACCTTGGCCTCGCGCTTCCCGAGCTCCTGGTACGCGCGCACGCGGTCGAAGTGCTCGCGGCTGACGAGCGGGCCCATCTTCACGGCGCGATCCATCCCCGGTCCGAGCGTGATCGCGCGCGCCTTCTCGACCATCCGGCCCAGGAAGTCGTCGTAAATCCGGCGCTGCACGAGGATGCGGCTCCCGGCGGAGCAGACCTCGCCCTGGTTGAAGAAGACGCCGAACAGCGCGCCGTCGACGGCCGCCTCGAAATCGGCATCCTCGAAGAAGACGTTCGGCGACTTTCCGCCGAGCTCGAGCGACACTTTCTTCAGCGTGCCGGCGGCCGCGCGCATGATCGCCTTGCCGACCTCGACGCTGCCGGTGAAGGCGATCTTGTCGACGCTTGTATGCGCGACGATCGCGGCGCCCGCCGATTCGCCGGCGCCCGTGACGATGTTGACGACCCCGGGAGGCAGACCGGCGGCTTCGAAGCTCGCGGCCATTGCCAGAACGGAGAGCGGCGTCTGTTCCGCCGGTTTCAGGACCGCGGTGCAGCCCGCGCAGATCGCCGGCGCCAGCTTCCACGCCGCCATGAGCAGCGGGTAGTTCCACGGGACGATCTGCCCGGCCACGCCGATCGGCTCGCGCAGCGCGAGGCTCATCGCCCGATCGGGCACCGGCACGACGTCGCCGTGAATCTTCGTCGCCAGCCCGCCGTAATACTCGAAGCAGGTGGCAACGTCCTCGATGTCGAGCTCCGCTTCGACGATCGGCTTGCCCGTGTTGCGGGTCTCCAGCTCGGAGAGCTCGGCGGCGCGCTCCCGGACCGCCGCCGCCAGCCGGAAGAGGATGCGCCCGCGCTCCTGGGCTGTCACCTCCGGCCATGGTCCGGCGTCAAAAGCCGTGCGTGCCGCGCCGACGGCGGCGTCGACGTCGGCGTCGGTGGCGTCCGGAACCCGCGCGATGACATCGGCAGTCGACGGGTCGATGACGTCGATAGTAACGGAGGCGGACGAGGGGACGGACTCGCCGTTGATGTGGAACGGCAGGGGCTTCACGGCGCGCAGCCGGCAACTATATTCAGTCGCTCGAACCGTTGTAAAGTTGACGTTTTCGCGACACGTGCGAGGAGGGATGACATGAGTCTCAGGATAGGTGACACCGCGCCGGACTTCGAGGCCGAAACCACGGAAGGGCGGGTCCGCTTCCATGAGTGGATCGGCGACGCGTGGGCGGTGCTCTTTTCTCACCCGAAGGATTTCACGCCGGTCTGCACGACCGAGCTTGGCTACATGGCGAAGCTCAAGCCCGAGTTCGATCGCCGCGGCGCGAAGATCATCGGCCTGAGCGTCGATCCCGTGGACAGCCACAAGAAGTGGTCGATCGACATCAAGGAAACCCAGGGCTACGCGCCGAACTACCCCATGATCGGCGACCCGGAGCTGAAGGTGGCGAAGCAGTACGGCATGCTGCCGGCCGAAGCGGGCACCACGTCCGAAGGGCGGACGGCGAACGACAACATGACCGTGCGCAACGTCTTCGTCATCGGCCCGGACAAGAAGATCAAGATGATCCTGATCTACCCGATGTCGACGGGCCGCAACTTCGACGAAGTGCTGCGCGTCATCGATTCGCTGCAGCTCACGGCGAAGCACAAGGTGTCGACGCCGGCCAACTGGCAGCCGGGCGGCGACGTCATCATCTCCGGCGCGGTGTCCGACGAGGAAGCGAGGAAGCAGTATCCGAACGGCTGGAAGGCGCCCCGTCCGTACCTTCGAGTCGTGGCTCAGCCGGGAACCGTCAAGAACTAGCGGCCGCCCGTGATCATCTTTCTCGCCGGCATCGCGGCGGGAATCCTCGGAGCGGCGCTCGGCATCGGCGGCGGCGTTTTCCTCGTTCCGCTTCTCAACCTCGGGCTCGGCTTTTCGATCACGGCGGCGGCGGCGATCAGCCTCGCCACCGTGATCGCGACGTCGACCACGGTGACGGCCGGCCGCGTCGGCGGCGAGCTGATCAACGTACGCCTCGCGATGGTGCTCGAATCCGCGACCGCCGCGGGCAGCGTGCTCGGCGGCGTCACCGCCCAGCTCATCGCGCAGTCCACACTCCAGAAGATGTTCGGTCTCGTCGCGGCGATCGTCGCCCTGACGACGCTGGCACGATCGTCCCGTCGGAACGTCACGCACGACGTCACGCTCGATCCGGGCATCCTCGGCGCCCGGATTCACGACGACGACACCGGGCAGACGGCCGTGTACCGCGTCCGGCGCCTGCCGCTCGCCGTCGCCGCGTCGTTCGTCGCGGGGAACATCTCGTCGCTCCTCGGCATCGGCGGCGGCATCGTCAAGGTGCCGGTGCTGAACGCCTGGTGCGGGATTCCATTGCGCGCGGCCGCGGCGACGAGCGCCTTCATGATCGGCGTGACCGCAACTGGAGGCGCGTTGATCTATTACGGCAGCGGCCAGCTCGTGCCGTCCGCCGCCGCGGCGGCCGTGCTGGGCGTCCAGGTCGGCTCGTGGGCGGGAATCCGTGCCGCGGGAAAAGTGCCGGTACGCGTGCTCAAGCTCACGCTGTCGGCCGTGCTCGCGGTCGTGTCGATCCTGATGCTGGTCCGGGGGTTTCAATGAGCGTGACATCGGACGAAGAGGTTCTCCGTCTCGAGCGGCAGATCGGGGTCGTGCTGCGCATCGGCATCGCAGCCAGCACGCTGTGCCTTGTCGCCGGACTCGGGCTTCGCGCGCTCAAGTCGACTGCGGCGGACGGGTTTCTCGGCGTCGGTATCGTCGTGCTCATCGCGACGCCCGCGGCTCGCGTGGCGCTGTCGCTCGTGAGCTTTCTCAAGGAGCGTGACAGGCTCTTCGCCTTGTTGACGGCCATCGTGCTGGCGGAGCTCGGCGCCAGCGTGGTGGCGGCGTTGATCTTCCACGCGAAGCTCTAGGTGCGAGGAACATGACGGGCCACGAAGCCACGAAGTCACGAAGAAGAGATTCAAGGTTCGTGTCTTCGTACCTTCGTGGCTGCATTCATATCCGCGTTGACTTCGTCAGGATCTGCAGCGCCTCCTCCCGAATCTCTCTCTCCACAAGCGGAAACGTCCCGAGCACGTGTGCGAAGTCGTCGACCGTGAGCTCATAGACGGACGCGACGAGCGCCTGGAGGCGGCAGTAGACGCTCGAGTCGAACCGGCGGTGCAGCGACCGACTCATGGCCGCGATCGACGCGCTGCGCGCGCGGCCGATGTGCGCGACCGCCGGGACCGGAAGCTTCTCGACCACGTGCGTTCCAACGTGCGTGGTCACGCGGAGACGCACGAGGAAGTTCACGATGAAGCTGTTCAGCAGGCCGCACAGCAGATGCTGGCGGCCGGCCGGCAGCACGGTGCGAAGGCAGAACACCGTGTGTGTCGACACCGTTCGAGGCGGCAGCAGGGCGGCGATGAGGGTGAGTCGGTTCGTGGCGCTCGCGACGTCGCGATAGGCGAGGCGTGGACGAAGAAAGGGCCGGCCGGCGAGGCGAGCGGTGGCGTCCGATACCGAGATCCGGCGGCCGCTCGCGCTGATGTCGGCGTGAAAGGGCTCGAGATGTCTGCCGTCGAGGACCGGCAGGCCGGTATGCGAGGCGCGAAACGCGTCCCTGTCCTCCGTCGCGTTCAGCTCCCGGCCGAACCGGGCGTTCCAGCCGCCGTCGTCGCCAAGACGCGGAAAGCGATCGGCCGCGCGCTCGGCGATGGAGAGATCTCGCGGCGATTCGAGCCATGGAATGGTGAGGTCTGAACCGGACAGACGCTCCAGCAGTGCGGGCGTGACGCGGAGCGCCTGCGGCGCCGATCGCTCGACGTCGGTGGCCGGGTCGAGACGCGAGGCGTCGTCGAGTCCGAATCGGCAGGAGATTTCCGACGTTGCGCGCCCTTTCCGTGCGGTCAGGAGCAGGAACCGTACGCTTCGATGAATCGGAAACATCCCCCGGCGGTTGTCGAGGCCCGACAACCGATCCACCGAGCACGTCGACAGGAGCAGACGACGGAGCGGGGCGCTGCCGCGATCCGTCGCGAGGCCCGACGGGAGCGCCAGACCGATGCGTCCGCCGCTCCGACAGAGCGCCAGCGCGCGCTCCAGGAAGAGCTGGTAGCAGTTCGCATGACCGTCCGACTGCGCTCGATAGCCGCCTGCCTCGCGCGTGAAGCGCACCACACGCGCGATTGAGCCGCGGACGTCGGAGCCGTCGTGCGCGAGCGAATCGGCGCGCAGCATTTCCCAGGGTGGATTGCCGAGGACCGCGTCGAACCCGCCGTCGGCGAGCGGCGAGCCGTCGGCTCCGAAGAAGACCTCGGGAAATTCGAGCTCCCAGTGAAACAGGCGGTGACGTCTGGCGATGAGGGCGGTCTCCGCGAGAATCGAGTCGACCATCTTCTGCGGAAGGGCGGACCGCCTGCCGCGGAGCGCATCGGCCACGCTCGCGAACGCCTCGGCAGGCACCTGGCGGTCGGGCGACAGCCAGGCGGCACACCAGACGTCGGCGATCCGCTTCCACATTGTCACGCTCGAGTGTTTGTCGGCGATCGATCCGTACGCCCGTTCCTTCGCACGGACGTCGTCGATGGTCGACGTCGTCGATTCGAGCGAAAAGCGGATCGGGACGGCGAATCGCAACGCGTTCCGAACGTCATCGTCCTCGAAGAGCGATGCCGTCGGATGCTTCGAACGCCGCGTCACGGCTTTCGGTGTGCGCCCGAGCATCGACAGCCATGCGCCGACGATGCTGTCACCGGTTTGCAGACGGTGATCGAGAAAGCTCAGGGGACGATCGGCCGAGAGCGTGGTGAGCCACATCGACAGCCGAGCCAGCTGCACCGCCATCGGATTCAGATCCACGCCGTACAGGGAGCGCTCGGCGACCGTGCGTCGGATCGACGCGCGCTCGCGCTCGTCGATATCCGAAGGATGACATCGTCCGGCGTCGACGAGCGCCGTCTCGTACGCCTGGGCAAGATATCTGCACGCCGACACGAGAAACGCGCCGCTTCCCATCGCAGGATCGACGATCCGAAGGCGCAGGATGTCTTCGGGGCCACGGCCGCGGACGAGCGGTTCGAGCGTCTCGCGAACGAGATGGTCGGCAATCGGCTGTGGCGTATAGAACGTGCCGGTCTTCTTGCGAACGCCGGACCCTGACGCGAGCGTGACGCAGCCGTCCACTTCCTTCGGCCGGTAGTCGAGCAGCGTTTCGTACACGGAACCGAGCTGCTCGACGCCAAGATCACGGTAGTCGATCGGCTCGCGTCCGCGCGTCGAAGCGCGGCTCGTCAGCGCGGTGATGGCCGCGCCGGCCTTGCTGTCGTCGAGGTCGCGCCGCTCGGCCAGCGGCGTCCGCGCCGGAGCGAACAAGCGGCCATTGAACGGGGTGACCCGCAGATCGCCGGCGTGGCAGCCGGCGTGGGCGAGACGGCTCGTCGCGCGGAGCGCATCCCACAAGCCGATGGATCCCGTCTGGTCGAGCGTGCGCTGCATCGCGGCGATCGTGTAACTCTGCCGATAGACGTCGTGCCAGACAGGCACCAGCGCACGTCCTTCGGCGAAGAGCAGAAACAGCATCCGATAGACGATCGTGAGCGCCTGATCGAAGCCCGCGTCGAGGCGGCCGGCGGTTCTCGAGCCGCGGCGGCCGCCGATGAGCGCCGACAGGATGTGTTCGGAGGCGGTGAGCACGCCGTGCCGAAGCGCGCGACAGACGCCGGAGGCATAGGCGTCCGACTCGAGGACCAGCGCGTGGAGCGGCGTCCGGCCCGTATCGTCTTCCGGTCCGAGCCGCTCCACGATGAATCGCAGAATGCTCGAGGCTCGGTCGTCGTCCGCGACGGCGTCGAGCATGAACGCGGTCGAGCGGCGGCCGAACATGCCGGCGACGGGAAGAATCCGGAGCTCAAGACCGTTGTAGAGCGCGCACCATGCCGTGCCCCGCCGAAGCGCTTCCGCGATCGACGCACGCGAGAAGGTGTCGAGCCGATCGCCCCATGAGGTGACGATCAGCGTGATGCGGCGAGAGCCGCCGGCCACGATGGCCGAGAGCGCGCGCGGCATCTCCGCCACGTCGTGCGTGTCCTCGCATCCGAAGCCGGCGAAGAGCGGCCGCGCGCCGGATTCCAGCATCGCCCGCAGGCTCGAGGCGGGTCCGAGATGTCGCGCGCCGGTGCGCCACGCGGCGACGAGGGGGCTTGGGCTCGCCAGCATTTCTGCGGGTTGTGTGGTCTCGAGAAACGAAGCGGACAGCAACGAGCCGCCGATGCCGCCGGCCATCAGCCTTCCAGGATCAGCAGCAGCTCGGGAGGCACGGGCGAGACGATCAAGGCTCGGTCGAGCGCCGCCACGCGCGACGACAACGCGTCCGCGGCTGCCCGTTCTGCGGCGTCAACGGCCCGTGCCGCGCGCTCGACCCTGTGATCGAACAAGCCGGGCTGGATCGCCTGCTGTCGGCGGCGGCGCTGCTCCTCGACGGCCAGCGTCCGCAGACGGGCCGCGAAGACGAACGACCGATGAGCGGTGGCAACCCGCGCCAGCCACCGGTCGCCGAAGGACCTCGCCCGATCGGCGATCGCTTCCATCGCATCCGCTACGACGGGTGCCGCGGCCGACACTCCGACGAGGGTGCTCGCAATCGTCCGGCCGTTGGCATCCTCGGCGGCGATCCGCCAGATCGTCAGCCATCGACCGGCCACGCGCGCGCGCGTCTCCCATTTCGTGCAGCGGCTGATGAGCGGCCCCCTTCCGAGATCGCTCGGTCGCCCTGGCGCTCTGCCGATCGCGCGCCAGGCGCAAGCGCGCGCCGCCTCGAGAGCGCCCTGGGTCACCAGCGCGATGGGCGGTTCGGTCGCCAGCATCGGCGAAGCCGCAAACGGCCGATCGCCCAGCGGATCGGCAGCCGCTATGGAGCGTTGCGCGACGGCGACCTTCCGGCGAAGCCGTCCGAGCATCCGCGACTCTTCCAGACCCCGAGCAATCAGGTGAAACGCGTGGACCGTTCGCTGTTGCCCGATCCGATCGACCCGGCCGATGCGCTGTTCGAGGCGAATCGGGTTACACGGGAGCTCGAGGTTCACCACGAGGCGGCAGCGCTCGTGAAGATTCAGGCCCTCGGCGGCGGCATCGGTCGCCAGCAGCAGTCGCGCCCCGCGCGCAGCGCCGAACCGGGCGACGGCCGCCGACCTGTCGGCGCGGGAAACGCCCCCATGCAGCAGCAGCGCCGGAAATGGAAGCGCTTCTGCAAGATGGACGAGCGTGTCGCGGTACTCCGTGAACACCAGGACGGGCTCGTCGACGCGACGCAGCAGCCGTTCGAGCGCATCAACCTTCGACTCGCGGACCGCCGCCGCCGCGGCTGACTTGGCCAGCACGGTGAGCAGCCGTCGCTCACGGTCGGCGTTCTCGAGCTCAAGACCGTCCGGCCAATCCGGCGCACGGTCTTCTTCAGCGCCCTCGCCTTCGATGTCCGTCTCGCCGAACGGCAGCAGCAGCTGCTCCCGCTCCGCGACGTCGACGCCTCCAAGCGCGGCGAGACGCCGGAGGATCGACAACTCGAGCGCGCGTGCGCTCGAAAGCGCGCGCTTCATCAGAACCGACAGCCCGAGCGAGGCGCGGTCGCCATGTTCTCCCGCCACGATGCGGGAGAACTTGATGAGGAGCGCATGCATGCGCCGCTCGGCGGCGCTCGGCGTGACAAGCAGGCGATGAATCTTCCGGCAACCGGCCAGTCCGACGTCGGCCCGTCTCCGCCGAAACACGACGAGCGGAGCGTCGGCCGCTTCGCCCAGCGCACAGAGCGATGCGAACGCGGCTTCGTCGCCGTTGTGCGGCGTCGCCGTCATCAGCACCACGTAGGTGGCCGTGCCGGCGAGCGCCGTGACGGCCGCGTGGCGGTCGCTCCGGCCGACCGCATTGTGCGCTTCGTCGACGACGACGAGGTCCCAGCGCCGTGCGGCGGCATCGACGAGAACGTCGACCCGTTTGATGTAGTCGACGGACGTGACGGCGACGCGAGCGGCGGTCCAGGGATTGACGCCGACCGGCAGCGTCTGCCCGGCGCGCCGCAGATACGCCGCGTCGACCACCGTCGTATCGAGGGCGAATCGTTCGCGCAGCTCGGACGCCCATTGATCGCGAAGGCCGGCCGGCACGACAACAAGCACGCGTTCCGCCGTCGCGCGCACCATCAGCTCCGCGGCGATCAATCCCGCCTGCACCGTCTTTCCCATGCCAACGTCGTCCGCGAGCAGCAGCCGCGTCGCCGCGCCGGAAACAATCGCGAGCGCAGGCGTCAGTTGGTACGGCAGCAGATCGATCGCGGCGGACACCGCGCTGCGAAGCTGATCGGGAGCGGTCGCTTCCGTGAGCGCGGCTCGACAGACGCGGCGCCAGGCGCGCGGCGACACGCGCTTCGGGAGGACGCGTCTCTCGATTCGTTCGACGGTATCGAACGGCAAGAGAAGTGTCCGGCGGGCGGTCGGGCCATTCAAACCGACCAGCGTCACCGCATCGCACACTTCGTAGCGCCGCAGATCGGCGACGCGCCAGAGCCTGCGGCGCGCGCGAACCAGGTCGGATTGGGAAATGTGCATCGCTCGTTGGAGCCGCCACGTTGATTTCTGCCGTAACGATGACGGCGTCATCGATTTCCGGCCCGTTTCGCACAGGTCTGGAATGCCGGATGCAGCGGTCCGCAAGATGGGTGCCGAAAGGAACGCTCGGACGCCGTTTCTGCGCGGTCACTGACAGAATCGTGATTCGCGTCTCATTCGACAGGCTGGCGGAATACCTCTTGTTCATCGGCATCGTCGGCGCAGCCTGCCTGATGCCCGCACAGAACGACACGTGGTGGCAGCTGCGGGCCGGCCAGGACATCTGGGCGACCGCGCGAATCGATCTTCGCGATCACTTCTCACACACGGTGGCCGGCTCTTACTGGCCCAATCACGAATGGCTTTCGCAGGCGTTGTTCTTCGGTGCGTATCGCACCGGCGGCATGCCGGCTCTCACGGCGTTGTGCGCGGCCGCCGTCATCGCAGCCTGGATGCTGGTGTGGGCGCGCGTTCCGATGCGCTCTCGAACAACGACTGTGTGGCTGGCGCTTGGCGTGCTGGGATCGACGCCGGCGTGGACCCTTCGTCCCCAGGTGTTCACCCTCCTGCTGGCGGCGGTCACTTTCGTTCTCCTGGAGCGGGAGCGTGAACGGTGGCTGCCGCTCATCTTCGTGATCTGGGCCAACTTGCACGGCGGAGTCGTCCTCGGCTTCGCGATTCTCGCCGGAGCGATCGCCTACCGGGTGACTCTCAACAGGCGCGTTGTCCCGCTCCTGGTCGTTGCCACGCTCTGTGCGGCCGCGACCATGGTGACGCCGCTTGGTCCGTCGTTGTGGCGCGAAGTACCCGCGTCGCTCGCAAGGCTGCGCGACTATCAGGTCAACGAATGGCGTCCGCCGGCCCTCACCGACTTGACGACGGCACCCTTCTGGATTGTCGGCGGCGGAGTGGCCCTTGTCGCTGTTCGAACTCGGCTGAGGCGGCTGCCGATGATCATGTGGGCGGCAGTGGCGCTGCTTCCGCTCGCGCTCCTGTCCGGCCGGAATATCTCGCCGTTCCTGCTGATGGGGACGCCTGCGCTTGCGACGGCCGCTGAAAGACCATCCGAAGCGCACGCGCGGCGGGAGCACTACGCATTCAATTTCGCGATGCTGGCTCTTGGCG